>Ga0066836_10000194_pt1 | contig 26428 bp, 29 predicted proteins | sample ETNtaG_18_FD_71568 | JGI IMG/M metagenome (GOLD analysis project Ga0066836, IMG submission 71568) | Marine microbial and viral communities from oxygen minimum zone, Eastern Pacific Ocean - ETNP201302SV91 | ecosystem: Environmental > Aquatic > Marine > Oceanic | place: Pacific Ocean: Eastern... | reverse complement strand
ATCTGACCATAAATTTTTCTTTAGGTGCATATGCAAGAGGTACTTTTATTCTAGCAGTTACACCACCTGTACTATTAGTTCTTTGTATAACTACATTATTAAATACTTGTCCAAATGCAATAATAAGTTTTCTTAAACTTTGATTATAAAATCTATTACCTAACATTAATTATCCTCATCTCCAAATGGATTTCTTTCTGTAAAGTCTAATATATCATCTAGCGCTGATGATGTATCAAAACCTGCTTCAGTATCCAAATCTGTATTAGAAGCATAAGATGATTGAGTTTGTAATGCGGATGCTGTAAAGTCTTCGTTCATTAAGAAAGTAGGCTCTCCTGATGGTAAATCTTGTTCTAATAGTATTGATCCTTCACCATCTAAAGCAACTTGACCACTCTCTAAACTAAATTTGTAATTTAATTGATTTAATGTGTACTTGTCTTCAGCACCATCTATTGCCTCTAAACCAGTATTCAATCCTTCCGAAGAATACTCCCAACGAGTCACTCTTAATTTGTAAACTGGTAATTGACCTAACGCAAAGAAAGGTTCCTGATCTTCAACAAATTGAATCTCAAAAAATGAGTTCATCAAAGGATAGTAAATTATATCACCTTCGTTTGGTCTACCTGTAGCAATTAAACTATCTTTTAATCCCACGTGATAGTCCCAAGCTCTTTTAGACACCATAAATGTTGTGTCTTCTCTAATCTCTAAACCAAATTTTGAAACTATTTCTTGTTGACCTGCAAAACCTTCAGTTGATTCTACATACATCTCTACCATCCAAGAGTCATCAAAACGAGAAGTTGTATCTTCTCCTAGAATTAAATCTCTATTGACTAGTGTTCTTGGCAGGTAATAAACATCGTGGCCGTAAATCTTTAGCCCCTCCACGATTAAGTCTTCGTAAAGTCTTTTCTCGTTTTGATTACCAATGCCGTTTCCACCTTGAAAGTAATGATTAACTGGCATAGTATTATCCTATCATAAAGGCTGGGTTTAATTCGTAAGTAGTTCTTATTTCTGTTTCTAATTTTTCTATATCAGCAAGTGCTTCAGAATATATTTGTTGTCCATTTAAAGTTACGCCACCAACCATTGCAACTCCATTAAATTTAGATAAGTTAGCACCCCATTGTTTTTTGAATAGAGCAGTAGTATATCTTTTTAAATAAATGTCATTGAAAACATCTGTATAAGTATTTGGATCTAATCTTCTATAACATTCTATTACTAGGTACTCATCTTCTTGTAAATCATTTGACCAATCCATATCAATATATAATCTATTGTCGTGTTGATTAAATCTCATAGGTTTTTCACCTACAAGTATATGATCTAAAAAATCTAAATGTCTTAATACAACATCATAGTTAATTATAGATGTTGAAGAAAAATCATACAGGTCATTTAATCTTAATTGATACCTAACATCAAATAGATTCATATTACCTTTATTTGTAATTGGAAATATATTAATGATAGAAAGAACGGTCTCTGGTACTACAAGATAATTATTATCTTCATACCAAGTTGTTGAAACTGAAGTATCTTTTAAATCTGATTTTGTTTCACTAGAAGCATTTAAACCAGTTAAACGAGCTTTATCAGCTGCTGTTAATTTGTATTTTAGATATGTTCTTCTAATACCGTCATAATGATATTGTTGAAAATATTGTACGGCTTCGTCTATTCTATCTTCTAATTGGTCGTCATCAGCATTAATTTCAATCACTGGTTTACCCAATGCTCTTAATGCGTATTGCTTTAATGTTTCTCGTGTAGATGGTACTGCCATAAAAATCCTTATCTTTTATACTATTTATAAGAATTATTTAATGGTAGGAAAGAGATTATCAGCACAAAATAACTTTATATCATCCTCTGGTAAACCTAGTGATTTCATTGTTCTAGGTGTATGTGGATTCTGTTGTTGATGTTCGCAATAGAAATTTTGTGCTCTTATTACATCTTCTTTTTTAGAATCACTATTAAAATGACTTATTTTATCAATATATGCGTTTAAATTTGCTACTGCTAATGTACATATTTGATTTAACTCTTTCTCTTCCGTAATATTCCCAGCGGCAATCATACCTTTACTGAAGATTGCCTTTGCCCAATCTGGTAGTTCTCTCTCTTTACTTGGTTTAAACCATTTATTTTCTTCTATAAAATATTTTGTTAAGGGATGTTCTTTTAATAATAGTGGACTAAAGTCGTGGAATGCGCCTGTAACTTTTTTCTTACCTGCAATAATATCAAAACCGTAAATAGGTCCTCCATTTTCTAACATTGGAAATAAACATATGTGTGCCATCCAAAGACCTTTAGTTTCTCTGGCATCCACAACATCAATGTGTGCTCGTCTAATACTCATATTAGACCAAGTACGATTTACCCAACCTGGTTGATTAAATCTATCCATACCTGGTTCATTATATTCAACCAAGTGTTTATCAAATATTTCAATAATTTCTTTTTCTAATTTAACTAATCTATCCCAAATCATTAGTCTTTGCCTTCAATACTTGTTCCTTTGAAAGGATCTTTTTCTGTATCTCTATTGTCTTCATTATAAACTTCATCTGTCAACACTAGAGGTTTACCGATTTCATTCATCTCAATAAATAAATTTGTAGCTGATTTAAAAGCATACTCTACTTCAGCCATAACATTAATTTGGTATGTGTTTAAATATTCGTTTATGATTTCTTTTACAATTCTTTTATACTCTTGTCCTTTGCCTTGAAAATCATAATAAGCTTTGACAGGTACTTTTTTAGAAATCATTTGACCACCAGATAGATCACCTAAATGTCTAACATAAATGTGTCCGTATAATTTTTCTGGATCGTCTTGTATAGTTTCTATATGTTCTATGTATTTTTTTGTACTATCAGTTATACGAGGTGGGTTTGATAGATCAGGCCACAATTTTTTGTAATCTCTATGTATGTTTTCTGCTCTTTGTAGACCAGGTGTCTGTCTAAACAAGTCATTGTGCATTCCATACTTCTCTAGTACAGAATAACATTGTAACTGATTATACAAATAGATAGCGTACAATTCAGGACGAATCGTACCACTCATTAGAGTTTTTACAAACTCTTGTCGTTCAGCGTTTTGATGAATCTCTTTTGTGAGCTCTTTAATGTCGTACATAATATAAAACCAGCGATGTTAAGTTAAGAATTAACTAGATAAAGTTGCTAAAAAGTCTTCTTCTATTTTCTTATCAGCAGCAGTTTGAGCAACTCTTTCTTCTTCTTTTTGAGTTTGAGCGTCTGCCTCATTCTTGCCTTCAGCAAAAATAACTACATTACCTGAACCGTCTAAAGATAATCTCCAAGACTCAATTCCGTCTGTAATTCCAGTTTTTTTAACTGCCTGGCCTTTTGCAACTGCGTCATCACCTGCTACAGCATTTCCAGTAAAAGGTTCACCAGTTGTTTTTCTAAAGTAATAATCCATTTTTTATATTCCTTCTATTGTTAATATTATTCGCCGTGTTTTCCACCGTATCTACTATCACCATTACCATAGTTACCCCACCAATCAATTTGTGTCATTAGAGGATAAACCGTAGATTGATATCCACCGTGTAGGTAGTTGTAATAAGAACCTAAACCGTGATTACCAGTTTTGTTTGTAATCGTTGTTGATGTAGAAGCACCGTTTCCATCAGGATTAGTAGTATTAGAGTTATCATTTCCGTAATAAACTCTAGTATCTACCGTGTGATCTGAGTCTTTAGGATCAAATGACCAACAATATGTTCTCCAAGATTCACCATCTGTGTTATCAGAATAGCCACCGTGGAATCCAGTTCTGCCCCAAGCCAAATAAGGATTAGCACGACTAGATTTAGTCTGGTTAATACTTATAAACTTTCTAGGATTTTCTAAACTCATACAGAAAGCATTGATACCAACTCCGTAGTAGTAGTAAGCACCGTAAATCATTCCCCAAGTACCATCCCAAGTATGATTGAATTTAGTATATAGGTAGTTAGAGTTTTCAGCACTATAAGATGTTGTAGTTGATCCAGCAAAATCTTGCCAACCAATATAAACTCTAGCAGCAGCAGTAGTTCCTAATGATGTTCCGTTCTTACAATTGTAAGCAGCGTATTTCATTGAGTTACCGTTTTTGTATCCGAAACCAACCCACTCGTTATTACCAACAGCAACACAAATATTTTTGTTGTTATTGATTGTCCAAGTGTCAGTAAAGTATTCAGTAGATGTTAAAGCAGCAAAGTATTCTGAAATTTTATCTACTTGATTTAAACATTTACTTGATTTGAAAATGTGAATAGTTTTTGAAGTATTTCCACCTTCATCACCAGAGTGAACCATAACAAGCATTTTGTTTTTCTCATTGTAACCAGTACCAGTTGCGTATGTTTGGTCTGTATTAAGCATATGAGTAGAATAATCGTAATAATCTTTTTGACCATTACCTGCAGCCTGACCAGGTGTTAATTCTCTCATTGTTTGTCTTCTATTTGTAAACAATCTTCTTGGTCTGATACCTTCAGGAAGCACGTGATTTAATTTACTCCAAGCAGAAGTCCATTCAAAAGAAGAACTAATTTGGTGATATGAGTGCCAAGATATAAAACCATCTTTAGAAGATGTGTAATATTGTGCCCAAGGATATTGGTCACATTGGTAAAGTGATTTGTTATAACAAGTCCAAGTCGTATAGTCTTGTGATGTGAAGTTACAATGCGATACATCTGTACCGTGGTCATTGTATCCATATGAGTGTGAAGCGTCTGCTAACATACCAAAACGATAGTTAGTTGTTGAGTTACATACTGCAGCCCAAGGTGACCCTACATTGTTGAAACCTGAGTCATATATTCGGTAATTAACATTGTGGTTTTGGTCGCCGTTGTCTCCCCATATACCGAATAATGGAAGTCCTTCTTTTCTGTGGTCTATTGTTCCGCCACTTCCGCCCAATAAATTTGATAAACTAGCCATTGAATTGATCTCCTAAATTTTTCTTTGTAATATTTATATTTATATCTTTTTTCATTATGTTATTACCCAACCTGTGAAAGAAGATGTTACATCTGGAGTAGTTTTGAATACAAGTCTTACACTTGCATATTTAGCGTCACCGATTAGATCGGAAGCCTCTCCAGCGATGTTATTTCCGTTTCTCGCAATTGTTAAATTAGCAACATCCCATTTACCGAAACCGTCAGCAACGATTACATAATCGTTATCACTAGGGTTAGCAGGTAAAGTCATTGTAAATGCCCCAATATCTCCTGTGTTAGCGATGTAAGCACCACCTGAAACAGCAGTGAAATTAGCATTTTTTGTAGACCATTGAATACCAGTTGCGTCTGCCCATATAGGATCAGCACTAGCACCTTTAGTTTGTAATACTTGCCCACTTGTTCCAGCAGCAAGTCTTTGAACACCAGTAGAATCTCTAAAAAGAATATCTCCGTGTGTTGTTAATTGTGTTACATCATCACCTTTTTTAGCGATTTTTGACCAGTAAGTTGCATTTGAAGTAGCATTACCAGTTGAAGCTAAAATACAGATAAATGACTCACCATCAAAAGTTACTATATCGTCAACAACATAAGCAGTTGAAGCGTTATAAGCACCTTGAAATACTGGTTTAATTCTACCTAAATTTATTGTTGCCATAATTCTAATTTTCCTTATTTCTATTTATATTTATAATCGTTTATACTTCAACTATAAAAAATTTTTAATTTAATTCTACTTTTAAGTCTCCGTTGTCAACACTAAAAGTTAGACCAGCCCTCATAAAGAAACTATTTTTGAAGATATCCTCTTGTTCTTTAGTTTCAAAACGAGTTTCTATGTCATCAACACCGTTGGTCTTTGTTATTTGTAATTCACCTTTCCATTCTGGAGTGTATAGTTTACCACCAGTATCAGTAAAGTTAGTTTCGTAGTAGTATAAGTCAGATACAGCACTTCCAGCTACCGTACTTACACCTTTTTTAGGTACAACTATCGTTACCGTTGCACCAGCATTACCTATTGTTCCTGAAGTAGTTACATTTGTTGAATATTCAGCACCACCTGACTTTGTTCCACCTTTAGTTGTTGAAAATTTAAAGTCTGAATCTGCAAGATTTGAGTCTGATACATCAAAAATATATGTATTTCCTTCTCTTAATGTAATATCGTTTCTTACTCTTGTTATATGTGTAATAGGTAAATTGTCATCACCACCATCAACGCATAGTGTTCCACCAAAACCAATTACATACATCTTTGTTCCATTACTATTGAAAGCAAATCCTCTAGGATCAATATTATTTGTTCTTAAAGAATGAGCTGAAGTTACTGCTTGAGTAGTAGATATGTCATAACCAGTTACTAATGGATATTGCATAACATCATTACCAGTTTTTCCTACAACATAAACTCTATCTCCATCATCATCAAATTCTAATGCTCTTGGATCTGATTCTTCAGTAGCAACTGAATGTGCGTCAACGAATGAAGCAGTTGAAAGATCATAAGCAGTTGTTAATAGATATTCATTAATATCATTGCCATCATCTCCAACTACAAATAATAATTCTCCAGGGTTTACAGCACCTCTAGCAACTTTGTTAAATTTTAAATCTAACATATTAGCGTCTTGTGTTGCAACAGATAATCTTTGTGAGTATGTTCTACTAGTTACATCATAAGCACTTGAAAGAGTATATTCATTAATATTACCAGCAGTAATTTGAGGTGAAGCTTCAGCAGTTGATCCACCATTTTCAATAACGAACATTTTAGTACCGTCATTGTTAAAAGTCATTGCAACAGGACTTTGGCCTTCAGCAGAAATACTTACTTCTTTTTCATAAGTTAAAGTAGTTACATCATAAGCACTTGTTAAAGCGTATTGTATAATTCTTGCGTGAAACTTATCAACAGCATAAAATTTTGTACCATTGTTATTCCAACAAACACCGTGAATATCTGATTTTCCTGATTGAGTAGAAGTTTCAGCATTGTTTCTAACTAAAGATGTTGTAGTTGTAAATGTAGCACTAGTAGCGTCATAAGGAGTACCTAATGCGTATTCATAGACACTATGATTTGTGTTTACACCAGTTATAAGTTTAGTTATAACTTTTCTTATTGTTTGATTAGTAGTAGCAGCAATATGAAATCCGTAGAAATCATCTTTTTCTTTTCCTGTTACCGTAAATTGTGTTAATGAGCTCATATCTTTATTTATATCCTATTAAGCAACCTCTAGTAATTTCCAACCATTACTTGCACCAGTATATACTAGTGTAAAGCCTGCGTGATTAGTTTCTGCGATCATATCTTCAGCAAGATTCATAATTTCATTACCATTTCTATCAACCGTTAATTTATTAACCGCAAATGTTCCGTTTAAATCTAAAAATGTAACTGCGTCTCCAGTTAATGGTGAAGCAGGTAATTGTATCGTACATTCAGCGGCAGCAGTATTAACTAAAAATCTTTGATTACTTTCAGCAAGAGTTACCGTTGAACCATCAGCAACAATAGTTACATATGGTGTACCACCACCTAAACCTGTCCAAGAAGATCCGTTATAACCTTCCCAAGCAACTAGAGATGTATTGTATCTTATAGCACCAGCGTATAAAGCACCACCGATAGGTCTTTGAGATGTTGTTCCTGTTGGTGGAACCCAAGCGCCAACGCCTGCATTATCTCTTGTCATATATCCTAATATAGCGTTTTCAGTAGGTACTGCATTGTTTGAGTTACCTGCTAAAGTTTCGTCTGTACTAAATTCGTTAATAGCGGCACCTAATTCTGCACCGATAGATCCAAGTTTTAATTCACTTAATCCTGAAAGGTTAAAGGCGTCTGCGTTAAGAGTAGCAGTACCAGTTGCCTGTTCAATTTTGAATAAATCTCCAACTCTAAAGTCACCTTGTTGGTCAGTAGATACCCAATAGATTCTACCACCATCGGTTTCAATAATTTCATCATCTTGGTCTGGATTTTGAGTAGGTATTCCTGGATAATTTGTAGTTATGAAATCACCAGTACCGATATTTAAGAAATCGTGGCCTGTTAAACGAATGTTTGAGAAATTACTAGATACTTCAGTTACTATACTATCAATTTTTGCCTTACTAGTTCCTATATCTTCCGTTAATCTGACTACTGCTGTTCCAGTTGTTGTATCTTCTTCAGATACTAACCCAACTCTATAATATTTTGTATCGCCTGCAAATTTAACATTTGAAGCAAGTTTAATTATACCAGTTGCGTTTAAAGTTGTTGTTCCTGATTTAACTGCAAGTAATGGTCCTCTTTGACCTTGTTGAGCAGGTGAACCGAAACTTCCGTCCAAAGAAACTTGGAATGTAGATGAATCTTCTTTTTCAATTGTACATACTTCTCCGTTTACGAAGTTACCACTTACATTTTCTATATGTAAATATGTTAATGAAGTATTAAATCTGAATATTTTAGCAGTTGCACCTGAAGTAGCACCTTGAATTACAGCAGTACCTTGTCCTTGCGTTGTAATCATATTTTCAATATCTGCAACCGTAGCACCACCAACAAAACCAGCAGCATTGTATTTCAACATTAAACCTCTAGTTTGTAAGTTTACTGGAACTTCATCTTCATCTGTACCTTCTGCAACACAAGCCTGTTCTCCGTATGCGTGTGAGCAGTTTAGACCTCTAATAAATCCACCTGATTCAGCGTAAATAGCCTTCTCACAATAATAAACGAATACTGATACTGCTTCAACTCTTCCTTTTCCTAGGATGTGAATACCCATACCATCACTATTGATTTGAGTAAAGTCATTACCTAACATTGATTTGTAAGATGATGTGTGAGTGTTTTTGTGTAAATTACCATCTACTTGCATACCACAAGCACCAGCATTTATTGATGTGCAGTTTTGTATGTATGGAGATTGTAATTTAATATTTCCTGCTGGGTCTAATGACATAACTGCAGCCATTATCAAACCTTTAGGTAATACTCTTTCGCCTGCGTCTGTAATAATGAATTTTGCTTTTCCAAGAGTTACCCAATCACCTGTTGTTAATCCGTGTGCTGAGTTTGTATTAACCGTTATTTCTCCAGCTGCGTGAGCATATGCGTAATTAGCAACCGTAATATCGGATGCTTCTGAACCTTCAGCAATAACATTACCACCACTAACATAATTGTGTGCTAGCTCGTGGGTTGCTGTTGGAACCGTAAATGATGTTCCACTTGTTACCGTTACCTGGTATAAACCACCAGCCTTTTTCTTGCCAGTTAAACCTGTGTATGTAAAGTTTCTAATATTGTTTGCGTCATTACATAGGAACATATTTGAAGCGTCATTATCTTCTAATGAACCAACTTCTAAAGTAATATCACCACTTCCGCCTGTATCTCCTGACGCTAAAGTGATAACATCACCAACGTGGAATCCTGAACCACCGTGATATGTATTAATTTCAACTGCTTTATTACCTTGAACGGTTACATTGAATACTGCACCTAATCCAACTTTTGGATATGTTTTTTCTCCTTCTATACAACTATATTGTAAACCTGATAGTTTAATAACATCACTAACAGATAATCCGTGAGAACCAGTAGTTGTGATTGTTATAACACCTGTCGCATTATCGTAAGGAGCGTTAGCTACTATTAATTCACCAAAAGCAGCGTTTGTAATTAATCCACCTCTTTTATAAGTGTGTACTCTGGAATCTGTGCCTACATTAATTGTAAATGAAGTTGAGTCTGGAGTTGATACAACGGTATAAGATTTTTCAATTTTACTAGGGTGAAGATATTTGTACTCTCCATTTGTTTTACCTGAAGATGGATTGTTAACCATCTTCATAGTTTTAATTTGTGTACCTGAACCAGCAGCAGGAGTAACCCTTGTATTTCTTAAAGTTTCTCCCATTACAGAAATACCTGCTCTAATTCTTAAAGGTAAAGTTTCTTTGTAAGTTCCGTTTTTAACTCTTAAAATATCTCCAGCAACAGATTTAACATCCATAGTTATAGGAACGGTAGCATTACCGATCAATGATCCATCAATATATAATTTGTCTCCAACATTGTGATCGCTTGTACCATTTTGTATTTCTACATTAACAAGACCACTATTTGTATCTACTCTAAAGAAAGAGTCTTTACCAACAGCAGGATAAGTTTTTGCACCAAGAGCACAAGTGTAATCTAAATCTCTTACTCTTACTTTATCATTAATTGATAAACCGTGAACACCTGAAGTTGTGATTGTAACTACACCAGTTGTATGATTGTAAGGTCCGTTTGTAACCGTTAAATTTGAGTTATCTGATTTTTTAACTTCACCACCACTAACATAAGTGTGTGTATAAGTTGATGTTCCTAATTGAACTTCAAATGATGTTGTAGTAGGAACTGCTGATACCGTTAATTCTTTGTATGCAATTGCCTTAACATCATTATAAACATTAGCAGTACCACCAGTACCACCAGATACATTTTCTATTTCTCTTACTGAATCTACTTTTGCTTTAGTAGCAGCGTATTGAACCGTTTTGTAAGGTAATGATTCTGAACCTGGGTTACTATTTGAACCACTTGGTGAAACCCATAAAATATTTTTACCTGAAACTCCACTCCATTTAATATCTAAACCATCGTTAGTTAAAACACCACCAGGCATTCCTAATGGTAATCTTGCAACACCACCAGAACTTTCGTAAAGAATATCTCCACGAGTAGTTAATACAGCAGCAGTATCTCCTTGAGCAAGAATTGTCCAAACGGTTGCGTCTGAACCAGGTTGAACATTTACTTGTTGATCTTTTAATTGTACATATGAGTTTGAAGAATATCTAACAACATCGCCAATATTATAAGTTGTAGCGGCGTCATAAGTACCTCTCCATTTAAATCCTTCTACAACTACTTTCCAGTAAGTTGAGTTAACTGCACCAGTAGCCTGAGCAGGATATTCATTTGTTGAAGATAAAATAGAAACATATGAATTACCACCGTACTGAACCGTGTCTCCAGTTTTGTATGCTGTTCCGTGAGAGTAAACACCAGTTGCATTGAAACCAGTAGTTACTACATCCCAAGTAGCATTGTCAGCAGGAGTTTGTCCTGAAGCTTCTTCAGCAGCGATAAACACATAAGAATATCCACCATAAGTTACGACATCTCCTTTAGAGTAAACCGTACTTGCGTTGTATGAATCTTCAAATTGTAAACCTTCTGAATAAATTGAGAAATTTGCCTGAGCAAAATCATCAGCAGTTGCACCTGATTGGTGAGCAGTTGTACATCTATATTGATATGAACCAAATTTAACAACATCATCTAATCTGTAATATGTTGTCGCAGCCCAATCACCTCTAAATGCTAAACCTTCACTATAAAGTGAAAAGTTTCCTAATACTATATTAATATCGCCACCTGAAGCTGATGTGTGTTCAGTTATGACTCTGTATGTTCTTCCCCCATACTTAACTAAATCGTTTAATCTGTATTGAGTTGAAGAAGCGTAATCACCTCTAAAAGTGATACCGTCTGAATATTGTTCAAATTTAGAACTATCTAAAACTGCACTTGAAGAAGTATGAGCAGTTGTAACTCGGTATTGTTTACCACCGTAAGATACTAGGTCGTTTAATTTATACCAAGTTGAATTTGCGTAGGCACCTTTGAAGTAAAATGATTCTCCGTGTAATTGCCAATTAGTTGTGTAAGTTGTAGGTTGTGAATAAAATAAATCTGTTGCGTTTGGTGATGTATGGTTTGCTATACAAACATACGAATTACCACCGTACTTAACTATGTCATCTATAACATAGCCTGTACTAGTTGCCCAATCACCTCTCCATTTAAATTTAAGTCTACCTAGTTTAAAATCTGCCATTTAATTTCTCTCTTTAGTTTCCCATTTTGTTATACAGCACTTTGGTAAGTTGTCGTACCTGAACTTGCCGTTGTGTCTTCAAAAGTATCAAAATCGTCTGAACCTTCAGCGGATCTTACTACTCCTGCATTTGATCTTTTTACTAAATCACCACTAGAACTATTTATAAGAAAAGTTGTGGTAGGATTTACTGAAAAGTTAATTTGTTGAAATTTATCACTATCATTATTAAAGTATCGTTTCTTAACTTGACCTACTACAATACTCAATCCAGTCTTTGGTATTAGTGTAAATGTAACTACGGTATTATTGACTAAAACAAAGTCTGAAAATGGAACTTGTTGAACTCCATCTAAAAATACTGCAATCCTTGACTCGTTTAATACTGGTGTTCCTATTGTAAATTGATATGCTGAACCGTCAGTTGTAAAATAACTAACATCAAACATCTCTAATCTTTCATCAACATAATCTGTTTCTGCTCTTGCGACAAAATCTGACTTACCATCTTCGTAATATTTTGATACTTCAATTGTTTCATTACCCTTGTTAGGATTTACTGAAGTTAGATATAACATACCATCTTTTGTTCTTCTTATACCATTAAAAGATTTCTGTATTACTGAAGCAGCAGGTGTATGATTTACTAGATATGCCATATTTTCCCTATATTTATATTATTATGTTAATGCAAGGATACTTGCATATGCCTCACAATCAACTGAAGACGAATCAGGATTAGCGTCAGCGACAACTCTAATAATATCGTTGTTCTCTAAATTAACTGGTTTGTCTAAAGTTAATGTATTGTTTGGCGGAACTTCTAAACTTCTACCGATATGATAAAAAGTAGAACCACCATCAGTTGTAACTTTAACATTTACGGTTGCACTAGCACTTGTACTCTTATTTGAAATATATAAAGCGTGAATTACTGCCTGTTCACTTGCACCAGTAGTATATAAATTTCCTGTAGCGTCATCCACTACTGGAACCGTTATTCCTGCATTTTTAAATGTACTTGCCATAATTAACTACCGAATACTATTGAAAACGCTAATGAATCTCCTAACATTGCTACATCACCATCTGCGTCTGGAAAAGTTATTGTTCTATCTCCTGTAGGTTCTGCAACCGTTATAGTTGTTTCGTATGCGTTCTCCTGATAACCTTCAAAAATTAAATTTGAACCGTTTAAAGTAATATCATTATCAGTTACGGCACCACCGTCTGTAACCGTTTGTAAAGATACAGCACCTGCACCACCAACTTCTTTAACAACATTACCAGATGTTTTAGTATAAAGTTTACCATCGGTAACATTCATAGCCAATTCGTGTACTGCTAAAGCAGCTGCACCTGGAATTTGATTTGGTGTTTCTGATCTTTTTGGTTTAATTACCGTTGACATTATTTATTTAATTTCTGTATTTTTTTTATAAGTTTAGATTTAGATAATCTTCTATCTAACTCTACTCCTAATTTTCTACCAATTTTTTCTAATTGTTTTTTAGTTTTATTTTTTAATTCTTTTAATGATATTTTAGGTTTTTTTATAGAAGGAGCACCTGAAACAAAAAACCATTTAATTTTTTGAAATATATTCATTAGAAAGTACCACCATCAACCGTAGATATTTCAACATCACCAGAGGTTACCGTGAAATTATCAGAATGAAATTTAGCAACACCTTTGTTTGAGTTTGAAGCGTTTTCACCTTCAATTCTAATTGTGTTGTTATCAACAATAGTGTTAACTCCTTCTCCTGCTAAAAATTCTAAATTTTCTTCTAAATAAACTCTTCCTGTTGTAGAAGATTCATCTGTTAAAGTAATAAATGGATTTGCAAGTTTAGTTGTTTCAATTGAACCACCTAACATAGCGTTTGTAATTCCTAATGCCTTAACTCTTAATGCGTCTGTATTAACTTCAATTGAAGAATTGTCAACTTCAACATCTAATTGGTTACCGTCTTTTGACATAGCAGCACCAGCAGTAATTTGACCTGCACCAGAAAATTGAGATACATCTAAATTAGTTGTTCCAAAAGTAGGAGCACCTGTGTGTGTAAATGTATAACCATTGTTAGCATTTAAAGCACCTTCTTCAACGAATACAAAAGAACCACCTGATAATTCAGCAGGTTGATCTTCTGGAGTTGATCTTGTTAACACCCAATTTGTTGATCCTGAACCTACATTTGTAACCGAGTAAATACCGTTTTGTGTACGAGTTGTTTGATCTTTAACTAAAATTCTATCATTAAGATTTGCAGCTTGAGTATCTAAAACTAATACTGCTTGAGTACCTGAATTAGTTAGTGTTGCACCAACACCAGCAGAACCATTTGAATAAGTTGCTGATAAGTTAGCTGTTGTTGCAAGTTTACAAGAAGGTTTAGTATCTAAACCTTGAGCAACTTGGTCAACATACATTTTGTTTGCAAGTGAATTGTCTGTAAATCCTGCTCTATCTTCATAACCACTTGGTACAACTACCGTTCCTGTTCCGTGTGGCGATAAATTAATATCTTTATTACTTGCTGTTGTAGTAACTGATTGACCGTTAATTGTAATATCATCTACTACTAAAGAAGTTAATCCTGCAATATCAGTTTCAGTAGAACCTAAAGTTAATACTGAACTACCTATTGTTGTTTGAGGATTTGCTAAATTAGCATTTGAAATAGCGGCAGTACCAGATAAGTTAGCATTTGTTAATGCTGTAGCAGTTACCGTTACCGTATTATCAGTAACCGTTTGTGTCATACCACCAGTACCTAAAAAGTTTAATGTTTCTGAAGTATTGTAAGTATCTGTACCTGTATCACCTGCTAAATTAATAAATTGATTAACGGTTGTGAAATCTAAATTTCCTGATCCGTCAGTTTTTAAGAACTGACCAGCAGTACCGTCGCCGTCAGGTAAAACAAAAGTTTGAGAAGCTGTTACTGCATTAGGAGATTTAATTCCTATGAAGTTAGTACCGTTATTAGTACCTTCGTTAAATCTAATTTCGCCACCTGTTGTAAGTGAATTACCTACATTCAAAGTATCTACTGCTAAGTTAGCGTCTGCTATGATCGCTGAATTTCCTGTTAGAGTACCATTCACGTGGTCTAACATATCTGTAAAATATTGACCTCCAATTACTGATACATTATTTGCGTCACCGTTACCGTCAACGCCACCTTCCCCTATAAAGATTCTATCTCCTAGGTTATTTTGTGCGCCTGTTCCATATGTGTATGCTAATTCACCAAGTTTAAGTGTTCCTGGTGCTGAAGTTGCTGAACTTCTTTTTATCTGTATTACCGTTGCCATATATTACTCTCTAAAATGATCCGCCGTTAAATGTTAAAGTTCCAGTAGTGGTAACAATTTCGTTTCTACTTACGAACTTACCATCACTAGCTCTGTATTGTAATAATGCACCATCATCTAAAGAAGTAACATCAACATCACCTAATAATTTTAATGAGAGAGAATTGTTTTGTAGTGAAGTACCTGATGGCAGGGTTACTGAAACTTTTTTGGGTCCGCTTCCAGTAGAAGCATTAATTTTCGCTGTAATACTTGCCATAAACCTCTCTCTTTTGTTATATTTATAATACTTTTATTATGTAGTTACATTGGGTCTTACGGTAATTAAACCCTCAATTACTCTAGTTACCGTACCAGTATCAGTCTTTGTAATCTCTACATCATAGACATATCTTTCTGCGTCTAAAGCTGCTGTTTGAGTTGCCGTCATTGACAAAGCAACTACTCCTGAAGTAGCGTCTGTAGCAATAACCGAAGTCATAGATGTTCTTGTTCTTGTTGACGCATAACCTTTTGCCATTTTGGCTTGTGTCGTATAGCCAGTTAAGTCAAATGCGTTTCCGTTTGCGTCTTTTACGGTTACATCCGAACTAAAATTAGCACCTTGATCTATTATTAAATTAGCTATTGCTGCCATTTGCGTCTTTTATTGGTTGAACTTTCTCTTTTTCCATTAATTCTAGTATTTTCTTATTATAAAATTCAGTCAATACTCCAATTTTTTCCAATTCTACATTGTGTCTTACTTTTGACGCTTCAATCTCTTGCCTAGCTACGATTTTGTTTCGTAACTCTATGCTAAAAGATGTTTCGTCATATGTCTTTCCGTCTATTAATATAGCCATTATATACTCCTTTGTTATAATATATAGGTATATTTATACGAAATAAATAAGAGATATAACATAAATCAGCATTGACTTTTTTGTCAAATTATGTTATATTTGATATATACAATTAATTAATTAAAGAGGAAATATGAAGAAATATTTAATCACAATATTGATGTTATTATGGTCTCATACAGCAATCGCTGGAGGATCAGCAACAATAGTAAATGCAGGAAGTGATTCTGGCGCATTTCATCAAGTTTTAACTATGATTGGCGACAAACTAAACAATCATAAATTTATACAAGCAAACAATCCCATTATAGCAAAAACACACTTTGATAAAGGCAATGTTTTGACTATGTGGAGTACAGAATGGCCTGGTGATGAATCAATGCCATCGGTAACAATAGACGCAAGTACAATCGTTGCTGTTCAAGCATACGAAACTATACTTTGTAGTCGTACTTTCAATTCATTATCTGATATGAGTGGTAAGACTATTAAAATAGCAACCTGGGGAGATTCTCCTGCTGTTAGTAAGTTTATTGAAAATCTAGGTAAAGCAAACAACACTACATTTGAAATCGTACCTTACGGTGGAAGTGGAGATACGGTTAGAGGTTATCTAGGTAAAGACGCTGATACAATTTTTACAATTCAAACTAAACAATCTAAAGTAGAGGCAGACGGAAATTGTATTGCTTTTAGTGCTAATGGCGATTTAGATTTTGCTTTTGTTGATGTACTATTATCAGTTAATGCTGAAAATGGAACAATTGAAAATTTCAGAAAAGTTGTTAAAGATTTAATAACTACTGAAGCGTGGCAAACTGCATTTGCAGGAACGGTCACTTATGTTTTAGATAATGGTAATAAAGATTCACTAGTTAATAAAGTGAACTCTGCTATTGAACTAAACACTAATTAATAATATTCAATACAACTTTGAAGTTGGTCATTAACGGTCTGATATGTTTTATACATATCGGATTCGTTAGTACCAGTTATTAAAAAAGCTATTCTAGGAACTCTTTCGGAAGTAATTTGAGTATATTCTAGTATTGTTTCTCCAGGTCTTAATCTATCATTATTAGTTTTAACCCAATATTTCTTTAAGTGAGATACATCTTTTACAGATTTTATCTTACCTGGTTTTAATTTAGAAATTTTCCATAGCATTTGTTTGTCAAAAGAATATGGTTTATCATTTATAATTTTTGAAACTATTGTATTGTTATGTACATCATCCATTTGTTGTAGACCTTGACCAATTCTTGGATTGCAATCTATCATCTTAATATTATCTTCCCATTTATAAAAATCAGGTCCAGAAAAAAACATATTTCTTAATTGTAGATTATTAATTACTTTATTATAAAAACGATCAGAATATAATTTTATATCGTCTGGTACATCTTTCTCATCAAAACTCATCCACTCAGCTGCTTTAGTTTCATATCTATATTTGTCTATTTGATTATACCAAACTTTACCTCTTACCCATAATAAATCTTTTATAACTCCACTATTATTTACATAACAATATGGAGCCCAAATTTTAGCAGTATTTGGAAGTTGATCTTGTATTATATAATAATTAATACGATTGTTAAATTGTGGATCTTCCCAACCCTTTTCATTGTTAGTAAAAAAATCAAATATTTTATTGTTTAAACAATATGATAAAAACTCTTTCTTATTTTTAAAAGAAAGATAGTTTAAACCTCCAGGTTTACTACCTGAACCAATAACAGGTTTTACTATAAAAGGTTTATCTTTCCAATAATCTAAATGATCTGGTTTTGTAGGTATGACATTATGAGGTATTAAACTTTGAAGGCCTATACTAATACATAAATCATCAAATTTCTTTTTATCAGATAATATATCTGCAGCTCTTTCTGATACATTTTTTAATCCCCATTGTTTCTCTAACTTAGCTTGTATAGGTAATAAACTTTCTGATATTGTAAAAATTCTATCGTATGGTCCTTTTATCTTATCAAAATTTTCAGTAACTATATCACAACTATCCAATGCTGTTTCAAGGCATTGAAATCTGTGCCGACCTCTTGGATATCCTAGTATTAAATTTTTCATCCGTATATTATCATTACTCTCATTAAGTTATCCCAAAACAAATCTGTTAAGAAAAATCCATATAGTATTGGAAAAGTATCTACTCTCTTTAAATAATAACCTATTATACTTAATACAATCAATGTTATTAACAACCACTCTCTTACTGGATAAATGTAAATACTCATTATAGAAACGAACAATACAATACCATATATCAATTTATTTTTATGTTTCTTATATAGATGTGCTAATTGACCTAATAGATTAAAACAACTCCAAGATAATATTAAACATACTATTAATATGATTGGTATGTAATAAAATATATTAGTAAAATGGGACATTGTTTCTATACCAAAAGTGAAACCTTTAGTTACAATTAAATAATAAACTAATACCTCACTACCTACAATCGGTATGCCAAGTATGATTAAAGGTAATAAAGAACTTAACGCACCACTATTGTTTGCTGATTCTGCTGCCGATATTTTCTTTATATCTGTCTTAACTAAACTAGAACTTAAATAACTTCCTAAAATATTAGTTACTCCTGGAATAAGACCACACCAAAACCCAACAAAACTACCTATACCTGTTGAAGGTAATGTACTCTTTGCTATACCAAATTTCTTAATCTCTTTTTGTTTAGTAATTTTAACATCTTTAAATTTTAATAATTCAGGTATAATATACAACCCAATCATCACAGCACTAAAAGGAATACCTAAAGTTAAATAATCAATACCAAATGTTCCCCAAGTTTCATATGATTGATTATCAAACCCTATCTTTGCTAATATACCACCAAATAGAAATAGAAGTATAGTCTTCCACATCTTTTGTTTTGATAATAGAGTTAATAATAAAACTGCTAATACTATAATAGAAAGTTGTATTGTGCTATTATAAAACTGAAATATGTTGTAGATACTAGGAAGAAATAATAGAAATAAACATATTGCAAAAATAGAACCTATTGTACTTGAAATAGCATTGGTACTTACTGCAAGATGTCCTTCTCCTTTTAAGAATAAATTATGTCCGTGTCTAGCAGTAGTTACAGCGGTAGCGTCACCTGGTATTCCATAAAGAATACCTGTTACTGAATTGGTATAATTTGTTGTAATAAGGAGTGAAATATAAAATAGTAATATATTAAAAGGGTCTAAAATAAGTAGTAAAGGATATAATGTTGCGATTGCTAAAAAAGGTCCTGCACCAGGTATTACTCCAAAAAGAACTCCTGATAATATTCCACATAAACACCATAACAAAGAAAGCATTATTTTACCCTACCATACTCCAACATCTTTTGAAACAACTCTTTATCAAATTTTAAACACATAACTAATAAAACTATTCCATCTGAAAATGAAAAAACACTATGTCTTTTATTGCCATTAAAATACCAAAGAGAACCACTATTACCTTTTATAACTTTATCATCATAAATCCATTTAAAGTCATATTCATTACATTTAACAAACCCAACAAATCTAACTTCATCATAACTATAATCTTCTTTATTAATATCAAAGTGTTCTGGAAAATAACTGCCTCTATCCATTCTTAAAAAATGACAACGACCTAACCATTTCTTCCAAGGTTCTAAAATTGTTTGTAGTGTTGGACATTTTTTCCAAACATCTGTTGGAACATTTAAGTCGTGGTTGTGTATTACTTCACCTGTTTGTGTTTCCCAATCTCTTAAACTTGATAAATCAGGAACGCCGTGAAGTCCACCATCAATACTAGTTACACTTAATCCCCAGCGATTGTTTGGTTTCTTTGTATTATAATTATACCTTTTCCAATCTTTTTCAAAAGGTTTTAATTCTTCTAACAATTTATCTTTTTTGAAACTTGGAAACTCTATCCAATCAGACATTGTGTTTAGACGCAATAACGCCTTATCATCATCATTCATAATTTTAAACTCTTATACTGAAAATGGTTTTCCATCCCTATAAGGAATGTACTTTTCTGTATCCATTTCTTCAATTTCAGCCCACTCTAAATCTTCATCAATAGGAGGTAATTTTTTATATGCTTCAGACCACCTTTTATAATCATCTTCATTTCTAAACATCATCCAATACAAAATTGTTTTTCCATCTTTTGCTAAAAATCCACCTTTATCCATTGTATATCTTCTATTTAAAATGGAATGTTGAACCATCGCTGATTCATCATTTTCTACAATAGACCAAAAATTAGATAAAGAAGTAAAAATTAAATCTACTTTTTTATTTTTTACTATCCATTTTGCTGTGTATGCCATATATCCTGTACTAATTCCTTTTTCGCATTTAACTAACATATATCTATTTATGAGGTATAAAATAAGGCGTCCACCAACCAGTCCAACCTTCTTCCATTATATGATGTAATTGACCTAGTGTACACATACTATAATCTTCATCTTTAGTTTCTTTAAATCTTGGACAAACTTTATCGTATGTTTTATAGTCTATTTCTTTATAATAAAACTCATCACTACCTTTATAATATTTCTTTAAGTAATATTCATCATTAGACCTAAACTTTTTCCATATATGAGATACATCACCTGTCCAAGATACAACGGAAGAGTTTAATGGTGTATGTCCAAAATTTGGTCTCCACCAAGTATCATCTAACAATGTAAAATCTTTTCTAATTAAATTTGGTAGTTTATCATAGATAATAACATCTAAATCAAAGTATAAATTTTCTCCACTTCTAAACAAATTATACATTTGAAATTTATTATACCAATTACCATACAAGTTATTTTTGATAACTTCAAAACTATCATACTTTAGACCTGAATAAGTGTCTATCATATGTTTCAAATTTTTAATGTGCCAATCAGTAAATTTATTACCAAACTTACAACATATTATTCTCATTTAATTTCCGTACAATTTATATGTCTTATTCTCATAGTATTAATTTTAATATCTGCTTTTTCTGGTATCATATGCCAATCACCATTAGGGTCTTGCATTTGTTTACCAGCATTTTCTTTAATATTAACTATCTTAATTTTTCTAAATATTTTGCCATTTTCATTTTTATCTAGTGTTATATCTGTAGCTAAATTACTACCATTTCCAGCGCCAATAGCCAATTCTGTTTGATCTGATTCCCACCTTTCAACTCCTTCTTTAGGATATCCAATACCAATACCATATGTTATTTTCTTTTTACCTGCTTTAACATCATCAAGTATTCCTAATTTCTTTTCCCAAAATTTATCACCATTTATATCATTATGACTTTTATTGCAACCAGTAGAAAAACCTATTTTAGCAGCCGTCCTCATAACTAAACCCATAGCAATACCTACACTAACATAAGCATTTTCCCAACGAGCAATATCTGTATTAGATTTTTCTGTACCATCTGCGTGGCAGTTTAAATTTGTATCTGGTTCTTTTCCAACAAATAAAATATATAGATTAGCGTTCATTTGTGAGTTTTGCCAAGTTGATGGAGGCATACGATTATGAGTACATCCCCAAGTATATTTTGATAACTCATCTAATACTTTTCTATCAGCAGTCCAATAAACATCATAATATGCTTCGTGTTGTTTTGAAGGAGCATTTTGAGCAACCCATAATAGATAATCTATAACTTCTTTTGCAATTGTTCTTTTATGATCCCAAACTCTTTGGCACTTTTGTATTTTACGGATAGTTTCCATTTCATCATTCCAATCATAAAACATATTCTTAATTCCTGTTTCTTTCTCATCTCTTAAATAAGTTAAATCTTTCCAATTCTCTTTCCAATGATCTTTCATTACTTCCAATACTCCTTTATGAAATCGTCCTTATGTTCGTGTATAGTTTTACCTGGTCCTGTAAAATGTATTACTTTAATATATTTATTAACATCTCCTAATATCATATAATCTGTATTGAATTTTTTACAATATGATTTATTTAAAGCAAGGTTTTCTTTAAAGTCAGTTGAGTATTTACATATCCATTGCTCAGGTGTTCTAGTTAATTTAGTTTTATATTCTTGTATCTTCCAATTAACATAATTTTGTTCTCCATAATATTTTGTATGAACATCACCGTTATTGTAATAATGTAATTGCCAATAGTCAGGATTTTCAGCAAAGTCGTCCCACACATACTTTAAACTACCAGATTTAAACTTATAAAACCCACCATTTGTTTTTAACTTTGATTCCCACCATATACCATAAGTAATCATTTCATTATCTTGTACAGGATAACCTAAAAGGTCATCTACATTGCCCGTAATCACTTGGTCAATATCCATAACTATAATGTCATCTCCAGGTTTTTGATAAGCGAAATTTGGACTAAAGTATTTTAATTTGTGCCAATGTTTCTTAATCTTGTCATAGTGATTATAAGGTAGTACAACATCTGCCTCAACATCTGTATCACTTATACAAACAAACTCAAAAGGTATAGATGAGTTTCTTTTTAAACTTCTATATAACTTTGATACATAATCTGGTGTATAAAAACCTTTATGATACACGGTACATATTTTAAGCATATCTTCTCCAAACTAAATCAAAATCTTTACAGACACAATGTACTATTTTTATTTCTTCTGGTATAAAATTTTGAGTATCTAAAAAATAATGCCATTGATTATCTAACCATTGTAATTTAATTTTATTAATCTCTCTCTTGTATGAAAAGATTGTTTCATTATCATATCTAAACATATCAACAATGTTTTGAGGATATAAACTTGTATCACTTCTCAATCTTGTCATCAAATCTATTGTATCTTTAAACCCACCAAAGAAATCTAATTTAAGTATATCTTCTCTACTAGCACCAATGATACCTGTATTGATAACATCATTTCTAGCGCCAAGTCCTTTATCTATAAGCATTGCTTGACAATTGAAATACTTTGCTGTTGGACTTCTAATACTATGATTAATAAGTCTATCTTTTTTAACCATAGAGTTGTTATTATATACACACATACCTTTTGATAAATCCCAACGATCAAAAAATGATTCATCTGTTAAAGGTACAGCGTCAAAATCTAAATATAGTATCTCGTCATAATTTTCTGCTAAATGATATAGTAAATGTATTTTATAGAAATTAATTATTTCATAACCAGTTAATTCAGGAAAGTCTTTCTTAAAATTCGTTTCAAAAGTTTTATATTGGTCATCATATTCAAACATAATAAAATCAGATTCACAATACTCAGCATATGTTATTTTAGTATTAACTAATTTATCATAATGTTTTTTAAAAGCATTAACCGTTATATCTGCCTTTTCTGTTGTATCATTTCTTTGTTTAGATTGACCATAATGTTCTTCCGATGGCACATCAACATAAACGCTATATATTACTCGTTTCATATTATTCCCCAACTATTAGAATCAAAACTATGTAATTTACCTATTAATGTAAATCTAACTCCTCTATCATCTGATAGAGTATCTTCAGCAATTACTTTTGCGTTATCTGGTAATTGTTTTTTAAATTCATCTATACTCTTTACACAATTTACACTATCGTGGATACCAAACATATTATTTGACTGAAAAGCAAAATATGATTTAGATTCTTTCAATGGTTTTAATTCTTTCATTGATTTCATATTTTCACAAGAAGCATTAATAATTAAATTTGCATTTTTAATTCTTCCATACCTATTTTCATCAAACACATCACTTGTTATCCAATCAACATTTTCATAATGACTAAACAATCTATTTTTTGCAATACTAATTGTTGTAGGATTTATATCTATAGCAGTAATTCTTTTAGAGTGTTTTAAAGATGGTACCAGAATACTACCGTACCAACAACCTAAAATTACTATTTCATTCCTACTATCAAGTATTAATTGATCCTTTAATAGTTTAATCAATGTTTCTTTTGATTTAAATTGATTAGGACTATATGAATCTAACAAATCAGTATTGTTTCTTCCTTCTTCTATTATATTTTTAAATAATTGTAAATCTATATCCATTTTATTATGTCATTCATCTCTGGTTTTATATCCCAAGTTTCTTTTCCCCAATCCGTTAAATCCTGTGTTCTATATCTTTCTGCATAACCACAACTTAACATAGTTATAGGTCTTCTCTTAACCATATGTAAACCTACATTATGCCATTGCTCAGGTCTTCTCCTAAAGCAAGAATTGTGAGAAATATCCAATCCTTCTTCCAATAAGTAATATCCTAAATTAGAAATAAACATACCAACTTCAACAGCAACAGCGTCAATTACTTTTTCAATATAATGTTCATAACCTTGATCGTAAAAATGTCCTTCTTCAACCTTTTCTTTATAGAAACGATTAGGAGTTGAAACTCTACTATGAACGGTAAATAAATATGGATTATACATCACGTGCTCATAAAAAGGATTTGGTACTCCCTTTTGTGTTGTTTCAGCAAGTCCTTCCTCTACTGCTTTTTCTTCCACAACTATATGTGATTTTCTAACTAAACTATGTATTGCTGCTTTTTCTAATTCCTTTTCTGGACCCCATACTAATACTTTATATGCCATAGAATTATTTTTAGATGGAGTTGTTTTCCACGCTTTGTATAATGCTCGTTCTATCATTTCTTTAGGTGGTATCCTATTCATATTATATCTTCTTACGTGTTTTCTTTTCTTTTCTAATGTGTCAAAGTAATTCATTTTCTTATAATCCAATCGTTAATTATCAGCATATCTAATCCTGTTCTTTTAAATGTTCTTATAGCATTTTGTGGTGTTTCTACAATAGGTTCGTGGCAATTAAAACTTGTATTTAACAACATAGGTATACCTGTGATAACATAAAACTCTCTTATCAATTCATACAATTTATTATTTTGTTCCTTATTAACCGTTTGTATTCTAGCAGTATTATCTATATGAGTTACGCCAGGTACTTTATCAGTTTTAACTTTACATATTCTACTCATATAAGGACTAGGACTATTTGTATCAAAGTATTTTTTATAGTGCTCTTCTAATACAACAGGTGCAAATGGTCTAAAGTCTTCTCTATCTTTTATAGTATCGTTAATTATATCTTTAATATCTTTTCTTCTTGGATCTGCTAATATACTTCTATTACCTAATGCTCTATTACCACTTTCTGATTTACCTTGAAACCAACCTACTATCTTGCCATCAGCAATTGCTTGTGCTACTTCTTTATAAGATGTTAATTTTTCATCTCCTACATAATCATATTCTTTACCAGCAAATGTTTCTGATTTATGTACATTATCATTCATCATATAATCAGCGTGTTGATAAACTCCTATTGCTTGTCCTTCATCTCCTACAGCAGGTGGAACAAAAACATTTTTATAATGTTTTGTAAATTCTTCATTCATATATCCATTATAAGCAACACCTCCTGCAATACAAAGATTGTCGCAAGTTTTAAGCGGATAGATATATTCTTTAATTTTATCTAATGTAATTTTCTGTAATGTAAATGCTAAATCTTGTTTTCCATATTCGGAAATTCTAATTACATCACCTGGAAGATTTTTCTTTTCTGTTATCTCTCCAGCAAGTATTGTTTCAAATACATCATAATAGTATTGACTAAATTTTCCATAACCAACTAACCCCATTAATTTACTTGCACCTAACGAACCAAATCCTGTTATTTTAGACATATGATTCCATAACCAACCGATTGGCAATTCGTTTGATAAATCTTTTATGTTTCCATCTTTATCAACAAAGATACATCTAAAATTATAACCAATACCATCAATAGCAACAATATCTGATTCATCAAATCCAGAATTGATATAAGCATAAGTGGCGTGAGATTGATGATGGTCTATAAAATACATATCATCATCAAAATAATGATCCCATAACTTTTTAGGTTTATAATCTAATACTTCTTTTGGTAATATATCTTTACACATTCTAATACCACCCACCGTCATAGTAAATGCTAATGTTTCATTATCTCTTTTTTTAAAATATTCTTTAACAAATTCATTATTCAATCTATAATCAGCAGTGTTTAATTGTTCCTGATGAGCATAAGAGTCTACCTGTAATGGTAGATTATGTTTAAACCTAGTATATCTTTCTCTTTGATTATGAAAGACACCATCATAAGTATTATGGTCGTGTAGATTTAATGCAACTGCAAATATTTTAGTCATCTATTGGTTCCAATTCGTCTTGTAATCTTTCTGATTCAGTTAATACTTTAGCATATTTTCTCATAGGAAAATGACCTTTAGGTTGTACAAACTCGGTACAAGTCTTACAATAATTT
>Ga0066836_10000193_pt1 | contig 26430 bp, 43 predicted proteins | sample ETNtaG_18_FD_71568 | JGI IMG/M metagenome (GOLD analysis project Ga0066836, IMG submission 71568) | Marine microbial and viral communities from oxygen minimum zone, Eastern Pacific Ocean - ETNP201302SV91 | ecosystem: Environmental > Aquatic > Marine > Oceanic | place: Pacific Ocean: Eastern... | reverse complement strand
TCTATGACTGTCAGGGTAAAGGCTTCCTTTTTCAATTCCCCTGTAATGAACCAAGCAATTACTGTGCTGTAGGTAGGAAGACCATTACTGCCCCTGACAATAACTTTGTGGTCTGACTTTCGTACCCTGTCTGCATAGACTGCTATGTTGCCGTTTCCCCAATGGTATGGAGGTTCTTTGATATCGGTTATTACCCAATGGGTAGACTTTCCCCAATCGTAGAATTTCTGCTCTAGAACTGTCCCTACTTCTAACTGGTCTAAACTTGTAACTTGTATGCTCATAACTAACTCCTTTATATGAGGCTTTGTTTTAATATGAAAGGATTATTTCATACTACTTGACACATGTCAAGCACTTTAATAACTCATACCTTCTGTTCCAATGTTGTTGTGGGTCTTGGATGTATTCCTTGTTGTCACATTGGCTGTTTGTGCAAGTTGCAACCATGGCATATCTTGTCCCCAACCTGCTGTTATAAGGTTGGCTTTTAAGGGACTTGATTTCCATCTTTGGGGCTTCATCTGATGCAAGGAATGGGCTTGTCAGCATAAGCCCCTCACATCTCCTGCAATGGCGTTTTCCTGACATGAAACCATGGACTGCACCATGAGTGTTCTTGAAAGCCTTTCCAAAGTCCCCAAACATCTGGGCATCTTTATTTGCCCTCAGTTCTTTATGGAATTTCTGTGGAACTTGCGGCCCTTTAATGTTTACTGTCCATCCCTGATGTTTTGTTTTTTCATAATCGCCAAATTGGTCTTTCTGGAAGAAATCATCCAACTTTCCATATTCATCAACATGGGCATAAAGATTTCTTTCACGCTGTTCCCCTTTCCATGAATAAGGAATGTCTGTGGTTTGAGTCCTTTCAAGAACTAACCTGAAAGTCTGGAATCCCCTCACTCCACTCACGGTAATAGGGCTTATTGGATAAGTAACAAAGCCTGTTCCCATATCAGATATTATTTGGGCTATGGAATCCCCATAAATAGCGTCTGCTCCTCTCACCAGATTTCCGTCAGCGTCAAGCACCTCTTTCTGGTATCCCCATTGCTCTTTAGCCCCTACTATTTTCACTGATGCCAGTATCCATTGGTATGTAACTTTTGTTGCCATTTTTAACTCCTTTAATATGGCTTGTGGAGGGGCTTTCGCCCCTCCTTTTTTATTGATTAAAAATTGAAATCGTAGTGCTTCCTTGCACCGTGGTCTTTGCCCAATTTACCTAACTTGGACTGAAACCTATCAAACTTGTTTGACCAGTTGGCCCTTATCTCAAATCCATCTGGGTCTGACTCTATAATCCACTCCTGCTCATCTTGGTTTTTAAGATGTCCTGCAAATCCACCCTGCACCCACTCCATTTTCCATTCAGGGTTTCGGGTTGCCTTCATTTCCCTGATAGTTAAGGTCTTTCCAGAGGGGCTAATTTTTACGATTTCGTAAGGGTCTGCATCACTCCATCCTAAGACCGTGACTCCCATGCCAACCGTTGCTGTGCTTGGGTTCAAAGCATATTGGTTTCTTTCTGCTTCTAACTCTGCCCTGTATGCCTCTAGTTGTTCATTGGTTACTGTCATTTCTAACTCCTTTTTAGTTAGTTGATTTAACTTATGGGAGTATTAAACCACAGTTACTTTACATATGTCAATAGGGAAATAGAGCAATTATTTATTCCCCTCTAATTTGTGGATAAGGAAGGTTGTTTTTTTCGGGATTATGCAGATTAAAAAGTTGCTGTAAATGTTTGGTTTCCCTTTTGGTTTCACCTAAAATATAGCAATACTTATGTTTAGCAGGAGAGCGTCTTTTTTGACAAGAGTTTTTATGTTTGTTTCTTTCTTGTTTTAATAAATACCCCCATAAAGGAGGAATGGTATCCCAATTTATTTTCCGATAGTTTTTCTTTGCTCCTACTCTTCTGTACCATTCATCCTGCCACTCCAACCCAACAGATTTTGCATACCGCACAATCTGGCTTCTGTCACTAAATCCAGATTCTCCAAACCACCCTCTTTCTGTGTTTTTAGGGTCTAAATATTGGTAACCCCCACCAAATTTTTGCCCTAAATAAATAAAATTACATGCTTGGTAAATTGTCCCTAATTCTTTGGCTTCTGGGTCACTGTAAGCAGTGAAGTATCTGAATTCAGTATTGGCAACCATCCATTTAATTGATTTCATTATTAACCATGAGCCTAAATTTTTAGGACTCCAAGAAATACATGCCCCTCTAGCAATTAACTTTTCTAAATTCTTGCCTTCCTCTCCAAGCAAAAAAGAAAATGTATTAGGGGTAGCCATTACAATAACTCCTGCCAATAAATTAGAACCTTTTAATCTGGCTGTAAATCTATGGGTTACAGCCATAGGCATTTTCCCAAGCCATTCATGCCGCTCAATAAAGGCTTTAATTTCTTGACATCCTAACTGGTCATCTTTACTCACATAAAAAAAGTTAAAATCTGCTATTGAAAGATTTAAACTTTCTTCTTCAGTCAGGTTAGCAATTCTTAAATCTTCCTGTTGGTTTTGTATTCTAATTTCATATTGCCAACTATGGCTTTTATCGTAATTGCTAAATCTTTGGTGGGCTTTTAATTCTCCAACTGCCATAACTCCTCCAGTTCCTCATCCCACAGTCCTGCGTCTTTTAAAGCCTCCTGTAAGCCTGTTCTGCGGTTTTCCACCATGGTGTCCAGTAAAGGACTGTCATAGACCTCAACAGCCCTTTCTTCTTCTATGTCATACAGTCTCATACTGTCACCTTTTCAGCCTTTGCTCTTGCATTAAAAGCAAGAGCCTTGGCCTTCCTTGATACTGATATATTTTTAATCCCTGAAAAACTCTTCTTGCCCCATTTCCCCTGTTCATCTGTGAACTTGTACCACTGGTATCCAATCTGGAAATAAAAGTGATTTCCCCAGACTACATCCAATATCATCTTTACTCTCAAGTGAACCTCTGGTTGCTCATCTGTATTGGTGAACCGTGGCATGATTACCACGTCTGCATCCATTACATAAGTAAAGTACCTTCCCCCATGTCCAGTCTTGAGTCTGGGAGGAGAAATCTTCTTGGCATAAAATGCCGTGTCCTCTGAAAATACCTCTACATGGTCATAGTATTGTTTGCTCCTCTGGTCAGCAGTACCAACAACCACGATTGCGGAAAACTGTGTCATATAAACTCCTTTTTTATTATGGGGGCTTTATGGTCTGCCCCCAAGACCACTTATGATTGCCAGTAAATTGTTACTTTGCCACCCCAAATCCTCACCCTGATATTCCTCATTAGCTAACTCCTTTTGCTTTGTTCATCTCTTTGATAAGTTTCCTGTTCTTCTTCTCAACTCTGTACCATTGCGAATCTACTTCTTCACCTTTTTCATTTACCATAAACCAATTAGGTTGTTCGATTTGTCCCAACTCAACTAGCTTGTCAACAGCTTTGATAACTGCATTTGCATCACTCTTGCTCATCCCGTTGATTATTAAATCTGTGTTTCCCATTTCTAACTCCTTACTTGTTTCTAACTACAGGTATTAAACCATATGTCCTTTACATGTGTCAAGCCTTTTTACCAACTAATTATTATTTCTCTTTTCTTTTCTTTATTTCCTTTTCTATTTGATTGATTCTGCTTTGCTCAAAATGGTTCAACTCATCCTTAATCTTGAGGAAGATATTCTTATAGAAATCTGCCTCATGTTTCTCCTCCATCAATTCCCTGTCACTTAAATACTGCACCCCCCTGTTGTGGATGAAGTAAAACCTTTCCTTTTCTATTGCCATTAAAATAACTCCAATTGCTCCCCTTCTGGTTCTTCTCCCTTGATGTTCCAATATTGCAACGGAAGCATGTACTGCTTGTTATGCCCCCTGTCCATTGTCTGGCACTTCTCTAAGAAGGTTGCAGAGTCCACGGAATACTCTTTGCCAGTATCAGATGTTTGAACTGTTATCTTGTAAACATAATTATCCTGATATGGAGATGTTTTAATCTCCTTGGTATCCAGAACCAAGTTCCTGAACATACTCACGTCAAAACACCATGCAGGGGGCTTCTTGAGCATGTGCTTCTCCTCTGATACCCCAGACTTGATTAAGACCCCTGCTTTCAACTGGGCCACCACCCTGCCGTCTTCTGTTCTAATTGCTTTCTCTCTCATACATCAGCCTCCTCATCTTCTCTAATTCTTCTCCTATTAGTTCCAGAGCAAGCACCTTTCTAACTTCCATCCTCCACATTTCTTTGACGTTGTTTTCCACCTCTTTTAATTTCTGCCTTTCTTCATATCTCTGTTGGTCTTCTTCAGTCCAATCACCGCCGCTTAAATTCATGTTCTCACCTTTGCTATCCTTTTTATTAATTCTCCCTCACCTTTCATGTAAGTCCTTATATACTTCCACTTCCAATCCTTTCGCCCCATTCCAATTCTCTGCTTTCTGTTGTGACCACTTACAAACCAAGACCCCCTGTATTTAATTTTTCTTTCACTTCCATGCGTCACATTACTTGGAAGATATGAACCCCTGAATTTCATTCTTGGAATGGTTATGACGTTAATCTTGTCTGTGTCTATTTCAGTGCCGTCTTCCCTGTTTGCATACCTTCTTCTCTCTGCCCTACTAAGGTCACGTTCCACAACCTCTGATGCTCCACTTGATAGGAAAACCAATAAGTGGATGACATAATCAGCAAGTTCTTTTGAGATGGCAAGCACCTCAGACTCTTCACTGGCAGTCAATTTATCACGGAAGGCATTGGGAATACTTTCATCCCACAACATGTCTTCATCCCTGAGAGGGTATTCAATTCCAAATGGGATTTTCATAAATCGAATAGTGTCTCCACCTTCAGAAGCGTCTACGGAATCCCCACTGTCATTTTCCCAGTTTCCCTGATACTCAATCATGTTATTCCAGTTCCTGTTATCGAATGTGAGGTGAACCCCATCTCCGAATTTCTCAACAAACATCCACCTCAGAAACCTGCCGCCTATAAGTTTCACTGGATTCTCAAAGATAAATAACATCTTATCTAGGGGTAACATTTTGTCATCTAAGATATGCCGCTGAACTGGCATGGCCTGAGAAACCTCCATGGACTCAGCATCCCAGTGGTAAGTAGCCTGTACCTCTGCCATTGTTTGGACAATTTCAAAGAAGTATCTGGGGGTTTGCAATTGGTTATAAAAATCTTCTTCTGTCTCAATCGCTGAGACATTTCTACGATTCCATCTGATGGTTGTAATCACGTCTAACCATGTGACTCTTTTTAATGCTTCAACCTGCCACATTTGCCTGATTGGAATCATTCTCAGAACACTGTCTTTGCTTAACTTCAATGGTCTGCCTGAGATGTTCCATTTATGCTCATCATCTATGTAAGCCCTAACCAGTGGGTCGTATGCCAATCTCTGGTGCATTCCTATGTAGGCTTTAGCTAATTCCTGCCATGCGTTTATATCAGGCTCTCCATTCAATTTTCTCTGTGCTACTTCAGACTGATGAGCGTCTATGAAACGCACTCCAGTGTAATCAGGTTCATTAGGCTCAAACTGCCCAAGGCTTTTGATGTCTATATCTCTCTGCCCTACTGTTTGGTATAGAGCGTCAACTTCATCTGTCACAATTTTTCTTAATCTCTCATCTCCACCTTTTAGCCCCCCCATCTTCCAAGTGTTCCCTTTCTTGGGTCTAGTTCCAAATCTTCCCTTTCCTTTTCTTTTCTTTCCCATCCTTAAACTCCTTTTCTTTTTTTTGGTGAGTCAGTTTAATGTCTTGACTCAGGACAACTAATTATTCTTCTGCCCTATTAAACTGGGAGTCCCAGTCGATATTGCCACCAGAGTTTTCAAGTCTGGTTTCATATCCTCTTTTGGCTCTAGACTTCCTAGCCTGCTTTGCCAGTCTTCTTTCAGCCGCTATGAAACTTTTGACAACCTCATGGGGAAGAACAACTCTAACCCCTACGTTCTCCAGATTGACCCATTCCAGTAGAAGGGTATACCTGCCATCAAGTCTGCCAAGCGTTCCGTTGTATGTAACCGTCTGCTCAAGGCTTCCACCGTGAATCCAATCATTCACAGGTCTGCCATCAACTCCAACAACTTCTTTTCCTGTAGGCTCACTCACCCTAGTGGTAAACCTAGTTTGTATGTGGTCATCACCCAAGTAGTGGGGGGAGGAAGACATATCTAAAAACTCCTATTACTTATTGACTTGTTTGTGCATGATTTAGGTTCATGCAACCAATCTCATAGAACCTCCCTTTTAGACAAAAAGTCATCACATTCACTACACCTCAACAACTCACGAGTCACCGCAGACTCAGGACTGTGACATCTGTCACAGTCCTCCACAACGGTACTTGCGTCATAATTAACTGACGCAACCGCACAATCACGGTTGTTGCAGAAAAGGGTCACCAAGGTTATTACTGTCATTTCAAAACTCCTTTTTTTCATTTCTTAACTTAACCTGAAAAGATTCTAGCATGGTTTATTTACATATGTCAATACTTATTTAATTAACCTGTATTTCCCATTGGTTCTTTGCTCAATCCATATTTGAATATTGTCATCATTAAGATTGGTCTTCCAGTTCTTAGCATCTCTAATGGCTTGGTTGTTCCTTCCAGTAAATCCTGCATCCCCAACCTGATTACCTTCAATATCTTTTAATTGGATTGTCCAAATTTCAGCCTCATTGTTCCACCAGATATCAATCCAACTTACTTTGGCTTGATGAATATTTATTGCCATTTCTAAACTCCTGAACTTAATGTAAGTACATCTTAATCTATACAGTTTACATATGTCAAGCAGTTCTTGAAAAGAAAAAGGACTAGGGGAAGAAAAGGCTAAAACCCCTAGCCCTAAAACAAGCCACATGGGGTTGGAAGGAGTTAGCAAACCTACCCATGTATATCCATGGTACTCTACCTATTGGAGCAACTCAATCTCCTGAATTAAAAAGGCTCTTGCCTTACTCCCCTTGGTATAGACCTTGACCACGCCGCCTTGGAGTTTCTCAGACTCTGTGGCGGCTTGCTCCAGTTGCCCTAAAGCCTTTTTGAGCCATACTGGAACTGATGTCTGTGTACTCTTAACTTCATAAACATGTGTAGCATTTTCTACATCTGTGTGGGGTCTGGATTTATCCAGATTCCTCACACCTCCAACTGATGCGGCTACTCTTCTTTCATAAGACTTTCCCCTGTTTCTATTGTTAGCATTTCTTTTTTTAATATTCATTAGAATCCCTCATACCTCCATCTTGCCTGTCCACTCTCATCAGTAAAGGACTTGAAGTCATCATGTCTGCTTAATGATGTCTGCAAGGAATCCAACTTGTCATAATGGATAGCCTGTCCAATCTCTTTAGTGGTCAAGCCACCATCCTGTTCCAGAATTGCCACTATGTCAGCGTCTGCACCCCCTGTATAGAGGTTTATTACCTGCTTGGGGATAGATTCCCCTCTGCTCAATGAACTCTTCTTAATATCAATGTTTTCCACACTTATAAGAGATGGTTCATAAGTAACCCTGAAAGCCTTGGGGTCTAATAATTTCCCCACATTGGTTTTCCTGTGATGCAGTGCAATCTCCATGTAGTTCCCATCAGTGTTTGGGGCTTTCTTTAATTCAAAAGTATTTCTTGGCATATTAGTCCAGTAAACACTTCCAAACGGATTCCCATTGCTTCCAACCTTGGTGACATGAGCCAGTGTTAATGTGGTCAATGGTTGCTCTGAATCAGTTAAACTTCTCAGGGCATTAAAGAACTTTAAAGTGGAATTTGCGTTCTCTGGTTCTCCACCACATGCAGGCCCTGCTGAATCAATCAGAAGGAACTTAATGTCTAGGTCTGCAATCTGATTTTTAAGGCTCTCCACATCCTGATATAGAGGAGCAGAGCAATATCTGTAGTAAACCATCCTGCTTCCATTGCCAAGCCCATTTACTATGTCCCTGCTTCTTCTGTATGTCTCTTCCCATGAAGTCTCATAGTCCAGTACCAGAGCATTGCCCTGAATTACTCCAAAACTATTCTCCACTCCATGTCCATTATGAACTCCTGTAGCAATTGATAATCCTATTAAAGATTTACCAATTCCCCCATCTCCAAATATGAGAGAAGGTGTTCCCTGATAACAAAGCCCTGTGACCATCTCTGGCGGCTGTTCTGGGCTTGTCCTGTCATTAAGGTCAAGGACAGGCTCTCCTGCTCTTTCAATCTCCAAGACCATCTTGGCAACTTGAAGAAACCTCTGCTTCCATTCTTCTTTGGAACGCTCTGACACATCACCCAATTCTGTGATGATGCTTCTGGGTGACCTGTTCAGAGTCCATTTCATGGGACTCAGAAGATATGCTCCCCCAAAATTCATAAAGTCTTCTATTTGAATTTCACAGTTCGGGTCACCCCCTCTGGAAGTTTCCACCCTGTCCAGAGTCCACTTCATGTCTGGGGAATCTATGTCCCCCCAGATGACCTCATATCGTGTGCCTACTTTTATTATTTCAGGGGTAGACAACCCTCCATCATAATCATTCAAAACTAACTCCTTTTTTAATCGGTCTATTCTCTACTTTCTCAGGATAACTTCCTGAAGAAGCAAGCCTTTCCATAAATCCAATCATGTCTCTGGTGTTGACAAAAATCTGGTTGGACTCATCCATTGTCTTCTTTAGCATGAGAAGTGTCTTTTTATGCTCCTCATGCTCAAACTGATATGCCTTTTTCCATTGCTTTGCTTCAGGGCAAAGGTCCCCCTCATCTACCACGGCAAATCTCCTCCTTCCTGAATCTTATATTCTGATTCAACCCAGAGGCAAAAATCAACCCATTCTGCTCCCTCTGCTTTCATCCAGTCATCTGCACTGGCATGGTCTGTTCCCTTCAAGGCTTCAGTGACAAAAGACACTGGGATACCCTTACTTTCAAACCACTCTTTTGCATCCACTTTGTTATGGACGCTTGGAATATCTGCCTCTTTTTGTTCCTGAGAAGCAGGTATAACATCTGGTATAACAACTGGTTCTGTTATACCCCAAGAAGCCATTGCTCCCTGAATATCAGAGAACAGGGCAAAGGTTTTGGAATTCAAACGGTGTGCAATTATATCTGCTATATCTTCCCAGTTATCCCCACTGTCAGACATAGCCTGCATAACTGCGGTTCTTTCATTCCGCATGATTTCCTCACTCATCTTGGCTATCTTCCCTGCATCTACAGGAAAGACGCTCTTTGGGGCTTGTGGGACGCTTACTGAAGCAGTTGGGGCAACTGGCTCTGCCGTTGCGTAGGCTGTTCCATTAACTCCATCTAAAACAATGCCATCAATGTTCCAGTTGTAGTTATAATCCCTTGCAGGGTCTTTGACTGGTCTTCCATTGCAGTCTTCTTGGCATCTCTCATTCTTCTGCCAATCATGGGTGGTACACCCTGCTATTTTTAAATCTCCCCTTGTCATTGTGACAGTGGCATTTCTAATATCATGAGAACCATCTGTGCAGTTCTCTCTTGTCCATCCCCCTGCTTTCACACAGCCAGATAACCTGTCCAGAATATTTTTGGTGTCTTCTGCCATGTTTATCTTAACCATGGTGTAGTTGTTGTCTACGAACCCCGATATGGCAGGGACTTTCATCCCAATGGTGTAGACATATTTATTTGTATCTTTGAGGTAATGCACCTCTGCTTCATATTGTTCTGGCAATTTCACTCCTTTTTTTAATATTTACTTTCTTTAACATATGGGTCTACTTCTATTAACTTGCCGTCTACATCTCTTGTATGGCCCTTGACCCAATGTTTGGTTACTGTCATCTCAAATGGTTTTGGAATCATCCAGACTTGGCTTCCAGATACGACAGGGGAAAAAGCCTTTTCACATTCTCCTAATCTGCCCTGTAGTAAAAGTTGATGAATCCTTTGTCTGGAAATCCCAAAGTGTTTTCCACATTCCTTCATAGTCCCCCAGTTGTCTGGGTTGTATGTGTCTATGTGTTTTAACTGTTCTTGCATATTGTTGTCATTAGCACCTCCTTTATAGATTTAACTCCTTTCGCCTTTTACGTATGTAAAGGGAATGTTAATTCATCCCCTTTACCTATGTCAACCTAATCACCAAGTAATATCAAATCTTTGCTCATCCCAAAGCGATACAAGGTCACCAACCCTTTTAATAGCTTGCTCTAGGGTGATAACTGGAGAATAGCTTCCTTCCCAGTCTCCTGTGCCAGTAAGCAGTTCCTTTATATCTGAATCTTCCATAGTTTCAATGACAAAATCCCATCCACCTTCCTCTTCATAATGAAGGTAAGCATGAGCCTTAACCTTTTCCACTAATTCATCAATAGTGGGGTCTTCATTCCACCTATCAGTTCTTTGCAGTTCTACAGACATATCCGTTCTCCTTTTTAGTAGGGGGCTTTCGCCCCCCTGCTTGTTTATTACCAAGGTAAATCTTCATCCTCATCTTCTTGTTTAGGTTCTGGAAGTTCTGCCCAAAATACTTGATGAACTCCTAGTTCATTAAGATGAGCCATATCTTCTTTTATTCGGTCTATTTCTTGGGATAGTTCCCCTATTTGGAGATGAGGCCCACATTCAAAATCCCAAGAACTGCCATGGGCTGTGATTGTTCCTCCATCAAATGGGTCTACAAATCGGGTGCAAGGCTCTTCTTTTAGGGTTTCTATTTTTGCTTCTGCCCAATTCAGTTCTTCTTGCAAACAATAATTCTGAGTAAGAACTTTTACTTGAAGCTGTTTGATTGTTAGTTCTGGCATTTTTTAACTCCTTGGGTCTGGTTTCGCTTAGTGCTTTTCTAATCCCAGACCCATGACTTGTTTGTTTATGTGTACATAGTAGACATGTTCTTTACATATGTCAAGTAGTAATTCCATACATCAATGTTCATCAATGTATTCTTAGGGTATTAAGAGGTATAACATAACACCCCTTATAGGAATAAGGGGATGTTATGTCTTAATTACCATCTGAAGTAATAACATCCTTAGAAAGAGCAATAATGCCTGCGGCACATACTCCAGATATTTCATTCATGTTATGAAAAATACCAAGGATTCCTGTAATCCCCAATACTATAATTGCCGTTAAAACTTGTGGTCTTATGTGAATAATTTCCCACCATCTTTTAGGCATAATAATCCTCCTGCATACACTTGAAGTGCCATGCCATATTAGCACCTTCCCAATGGATGTAATCTCCTGCTTTTATGTCTCCGCATCCTGTTACATATGCGTAATAGCAATCGCTATCGAACTTAGCAGTTAACTGAATTAATTTTTTTGGCGGCTTTCTTTTTCTAGGTTTTTCTTTAACAGGTTCTGGTATCTTTATCCTGCTAGGTTCAACCCATTGGAACGTAACCGTTCTTTGTCCACCTTTGCCATGTGCCTTCACAGTTTCTGTTTCTCCCTCCACAATCGCATCCTGTTTCTAATGTCCATTCCCCAAATTCATTCTTACTTCCACCAAAGTATGGTCTTGCATGTCCCTCTGCAATAAGCATGGAATTTAGAGACACTTCTGAGTCCATGGGGTATAAGTCCCCCAGAATCCTTCCAAACTTCCCTTTGCCCTCCTTAGAGGTCTTTAAATAGATGTTCCCCCTGTGCATGGCACATAATTCTTTCAATCTATCCTTGCTTGCCATTCCCAGTATTTTTTCTTTCTTGTTTCTGGTTCTAGACTCTGGAGTATCAATCCCCATAAGCCTGATTCTATCCCTGTAGATAATGTCAAAACCTAAGTCCAGTTCTGCATCTACAGTGTCCCCATCAACTACTCTTGTAATCTTCACTCTATAATCAAACATATGAACTCACCTTGGTATTACATGCTTTGCACAATCCTTTTAATTGCCTTCTACCGTTATCTAAATGAACATAAGTGACTTCAGTAACTGACTGAAGTCTTTTACATTTAAAACAATATCCCTTTTTAGGCTTAAACATGCTAGTAATCCAATTAAACATAGCTATCTTTATGGATTCGCAAGCTGTGTTGCAGGCTCAGTAAAGTTTAGTTCAAAGTTATCTATTAAACTCCAGTTACGAGATGTGGTGGTATTTAATATCTTGAAATCCTTAGTAGATAAATTATTATCATGACCTACTTCATTCTCTAATATCTTCAAGACTCCGATGTCCAAATTTTTAAATATACACGGGCCCCCCTTGCTAAAAATATTTGATAAATTTAATGTGCCGATAGTTCCATTTACCCCACTTGTGCCTGCTATGATGAGCAACCTGTCAAAAGTACCTCCAGAAGTATTCATATTTTCACTGCTATGAGAGCCTGAAAGCTGTGTCCTGCGTGGGGCTGTGCCTGCTGTTTGATAAATACTCAGGCCATCAGCCACATTGAAATGGACTTCAGTCGTATGGATATCTGAATCTTCTAGCTGAAAAATCTTGCATCTCGATTTTGAGACTGTCATTTCGCCTATCCGTATTCTAGTGGCTACCTGTGCAGGAGTGTCTCCTGATGCGGCAATAGCAGGGATTCCAGTAACCAATATTGCAGGGCATTTTGCATTTCCAGATTTGGCAGGATTTGTGGCATCGCAAACACTTGGAATAACAGAAGTGTTTCCTGCGTCTGACCCTGCACTTCCTTTATAGATTTCACCAATGCTTATGTCATCTAATTTAATCTCTCTAACAGGAATTGCCCCCAAAGAAATAGCCAATGTATTTTCTTCACTTAAAGCCTGCATTATTGGAGAAGGTAAGTCCTTGGTATTTAATGCTAGAGGAACATCACTGGGAGCATCATAAACCCCCGAATCTGAATTTGAGAATGACTTGGACTGTGTGACCTCATTAACGGTCACCGCTGTTGTTGCGGTACTTCCTGCCACCAATAGCCCTATGGCCATTTGTGGACTTAGGCCCATAAATCGCAAGGCTGAATAAGGTGATTTTGCGATATTAAAAGCCCTTCTCCACTTGGCAGATTCACCATTAAGATATTCAATCTTGGCAAAGAGCCAATCACGCCATGAACAGACTTTGCGGTATGCAGAGAGAACCTTACGAGGAAAGGCTTTGATATTTCTACGAGATTCGGGCTGTAGAAGCCCCATAGAGAGGAGTACGAAAGAGGTTGGCAGTGTTACTAACCAATTGGCGTTTAACGTCTCGATTACGCCACTTAGGTAAATGAGAGAAGGCTGAATCCAACATCCAACATAATCAATACAGGGAACAGTGTAAGGAATCCAATTTAGAGGATTAAAATAACTTAATATCAGTCCAACAATTCCCACCAGTATTAAGGAGATTGTCAAAGCAATCGCCATTACTGTTGAAACTTTCATTTTCAACATGTCCATTAATTGCCTCCGTAATTTCCGTATTGTCTATTGTCTCCATATCCACTCTGGCCCAAATCTTTTAGTACCTCATTGAAGCTAGAGTGGTCTGACATAATAGACCTCATTTCATTTTCTATAATGGCCTGTTTCTTCTCAATATCATCTAAACGGTTATCAAAGTCCTCCATGGATTCTATAAGGGCAGTATCATCAAATACTTCAAGGCTTTCTATAGCAACAGTATTATTAGTTACTGTGGAATCAAGTTGGGCAATGTACCAAATCATTCCAAATGCTTGGGCAACGATTGCAACAATAATTCCAATCATTACCTTCATGTTCTTGAAGTCCATTTATGGGCCGCCATCTCTTATGTGTCTGACTAATAAATATGCAGTTATTGCCAATCCAGTTAGACCTATTCCTAATCCGTAGCCTGCTAATCTTTTGCTCATCTTTTCATCCTTCTGCATTCTTTCAATTCTTCTTTTTAGGTCATCCAACTGGTTGAGCAAAAAGCTGACATCGCTGTCCTTGCTCATTTTTTATTTCCTTACACGGTTATCACATTTTCGTAAACACTCTTTCTGCCCCTGATATATCCAAGAGCCGTTGTCCACCCTGCCCCTTCAACCTGTGAAGTAACCCTTACTGCTGTTCCTCCTGTAGAGCCAATGAAATTTCTCCTAAGAGTTTGAACTTCTCCATACCCTGTAGGCCATACACTTGCTGTGGAATATCCCGTAATCGTCTGCTGTAAAACACCGCCAATATAAAGTTTCAATGTTACGTCAACAGTTTGATATGAACTGCTTCCAAATTGATTATTTCCAACAAATCCCCCCGCCACAATAGAAACTATCGAATTATTATCTGAAGCTGTATAGGTAGCGTTGTACATGTCATTTTCAGCAACATCCCCACTTCCAATGGCTGAAGTAGCAATGGTAGAACAGCCTCCGTCAACTCCTGTACTCAAAACGATTTGATGTTGATGATTTCCTGCCGCCGCCACAGTTCCTGACGTTCCAAGGCTTCTCAAGGATGCAGTCCCTGCCGCTTGGTCTGATGCCGTTAAATCAATAGCACTAGAACCATCATAATAAAGAATGTTAGCCCCATTTCTTTGGATAGTTCCTGTGACAGATGGGTTGGCTGATTGGTCTGCAAATTGATACCCTGCAACATTAGAAAAGGACACCCCTGTCAGAGTTGAAGAACCATCTCCTGCCGCTCCAGTATGAGCGTGTTGGTCTAACGCTAACATATTGTCCCTTAACTGTTCATTAAGAGAACCACTTCCTGATGCCATTACTATTTGAGCCGTTGACCATGTTGCAGGTGCTGTCCAAGCCATTACACTATCTCCCATCCTGATAGATTTGAGTCCCCACCGTTTTTGGCAGTATTGAACTTTGTTTTTGCGTCTATTGAATCCACATTAGTAGCCACAGAAATATTACCGTCTATATCTGCGGAAACACTTAAATACTCTCCTGTTCCCAATGCTGAAACCTCAGAAGAAAAAAGAGTGTTTCTTACATAATTCGCAGTTGTATTTATTTCTGTTTCTGTCTTAGCCATAACATCTCCTAATGAGTATGATTTCCTGCGGCGGCTTGGGTTGCACCAGTTCCCAAGGTTCTTGCACTTGGAATAGCGGCATCAGCATCTGCTGAAAGCTGAACAGTAACTCCATTAAAATACCTGACCTCATCTCCCTGTCTTCTAAGTTCTCCAAGTTGAGTCAGTGCTTCCGCATTACTTGCTAGGGTCATATTTGTCTGACCTGTATAAGTTCCACCAACATCTAAATTGCTGAACCCATCCCCTGATGCTCCTGTGTGCGTATGTTGGTCAAGAGCAAGGAAATTGTCCCTGATTTGCTCATTTAACATTGCCGCAGTTACAACAGTTTCATCCCAAGTTTTCGGAGCAGTCCAAGCCATCTGTTTCTCCTAATATGCAGGAACGGTTGTGGTATCTAGCTTACCAGTATCTAATTTCCAAAACTGAGTATATCCCGAATCAGCAGGGCTTAGTTTCCAAGTTACCATATGAACTTGACCGCCATTTGTTACTGAATGATTGACTTCCTCTATGAAGAAATCCTGAGACACTCCCAGTTCTGCATTCCCTGTTGCGACTAAGGTTATTCGGTCTGATATGTCTAATTCTAAAGCGGCATCCATATTATTCTGAGAGACATTTGCGTTAAATGTCATTGTCATAATATTGATTGGGGTCGAATACATCTGAATCTGATAATTGCACCAACTCTGAGCAATTGCCAAAGATGGGAAAAAAGGAGTATCAGCGGTGAATTTTCTTTCCCCATATTTCGCAACACTTGCACTATCGCTTTGAGTTACCAATGTCGTATCTTTTAATTTGATTGGAGTTCCTCTAGCCTTTAACGTAGTCAACCAAACTTGGGCAGGCAATCCTGTTGTTGCGTCAACATAATTATTCGTTACAGCTATCCTCATTTGATTGGAATCTTTTGTCTGGGTGATTCCCATACTACTAGAGGCATTTGTTCCCCCACCTGTGTAGGCAGTATTGGCAATAATATCTGCCCCTGCTACTGGAGTGAGCCAAGCATCAACTCCAACCGCTTCGGGGTCTGACGAATTATTGGGATACTCTGCAATAAATATCTTTGTTTCTGCGGGCATCAAAGAAGGACTGTCAACACCAGTTTCGGGGTATGTCCACAGGTCAGGCTGACCTGTTATCAGATAAGCTGTGTAGTTAGCATCAAATCTATTAATAACGGTTTCTATAGGGTCTTTCTGCTCAAGTTGAAGGTAAGTATGGGTTGCACTTGAAGAATCGCTAAATGTAGCTTGAGAGGTGGTGTATGGGGCAGAAAGCCTAGTATTTCTTGATTCAAAAGCTATATACCCATTAGCTTTTTCTTTTACAAAGCCATTCTCCGTTTCTTCAATAATTCTCAGGGCTGTAATTGTGTTTAATGAATCAGTCCACCATCTTGTCATTGTTGTCTGCCCTTCTGCCAGTTCCCTTTCGGCTAAAGGCCACCCTGCATCATCAAGAATTACTCCAATAGCTTCATCAGTTCTGATGTCCTCTTCCATAGAGGAAATCGGAATCAAATCATTGATATATCCCAATGGGCCAACTGCTGTTAAAACGGCTCTGTTTAACCCTGTCCCTGACGGTTCGGGTTTTATTGATTCCAGTTTTCCAGTCCATACTGGAATTGCTTCTGTAGAAAAATCAAAAGGAAATGTATAAGGAAAAGCACTTGATGCCCCACGACCAAACCTAATGGGTCTACCAACCTCAAGGTTTCCTGCTAAAACAGAAGAGGAATTTGACGGTGAATATTTACCGCCTTCATTATTTAAATAAGCAGTTAATTTTCCTGCCGTAGAGTTTCCTGAGACTTGAGATGCGTAATCCCTTCCCCTACGAAACTGGACTTCAAAGGTGTCAGTAGAGATATCATCATATGTCCCTAAAAAACTACCGCTGTTATCCCAATCAACTACTAACTGGTAGGTTGTCGTTACCATCAATTTCCTCTGGAATTTCTATTCCATTATTTTGAAGAAGTTCTTTTAGGGTGTTAGCCTCACGTTCTGCAACTATTCTTCTGAGTTGCTCACTAGCAACAGGATTTTCTCTTGTCAGTCTTTCGATATCTTCTTGAATAATGTTTCCCATTTAATTTCCTTATGATGGTTTTCCTGCAGGGTCAGCTATGATTAGTTCTTCCCTGATATAACCACCATATTGCATATGCCCTTCATGGGTTCTTATGGTCAGCCTTCCTGCTGTAATTAGTGTGTTCACGCCTTCCCGAGTAACCTTGTTTGGGTCAGGAGCAACAGGAGGGTCAGCAGATGGCAATCCCTCATCCTCTTTCAAATCTTCAATGGGAGTCCATCCACCTTGCACTCCAACAATCATTCTTTGAGAATTTAATAAAATTTTAAAATCATTGTGAATCCAATTGTCGTCTATATCTACGACATGCCCCTTTAATCTAAGAGCAGAAATTTCTTCATCAGCAACTTCAATTGCATCCAAATCAACTGTCATGACTCTGTACATAGGGCGATTGGTCGTTGGGTGTTTTTGAACAACTTTGGTTAATGGGTCTTGTAGTAATGTTGTCCCTTGGTCTAAATCGACCTTGGTTAAATCGGTTGATGGATATTTATCATCCATAGTTGTGAAGTAATTATTACAAAACTCATTCCACTTGGTTTCAATTGCCTTACATTGAGCCAACGTTGGACTCGTATTGTCAGTATAGTTACAGCATTTCGCCATGACTCCCCCTTTTTAATCTTTTGTTATAAATCCACCCATGTTGTAAGCAGGGGAGTAAGTCCCTGTATAACTAACATCTATGTAATAGGTATTATTTATAGGAATTGCAACATTTTCAGATTCTGATGTTGTGGCTGAACCGTGGTATTCACTTTTCATGCTTGGTTTTAATTGATAACTATTTCCATATCCATAATAAGTTCCTGCCACAATGCCATAAGCACTTCCCGAAGTAGAACTTGATACATGGTATGCGTACCCGTAATTAGTAGTTCCAAGAGGATACGTACACGCTGATTTAATAACGACCTCAACCCCTGATGATGGTCGAATGGTTGCACTACCTACCCCGAACATTATCCATTGGTCACCTACTGCCATTTTAAAATCTCCTGTTCACTAATTTATATACCCACAAAATCTGCCCACGACAAACCACCTCCTGACGCAGTTGCCCATGAAGGAGCTACTCCTGCACCTCCCGAAGTTAGAACCTGTCCTGATGTTCCATAATTTGCACCACCGATACCAAGTTCACCCTGAGAAGTAAATCGGAATTTCTCTGTTGCCGCTTCCGTGTGTCCTGTTGAAAAAATAAGGTCTGTCTCGTTATTAGATGAACTAAAAGTAGCCTGTGCGATTGCCTCAATCTTTGCAGATACCAAAACCGCATCCCCCCCACCCGCTTCAAGAGGTGCTTGCCAACTGATTTTACCAATAACATCAAGGGCGTTAACATCTGTCAGAGCCGTTGTTAGAAGTAACTTTCCTGTACTTGTTACGGCATCTGCTGATGCTCCTCTTAATTCCAACTGGTCTGAGGCTTCAGTCCATTCAAAATATGCCCCTGCGGATGCTCCAAAGAATTTAACATTGTGACCTGTATCGTCAACACCAACCGTTATAGTTCCCAAGACTGTCAAACCACCACTTGCCAAGGTCATCAAATCTGTGTCAGAAGTATGTCCTATATAAACGTCATTGATTATTACATTATCAACCGTGAGCGTGGTCAAAGTTCCTACTGTTGTGAGAGATGATGAGACAACATTAGATGCAAGAGTTGTTCCAGTTAAATCAGCCGCCGACACTCCTGCGGTAGCCGCCCATGAAGGAATTCCACCTGCCAAAGTTAATACATGACCATTAGAACCAACCCCAAGCCTTGATAATTGGGTTGCGGATGAGGCATAAATAATATCCCCTGTAGCTTGGGAATCAATGACATGACCACCGATTGCCTCATACTCTGACTGAGATAAAGATGTTCCAACTGATGCGTGTTTAAATTCGTTTGCCATTAGTTAATAATCCTTTGGAATCCACCTCTTCTGACTCCATCTTTAATTGCTTCAGCTACCTTGTTTTCAAAATCGTCAAAGCCGTAAGTTGCACCCATTATATTAATAGTTATATTGGCTCCCATGCCACCACCGCCTTGTCCTAATGGTACAACAGCCTCTGGGCCTGATTCACCAATCATGGCAAGAGTTGGACTTCTCACAATCCCACCTTCTGCAAGTCTTGGGATTTCGGGTAAGTTAAATCCGAAAGAACCCCCACCAAGCCAATCGGGTAAATCAAAACTTATAGTATTGGCTAATCTCACAATTGAATTAATCATTTCAACTACACCGTTAACAATGGCTTTAAATCCAGAAATAATTAAATCTGTGTCTCCTGTGAATATCCCAACAATTACATCCCACATCCCCCCAAGTGCTTCAACAAGTCCTGAGAAATATCCTTTAACTGCTTCAACTACGTTGCCAATAATTTCTTTAAACTTGTCCCACTTATCTCCAAGTAGCTTTGTCATCAGTTCATCAAACTTATTCCAAACAAATCCAAAAAAGGTTGAGAACACTCCTTTAAGTGCATCCCAAGCACCTTTGAAATGTTCTATTGCTCCATCTGTATCACCTTTGAATAAAGCAACGAACCCTTTAATGATTTCAGACCAAAACTCGATTACCCCACTAACCACATCTTTAATCATTTGCCAAGTTCCTGCGAAATGACCTGACATCCAATTATCAAGTTTTTCCCACGTTTCCCAAAACACCCGAACAATTGTGTCCCAATTCTTCCATATGAGAATTGCCGCCGTTACTGCCGCAACGATTCCAAGAATAATTAATGCAACAGGGTTCGCAGACATTACCGCATTAAATGCTAATTGCATTCCTGTCCATATTTTTGTTGCCGCTGATGCAACCATAGTAGAACTTGCTAATGCAGATACCCCGCCAATAAAAGCAGGGAGCATAACAACAAATGGCCCTGCGGCAGATGCCATTCCCGCAAGTGGCTCTAAGGCAAGTTTTGCCTTATCTTTCATCATGTCGAATCTTTCCCCTGCCGTAAGGGAACCTTCATTCATTTCCGTTAAAACGCCAGAGGCGGCTTCAAGTGAATCTGCCATTGCGTCAATGTCAACAGCACCTTCTTGTATGGCAACCTTCATTCTCTGTGCCCCTTCAGCACCGAATAAATCAGTTGCCAAATTTAATGCTTCTGTCTCAGAAGTAGCGTTTTTAATGTCCTCCATACCTTCAAAGAGTGCTTGTCGTAAATCGGTCACCCCTGACTCTGCCAAACGCCTCATAGATGCGTTAATTCCGGGCATTACTCTTGTAATTGAGATACCTGCACCCTCTAATTGAGAGAACATGGCTGTTGCTTCATGGAAGTTTAATCCAAGGTTCTTCATTACAGGCCCAAACTCTCTCATGGTGGAGGAAAGTTGCTCCATTGGAACGCCTGTATCTTGTGATGCCATGGCAAGAGCATCAAGCACTTGCCCTGTCTCAGAAACATCTACACCAAACACTCCCATAGAATCAGAAACAGTTTTTATCATGGGTTCTACTTCAGTCCCCATGAGTCGTGACATATCAAGGAATTTCTTGGTTGTGTTTTCTAAATCATCTCCAGTTAATCCCATCTTGGTACTAACGTCAGCGATAGCAGTAGAAACTGCATCCATATCTTGAGGAACTCTGCCTGCTAGGTCACGGAACTCTTGTTTTAATCCTTCAAGTTCTGCACCAGTTGCACCAGTTCCTGCCCTTATATTGTTATAAGATTTTGTGAAGTCATCTCCGATTTTGACAAGAGCAAGTCCAACACCTGCAACAGCAAGACTAACCCCTGCTACTGCTTTGCTTACTTTTTGGAATTGGCCTGTTGCCTTACTTCCATCAGCGTTAACTAATATATTTACTGCATTAGCCGCCATTCTTATCCTTGTCTAATCCGATATTCACTATGTTCAACATTTTCAACAGGCTGACATCCTCTCCCATTAGGGAAGACGGCAAACAACTGTATCTTTGACAGATACCGTCAATCATTTCTGCATTAACCAAAAGAGGTGGCTTAACAATAGGATTCCCATCCCTGTCAGTCCCACCTCCTACGGCTTTCCACTTGAGAATTTCAGCCTCTAGCCTTCCCCCACAGTTGCCGCATTTTCAGCCCATGATTGAATCATGGCTGTGCAGATATTGGGAGGCAGTTCCAAGAAGCCGTTTCCAGTAGCAGGTACAGGTTTGCCATCCTCATCATGTAAATTCCACTCTTGGACAATCTCATCACCAAACTTTAAGAACATCATTTTCATGTCCTCTGCTGTATTGGTTTCTGAAACTGTTTGAAACTCCAAGAAAGTAGAAATATTTACATCAAGTTTCACCCTGATTTCCAAACCGTGATATTCATGGTTTTCTGGAAACGTGAGATTGGCTTCCCTGCGTTGCAGGACAAACGGTTTTGTTCCTGTAGTATTCTTAACCACCATTATGATGCTGTACCCCAAGTTGGTACTGTTCCATCTTGCAGAGGCAGAGTGACAGACCAAGTTAATGCTCCGTCATTTCCCCTTGAAAGATTGTACTCACCAACAAGACATTCAGCCTCAAGTTCAGGGTATCCAGTAGTATTTCCACCAATTGCTATAGTCACTGTCCTAGTACCTGATTTTGTCTTAAAGACATCATGAGCCATATTGGATGCGGCATCAAAGACACCACTCAGGGAAATAGTTAAATCCCCCAATCCAATAATTCTTTCCATAGCAGACTTGCTGATAGAAGTTGCGTCCAAGAGATTTTGGCTATTCCCAATTTCATAATTGGTTATATCCGTAGATAAATCTCTAGGCGTTCCTGCACTATCATCAACCGCTATGTAATCACCTAATCCGCTTTGTTTAGCCATTATGACCTCCTTAGAATCTAGCGAATCCTACTGCGATAACCGCATTAGTAAATGTTCCTGATGAAGACACCCTCACATATCTATTGACTGTTCCTGTGACTTCACTTCTTTCCGCTGTTGGAACATCTGATGTTCCAATAGTTGAAAACGTAATTAAATCTGCCCATGTTACGTTGTCTGAACTGTGTTCAATCTTTACAACAACGCTTCCAGACCCAAGGGAAAGGAAATGGGCGTATCCTGCTCCCCCTGATGCTGACGAGGCTGAATTATCAATGGCTGTTCCGTCAGTTGCAGATGAATGAGTATCATCAAATGCTGTGAGCATTTCACCGAACTCTCCACCAACTCCTGCCGTTCCTGAAAAACTAGCATTGGAAGTTATGGCTGACCCTGTTGAACCAGTTACATTGTAATCAGCTTCTTTGGCAATCAACCCTGCAAAATCAGAGCCAACAGCAGAGCCTAACGGAGCAGTAACGATTTGATTAGCTGTAGGAAGTTTTCCTGAGTTTGATGTAAAGGTTGAGTGAGACAAATTAGTTCCCGCATCAAAATAACAGTTAATTGATAGGCTTCCATCTGACCTTCCTGTTATCCTTTTTGTTGCAAGGGTGTTCAAAGGAGTCACATCAAGAGTTTCCTGAGAATAACCCATTCCGTCCAGAGCATTAGCGTCACCGCTAATATCCCTACCCTGCACAAAGCACCTAACGTTTAATCCACTAACTTTTGCCATCTTGTTCTCCTATGGAGTAATTGTAACTTCACCCATAATTTGTACCGATAACGGAATATCCAAAGTCCTGTAGGCCACTCCTCCAATATCTGTATATCCTGTTGAAGCACTTCCTATTTCTATATTATCCGCATTGCCATTTAAGTCAGAATCACCACGCAATGCACTGTCTATATTTACAATCGCATCCCATACTTCTAACTCCACATCTTCTCTAATGTCTCTTGATATTTGCAGTCTCCAATATGCCCTGATTGTAAACTCTGTCAAAGATGATGAGTCTGCCAGTGTCAGAAAGTCAACTTCACGATTGGATAACCAGAACGCCACTGAGGGAGTCTGGGAAATCATCATTGGCTCTCCTCTCAGAACCGCCCCAAAGGTTGGGTTGGTCACTGATGCCAACAGAGTATCAATTCTATCTATAACTCCTGACCTGCTCAATTTAATTCCTTACTAACGTGATGTTCCATAATTTCTTTTACTTCTTTTGGTTGTCTTTGCAACCACTGGAAGACTTTCCAGAACATCTTATACCCTTTGAACCTGCTCCTCTTATTTCTTGATGAAACACCTTCCACCCAAGAGGCATAAACAACATTCTTTCCTTTCATCAATGCCCCTGCATCTATCTGTCCATGGAAATTCTTAACAAGCCCTCCATTGATAGAGCCTTTTAAATATCCAGTGACAAAACCATGTCCTCTGTATAACTGCTCCCTTACTTTCCCTGCCCCCAGAACAGATATGTCCAGAATTGATTCATTCAATGCTCTAGCAAACCGTTCATTTCGGTGGTCAAAGAAATTTCCCTGAGTTTCCACAATGGTTTTGCTTCTCATTAAAAGAAAACCTGTGATTCTGTTGTGGTTGCCCTGTAAGTGTCTAAAGTTTTTAAAATATTGATTGCTTCCCTGTCGCTTCTTGTCACTCCCATTTCTGGAGTGCCAATTGTTTGAGTAACACCCAAATCCCTGTCTCTGAAATAAATCTTGGACAGGTCAAGACATGCCTGCACAACAAGAGTGGGATACACATACGTATAAACAGAAGTTCCTGCCGTATGAGTTGCGGCAGTTGTTCCATTAACTCCACGTTCTACCGTGAGAGTGTTGGAAGAAATTCCAGTTATATACATCTGCTCATCATCAACCTTAATTGTCTGGGCAGTGTTTAATGTGGAAGCGTCATTAACTCCCCAAGCCGTTTCTGTTGCTGTCGCTATTGTTCCTGTTGTTGTTTTCTCAGGAGAAAGGTCATTACTGTACCCCCAGACCCCTGTGACAGCCAGAGTTTGCTGTCCTCCATGGAAACCTTTAGAAGTATCCTCATTTAACTCTATTTCGACCTTGGGGCTAGTGTTATAGGGCAACAACCAGTAATCATTGTTATACCCCTCATCTAAAGACTCGCTTTCAGCCCTGTCAGTTGATTTATAACTGGTGATAGTCCCTGTTACTGATACCAACCAACTATCCAGAGGAACAGCGTTTACCATGGCACTGGATGGCCCGATAATATTGCCTCCTGTGCTGTTGCGTATGTTCTGGGTTGACCTACGCAATGACCCACTTCCGATATCATAATATCTAGTCTCAGACCTTGGGCCAAAACTCTGCATTCCCATGTAGTTGTCTATCCTCACAGATGAGGCTTCAACTATTCGGGTCATGATGGCACTGTCTGATGACCAGTTAGAAGAATAAGAAGTTCCTGCTAAGTAGTCTCTTAAATCATCTACACTAGCATAGGTGTGTCTGGTAGCCACTATTTATTTTCCTCTGTTGTTGCTTCTTTATTCTCTTCTGTTTCTGCACTCTTAGCAGTAGCTTTCTTTGTTGCATGAGTCTTGAAATATTCTCCATATGCTTTCGCTTCCTTGGCAGGAATGTCATATTCCTTACCTTCTACAAAAGCCATATTAAGACTTCCAATTGTCACACTCTTCAAGCAGGTTACTTTTGCCAATTTCTCTTCTCCTTGTTAGAGGTAGGGAGGACAAGAGGGAGATAATCTTTTATCCCCCCTACCAATTTATCCGCTATTAGCTAGCGGCGGCTTTCAGAATCTTGAAGGCGGCGGCAAGTCCAACTTGACCATCACCACGCCTTGTACCGAAGAATCCAATTTGGTCGTTCTCCATGTACAGGGAATCATTTCTTCTGATTGTGAATCCAATCCTGTCAAAAATGTAATAGTTTCGGAAATCTCCAAACACAGCAATTTCATCATTGGCTGTTATGGATGTTGCAAGTCCGTTTCCACTTACATCATTGTTGACTACCCTCTTACCAAGCAAGAACTCAGCAGGTGGAGTATTCAAGTCATTGACTGAATGCACTCCTGCGGATGTTGCATTGATATTGTTGATTTCTTTCGATATCAACGAAGGCATTACCCACGTAGCACCTGCTCTGTGCTGTGCTTCTAAGGTATAGAAAATTCCAAACAGGTCAGCGGCGGTTACTGCTGTTGCAGATGCCATGACGTAATCTGAAGATGAACCTTGCAGAATACCTGCGTAGTTTGTGGTGTCGTTACCGTTTAAGATTCCGACATCTTCAAACCTTCCTGCCGCTTCTTGGAATATCTGCGACAACAGGGAAGGCAGATTAACAGCAGAGTCATCTAGCAACTCTCTTGTTACCTTAATTAGCCCACCTGACTTCTCTATACTGAATGGCACTTGGCCCGTCACGGGAGTTTGGTCACTAAAAGCCGCCTCTTCTGCGATGGCCCCCCAAGTTGCGGATGCAAGTGTTGGAATATATCCATCCTTGCTTGCAACACGGACAACTGTAGATGCACTCCTCAAAGCCCCTGACGGTAGCCCTGTGTCGTGTATCGTTGTAGGAATAAATTCCTCTGGTACAAAGTACCCACCTTCTGCATCTGTCATAATACATGAAACTTAATTCATGAATCTTTGTTACTATTAGAATTTCTTCTAACGGGTCAATCATTTCTGTTGACCTCTCATAGTTTCCTATGAGTTCAGACTATCTCATCATCTCCTTGGAGATGTTCGGCACTATTGGTGTATTACGTTCTGCGTTCTCAGAACCCCACCTAGTCGTTGAGCCTTCCCTGAAAGCGTTCAGGGCTTGGTTGCGGATTAGCATATCCTTTTGGACGTAGCCTTCCCGACAATTCACCGAATTTGCAACAGTTATCACTAACTGAGGGGACACAGTATTTTATCCTCTTGCATAGCCTTGACTTCATCAGGCGTTGCATTTTTGAAAAAGATTTCCTGAGATGGTGACATCATCCACTTAGCAAATGTGTCCCTCTGGAATGTAGCTTCTTCTTTTTCCCTGATTCCCATTTTCTCCTGCACCCATATTGGCTGTGCAACAGCAGGTAATCCTTTTACCCAAGAAGCAGGTTTGTAACTGGCTTTTAACTCAGCACCTTTATCATCAGGGTCGTATGTAGCAAGGTCACTAGATGCAACTGGAACAGTATTGATAGGCTTTGAAAATTCACCTTTCATCTTGTCCAGTTCTGCCTGTGCCTCGTCTTTTGCATCAGCATCTTGAATGGCATTTCCTGCCTCATTCATTTTTGCCTTTGCATCTTCTACATTACCGTCCTTGAGTGCCTTATCAGCTTGCTCAAGAAGATAATTGGCGTGGTTTCTAATTTCAGAAGTTTCCACAAAATTCTCCTTAATATTTTGGTTTCTTTTTCTTGCCCTTTAATTTGAGCAAATCTATTTGTGCCTGAAGCAATTCTGTGTCTGGGGCATCAGTCTCTTGGACTTCTGTGCCAGAGGCATTTTCTTCAGGAGTTTCA
>Ga0066836_10000191_pt1 | contig 26460 bp, 21 predicted proteins | sample ETNtaG_18_FD_71568 | JGI IMG/M metagenome (GOLD analysis project Ga0066836, IMG submission 71568) | Marine microbial and viral communities from oxygen minimum zone, Eastern Pacific Ocean - ETNP201302SV91 | ecosystem: Environmental > Aquatic > Marine > Oceanic | place: Pacific Ocean: Eastern... | reverse complement strand
CTTTTTTATTGGAATCAGCTTATAAATACCTCTAAAATTAAGTTTATATAAATTGATATTTTTAATTATTGATCTGAACTTATAAAATAACTTCAGATTAAATTTATTTAAATTAATATTTTTAGCAATTGTGGAAAACTTATTTCTTTTAAAATTGAAATATTTCATTTATTTTAATTAAAATTAATAGAATTTTAAATTTAATGAAAAATACCAAAAAAAATTATTTAAGCAACTTAAACAATAGTCAAAAAGATGCAATATTGGACCCTGATGGCCCATGCTTAATTGTCGCTGGAGCTGGATCTGGTAAAACTAAAGTTTTAACTACTAGAGTAACTCATATTATAAAAGAAAAGAAAGCTTGGCCTAACCAAATTCTATGTGTCACGTTCACTAATAAAGCTGCAAAAGAAATGCAAAATAGAATAGCGAGTTCTTTAAACGAAAAAACTTCTTCTTTGCCGTGGCTAGGAACTTTTCATTCTGTAAGTGCAAAATTTTTACGAAGACACGCCGAAGCAGTAGGATTAAATTCACGTTTTACTATTATAGATCAAGAAGATCAGTTAAGATTAATCAAAAATATCTGTAAAGCAGAAAACATAGATATAAAAAAAATATCTCCTCAATTTATTTTGTCTTTTATTAATCAGTGGAAAAATAAAGGTCTTTTACCCAAGAATGTTGTTGCTAAAAAAGGAATTCCTTTAGAAAAAGCAATACTTAACGTTTATAAATTTTACCAAGAAAGGCTTAAGATCTTAAACTCATGTGATTTTGGTGATTTAATTTTACTTTGTGTTACTATGTTTGAAAATAATTCTGATATACTTGATCTATACTTAAATAATTTCAAATATATACTTGTAGATGAATATCAAGACTCTAATTTTATACAAAGTAAATGGCTTAAACTTTTAGCAAAAAAAAGAAATAATATTTGCTGTGTTGGAGACGATGATCAATCTATTTATAGTTGGCGAGGTGCAGAAATAAGAAACTTTTTAGATTTTAGCAAAACATATAAAAATGCCAAAATTATAAAGCTTGAACAAAATTATAGATCAACCCAAAATATACTTAGTGCTGCATCAGGTCTAATTTCAAAAAATTCCGATAGACTAGGTAAAAAATTATGGACTGACAGCATAGATGGAGAATTAGTTAAACTTAATTGTTATAAAAATGGAAGAGAAGAAGCTGTAGGAGTTAGTGATATTATTGAAAAAAAACTTAAAAAAAAATATTCCCTAAATAATATATCAATATTAGTAAGAGCTATTTTTCAAACACGTGAATTTGAAGAAAGATTTTTAAAAATAGGGATGGGCTATAGAGTGATTGGTGGCACAAAATTTTACGAAAGAGCTGAAATTAAAGATAGTGTTGCGTTTTTAAGAGTTGTAAATCAAAAAAACGATGATCTTGCTTTTGAAAGAATAATTAATGTTCCTAAAAGATCTATAGGCGATAGTTCAGTAAAACAATTATATGATTGGGGAAGAAAAAATAGAAAATCACTAGAGGAGTCTGCTATTGAACTTTTGCAATTAAATAAAATAAAACCAAAAACTAAATTAGGTTTAGTGAATATTTTGAACATGTTTAATAAATGGAGATCAGATATAAAAATTAAAAAACATTACGAATTAATGGAAATTATATTAGATGAGTCTGGTTATTCTAAAATGTTAAAAGATAAAAAAGATTTGGAGAGTGAAGGAAGATTAGAAAATCTTAAAGAGTTAATTAGAGGTATGCGTGATTTTGATAACCTTCAAGGATTCTTAGAACATGTAGCCTTAGCCACTTCAATTGATAAAAATTGGGAAGGCGAAAAAGTTAATTTAATGACTATGCATGCTGCTAAAGGTTTAGAGTTTGAGGCAGTTTTCCTTCCTGGATGGGAAGAAGGTCTATTCCCTCATCAAAAATCACTAGAAGAAAAAGGTGACTTAGCTTTGGAAGAAGAAAGAAGATTAGCTTATGTGGGTCTTACACGAGCAAAAAAGGAATCTTTTATATCTTTTGTAGTGAACAGAATGTATAGAGGAGATTGGGTTGACTCTTTAGCTTCAAGATTTATAGAAGAACTTCCTGAAGAAAATATTAAAAAAGAAGAAGTAAAAGAACAAAATAGTGAAGACTTTTTCTTTAATCAAGATATTGATTATAATGACGGAATAAGAAGTCCTGGTTGGGCAAGATTGCAAAATAAAAAACTTAAAAAAATTAAATGAATAAAATTAAGGAATTAAAGAATTCTTTTAAAATTTATAATTTGGATGGCTATATAGTTCCAAAAAATGATGAATTCTTTGGGGAATATATTCCAGATTATAAAGATAATTTAAAATTTATATCCAATTTTTCAGGCTCATATGGTTTTGCACTAATATTAAGAAAAAAAAATTATTTGTTTGTTGATGGTAGATACACCCTGCAAGCTAAGGAGCAGAGTGGAAAGATATTTAAAATTTGTACGATGCCTAAAAAAATTCCTTCAAATATATTAAAGAAAAAAAAACTTATAATAGGTTTTGATCCTAGATTACATACACAGCTTATGATTTCTCGTTTTTTTGCAAAAACAAATTGTAAATTAGTTCCTTTAAATGAAAATTTAATTGATAAAATTTGGAAGAGGAAAAGTATTAATAATTTCAAAAAATTCTATACAATTAAAAATAAAGATTCTGGCGAAAACTCAAAGAGTAAAATTAATACATTAACAAAAATATTACGCATTAATAAGGCTGATTTCCAATTTGTAACTGCTCCAGAGAATGTTGCTTGGCTTTTAAATTTAAGAGGTGGTGATTCTGAATTTACTCCAATACCAAATAGTTACCTGATAATAAGTAACAAAAATGATGTTTATTTTTTTTTTAATCTAAAAAAAAATACAAAAAGTTTAAAAAAAAACTTAGGTAAAAATATAATAATAATGAACATAAAAAATGTCGAAGAATTTATTTTAAAAATAAAAAATAAAAAAATTCAATTAGATAGTATTTCTTGCTCAATTTTTTTTAAAAATATAATAAAAAGAAATAATCAAATTATTGAAAAACAAGATCCTATTTATTTCTTTAAAGCTATAAAAAACAATACTGAAATAAAAAACACAATAAAATCACATATTTACGATGGCGCAGCTTTAACTAAGTTTTTGTTATGGCTTGATAACAATTATAAAAAGAAAAAAATTACTGAAATAAGTGCGCAAGAAAAACTATTGAAATTTAGAAAGGAAAATAAAAATTTCAAATCTTTAAGCTTTCCAACAATATCAGGTTCTGGCCCCAATGGAGCTATCGTGCATTATAAGGCTAATTATAAAAGTAATAGAACTTTAAAAAAAGGAGATTTATATTTAGTGGACTCTGGTGGGCAATATAATTTTGGTACAACAGATGTTACTAGGACAATTTCTATAGATAATAATGAAAAAAGAGTAAAAGATATTTTTACTAGGGTTTTAAAAGGTCACATTGGAGTAGCAAATTATAAAATTAGAAAAAATACTTGTGGATCAGAAATAGATTCTGTAGCTAGAAAATATCTAAAAGAAATTAATCTTGATTATTCTCACGGTACTGGACATGGTGTTGGCTATTTCTTAAACGTTCATGAAGGTCCTCAGGGAATATCAAAAGGAAATAAAATTAAATTTAAGCAAGGAATGGTTGTTTCAAATGAACCAGGTTATTATGAAAGTGGAAAATTTGGTATTAGAATAGAAAATTTAGTTACTGTGGTAAAAATGAAAAATTTTTGTAAATTTAAAAGTCTTACTCTTGCACCTATAGATAAATCGTTAATTAAAAAAGAGCTTTTAAATAAAAATGAAATTCAATGGTTAAATAATTATCATTCAGAAGTTTATAAAAAATTAAAAAAATATATGAACAAAAATGAGTTAGTTGGACTTAGAAAATTATGCTCAAATATTTAAAATTTTATACCATTCGTTTTCTTTAATAAGTTGAATTTTAAGTTCTTTTGCTTTATTAATTTTTTTTTTTGTTGGTTTAGAGTATCCAATAACCAGCATATCGAGTTTTTTAGATATCGTGCCCAAAACCTTGCCCCCATTTTCTTCGACTAGAACTTTAGCCTCTGATCTGCTCATTTTTTCAAATCCACCAGTAAACATTAAATTTTTATTAGTAAATTTTCCTTTTTTTACTAAATTTTGGTAATTTTTAATTTCGAGAACTTTTATTAAAGACTTTACAACTTCAACATTTTTTAAATTTAAAAAAAAAGTTTCTATAGATTGAACTTGTGTGGTCCCTATTCCATCAAGGTCGTTTAAATTTTTTAAAATATTTTTCCTTTTACTTTGATTAAATAAATCAGAAAATTTATCAATTGATATAAAAAAACCTGATAAAATTTTTGCATTTTCTTGTCCTATATGTCTTATTCCAACAGAATAAATAAATTTATTTAAAGATATATTTTTTGCTTTATCAATAGCATTCTTTAAATTTTTAATAGAAGTATTTCCCCAGCCCTCAAGTTTTCCAATTTCACTATAGTTTAACTGAAATATATCAGACGGTTTTCTAATTATTCTAAGATTCCAAAATTGTTCAATAACTTTTTTTCCTAGACCTTCAATATTAAAAGCTTCCTTGGAAACAATATGTTTTAATTTTTCTCTAGCTATAAAACTGCAGTCGTAACCCTTTGTGCATCTTCTAACAGCATCTTCTTTATTTGTCGTTATATTTACTTCTTTTTGTGTTGCGGCTCCACAAAGACATTTGTCTGGAAAAATAAATTTTTCACTTTTTTTATCTCTTTTTGATTTGTCTACAGATAATACTTGCGGAATTACATCTCCTGCACGTTGGATTTGTACTGTATCGCCAATTCTTATATCTTTTCGATTAATTTCATCTTCGTTATGTAATGTCGCATTAGAAACAACAACTCCACCAACTGTTACTGGTTCAACTTTAGCGACTGGTGTTATAGCTCCTGTTCTCCCAACTTGAATAATTATATCTTTAATTTTGGTAGTGGCTTTTTCAGAAGAAAATTTATAAGCAATAGCCCATCGAGGTGAACTAGATGTATTTCCTAACCTAGACTGAATCTCTAAGTTATTAACTTTATAAACCAAACCATCAATATCATAGTCTAATGATGATCTCTTCTCTTCCATTGTTTTGTGTTGTTTTTCAATTTCGTCTAAACCTTTAACTACTTGATTATATGGATTTATAGAAAAACCCCATCGACTAACCTTTTCAAGAAATTCTGATTGAGTTTTAAATATCATTGGTTCAACTACGCCAAAACCATAGACAAAATATTTTAAAGGTATTTTTGCGGTTTCTTTTGACTCTTTTTGCCTTAATGAACCACCTGCAGCATTTCTAGGGTTAGCAAAATTATCTTTGATTGTTTCAAAGTCTTTTTTTCCAATGTAAACCTCGCCTCTTAATTCAAGAACCTTGGGTATACTTTTTTCATCAATTTTTTTTGGAATACTATTAATTGTTAGTAAGTTTTGAAGTATATCCTCACCTATAATACCATCACCTCTTGAAAGACCCTTAACAAGTGACCCATTTTTATAAGTCAATGAAGCCGATATACCATCTATCTTGGCCTCAGAAGAAAGTTCAATTTTAAGATCTCTTATATTTAAGAAGTTACTTATTTTACTTAAAAAATCTTTCATATCTTCTTTTTCAAAAGCATTTGATAAAGATAACATTGGTTTCAAATGTTTTATTTTTTTAAACTTACTAGAAGATTTGTAGCCAATCTTTTTGCTAGGAGAGTCTTTGTTATTTAAATATTTATGTTTTTTTTCAAGATCTAATATTTCCAGTTTAATTCTATCGTAGTCACCATCTGAAATAGTAGGCTTATTTTTATCAAAATATGCTTTGTTGTGTTCTTTTAATTCTTTAATTTTATTGACATATTTTTTTTGAACTTCTTTTCTTTGCATCAATTTATTATTCGAATAAATTTTTAATTGTTCTTCTTATTAGTCCCTTTTTCTTTTGCTTTTCAATTTTTTTTAATTTGTATTCTTTATTAAAAACTTTATAACTTCTTTTATACCATTTGCTGCTTTGATAGTTGTACCCTAAAATTGCAGCAGCTTGCTTAGCTTCCTCTATAAGTCCTAATCTATAATAAACTTCCACTAAACGATGGAGAGCTTCTTCAATAAAAATTGTTTTATCATATTTCTTAACTACAATTTTTAATCTATTAAGAGCGGGTATCCATTTTTCTGTTTCCATATAAAATCTTGCTATAGACATTTCTTTTGCAGCGAGTTGGTCGGTAATTAAATCTAATTTGAAACTTGCATCAATTGCATAATCAGTCTTTGGATATAATAAAATTAATTCTTCAAACTTTTCCTTAGCTTTTGATAAAGGTAATAAATCCTTTTTTTCATCCAAAATTTGTTCATAATAACAAATGCATATTAGATAATGGGCATATGCAATATTTTTATCAGCTGGATAATTTTTAATGTACCTTTCTAGATTGAAAACAGCATTTGTGTATGCGTTTCTTGAGTAGTCAGAATAAGCAGTCATCAAAGCAGCTTTGGCTGCCCATCCGCTTTGAGGCATCATTACTTCTACTTCTTTGAATTTTTTACCTGCGTAGTATGCATCTCCTTCGTTTAAAGCTTTTACTGCTTCTTTGTAAACGGCAACAACAATTTCTTCTTCTGTAGGTTCTTCTTTAATAAGTTCTTTATTATTTTTTTTGGAACATGAAAATAATAAAACCACTAAAGCAAATAAAATTAAAAATTTTTTTAACATTTTGGATAAAGGACTATTTTATCAAAATTTTAGATTATTACAATTTTCTTAATTAGAATAATATCTTAAGCACCAACAGCCATAGGGTCTACGTAGTTACCGCCTTTATTAGCTTCTTCTTTTTGATCAAGACTTTCAAATTCCCAGTTTGATTTATCTAATAAAAACTTTCTTAATAAAGTATTGGTAAGCTGATGGCCTCCTTGCGAAGTTTTAATATGACCAAAAATCCTATGCCCGGACAACATTAAATCACCTAAGCAGTCTAATATTTTATGATTTATAAATTCATCTCTATATCTAAGTCCATCTTCATTAAGAATTTTATTATCCTTAACTACTATTGCATTTTCTAGAGATCCTCCTTTGGCTAAACCTTGGCTCTTTATAAGATCTATATCTTCATATAAACAAAAAGTTTTTGAATTATATATAGCATCTAAATTACCATTACTCAGTTTAAATTCTTTTTTACGAGTTCTTATTAATGGATTTTTATAAACTATCTCAAAATCAATTATCAAATCTTTTGAAAGTGGTTCAATTGAAATATACTTAGCGTCGCTCTTCACTTCTACTTTTTTTAAAACTTTAATAAATTTTTTTGAACCTTTTTGTTCCTCTGTTCCCACTGATCTAATTGCTTCAACAAAATCAAAAGATGAACCATCCATAATTGGAACTTCGGAAGAGTCGATTTTAACAATAACATTATCAACTCCTTCTCCATAAAAAGCAGCCATTAAATGTTCAATAGTAGAAATAGAAGTACCAAATGAATTTTGTATTTTTGTGCACAGCACAGGGGATATTACATTTTTATAATTTGCTTCAATAATATTCTTATCAGAATTAATATCTGTCCTAACAAATTTAATACCCGTATTCACTTCACTGGGTTTTATAAAAAGTTTTGCGTGTTTACCATTGTGTAAACCTACACCTTCAAGCTCTATGGAGTCTTTAATTGTTTTCTGTGAATACATTTTTGTATTTAAAGATATATAAAAAGGTTAAAAATTTTAAAAGACAACTTATGTTACTAAAAAATACAATACAATTTTACAATCTTTTTTTAAATATTTTGCTAAAAAAGCTTATCTTTTCCACATTATTATCCACAGTGGCAGGTATAGCTTCTGTTTCCCAACCTTCATTTATAATTTTTAATGCGCCCAAACATGAATTAAAGGTCTCATCAATGTTAGCAGAAGATTTATTATTACTTTCTAATGTTGTCACTTCAAGATTAAAAAAATTATAAAAATACTTTTTAATGTTAACTAGTTTAGAACCACCACCAATTAAAATAAATTTAGGCCTAACAGTTGAATCTAGTCCTACTAAATCTATTTGTTTTTTTATCAAATTTAGAATCTCGTCTAATCTTGCTTGTACAATATTTAGTATTAAAGATTCACTTATTTTCCTAAAAGGAGAGCTTATGAATAAAGTATTTAATAAATGATGGTTTGTATCAAAAATTTTAGAATTTTCTTTTGAAAAAATATCTAAATTATTTTTTATTTTTTCAGACTCTTCTAAACTTAATGAGCATACTTTTGAAAGATCCTTTGTTATATGATTACTTCCTAGTGGAAAAGTGATAGAATTTACTATTGCTAAATTTTTGAATATTGCCAAACTAGTTTTTTCAAATCCTATATCAACTAAAATTGAACCATAATGTAGTTCAGAAGAATTTAGCAAGTGTACTGCTAAAGCAAAACTACAAGAAATAAATCTTTCAATTTCTATGTCACAATCAATAAATGCTTGATAAATATTTTTAATATTATTTTTAGGCATAGTTATAAAAGTCATTTCATGACTTAAATAATCTGCATAAACATCTATTGGCTCTTCCATAAATGTTTTACCATCTACAATATAATTATGATTAAAAATATGAACTATCGATTGTTTTGAATCATTTAAAATAATTTGCTTTTTTGCTTCACTTAACAAAAAATCTATATCACTTTTATAAATTCTTGATCCATTAATTTTTTTACTTTTAGAAAATTTAGTGCATAAAAATTCTGGCTGTTCAATTATTACATTAATTTTTTTAAGCAAAACTCCAGCTTGTTTTTCTGAGTTGCTGATACATGATCTTATTGCTTTGGTTGCTTTGACTAAATTTATAACAGCACCATTATGGATTCCTTCTGAAGATATTTTCGAAGTAGATAATATTTCTGGATTATTACTTTTATCAATTTTAAATATGAGACACTTTATACTTATGTTTCCTAGTTCAATTATTCCTATCGGATTATTTGAGCTCATGATTATTTAGTTATTATCTTACCATTTATTCTTAAGTCAATAATACTATAATTTTTAAAATCTTTGCGATTCAATAGTTCAGAAGAAAGTTTAATAGAAGGAATAATTTCAGTAGCTGGAAGTCTTAATAATTGTTCATTAAATAATTTTAAATCCCAGCGACCTATCTGAAAATAGTAATAATTTTTTATCTTTTCTGTTGGAAAGTCATGCTTTTCCAAAAGATTAAATAAATTTACAAATTCCTTTTCAGCATTATCTCCTACAATTAATGGTAATGAGTTAGATAATATTTTTTCATTATACAGTATGAGTCTAGATGAGGTGTCTAGTATATATTTTTTATTTTTTTTAATTATAATTCCTATTGGTTTGCTCTCTGAAATTTTTATAATTATTTTATTTGGGTATATTTTTTTTACTTCTACATTGTCTAAGAAATTAATTAATTTTAAAGGCTCTTCTATTTCGTATTTTTTTAAAAATAAAATATTTTTTCCATAAATTCTTTTTAATTTTTCTAAAATTTTTCCCTTATCAATTAAGTCATTGTTTTCAATTTCTATTTCATTTATTGAAAAAAAAATGTTTTTTTTATTTGATTTTATTTCTTGATCTCGCGGGTTGATTGTGCTGATTACAATAAAAACTATAAATAATATAATAACTCTATAAAATTTTTTCATCTATTGCAGGTAGCATCCTTTACCATCCAAACAACTAAATCTTCAAATTTTATTCCACGATATCGAGCTATTTCAGGCACAAGGGAAAGGTTGGTCATACCAGGTTGTGTATTAAGTTCTAAAAGGTAAAATTTTCCATTAAAAAATCTAAAATCAGATCTTGTAATGCCTTTGCATCCAAGAACATTATGAGCCCTCTTGGCTAAACTAAGTACTAAATTATATTTTTTTTTCTCAATTTTAGCTGGCATGATATGGTGAGTTTTTGCATTTACAGAATACTTTGCAGTGTAATCATAGAACTCTCTTTCAGGCACAAGCTCGATTGCCCCTAATTTTTTTTTCCCCATGATAGCTGCTTGAATTTCTTTTCCTGGAATATATTCTTCCACAAGAATTCTATCATAATAAATTTCTAGTTTTTTATAATTTTTCTTAAATTGCATTTTATCTTTGCAGATATGAACTCCTAAGCTCGACCCTTCGTTTATCGGTTTTATTACTATTGGAAATTTAATTTTTTTATTTTTCATTTTATTTAGCAAATCTTTTAGTTTTCCTTTTTTTTTAAATAAAAAATATTTAGGAACATTAATTTTATTTTTTTTAAATATAACTCTAGACAATTCTTTATCCATGGCCAGACTTGAGGAAAGAATGCCTGAATGTGTGTAAGGAATCTTTAAAGTTTCAAGTATTTTTTGCACAACTCCATCTTCACCATATTTTCCATGCAATGCGTTAAATACTACGTCGGGTTTAATTTTTTTTATTTTTTTTATAAAAAAACCTTTTGCGTCTAATTCTTTTACTCTATATCCCTTTTTTTTTAGTGCTTTTGAGCAGGCTTTTCCAGTTAAAAAACTTATTTTTCTTTCTGCTGAACGACCTCCTAGCAAAATAAGAACTGATTTTTTCATCACTCCTGTCCAATGATTTGAATTTCTAATTCAAGGTTTATTCCAGTTTTGTTATATACTTTTTTTTTTACCTGATTTATAAGATTTTCTAAATCTTTAGATTTGGCATTTCCATTATTAATAAAAAAGTTAGAATGTTTTGAAGAAACAAAAGCATCTCCTACACTCATGTTTTCACACCCGCTATCTCTTATAAGCTTCCATGCTTTTTTATTTTTTGGATTTTTAAAAGTACTGCCACAAGTTTTAATTTTAAATGGTTGATCTGTTTTCTTTTTATTCATCAAAGTGTTTATTTTTTCTTTAATTTTTGTTTTATTATCTTTTTTTCCTTTAAATGTTGCGCTGATAAATATTAGACTATTTTCTATATCACATCCTCTATAAAAAAAATTTATGTCGGGAGACTGTATTATTTTTAAATTACCATCTAAGTCTATAGCTTGAACAGATACTAAAATTTTTGAAATCTCTTCACCATAGCAGCCTGAATTCATTCTTACTCCTCCTCCAATAGTACCTGGAATACATGATAAAAATTCAAATCCTGTTAATGAGCTTTCTAAGGCAAAATTTGAAACACTTCTGTCTAAAGCTGAAGTTCCAGCAATTACTGTGTTTTTGTCAAATAACGATATTCTAGAAAACGGTTTTCCAAGCTTTATAATAATTCCATCGAAGCCGCCGTCCCTTATCAAAGTATTTGAACCAGCTCCTATTATTTTAATATTTTTATATCCTTTTATATTTTTTAAAAAAAATGATAGTTCTTTTAGATTATTTGGTTTGAAAATAACTTTAGCTGGTCCACCAAGATTAAACCAAGAATATTTTGAAAGGCTTTCATTTAGTAAAAACTTTCCTGATATTTTTTTTTTAATTTCATTAATTTGTTTAATAATAGTCATTTTAATTCATTTCCAATTTCTCTTATCCAATTAGAAATACTGCCAGCACCCATACAAATTACCATTTCATTGTTGAACAAATTTTTTTTAATATAACCTTTTAAATCATTTTTATCCTTTATGTTAATAACTTGTGTCTTAGATTTTTTAGAAATAAGTTGAGAAAAACTTTTTTTATTAAAATTATATGTTGCCTTTTCTCCAGCTGCATAAACAGGACAAAGAACTACTATATCGCTTGACATGAAAGATGAAGCAAATTCTTTCTTAAGATTTTTTACTCTTGAATACCTATGCGGCTGAAAAACGCAAATTAATTTTCTGTTTTTATTAACTTGTCTAGCTCCATTTATAACTGCTTTAATTTCTGTTGGATGGTGAGCATAATCATCATAAAACTCAGCTTCGCCTAAAGAAAAAACTTTTGTAAATCTTCTTTGTATGCCTAAAAATTTTCTTAAAGCTTTCTTGATTTTGTCTATCTTAATTCCTAGATTAATTGCTATTATTATTGCGGCAGTAGTATTTGTTATATTGTGATCACCAATAAGATTTACTCTAATATTTCTTATCTTGAAAAATTTCTGTTTTGTAGTTTTTATTTTTAAATCAAAAATAGAATAATTTATTTTTTTCCTTACATTAATTATTTGAAAGTTGGCGTTTTTATTAAAACCATAAGTTAAATAATTATTATTTTTACAAAGTCGTAATATAGAATTTAAATTTTTGCTATCTATGCAAACAATTGATTTTCCAAAAGAAGGCGTTTTTTCTATAAAATCTAAAAAATACTTTTTTAACACATTAAAGTTTCTATAAAAATCTAAATGTTCTTTATCTACATTAGTTACAATTGAGTAAGTGACAGGTAACTTTAAAAAACTACCATCTGACTCGTCTGATTCGATTACAGCCCAATCTCCTTTACCTAATTGTGCGGTATTTTTTAGCGAATTAATCACCCCTCCATTAATTACTGTTGGGTCTAGTCCAGCCTCTACTAAAATATTAGCAACTAAAGAAGTTGTTGTCGTTTTTCCATGCGATCCAGCAACAATAATATTTTTTTTTAAACTTACAATATTTGCTAACATATCCCCTCTTCTAAATACTGGTAATTTTCTTCTTTTTGCTTCAACTAGTTCTTTATTATTTTTTTTAACCGCTGAGGAAATCACAATCATAGTCACATTTTTTAGATTTTTTTTATGATGTCCAAAATAAACTTTTACTCCAGATTTAATTAACCTTTCAGTATTTTTATTTTTATTAAGATCACTTCCCTGAATTGAAAACTTCATATTGTTCATTATTTGAGCCAATCCACTCATACCGATTCCACCAATACCGATGAAATGAACTATTTCATTACTAGCTATATTAATTTTCATTTTAAAATAATTTTTTTAACTTCGTTTTCTACATCATTGTAAACATTAATACTTAGATTTTTTTTCATATTTTTGTGCATATTTTCTAATTTATTTTTATCTTTTATAATTTCTATAATTAAATTAAATAAATTTTTAGCATTAAAATCATCTTGCTTTAAAACCCTGCAGCATCCAAGGTTTTCGTAATACTTAGCGTTATAGTATTGATGATTATCTATCGAATCTTTAAGGGGAACGCCTATAAATGGAGTAAGTGTGTAAGTTAACTCCGCGGTAGTTGATGCGCCACATCTTGTAATTGCTAAATCAGCTGCAGGAAATAATTTTGATATATCTTTTTTAAATTCAAAAACACTAAATTTTATTTGATTTTTTTTATAAAAGTCGCTTATTTTATCTTTTTGCTCTATTAAACATTGCTGGTTAACCTCAACACTTTTTATTTCATTTTTTAACATTTGAATAACTGGAGGAATAATATCTCCAAAGATTTTTGCCCCTTGACTTCCTCCTAAAATAAGAATCGATAAATTGTCTTTATCATAATCTTTTGCTTTGTTTGAATATTTTAATATATTTTTACTTAAGATTGGGCCAACCTGAAGAGATTTAATTTTGCATCTGCTTGGGAATTTTTTTTCTATTTTTTTTTCTAATAAGATTTTTTTAGAAAAAAAAGATAATAATTTATTTGCTCTACCTAATATCATATTATTTTCATAAATAATTAATGGAATACCAAAAAATTTAGATAAAAAAGAAACTGGAAAAGATACATATCCCCCAAACCCAAAAATTAAATCTGGCTTTTCTTTCTTAAGAATTTTTATTGAATTTATTATAGAAAAAAAAATTTTAAAAAAAGAAAAAATCTTGTTAAATATATTTTTATTTGTTGGTGTAGACGTATTAAGTATATATGATTTAAAATTTGGATAACTTTCTATAAATTTATTTCCTCTTTTGTCTGTGACTAACAATACTTCATAACCTTCTTCACAAAAATGGTTCATTAAATTAAGCGCAGGAAATATGTGGCCACCTGTTCCTCCTGTTGTAAAAATTATTTTTTTACTCATTTCTAAAATCTCTTATATTATCTTTGCGAGTAAAATTTAAAATAATTCCTGCAATAATGGCATTTCCTATTAGCGATGAACCTCCATAACTTAAGAAAGGTAATGTCATGCCTGTTGTAGGGAGCAATCTTGCGTTAACGCCAATATGAATAAAAGTTTGAATAATTAAAAGTGTAACTAATCCTACTAAAGATAATTTAATGAATTCATCTTTGCCAGAAAAAACTTTATCTAAAACTTTATAAGCTATAAATAAAAATATAATTACAATAAATAAAACAAATATTACTCCAAATTCTTCAGCTATTACCGCAATTATATAATCTGTATGAGCTTCAGGCACTTTATCTTTTAGAATGCCTTCCCCCATTCCTTGGCCGGTTAAACCTCCTTGTTTTATTGCATCTAAAGCTTTTTGAGATTGAAAATCATCTCCTGACTTTGGGTCAATAAATGATTTTAACCTTAAAAAAATGTAACCAAATTTTTCTGGAAAAAAATATATTAGAGAAATAATTATTCCAAAAAAAACTAGAACTAAAAATGATAAAACAAACATATTAAAACCTGATACAAAAATCATAGTAATCCAAGATGATATTAATAAAAGACTTTGGCCAAAATCTGGTTGGTTAACTAGAAGTGCTACAATTAATAATAAAATTAAAAAAGAATACAGGTATCTATTATAAATATTTATTTTTTCATTTAAAATAATCACCATGGAAACAAAAACTATAAAAAAAGGTTTAAGTAACTCAATAGGCTGAAATCTTGGTAAAAAAAATAAATCAATCCATCTTTTGGATCCTTTTACTTCAATTCCAAAAAATGGAGTCAGAAAAAGAAGAACTATAGAAACAAAAAATAATAATGGCAAAATCTTTATAAGTCTATTTTTATCCTGAATTGAAATTGTGATTAATAAAAAAAGTGAAATAGAAACAAAAATAAAATGTTTTTTAAAAAAAAAATATGTTTGTTTATCTAATTTTTCTGCAATCATTAAAGAAGTAGAAGAAAATGAAAAAAATAATCCTAATAAAAACAAAAACATAAATAAAAATAAGATTTGTTTATCTATATTTCTCCACCACTTTGCTAAAAAGCTCGTATTTTCTCTGCTAAAGTTAAACATTTAATTTTTTAAATTTTTGTTTTATTAATTTTTTAAAATAAAAACCCCTATCTTCAAAATTATTGAATTGGTCAAACGATGCGGCTGCTGGGCTTAGTAAAATAGTATTGCCAGAAATATTACTACGACTTATATCTTTATATATATTGTTTACAGCATTTTTTAAATTATAAGAAATAACATATGAGATATTATTTTTAATTAGTTTTTCAAAAAAAGAAGTCTCTTTTCCAATTATATAAGCTTTAGTAATTCTATTTTTAAAATACTTAAGATTATAATAATCTTTATATTTTGGTAAACCTCCAACAATCCAATAAATCTTGTTAAATTTTGATAATGCTTGTGCACTAGCATCAAAACTAGTTGCTTTTGAGTCATTTACACAAATTAAATTTCTATTTGAAAAAAATATTTCTTGTCTGTGGGGCAGTCCTTTAAAATCATTAATTGCTTTAATTATAGTTTTGTCTTTTATTTTAAAATTTTTAGCAATTTTATACGCAAAACATAAATTTTCTAGGTTTCCCTTATCTTCAAAATATTCATTTTTTATTTTTCTTAAAAATAATTTATAATTCAATTCGTTAATTAAAACTAATTTAGATTTTACTTTTTGTAAATTAAATATCTTTTTTATTGATTTTAAGTATTTGTTTTTTTTTCCAATATATAAATAATCTGAATTTTTTTGTGCAAAAGATATCTTTGATTTAACAAAAATATAGTTTGCCATGCTTTTGTGTCTTTCCAAATGATCAGGCGAAATGTTTAATATAGCCGCATGGTTTGACCGGAATTTCTTTGAATATTGAAGTTGATATGAAGAAGCCTCTATAATAAAAATATATTTCTTTTTTAGTTTGCTTGAAAATAAAATTGGATTACCAATATTACCTACTGTTTTCACTTTATATCTTGCTACCTTTAAAATTTTTTCTACTAATTTGCATGTTGTAGATTTACCATTAGTTCCCGTGATTGAAATAATTATTGAATTTTTATTAAGTTCAAAAAAAAGATCTAAATCTGTAATTATTTTTTTTATATTTTTATTTAAAAAATTTTTTATTTTACATTTATTAATATCTATACCTGGGCTTATTAATATTTTATCAAAATAATTATTTCTTAGCCAAAATTTATCTAAATTAAAATTTAATTTTTTTATTTTTTTTCTTTTTTTTTCATTATCATCCCAACAATAAACTTTTGCACCTATTTTTTTAAAAGTAAAAGCTGCTGAAGAACCTGTAATACCCATTCCATAAATAGCAATTTTTTTATTATGATATTTTTTTAAATAGACCATTTGCTATCTTAATTTAAGTGTAGCTAAACCTATTAATGCTAAAATTATAGATATAATCCAAAATCTAATAACTACAGTTGATTCTGCCCATCCTTTTTTTTCAAAATGATGGTGAAGTGGCGCCATCATAAATACTCTCTTTCCTGTAAGTTTAAAAGATACTACTTGAATAATTACTGAGGCTGTTTCAAGAACGAATAAACCTCCTACAATTGCTAAAACAATTTCATGTTTTGTAATTATACTCACCGCGCCTAAGGAACCACCAAGTGATAAAGATCCTGTGTCTCCCATAAAGACTTTTGCTGGTGGAGCATTAAACCATAAAAAACCTAAGCATGAACCTACAATTGAACCACAAAAAATAGAAGCTTCGCCAACATCAGCTATATAGGGTATTTGTAAATATTCTGAAAAAACAGTATTACCTACAACATAACAAATAAGAGTAAAAGACAAAGCAACTAACATTACTGGAACTGTAACTAAGCCATCTAAACCATCAGTAAGATTAACAGCGTTTGAAGATCCAACTATTATAAAAAGTGCGAAAGGAATAAAAAATAGACCCAAGTGAAAACTAATGTTTTTAAAAAAAGGAAAATAAATATTCTTAAGGTGATCATTGTTTCCAAATTTAACTAATAAAAATATTGCAATTAAAGAAAGAATTATTTGAAAAATTAATTTTAATTTTGATGATATTCCTCTCGAATTATTATGTTTTATTTTTAAATAGTCATCAAAAGCACCGAGCAAACCAAAACTTGTGGAAACCATTATTAAAACCCAAATATAAGGATTGCTAAGATCAGCCCACAACAAAGTTCCAAAAAGTATTCCAATTAAAATAAGAATCCCTCCCATGGTAGGCGTTCCTACTTTTTTTATTATATGATCAATTGGACCATCTTCCCTAATCGGTCCAGTAATTTTATGTGCTTGAATAAATTTTATAAATGGTCCTCCAATCAAAAAAACTATTATCATTGAAGACATCACGGAAAGACCTGTCCTAAAAGTTAAGTAACGAAATACATTAAGTGCTGAAAATTGATCTACTAAAGAAATTAAAAAATTATATAACATTACTTTGTCCTTTTTTTAATATTTTTGAAAATTTGTTTAATCCCGTTGCATTAGATCCTTTTATCATAAGTAAATCATTATTGTGCAAAATCTTACCTAAATGGCTATAAGCATCCTTTAAATTATTAAATATTTTACCTTTTTTATTTGATGACAAAAAACTAAAAGTTTCTTTTATATGTTTTCCATAAACAAAAGTTTTATCAATATCACTCTTGTTTATGGTTTGGGATAGTTTTCTATGGAACATTTTAGATTTTTTTCCTAACTCCAGCATATCTCCTAAAAATACTATTTTTTTTCCTTTATTTTTTCTTTTATAAGAATTCATATTATTGATTGCTGATAACATAGATGATGGATTAGCATTATAACTTTCGTCTATTAAATTAAATCTTTTATTAAATCTTTTAATTTTTTGTATATCTCCTCGACCACTAGGAACAACAAAATTAATAAACTTATTTCTTAAAATTAGTAAATCTAAATTTAACAAAGATATAACTGAAATGCAGGCTAAAATATTACTTATAAAACTCTTAGTAGAATTTTTACTATTAAAGTAAAAAATTTTTTTCTTCACTAAGATTTTTAATTTATAAAATTTTTTAATTTTTTTAATTCCTAATAAAGAAATATCAGCTTTTTTTTTTAAACTAAAAGAGATAACATTCACTCGTTTTTTTCTGGCTTTTTTAGATAACAACCCATAGTAGCTATCATCTTTATTTAAAACTATAATTCCATTTTCGGTAATATTGTCTATTATTTCTGATTTAGCTTTGGCTATGTCTTTTATACTATTAAAGTTTTTTAAATGCGCTGCAGAAATATTTGTAATAATAGCTATTTCAGGTTTTACAATTTTTGAGAGTTTATCTATCTCCCCTTTTTTATCCATACCAATTTCAAATACCCCATATTTTGTATCTCTTTTTAAATTAGAAAGACTCAAGGGTACGCCAAATTTATTGTTATAAGAATGTGGAGAGTGGAAGGTTTTGCCAAAATTACTAAGGGCAAAACTAATAAGTTTTTTTAAAGTTGTTTTTCCAACACTTCCTGTTATTCCTATAATTTTAGCTGCAGAATTATTCCTAGTAACTTTTGCTAAATTATTTAGAGAGTGAAGTGTGTTTTTGACTTTAATTATTTTGTTTTTTGGAAATGTGTTATTTGCTCGACTTATTATAGATCTAACTGCGCCTTTTTTTAAAGACTCATTAACAAATTTATGTCCATCATTTTTTTTTCCTTGAATAGCAAAAAATAAGTTATTTTTTTTTATATTTTTTGAATCTATAGATACGCCGTTATAACTTACATTTTTTATAACACAACCAGGAAAGCTTTTTTGTAAGAAAGAACTTTGATACTTTGTTTTATTAAAAAAAATTTTTTCTTTATTTATAATTTCTTTTATTACTTTTTTATCTGAAAAAGTTATTTTTTTATTACCATAATCTTGTGTATCCTCGTGACCTTTTCCTGCAACTAAAAGTATTTCATTTGAATCTAGATTCTTTATAGCGGTTTTAATTGCCTTTTTTCTATTTCCAATATCAACTGCTAGTTTTTTACAACCTTTTATAATTGTATTTCTTATCTCTTTTGGATTTTCATTTCTTGGATTGTCGTCAGTTACGTATATTTTTTTACAATATTTGCCTGCAATTTTACCCATGATAAATCTCTTATTTTTATCTCTCTCACCACCACATCCAAAAACTAGTACGATATTTTTTTTGAATTGTTTTTTAATTTCAATTAAACTTTTTTCTAAAGCGTCTGGCGTATGTGCAAAATCAATAATAATAGAAGAGTTATTACTTAATTTTGCAATATATTCTAATCTACCTGATACTGGTATGATCTTATTTATTTTACTAAAAATTTTTTTATAGCTTAAACCACAGTAATTGGCTGCAAGAATAGCCATAAGTAAATTTTTTATTTGAAAATACCCTATCAACGAGACATCTATTATATAAATCTTAGAATTTACTAATACTCTAACAATTTGTTTGTTTTCCTCGTATTTATTTTCCAATACTCTAATATTTCCTTTTTTTAAACCAATTGTTTTAAGTTCTATTTTTCTACTGTTGGCAATATTTTTAATTACTTTAAAGTTCTGAATATCTCTATCTGTTATAATTTTCGATTGATTGTTAAGTAAACTTTTAAATAAATACATTTTTGCATTAAAATATGATTTCATATTTTTATGATAATCTAAATGATCTTGGCTAAAATTTGTAAAAATTCCAATATTTATATTTAAGTCATCTAGTCTTTTTTGCTCTAAACCGTGACTTGATGCTTCCAAAATTACATGTTCAATTTTATTAATTTTTAATCTTTGTAAATTCATGTGCAATGTAAGCGGATCTAAGGAAGTTAAACTTGTTTTTTTTTTATATTTTTTTGAAATAATGCCTAAAGTTCCTATTGATCCTACAGGAATTTTATTAATGTTTAATATTTGATAAAAAAAATCAGCGACTGATGATTTTCCATTTGTGCCTGTTACAGCAATAATTTTTTTTGGTTTTTGTTTATAGAAATTAGAGCATGCTTTAGATAGATTTTTTCTAATATCTTTTACTAAAATAAAATGAGCTCTGTGATTCTTATAATCTGTTTTTTGATTAGTAACTATAGCTAAAGCTCCTTTTTCTTCAGCTTCTTTAATGAATTTTACACCAGAGGTTTTCTTTCCTTGTATCGCAAAAAAGAGATCTCCTTTTTTTACTTTTCTACTATCATAAGAAATACCTCCTATATGTATATTTCTATATTTTTTACTTACAGTTTTAAGTAATTTACCTAAGAGCATTTAAAATTTATTTGAAGCTTGTAAGTTATTTATGGCTAAAATTGGACCAATCTTTTTTATAATTTTGCCTGCAACAACAACAGTGTTCCACCCTGAAGTATTGCGCTTTTCACCTTTATGTTTATACCCATTTGGAAATTCATAAATAAAATTAGGAGCTGGTTTAGGCTCATCCAACATTACAAGAAATACATATTTGGGTTTGGAGAATGGAAATAATGAAACAAAAGTATTAATTTTTTTGTTTGTATAATGACCATTAACAGATTTTAAAGCTGTCCCAGTTTTCCCAGCAATATCAAATCCTTCAATATTTGCAAAATTTGCTGTTCCCTCCTTATTTAAAACTATTTTTCTCAAAATAGAATTAATTTTATGACTTGTTTCAGAGGATATTATTTTTTTGTTTTTTTTTGTTTTTCTATCTTTCAAAATACTTGGTTCAATTTTATAACCTCCGTTACCTAAAATCGCGTAAGCCTTAGCAAGTTGTAGCGGCGTAGTAGTGATCCCATGACCAAAAGATGCTGTAGCTAGCTTACACTTTCCCCATCTAAAAGGTAATGGGGTACCCACTTCGCCTATATCAAAGTCAATTTTTTTAAAAAGTTCTAATGAGTCTAAAAAATTACTATATTTTTCTATACCTATTTTTTGAGCTATTCTAACAGCTCCTATATTAGAAGATCTAATTAAAATTTGCTCAACTGTGAGGTCTTTTGGTAATTTGTCATGTTCCGATATTTTTCTACCTGAACAAAATATATGATTTTCTAATTTTTTAAATATTGTATCAGTGGTAATTAAATTATTTTCTAAGCCTGCAGCTACTGTAAAAGTTTTAAAAACTGAACCTAATTCATAAACGCCTTTTGTAATTTTATTTGTAAATATATCTTCATCAATTGATACCCTCTTATTCAAATCATAATCTGGCAGGGAGACTAATGAAAGAACTTCCCCATTTTCAACATCCATTAAAATTGCTGCACTTCCCACATTATTAAAATCATCTTGTGCCTTTACTAATTCTTCCCTTATTAGATACTGTAAATTTGAATCTAAGGTTAGATTTAAAGATGAGTTAACAAAATCTTTTTTCAATTTAGAATCAAAATATTTTTCTATTCCAGATATTCCATTATTTTTGTCGTCGATTTGTCCAATAACATGACTGAAGAGATTCTTTTGAGGGTATATTCTATTTTGTCTTTTTGGAAAATCTATAGCTTTATTACCCAAAAGCCAAAGTTTTGTATATTCTTCTTCTGTTAATCTTCTTTTAATATAAAAGTACTTATTTTTATTTAATTTTTTTTTCACAATATCAATATCAATTTCAGGAATAGAAATTTTTAGGTTTATTAATAATTTTTTTTTATTTTTTACAAGCTTTGGGATAACCGCAGCATCATGTATATCTATATTTCTTGCTAGCAAGACACCATTTCTATCAGCAATATCGCCTCTTCCTTTTTTAAAATGAAAATTTGTATTTAAGAGATAATAATTTTTTTCTTGTGACAGAGAAAGATAAATAATCTTTAAACTAAAAATACTTATTAAACTTATAAAAATGAAAAATAGAAAGGCAGTTCTGTTTGGTGAAATTTTAGTTAGATTACCTTTTGTGGTATTAATAATTATTTTGGATTCTTTATAATCTTGAAAAAAAAAGCTTTTTTTTTTTACATTTTTGCTTTTTTTAACATTCATTAAAAATTACTTCCCTGGAACAATTGGAATGCCTAAAAAAACTTTAACAACTTGAAAAACTGCCCACCTTTGTGCTTTTTCAGACTTAATAACTGCACTAGGTTCATTATATAAAAATGTTAATTCTTGTTGGGTTGTTTTTATTTTTTTTGCAAGTTTTGTTTTTGCTTCTTTAGATATTTGCTTGGGTTCGGAATATATTTTTTTAAGTTTTTCTAGGTCTTGTTTTTTTTTATTAATTTCATCTTTAATTTTCTTTTTTGCTACATCAGATAAGTTTTTTTTATTTTTTAACTTTATAAATTTTTTATCACTATTATTTAAGTCCTTAATCTGATTTTTTGTATAGTAAATAAAATCTGATTCCAAATATTCGTTAGCTAATAAAGATATATTTTCTGGAGAAGTTATTACCTCATGATCTAAAAATGCTTGATGTAAATTGTATTTATGTTCATAAATTGATTTTTTTAACTCTGCAATCTCTTTTTCTAAGTTTCTTGTTTCATTTTTTATAAATGAAACAATTATTAATCCAAAAATAAATAAAGTTGAAACTAACGAATATTTTTTAAAAACTTTATCTTTTTTTCTAGGTGTGGTTTCTAATTTTTTAGGTACGCTTTCTAACCATTTAGTAGAATTTACTTCACTCTCATTATTTATAAAATTAGTTTTTTTAAATAAAGTATTCGTCCAAATATTAGGATCTATAGTCATAATCTAATCTCACTCATTTCAAAATAATTTTTATAGTATTTTTTAAATTCTTCTGGATTAGAAAAAAGATTTCTATTCCTTATGCCGTATCTTAGTTTTGCTGATCTAGATTTTACATTTTCTATTATTTCTTCTTTATTTGGTATTAGCGGTTTTTTAGATAAAATTTTAAATAAACCATTTTTCTTTTTTTTTTGAGGTAGGTATCTGGATGGGTTTTTATTTAATTCAGAATATAGATTAAAAAAGTTTTTAACTATTTTATCTTCTAGAGAGTGGAAACTAATTACTACTAATGTACCATTAGCTGGCAAAATTTGTGATGCTAAAATCAAACCAACAATTAGTTCTGTTAGTTCTTGATTGACAAAAATTCGTATAGCTTGAAATGTTTTAGTAGCTGGATTTTTTTTATAAGAATTGTAGTTTTTTTTTGCTTCATTTATTATTGATGAAAGTTCTTGGGAAGTCCTAATTGGTTTTTTATTTCTATGTTGATTAATTTTATGTGCAATTATACTGCTATCTTTTTCTTCTCCAAAAGTTTTTATTATTTTAGCTAAATACTTTTTGTCTAATTTATTTATAACATCATATGCATTGTACTTGTTAATTCCCATTTCCATATTAACTGAATTTTTTGAATTAAAAGAAAATCCTCTATCTTTATCTTCTATTTGGAAAGAAGATAAACCAAGATCAAATATAATGCTTCTAGGACTATCGCTAGCTTTAATTACTTTATCGAGATCACTAAATTTATTCTGAAAAAAATTAAATCTTCCTGGATATTTTTTTTCTAAATTTTTAGCTTTACTTTTAACTACATTATCCCTGTCGAGAGCTAATACTTTTGTATTGGGGTATTCTAATATCGCTTTGGAATAACCTCCGCCACCAAAAGTGCAGTCAATAAATGTGCCACCATGTTGAGGGGATATAATGCTTAATACTTGATTTAGCATCACTGGATAATGTTTTGTTTTTTCCAATGACATGGTGGCATTCATAAAATCTGTTACTTTCCATTTAGTTTTTTTGTTTTCTTAGAAAAGCTGGAATCTCAAAATCTTCTTCTGACTCTGTCTCGTCAAACATTTCAGGCTCTTTAATTATTGATGTTTCTTCTATTTTTTCTTCATTGTTGAAAACTTTTAAATCCTCTTCTTGGTCTTGAGAAAATAATTCTGGTGTAGCTAACTCAATACTATCTACTTCAAAATTTGGTAGATCATTTTCATTATTTTGAAGTTCTTCACTTTGTTGATTATTTTCCATATATGTTGCACTTTCTAAAGAAATATTTTCCTGATGAATTTCTGCTTGATCTTTATTTTCTTCTTTTGCTTTACTTTGTTCATGTAAATTTTCTTGATTAATAGAAGTATTTAAATCTAAAGCTGTAGCACCATCGATAGCTCCTAATGTTTGACTCATTACTAATGTGCCGGTGCCCCCATCGTTTTGAGTGTTATTTCTATTATGAATTCTATGTACCATACTAACGACTGGTTTTGTTTGAGGTGTTTGTGCATCTAGTGAGGTAGCGACAATAGACACACGAATTTTTCCAGTTAAAGTTTCATCTTCAATAGAACCAAATATTAAATCAGCTTCAGGATCTACCTCTGCTCTAATTTTATTTGTGACTTCATCCACCTCGAACATAGTAAGATCATTACCGCCAGTAATATTCACTAAAAGTCCTTTTGCACCTTTTAAAGAGTATTCATCAATTAAAGGATTATTAAGTGCAGCACTTGTTGCTTCTTGAGCTCTCTTTTCTCCTTCAGCTTCACCCGTTCCCATCATTGCTTTACCCATTCCTTTCATGATGGTTTCAACGTCAGCAAAATCCAAATTTACTAAACCTGGTCTTACCATTAAATCTGTTACGCTTTGAACTCCAGATTTTAAAACATCATTTGATAGATTAAAAGAATCTTTAAAAGTTGTTTTCTCATTAATAATTTTAAATAAGTTTTGATTTGGCACAACAATATTTGTGTCTAAATGTTTTTTTAATTCTTCCAATCCTTGAAGAGCAATTCTCATTTTTTTTGCTCCTTCATAAGAAAAGGGAAGTGTTACAACACCAACGGTAAGTATATTTAGCTCTTTTGCTGCTCTAGCAATCACATGTGCAGCACCAGTTCCTGTGCCACCACCCATACCTGCGGTTATAAAAACCATATTGCTTCCTTTAATATAATCAACAATATCGTTTAAAGATTCTTCTGCAGCTGCTTGGCCAATTTCATGTTTGGCGCCAGCCCCTAAACCTTTTGTTAAGTTTGTTCCTAATTGAATCTTAGCTTCAGCTTTATTGCTTTTTAAATCTTGCGCATCAGTATTTACTGCAACAAATTCTACTCCCTCCATTCCAGCCTCGATCATACCGTTAAGAGCATTTCCTCCAGCTCCTCCAACTCCTAAAACTAAAATTCTTGGTTTTAACTCTTTCAGTTCTGGTCCTTTAATATTAATTGTCATTTCCCCTCCTTTTTAAATTGCGATTCCCATTTTAGACTTGCTCTATTCAAATTAGCTTTTTTTCTAGCTAGTATCTTGAATTTTTCAAATAGTTTCGGTTCCCAAATTTGAAAAGTTTTACCCTGACCTACAAAAAGCATAGAATTTTTAATTTTTGCATGATCTAATAATTTGCTTGGTATTGAAATTCTGCCTTCACTATCAAACTGAAGGTTAACGCTTTCAGCTAAAACTGAAGTTGCGAATATATCTCTTTTTTCCTCAAATGGGTTTAATGAATCTATTGAATCTGAAATTTTTTCAATTCGATTTTGTGAACAGCCATCTATAGACGGGTTATTAAATGATGGATAACAAATTACACCGTTGTAACCCATGCTGCTTAAATAAGATCTAAAACTAGCAGGCACTGATACCCTCCATTTTTTGTCTAGTTTGTTTTCGTAAGTAGATAAAAACATATTTTTTTAAGTCAGCAGCGTTCTCTGAGAAATCAAATATCTTTCTATGATTTAACTTTTCAAACACCATATACCCCTCCTATGGGAATATATGGGATAATATGGGTTTTTAACTAATACGTCAATACCTTAATTTTTGCAAAAAATGCTAATTTTGATTAATCGTTGGAGTTGATAATTTGGCACAAAATTGAATCTTTTTAGAATCAAAACAAGAACATCATTAATTATGGGTTTTTTAAGTAGATTTCTTAATTTAGCCAGACAATCTATAAGCCGGGTTCTGTCATTGAAATTGGTCATTTATCTGGGGTTAAATTCGCATTTAACCTCTAGCAACCAACCCAGATAGCTAACTAAAAACTGTTTTTAGCCCATAAGGCAATGCTATCTCTATTTGGTCTTGCTCCCGGTGGGGTTTTCCATGCGTTCTTTGTTACCAAAGAACCGGTGTGCTCTTACCACACCTTTTCACCCTTGCCTTGATAAGGCGGTTTATTTTCTGTGGCACTATCCCTAAGGTTTCCCTCGCCAGATGTTATCTGGCACCGTGTTCTTAAAGAGCCCGGACTTTCCTCTCTTGTTTATT
>Ga0066836_10000190_pt1 | contig 26510 bp, 25 predicted proteins | sample ETNtaG_18_FD_71568 | JGI IMG/M metagenome (GOLD analysis project Ga0066836, IMG submission 71568) | Marine microbial and viral communities from oxygen minimum zone, Eastern Pacific Ocean - ETNP201302SV91 | ecosystem: Environmental > Aquatic > Marine > Oceanic | place: Pacific Ocean: Eastern... | reverse complement strand
CTGGAGCTTCCTCTGCTGGAGCTTCCTTAGCTGCATCTTCTCTTGCCTTCTTAACCTCTTTCTTCTTTTCTTTCTTAGATAATCTTGCTTCAGTCTGTTCAGGTGTTTCTGCATTTAGCTTCATAAGGTTCTGAACACGATCACTAATTTCTGCTCCTTGAGAAACCCAATAGTCAATTCTATCTAGATTAATCTCTAATCTAACTTCCTTTCCTCTTGCAATGGGATTGAAAAAACCAACTCTTTCAATAAATTTTCCATCTCTAGCTCTTCGAGAGTCAGCTACAGTTATATGAAAGAAAGGCCTCTTTTTGGCCCCTGCTCTTGCTAAACGTATCTTTACCATTAATTCCTAAGTGTTTTATGTATAAAAAGGCGCACATAATAAGGTATCTTTAGGTTGATTCAACTAAAAATTACATAAATTCGGCTAAAACTGTTATTTTTGTTAATATGTGAACTTAATATTTGACTAAGAAATTATTTTTTTTGAATAAAAATTCATACCTAAGGCATACGAGCCCTTCCTAAATTGAACGAATTACCTCTTTGGATTCTATTTCTCTGTGTGGGAATACTTATTGTATTTTCTGCTTTCTTTTCTAGTTCTGAAACTAGCATGATGGCTTTAAATAAATACAAGTTAAAGCATAGAGTAGCAAAAAAAGATAAGGCAGCAAAAAGAGTGAGTAAGCTTCTTAAGAGAACTGACAACCTCTTGGGTGTTATTTTAATTGGGAATAACTTTGTAAATATTCTTGCCTCTGCAATTGCTACTGTAATAGCAATTAGAATATGGGGAGATGTTGGGATATTTTACGTAACCTTAATTTTAACTCTGATTATTCTAATATTTGCCGAAGTAACACCCAAAAATATAGCAGCAATGAGGCCTGAGAAAATAGCCTTCCCTGCAGCTTTAGTACTTAAGCCTTTATTAAAGATATTAAAACCTCTAGTTAACTTAATTAGTTCAATATCGAAAGCCCTGATTAAATTTGTTGGTATTGATCTGAATAAAGAAGAAGATGATAGCAAGCTAAGTTCAGAAGAATTAAAAACAATCTTAGAATCATCTGGAATTCCTGAAAATCAACTTAATATGCTTTTAGGCGTTTTCGAAATGGATTATTTATCAGTTAATGACGTCATGATTCCTAAAAATGAAATTGAAGGAATAGACCTGAAAGAAGATATCAATATTATTGAAAAAGAAATAAAAAATAATGATTTCTCATATATACCTTTTTATAAAGATAATATAGAAAATTTAGTTGGTTTTTTGAGTGCCAATGCTAAAGCTGAATTTATAGGTTCAAAAAATCTAGATAAAACACTTTTAATGTCACTGTTATCAGATCCATTGTACGTGCCTGAAAATACTAGCCTGAATAAACAACTAAATAATTTTCAAAAAGAAAGAAAAAGAGTTGGTGTCATAGTAGATGAATATGGTGATGTGGAAGGTTTAATTACTCTAAGAGATATTATTCAAATTGTAGTCGGCGAGTTGTCTGAAGGCATTGGAAAGACGGACATAATGCCCCAAGCAGATGGAACTTATCTTATAGAAGGGAATTTGATGATAAGAGAGATAAATAGAAGAATAGAATGGGATTTACCTACTGACGGTCCAAAAACTCTTAGTGGCCTTCTATTGGATACTGCTCAAGCAATTCCAGAAGCCAATGTTGGGATCAGTATAGATAGATATAGGTTTGAAACAGTATTAATTAAAGACAATGTTGTTAAACTTGCTAGAGCTGAGCAATTAGAAATAGAAGAAGAGGAGGAAGATGATGATTGATGATTTTATAAATCTTTTGAAAGAGACTTGGAATAATGGATTAAGAGGAATTGGTATAGATGAAGTCATTTTTTCTATAGTAGTTCTACTTATAGCTTTAATACTTAGGTCTTTCCTTAGTTCAAAAGTAGTGGACTGGATTAGTACAAAAACCAGTCAAACTGAAACAGACTTAGACGATGAAATATTGGAATCTCTAAGAAAACCTATCGGCTTAGTTCCAGTTGCTTTTGGCCTATATATTATTGCTTCTTACCTTCCTTTAGAAGGAAACTTCGAGATGATTTCTACAAATCTTATCAAGATGTTAATTATATTTACTATCTTTAAGACCTTTTCTAATCTTATCCAACCCTTACTTTCGTTATTGAACGATACCTGGATGACGGCAGCCATGGCTGATTGGTTAAGAAAGACTGCCGTAGTTATTATTTGGGCAATAGCTATAGCAATGATGCTTGATGTTTGGGGAGTGCAGATAGCTCCTATTATTGCTGGATTGGGCTTATTTGGTGTTGCCCTAGCATTAGGAGCCCAAGATGTATTTAAAAATATTTTTGCTGGAATCTTTATTCTTAGCGAAAACAGATTCCAAAAAGGAGACAGAATTAGAGTCGGAAACTCTCTTCATGGTATCGTTGACCAAATAGGATTCAGATCAACAAAAATAAGATTATTTGATACCTCTCCAGTTTTTGTTCCTAACGCAGATTTATCTGATGCTCAACTTGTTAACCATCAAATGATGGAAGTGAGAAGGATTGATTGGACTATAAACCTTCTTTATAGCACTTCAATTGAACAATTAAAAAAGATATGCGTAGACATAGAAGATTTCCTTACTAAAAGTAAAGACTTCCCTATCGATCATGAAAGAGATAGTTTTGTTAAAGTACAAAATCTAGGCGAAAGCTCTATTGATATTAAAGTTCTTTGTCACACTGAGGCCGTTGGATTCTTAAGGTTTTGTGAAATGAAAGAAGAGTTAATATTTAATATTATTGAATCAGTAACTAATAACGGTTCAGATTTTGCCTTTCCTTCTAGGTCGATTTATGTTGAAAACTCTGAATTAGAACCAAACCAGTAATAAAACAGGTACTGAAACTACCACTATGATTGCTTCTAGTGGTAATCCTAATTTCCAGTAATCACCAAACTTATAATTACCTGGTCCCATAACTAAGGTATTACATTGATGTCCAATTGGAGATAGGAATGCGCAACTTGCTCCTATAGCAACTGACATTAAAAATGGTTCTATCGGAAGACTCATGTTCGAAGCTATATTCATAGACAAAGGTGCCATTATTACTGCCGTTGCTGCATTATTAATTAAATCTGAAACAAACATAGTAACTATTAAAATTACTGCTAATGTCCACCCCACATGAAGAGATGAAAAATTTTGGGATATAAAATCAGCTACATTTTGAGTAATACCAGTAGAAACCAGAGTGCCTCCTATAGGTATCATTGCTCCTAGTAGAACAACTACCGGCCAATCTATATGTCTATAAATACCATGGCCTCTTAAGAGTCTAGTAGAAGTAAAAGCTAAGACACAAAAAAGAAAAGCCACAATGATGTTAAGGATGTTAGTAGCAACTAAAATTATGCATAAGGCAAAAACTACCAAAGCTATTTGAACTCTAGAAGTATCTCTTATAATATCCAAATCTCTTTGCCAGAGAGGAAGGAGGTCTAAAAGCTCTAATTTCTCAGCTATGTTACCTTCTGCTTGTTTTCCTGATAACAAAAGAACATCTCCTGATCTAAATATTTCTTTTGCAAGCCTGGTTCTAAATTTTGATCCCCTTCTCCATAAACCTAAAAGAGAAAGTTGATTTCCTGCCAACCTTTTAAAATAGTTATACCTTCTTCCTATAAGTCTAGATCTTGGACCTATCATGGCTTCGATAACTCCAAGCTCTTCTCCTTTTGGGGATTCAACGTCAGGATCTAGATTAAAATAATATTTAGATTGAATGTCAGCAACTGTCTCAGGAGAAGCTTTTAAAACTAAAATATCTCCTTCGGATAAAGTTTCGTTTCCATGCGGTTTTCTTACTGTGCCTTCATCTGAAACAACTCCCATCAAAACTATGTCGCTGCTAAAATCTTTATTTAAAGCGTGAAACCTTCTGCCTATCCATGGACTTTCTTGGCTTACTGTCATTTCGACCAGATATTCCTGCAAATCAATTAAAGGTTTATTTTCTCCACTCTCTTGTCTTACCTTTACCAATCTCCAACCTATAAAACCTATGAACAGTATGCCAATAAAACTAACTGGGAATCCTGCGTAGGTAAAATGAAAGAAATCAAAAGATACACCTGCATATTCTTCTCTAAACTCAGAAATAATAATATTAGGTGGAGTTCCAATCTTGGTATTCATTCCTCCTAATATCGAAGCAAAGGCTAACGGCATAAGAAATTTGGATGGATTCCATTCCATTTTTTGAGCTATACCAATTGTAATAGGTAAAAGCATAGCCATAGCCCCAATATTATTCATAAAAGAAGATAAGAAAGCAGCTGTGAACATAATTATAACCATGAACTGAGATTCCTTTTCTATCTTAGAGCTTAGAAACTCACCTATCTGATTAATAAAACCAGATTTCTCTAAGCCTTTACTAATTAAAAGAACCAGAGCTACAGTAATGACTGCTGGATGACTAAATCCTGAAAAAGCTTCTTTAGCTGGCACTAAATCTAAAAGAACCATGGTAGCTAGAGTCAATAAAACCACACCATCATATCTCCATCTTCCCCAGATAAGCAGAATTAAGAGTGCTGACATGATAACAACTACTAGTGTCTGATCATTCATAGGATTATTGTGATATAAAAGAATAAAAAAAGGGAGTAAAAAATACTCCCTTTTTTAACTAAGGTTTATAGATAAAAAGCAACGCTGGATAATATGACTGCTAAAACTAAGCTAGAAATAATTACATCTCTAACAGAAGCTATTATCGACCACATTTTTCCCCATATAGCATTTGCTTCAATAGCTAGAATTATTCCTAAGCCTACAATAAAAGCTGTACCGCTCATGGTGCCTGCCATCAGAAATCCTCCATGCGGATAATGTCCTGATGAGATCATAAAATACAACATTGCTGCTGAAAATAAAGTGTTTGTTCTTGAAGCTAAGGATGCTTTGGGTCCTGCTACAGCAGCATCACCTTCCTTAATTCCAATAACAATCTTTTGATTTGGCCAAATTATTCCCCATACATTTAACATCATAAACGTACCCATAGTCGCACCCAATATGATATCGAGGGTTATTCTTGCTGTTATAAAATGCAACAAAAGAAGCCCCGTTAAGAAAGTAAAGAATGCTGCCCACCTAAACCACCAAAGTGCTTTAGGCGCTAATTTAGACATTACATCTTTTTTAGCATCATCATCTGCTTCTTTAACATATTCTGTTTGAATAAAATTAAAGTAATAAAGTAGCCCAATCCAGGTTATACCAAAAAGAACATGCCCCCAGCGAAACAAGAAATTAAAAAATTCTTCCATTATTCCTCCTTTTTTTCTTTATATTACTAGATAGATTATAGAAAAAGAAAGTTTTATAAAAAAAAGGCTCCCTCAGGAGCCTCTTTTTTACATCATGCCGCCCATTCCATCCATTCCTGGGGGCATTCCTGGCATTCCTCCGCCTGATGATTCTTCTGGGATATCAGAAATCATAGCTTCGGTAGTAATCATTAAACCAGCTACAGAACCAGCTGCTTGAAGAGCTGTTCTTGTTACTTTAGCTGGATCTAAGATTCCCATCTTAATCATGTCACCGTACTCACCTGAACCGGCGTTATAACCAAAATCGTCTTTACCATCTTTAACTTTATCTAATACAACAGAAGCTTCCTCTCCTGCATTAGCAGTTATTTGTCTTAAAGGCGATTCCATCGCTCTTAAAGCAATATTTATACCTACATTTTGGTCTTCGTTGTCGCCTTCTAGGCCTTCAATTTCTTGTTTAGCCCTAACTAAAGCAACTCCTCCTCCTGCAACAACACCTTCTTCTACTGCTGCTCTTGTTGAGTGAAGAGCATCTTCAACCCTTGCTTTTTTCTCTTTCATTTCAACTTCAGAACCTGCACCAACTTTAATTACTGCAACTCCTCCAGCTAGCTTTGCTACCCTTTCTTGTAGTTTTTCTCTGTCATAATCAGAAGAAGTGTCTTCAATTTGAGTTCTAATCTGATTAACTCTCGCAGATATAGTATTGCTATCTCCTGCTCCATCAATAACTGTTGTATCTTCTTTATTAAGTTCTACTTTCTTAGCTTGGCCAAGATCTTCTATAGTAGCCCCTTCAAGACTTAGTCCTACTTCTTCAGAAATAACTGTTCCTCCTGTAAGGATGGCTATATCTTCTAGCATTGCTTTTCTTCTGTCTCCAAAACCAGGCGCTTTACAAGCAGCTACTTTAACTACTCCTCTCATGTTGTTTACAACTAAAGTTGCTAAAGCTTCACCTTCAACATCTTCTGCTATAACCAATAAAGGCCTTCCTGCTTTCGCAACAGCTTCTAATAATGGAAGCAGTTCTCTAATATTTGAGATTTTCTTGTCGTGCAGAAGAATAAATGGATCTTCTAGCTCTGCAGTCATTCTTTCTTGATTATTTATGAAATAAGGAGATAAGTAGCCTCTATCAAATTGCATACCTTCAACAACTTCTAGCTCATTCTCAATACCACTGCCTTCCTCAACAGTAATAACTCCCTCTTTTCCAACTTTTTGCATAGCTTCAGCAATTATTTCACCAACAGCTGTGTCGCTGTTTGCTGAAATGGTGCCTACTTGTGCTATAGCTGTGTCATCTTCGCAAGGTTTTGCTGCACCTTTTAGAGTTTCTACTGCTGCAGCTACAGCCTTATCAATACCTCTCTTTAAATCCATCGGGTTGTAACCTGCCTGAACAGATTTTAATCCCTCATTAACGATAGACTGGGCTAAAACAGTTGCGGTAGTAGTACCATCCCCTGCTTCATCTGAAGTTTGTGACGCAACGGTTTTAACCATTTGAGCGCCCATATTTTCAAACTTATCTTCTAGCTCTATTTCTTTTGCTACAGATACACCGTCTTTTGTAACCGTGGGTGCACCAAAGGATTTATCAAGAATTACATTCCTTCCTTTAGGGCCTAACGTTACTTTTACAGCATCAGCCAGAGTATTTACTCCTGCTAACATGCCATGCCTTGCGTTATCACTAAATTTTACTTCTTTAGCCATTTCACTTCCTCACTTATAAATTAACTTTCAAGAACACCAAGGATTTCTTGTTCATTAAGAATAACAAGTTCATCCCCATCAACTTTTACTGTGTTGCTTCCAGCATACTGGCCAAACACAACAACGTCTCCTGCTTTCACGGAAACTTCTTGTACATCGCCACTATCTAGTGTTCTTCCAGGTCCAACGGCTAGAACTTCTCCTTGAGAAGGTTTCTCTGCTGCCGATCCAGGTAAAACAATGCCACCTTCGGTGGTTTCCTCTTCGTCGGTGCGTTTTATTAGCACTCGATCTCCTAAAGGTCTAAATTTCATTCGATTTCTCCATTTCTACATAAACACGTCTTAAAAAAGAGAGGCAATTCTAAAGAAAGTAATGACTAGGTCAATCTATATTTTTCTTTAAAGAATCTCTCCTTATCCATATCTGGGGTTAAAAACCAAAATTTCAAGAAAAAATTATTTTAATCTTCCTTTTTATACTCACCCTCTATCCAATCAGGATTAGAATTTTCCTTTTTGTTTTTAAACCCATAACTATGAAAAAAGTAAGAACTTATGCTGGTTATTAGAAAATTTCTAGAAAAAGGAAATAAACAGAGAAACCCAATAAAATCAGTTACAAAACCAGGTGTTAATAGTAGAGCTCCTCCTACTGCTAAAAATAAGCCTGCAAAAACTTCTTCTAAAGGTAATTCAGCTCTCTGAATTTTTTTCCTTGCATTAAACAAGGTCTTAAATCCTTCTTGTCTAAGCAGATAAAGACCTAAAAAGGCAGTTAGTAAAACTAAAATTATTGTATTTAAAGCGCCTATCTGAGCTCCCACTTTAATGAGAATATACATCTCCAATACTGGTAGGACTAATAAGGATGGTAAGAAAAATTTCATCTTAATTAAATAATGGGGGCAAAAAATGAATAAACAAGAATTTAGGGTCTTTTATGCGTCTTGATGAAACAGTATCCTTTTTTTAAGGACTATATAAGAAAGTATTATTGCAGGAATTCCTAATGCTGCAGCAAATATAAAAAAATCATGATAACCAAAAGAATTAACATAGTAACCAGATGAGCTACCAATTATTCTAGAAGGAAGAGTCCCTAGCATAACAAGAAGAGCATATTGTGTGGCAGTAAAAGTTTTAGAAATTACACTAGAAACAAAGGTGATAGTAATAACTCCTACATAGCCTTGAGTGAAGTTGTCTAAACCAATTGTTATCCAAAGAAACCAAAGTTCATTGCCTATGTAATTCAAATATACGAAAGGAAGGTTTGTTAATGACGTCAATAAAGCGCCATAAAAAATATTAATATTTAATCCCCATTTATGGACTAATAGTCCACCTATAAGAGCACCAAAAATTGTTACCATAGTTCCAAAAAGGTTTGTTACTAAAGCAACTTCGACTTCAGAAAATCCTACTTCCTGATAAAAAGGCATGGCCATAGGGCCTAGATACATATCACTTAATCTGTAAAGAAATATTAAAGAAAGAATAAGGATTAAATCAGTTTTATAACGCTCATAAAGATCTAAAACAGGATTAACAAAAGAATCATAAAACCACTTAAGCGGTTTCTCGTATAAAGAGATGTATGGCCTTATCTCTCTAAGGGGCTCTTTTACAAAAAAGAAAACAAATATGGATAGAACTAGAAATATTCCTGCGACAAAAGTGTAAGCATAGCTATAACCTATTAGTCCTCCAATAAGAAGACCTATAACTTGTGAAATCCATACACCCCCAACACGCCAACCCATTTGATAAACTGCAGCAGATTGACCTAATTCTTCTTGTTCAACCATCTCTATCCTTAGAGCATCTATACATATATCTTGGGTAGCAGAAAAGAAAGCCATACCAATAACAAAATAAACTAACCAATTTAAGCTATTGTTAGGATCGCTTGATCCTATTGAAACTAAGAAAAATAAAATAAAGATATGTGATAAAAGCAGCCAACTTTTCCTTTGGCCTACTTTTTTAATGATAGGAAGTTGTAACCTGTCTACAAAAGGAGCCCACAGCGCCTTAAATGAATAAAGGCTAAATACAAGAGACAATAAACCTATAGTGGATCTATCTACCCCAGACTTAGATAGCCAAAAATTTAAAGGATCTACCATCATTCCATATGGTATTCCTGCTAAAAGCCCTAAAGGGAAGATTAGAAGTAAATTAGGCTTAAAATAAGCTTTTACTGAATCCATCCATACTCGCATGAATTAATCCCTAAAATTTTCAAACTGAAGAGGTAGGCCTAAGTTTTCAGCTTTAATCATTGACATAACATTCTGTAAATCATCTCTTTTTTTACCAGTTATCCTTACAGTTTCTCCTTGAATAGCCGCTTGCACCTTTAATTTGGAAGACTTAACTAGTGAAGTTATTTTCTTTCCTATTTCTTTATCAATGCCTTGCTTAAGAAAAATCTTTTGGTTAGCAGTCCCTGTGGCAACATCAATATCTTGTGGATCTAAACTTTTTAAATCTATACCTCTTTTTGATAAAGATTCTTTAAGAATCTGAAGCATTTGCTGGACTTGATACTCCTCTTGAGATGCCATAATTATTACCTCAGATTCCAAAGTAAAACTGGCCCCTGCTCCCTTAAAATCAAAGCGATTATCTATAACTCTATTAGCTTGATCTACTCCATTTTGTAGTTCGTGAGAATTAATCTCTGATTTTATATCGAATGAAGGCATATTTTTATCTCCTAAAAATAAACTATATCAAAAAGTTTAGTTTAACAGCTTAGCTATATGAACTAAGAAAGGTAGCTCTTATATTTACTCCAAGAGAAAGAAGGTCCTGGATCAGTTTTTCTTGAAGGAGAAATCTCAGAGTGACCAACTATGCGATCTATTTTTATTAAGGGATAGCTGTTCATCAGTAAGTTAGTTGCTTTTGATAAAGATTTATATTGATCTTCTGTATATTCAATATCATCTGCCCCCTCCATCTCAATACCGATAGAAAAGTCATTACAATTATCCCTTCCTTTAAAATCTGAAACTCCTGCATGCCATGCCTTTAGATTAAAGGGAACAAACTGAGTAATTGAACCGTCTCTTTTAATAAAAAGATGAGAAGAAACTTTTAGATTATTAATTTCTTTAAAGTAGGCATGTGAATTACTATCTAACTTGTTAAGGAAGAACTCCTCTACGTAATTATTACCAAATTGATTGGGGGGAAGGCTTATATTGTGAATAACTAATAAGCTTATTTCCTCTCCGTCCCTTTCAGAACAATTGGGTGACTCTATAAAATTAGCTCCTATTAATAGATTGTCTTCTATTCTTAACAATTATTTATTTTTATAGGGCGGTTTCCCTTCCCTGGATCTTTGTTTACGCATCTCAGACATTTTCTTCTTCATCTCTTTGCGTAATTGATTTGCATCATCTTGAGTTATTTCTCCAGACTCTAATTTTCTTTTTAAACCCATCTCAAACCTATCCACCCTCTTCTTAATGTCTGCTCTTTTTCTATCGTGACTATATTTATTATTTCTTTTCGAATTGGGATGCTTATTTACATTTCTTCTTATCTCTGTTCTATCTAAAGTTTGATCATTGTTCTTATCCATTGAAGAAAATCTATTTTTTGTAGGCTTCAAGAACTCTTCTTTACTTAATTTCTTATTTCCATCTGAATCAAATTGATTGAACTTATGGTCCTTTGCCACTCCGGGAGCTATTTCTCTTGCTTTTGATAGCTCTGAAGTACTTAGATTGCCATTCTTATCTTTATCTAAGGCATCAAATATCTTTGCACTAACTGCTTGTCTGTCTTGATCTCTTCCTTTTGGTTTAGGCCCTCTGTTGTTATGATCTCTAGAAGGCTTCCTTATGCCTTGACCTCTAATAAATTCTTGCTTATCTATCTTTAGATCGTCATTAAGATCTAATTTATCTGCGTATCTTGATAGTCCTTTTTCTTTATCAAATTTCCTGTCTAGCTCATTTCTAGATAAATAACCGTTAGAGTCTTTATCCATCTTATTAAAGGTTCTTTGCTGAACAGAACTAAATTCTTCAAAACTTATTACTCCATTCCCGTCTTTATCTATTTTCTTGGTTTCTAAGCTTTCTTTTGAATAAGCATTTACTGCATAACCTGCAACAAAAGCTACGATAAAAGAAATAAAGGCATATTTAGCAATTGTTTTCATATTTTCTCCTTGCGTAAAACTAACATGTTATTTGTTATTGAGACAGTAAAATTAATTATTAGTTCCAAAGGACCTTATTTTCTTAGGGAGATTAAAGGAAATTCCTTCATCTATTCTTTGTTTAGCTAAGTCTGTTTTTAAACTGAAATTTAGTTCAATAAAATTAATGACTTCTTGTACTAAATGTTCTGGTGCCGAAGCTCCTGACGTTAATCCTATGCTTTTTTTATTCTTAAACCATTCTATTTGAATTTCATCAGCAGTATCAATCAAATAAGCCTCAACTCCAGACCTTTCAGCAAGCTCTTTAAGTCTATTTGAATTTGAACTTGTAATTGACCCCACAACCAACACTAAATCACTTTCTAAGGCTAATTGCTTTACTGCATCTTGCCTGCTTTGCGTTGCATAGCATATGTCTTCGCTTTTGGGCTCTTTTATGAAAGGAAATTTTTCTTTAAGCTTGTTAATAATTACTTCTGTATCATCAACAGATAATGTGGTCTGAGTTACAAAAGCTGCTCCATTAGGGTTTTTTATCTCCAAAGAACTGATGTCGTTCTCATCTTCTACTAAGTGAATTCTACCTCCATTTCCAAAATTAAATTGCCCCATGGTTCCTTCCACTTCTGGATGATTGGCATGGCCTATAAGAACACAATCTAGACCTGCTGAAGAATACTTGCTTACTTCTGAATGGACTTTAGACACCAAGGGACATGTGGCATCAAAAATATCGAGATTTTTTGCATCTGAGTCGTGTATAACTTCCTTAGACACGCCATGTGCACTATAAATAACTGTGTGCCCTTCGGGGATTTCAGAAACCTCTTCTACAAAGATTGCACCTAGGTCTTCGAGCTCTCTAACAACCGTTTTGTTGTGCACAACTTCGTGCTTTACATACACAGGCGCTCCTTTTTCTTCAAGGACCTTTTTAACTATCTCAATAGCCCTATCAACTCCTGCACAGAAGCCGCGTGGATTAGCTAACTTTACTTTCATCTTTATTCTTAATGAAAAAATACCAAAAATACATGATAGCTCCTATTGTTATTAAGCTATCAGCAAAATTAAAAACGTAAAAAGAGAAATTATTATAATTAAAATGAATGAAATCAATTACATATCCATAAATTGATCTGTCTATAACATTTCCTAAACCACCAGAAAGAATCAATAACATGATTAAGGTTTCAATATTGTTCTCAGTTCTAAGGGTTAAATAAATAAAATAAAAGATGATAAAGACAACTAATAAATATAGCGCCCAAGAACCTAAATTACCTAAATTATCAAATAAACCAAATGCAATGCCTGAGTTAAATATTAATGTAATGTCTAAAAAAGGAAGTAGATTAAATGACTCACCTAACTCTAAAGAGGAGGTAACTTTATATTTCGTATACTGGTCTATTAAGACTAAAAAAAAGACAATAATTACTCTGGAAATAATACTCATGAATCAAGCAAAATTTCTTTTTTCTCCTGACCCTTCAACGTTCTCTACACACCTAGAGCATAAAGTTTTGTGATTTTCTAAGGTTCCTACTTCAGGCCTGCTGTGCCAACATCTTTCACACTTATTGTTTATCGATTTACTAACTGAAATCTTAAGATCTTCAATGTCTGTTGATTCCCCTAAATTCAAATCATTAGACAAACTTACATTTGAAGTTATGAATACAAACCTTAGCTCATCTCCAAACTTTGATAAAACAGATTGAATTTTTTCTGAGCAATGAATTTGTACTTCCGCATCTAGAGAAGAGCCTACTAAGTCAGAGTTCCTAGCCCTTTCTAAGCATTTGTTAATTTCAGATCTAATTGAAAAGACCAATTCCCAATCTTCATTTGAGATTGAACTTTTTTGTGTTTCTGGCCATTCGTTATACCAACTTAGTAAATGAACAGATTTATTATCTGGTTTAAATTGCCTATAAGCCTCTTCCGAAGTGAAGCATAAAATAGGAGAAACCCACCTGAAAAGGGCTTCTAAGATCTCATTAAGAGCAATTTGAGCTGATACCCTGCCTTGAGAGTCTTGCGAGCAAGTATAAAGCCTATCTTTTAGAACATCTAAATAAAAACCCCCTAAGTCATTTGTACAAAAATTTAGTATCTTTTGGAAAGCTCTATGGAATTGGTAGTTATTGTAATCTTCTATAATCTCTTCTTGTAGTGCTTTTGTTTTGAAGATCATATAGTTATCTAACTCGGCTAATTTTAAATCTTTAGAAATAGTCTGATCAAAAAAGTCATTAAGATTACCCAAGAGGAATCTTATTGTATTTCTTATCCTTCTATAGGAATCACTACAATTCTTAAGTATTTCCTGAGAAAAAACCATCTCTTTTCTATAGTCTGTAGACGCTATCCAAATCCTTAAAACATCAGCTCCTTTAGAATTCCATATCTCTTTAGGAGAAAGGGTGTTACCAATTGATTTAGACATTTTCTGACCATCGGAATCAATCACAAAACCATGGGTAATTACTTCTTTGTAAGGTGCCTCTTCATACATAGCGACACTGGTTAACAAAGATGACTGAAACCACCCTCTATGTTGATCGGATCCTTCTAGGTAAACATCTGCAGGAAATTGAAGATTCTCGAAATGATTCAAAACACAAGAATGACTAACTCCTGAATCAAACCATACATCTAAACAATCATCTATTTTTTCGTAATTTTTATGATCTTCTATTAATTCGGATAAGTCCATGCCGTACCAAGCATTTAATCCATGTTTCTCAATCTTTAGAGCAATTTCTTCAATAAGATTCTGCATATCAGGATGCAATTCAGTAGTTTCTTTATTTAAAATTAAAGGAATTGGAACCCCCCAAGTTCTTTGTCTAGATATGCACCAGTCAGGTCGATCTTCTAACATACTAGACATTCTTGCCTCGCCCCAATCTGGCTTCCAGTTAACAGCATCCAGAGTAGATTTTGCTTTATCTAATAAATTATTTTTTTCCATTCCTATAAACCATTGAGGAGTAGCTCTAAACATCAGGGGAGTTTTATGCCTCCAACAGTGCGGATAGCTATGGGTATATTCTTCTGAATGAAATAAAGTTCCTGATTCATCTAATAATTCTAGGACTTTTTCATTTGCTTTCATTGCAAACATACCTTCCAAACCTAAAATATCTTCTTTAAATGTGCCATTATTTTTTACAGGATTTATTACCTCGAGGTTATATTTCATAGCTACCTGATAATCCTCTAATCCATGCCCAGGGGCTGTATGAACGATACCTGTTCCGGCTTCAGTTGTTACATGATCACCCAAGACTATCCTTGAAGTTCTGTCTAGATAAGGATGTTTAGTCTCTAGACCTTCTAAATCTTTTCCTAAACACGAACCTTTTTCACTATATTTATCTATTTTTAAACGTTCCAAACAGCTTTCTACTAAGTCTTTTGCAACGATAAGGTTTATTGATTTTTGATGTATTTCAACTTCCAAGAGAGAATAAATAAATTCTTCGCTAACAGTAAGGGCAACATTTCCAGGTAAAGTCCAAGGAGTTGTGGTCCAGCTCATAATAAAAGATTCAAGCTCGCTTTCTTGACCAAATGCTTTACCTAAATTTTCTTGGCTTATTAAAAAACCAAAATCTATAGACAGAGAAATTTTATCTTTGTACTCAACTTCAGCCTCAGCTAGCGCAGAGGCACAGTCAACACACCAATGTACTGGTTTTTCTCCTCTAACTAAGTAACCTTTATCTATTATCTTCCCTAATGATCTAACAATATTAGCCTCATATTTAAAATCCATTGAGATGTAAGGATTATCCCAGTCTCCAAGAATACCTAGTCTTTTGAATTGGTCTCTTTGAATCTCAATCTGGCTAGAAGCATATTTCCTACAGGCATCTCTAAAATCTTCTTTTGACACCTTATGGCCTGCCTTCCCTACTTTCTTTTCAACATTTAACTCTATAGGTAATCCATGACAATCCCACCCAGGTGTATAAGGAGCAAATTTTCCATTTAGAGTTTGGGTTTTAATAATTAAATCCTTTAAGGTTTTGTTTATTGCATGCCCTACATGCAACTCACCATTTGCATAAGGAGGTCCATCGTGAAGAATAAATTTATCTCTACTTTTTCCTAATATCTTTATTTGTTCATAAAGATCAATCTCTTCCCAGTAAGAGAGTATTTCAGGTTCACGATTAGGTAAATTTGCCTTCATTGCAAAATCTGTTTTTGGCAGGTTTAGAGTGTCTTTATAATCAGTCATAATTAGATTTTCTGCACTTTATACGAAATATTCTTTTGCTGCCAAGATATCTTTATTAATTTGATTCTTAAGAGCATCTAAATTCTTAAATTTTTGTTCATCTCTTACTTTTTTTACGAATTCTACTTTCAAATTCTGGCCATATATGTTTTTTGAAAAATCCAATATATGAACCTCAAGCACAGGAGTTTGTCCTCCTACAGTTGGTCTAACTCCCATATTAGCAATGCCTCCAAATGTATTTCCACAAAATTCAACTTTAACTATGTAAACGCCAGAAATAGGTAATTTATTTTTTGGAAGCCAGATGTTGGCAGTTGGAATTCCCAGTTTGCTTCCTAATTGTTGCCCATAAACTACTTTACCGGAATAAGCATAGGGCTTTCCTAAAAGCTTCTTGGCTTCCAAAAAATCATCTTTAACTAATGCCTGTCTAACTCTAGTACTGCTAACTCTTCTATTGTCTATTTCAAAAGTTTCAGTATTTTCTACTAGAATATGATTCTGCTCCCCCCACTTCTTAAGAAGTTTGTAATCACCTTCTCTATTAGCTCCAAACTTAAAGTCATCACCTATTTTTAATTTCTTTATTTTTAGCTTTGAAAGTACATTTTCAATAAAAGCCTCTGGGGTCATTGATTTAAGTTGTTTATTAAAATTTAAGAAAAATCCAAAATCTACCCCTAAGTTATCGAGTCCTCTAACTTTTTCTTTCCAAGGAAATATTCTAGGGGGTTTCTCTGATTCAAGGCCCAAAGTTTCAGCAAAAAATTCTTTAGCATGAGGTTCAGTAAAAATAACCATCGTCTTTAGTTTTTTATCTTTCATCTTACTTAAAAGGTCTTGGTGACCTAAGTGCAATCCATCAAAGTTTCCTATAGTTGCAACTATTTCTTCATCAGGAAACCTTGAATTAAATAGATCAATATTTTTTATTCCCCTAATAAGATACATCTTTATTCTCTAAGATCTTTAAACCTTAATCCTGTAATTCTTAAGCTCAACATATATATAACTAGGCCTGAGAAAATAACTAAAATCATTCTTATTACTTTTTCAAACTCAGAAAGATCTCTCCAAGAATTCATTTCAGGGTTAAGGATTAATAAGACAAAGGTCATGCATAATGTAGAAAAAATTAATCTTAAACAAAACACTAACCAACCTTTTTCTTTCTTATAGACTCCTCTAATAACAAGTATAGAAAGTAGAGTTAAAGCAGTGAAATAAGCTGACATGGTACTAGCCATTGCTAGTCCAACATGATTTAAATTTAATTTAAAAGCAAACCACCAAGCCAAGAATACATTAATTAAAAGGGCAGCCAAAGCTATCTTTAAAGGAGTTTTTGGATCCTGTCTGGAAAAAAAAGCAGGGGTTAAGATTTTAATCATCATAAAAGCTATTAGCCCTATGCAAAGAGCAACTAAACTTAAAGAAGCTTTATAGCTATCACTCTGAGTAAACTCTCCTCTTTCAAAAAGAACCATAATTATTGGTTCTGCTAATAAACATAAGCCTACTAATGAAGGTACTCCAATTAATAAAATAAGCCTTAAAGACCAATCCAATGTTGATGAGAATTGTTTTTTATCTTCTAATTGATGAAGATTAGACAATCTAGGTAAGATTACTGTTGCTATTGCAATTGCAAATATACCTAAAGGCAATTGAGTTAATCTGTCTGATACATAGAGCCAAGTCGGACTTCCGGTTGGTAGAAAAGAAGCAAGAATAGTGTCTACCAACATATTCAATTGATAAACACCTCCTGCAATAATCCCTGGAACCATTAAGTAAATTACTTTTTTTACCCCAGGATCATTTAAATCTATCCTAAATCTGGGTAGAAGGTTCATCTTTATCAGTGGGTATATTTGGATTATCACTTGGATACATCCAGCAAAGAAGACTCCCCAAGCAATGCTATAAATAGGAAGTTCTTGATGGGGTGCTATCCATAGGGCTATAGAAATAATTACTAAGTTATAAAAAAGAGGGGTTAAAGCAGGTATAGAAAACTTATCGAAGGAATTTAAAATAGAGCCCGACAAAGCCACTAAAGAAACAAAAAATAAATAAGGAAACGTAATTCTTAATATATCGATTGCTAGATTCTCTTTTATTGGATCGTCAGAAAATCCAGGTGCAAATAGGAAAACAAATAAAGGAGTAAATAATAGTACAAAGGTTGTTAAAACTAATATTGAAGAACTAAGAAGACCAAATGTTTTATTAATTAGATCTCTAACATCTTGCTCAGATTGATTTTGCTTATACTCAGATAAAACAGGTATAAAAGCTTGATTAAAGGCGCCTTCTGCGAATATTCTTCGAAAAACATTTGGGATTTTAGTTATGACAACAAATGCATCTAATGAAGCTCCAGCTCCAAGCAAACCAGTCAAGACTATATCTCGAATAAGTCCGAGTATTCTTGAAAGAAAAGTCCAAAAGCTAACTAAGCCAGATTTGGCTAATAATTTTGATGAAAAAGATTCTTTTTCGTTTTTACTCGAAGAATTAGACAGTTTTATTCCTCTTCTTCGGCTTCTAAATCTAAAGAAACTGAATTAATGCAATACCTAAGCCCTGTAGGATTAGGTCCATCTGGAAAAACATGACCTAAATGAGCCTTACATTTCATACAGTGCACTTCAGTTCTTTCCATTCCTAAAGAGTCATCTAGTTGAGTCTCTACGCTACTTTTATTAGCTGGCTCCCAGAAGCTGGGCCATCCAGTTCCTGAATCAAACTTTGTTTCTGAACCAAATAAAGTTTCTCCGCAAACCACGCAAGCGTATGAGCCTTTAGTTTCAGTATAAGTATACTTGCCGCTGAATGCCGGTTCAGTACCCTCTTCTTGAGTTACATAGTGCTGTTCAGGAGTTAGTTCTTTCTTTTTATTTCTTTCTTCCATTTTTACCCACTCGTTGCTTTTCTTATAACATTAAAATAAGAGCGCTCTACACACATCTTATCTGAGAATCCATTTGATTTAAGCATTTGATGTGCTTTTGGTAAGTTGTACCAAGGACATCTAGTAAATAAATGATGTTCCAAATGATAGTTAACATGATGAGGAACCATTAAATACCTTGTTAACAATGAAGCTTTGGTGGTTCTTGTATTGTCTAAATCAGTTTCCCCTGGCACAACTGCGTGCTCCGCTATATTACGTATTCTTATAATTAAACTGTAGTAAGTAAAAGAAGGAAGCCACCAAAGCAAAAAAAAGATTGACCAATGAAGAGTGAAGGTAACTATCAAGAACAATATTATGTTTGTTATAACAAATCCTTTCAGTTTAGAAAAAATAACTAAACTCCTTTCTAAAGTATTTTCTCCTTTACTCCTAAATATACTTGAAAGAGTAATTGAATACCTTCTTAGCCCAGTTAAACCCGTAAGATCTCTAATTACTTTTCTTGCAAAACTCATCTTGGTTATTGGAAAAGGAGCACTAAGAGATAAATCAGGATCTTTATCTGTTTGAGTGAATCTATGATGTTTTAAATGATAAGGTCTATAAGGATTAGTATCTTGAAATATAGGGTAAGCACAAAACCATTGAGATATAAAATCATTAACCTCTTTGTTCTTAAAAAGTAGGTTGTGAGCAGCTTCATGCATTAAAACAGCAAGAGCAAATTGTCTACTTCCTATAATTATTACTGAAAAGAAAAAAGTAATAAAAGAAGGAAATAAGTAGAAGACATACATAGCAACTGCTATTTGCAGCCAATTCCCTATTAAAGAAAATAAATTTATCATATCTTTTCTTTCTCTCAGCTGAGCTAGTTGAGGCTCGCTTAACAATTCTGTTGGCTTAAATTCTGATTCCATAAAAATAATTATATAGAATATCTTTTAGTATTAAAAAAAACGGCTGCAATGCAGCCGTTTTCCTTCCCGAAATTAATTTACTCTTCTGAGGTAGCAGCATCAAGTCTCACATTTTTTGCGCTATATAGTCTAGGCATATTACAATTTAGTATACCTTCTGGCATTTCACCTGCTCGTGCAGAGTTCATGCGATCATCTCTATATTTTCCAAAAGCTTCTGCAGATTCAAAACCCATAGCCAGATAAAAATCCCCTTCAAACGAAGTAGGAGTTCCTGGTCCCGGCCACCACCTATAAACTCCGCCATTAAATCCTATGCCATCTAACCAAGCATTCCATCTATCATCATCTGCCGCCAGGTCATTGCCTGTCTTGCCTTCTTGTATAGAACAAGTTGATACAGACATATAGCTATTTGAACCTTCTTCAAAATTCATTTTAGATTGCCTAGCTTGAACAACAGTGAATAAAGATTGACTGCAATCAGTTACAGCTTCCCATTGGGAACCTATTTTCTCTGCTCCCCCTCCATTTACCCAATCATCTTGAACTTTTCCCATGTCTGTTCCATTAAAGGTGTAACCAGTCCATGCGAAATCAAAAGGAAAATCTGTTTTGGAAGCATAAGCAGCAGTAAGAACCCAGGCATTATAAGGAGCAGAAAAATTTTCATCTCCATAATCCTTCCATTTCTGAATAACCTTGTTTGCATCGTCCATATCTTTACCTTCAACAAAGCTACACTGCAGGCCTTCCATTGTAAAAGTCGGAGGATAGTGATTATCTGCATAAGTTAAAGCACTAAAAGAAAGTGCTAAAGCTATTGATATATTTTTTATTATTTTCATTTTTTCTCCCTAATTATTAGTGCTTCCTATCTTATATGATAAATAAGAAATTTTCTCTAAGAAAAACGCAGATTTATTTAATCTTTCTTCGTAGGAAGAAATAAACTTTTAAAGAATTTTAAAGAATTGTTTTCTTTTAAATTTATCTTATCTAAATAATCATACAATTCATCTAAAGAACCTCTATCTTTAAACAAGTCATTTCTAGTATGACTCTCTTCATTAGGATCTAGCTCTTTAATAACCCTGGCTGGGTTTCCGCCAACGATTACGTTTTTTGGGACGCTTTTAACTACAACAGCTCCCGCTGCTACTATGCTATTTTCTCCTATTGTCACCCCTTTACCCACCACAGCTCTATCTCCTATCCAAACATTATTCTTGAGCTCTATTGGTTTAGTGTTTCCTACCGGCTCAGATCTTTTATAAATACCATGCCAATCAGCATCTGAAATATAAGCAGAATTTGCAAACATACAACCGTTACCTATCTTTATCTCATTAGCTGCAGCTATTCTTACTCCTGGGGTAAATAAACAGTTATCTCCTGCTATTATCTTTCCATCAAATTCACCTAAATTCCATGTTGTAAGTCTTATATAACTATCTGAGGTGGCTACGAAAGTTGCATTCTTGCCAACATTCACTCCGGAACCAAATACATGTAGATATTTAGCTCCCATATAAACAGGACGATCTCCTAAAGACTCGAATTGTGGTTCTATATGATATTTACCATATAAGTCTACTAGACGAGACATTGCTCGTTTTAGCCAATATGGTCTGTTGTCTTGTCTGATAAATTTTTCTCAATTTCAGTAAATACATACATGATAGAATAGCTAGTATCCATGCAACAAGCCCTTCATAGATTTTTTAGAATTTTTCTTTCTAATAAATCCTTTTCTGAGTTGAACGAATTCGTTTCTCTGGGTTTTCCAATGCTGCTCTCTCAAGTTGCACTTCAGCTAATAGGTTTTAATGCAGTAATTCAATCAGGTAATTATTCAAAAGAAGTTTTAGCAGGAATACTGATGGCGAATGCAATATGGTTTCCTATATTTTTGAGCTTGGGAGGGTTAATATTTTTCGTAACACCAATGGTCGCTCAACTGTATGGTGCTAAAAAACTAGACCAAATTGGACCTCTAATTAGACAGGCTTACTGGCTCATTATTCCCATAATAATAATAGGAATGACAGTTTTATTTCTGGCTCCAAAGGTCCTAGGACTCATAGGAATTAGTGAAGAAATAAGATTCCATGCAGAAGAGTATCTAGTAACTTTTACATTTGCTATTCCTGCTATTCTCTTAGCTCAACCCTTGAGATCTCTAACTGAAGGCATAAAAAAACCTTTGCCAGTGACTTTGACTAACTTTTTAATGCTTCTAATGGCAATTTTAGGAAATTATTTATTTATATTTGGGAATTGGGGTTTCCCAGAAATGGGGGCTAGAGGGTCTGGTCTTTCAGCGATAATAGGCACATGGACATCATTCTTTGTTCTTTTAATATATATAAAAACTTCAAAAGCATACCAACCAACAGAGTTTTTTAAAGAAACTAACCTCCCTTCTATTTCTACCATAAAGGAGATCCTAAGTGGTGGTCTTCCTATGGGAATCTCTAACTTTATTGAATTAAGTATGTTTAGTGGAGCTACTCTAATTTTAGGAAGATTAGGAGCAGATGTAGTGTCTGCGCATGGAATTGCCTTGAATATAGGAGGTTTACTATTCATGGTTCCTCTTAGTGTAGGAATGGCTTCTTCAGTTATTGTTGGAAACAAAATAGGAGCAAGAGACTTTAGAGGTGCAAGATATAGCTCCTTCTACAGTCTTAAATTTGGATGTTCTCTTGCTTTCTTTAATATGATGATTCTTCTAACCGCATCAGAATTCCTTGTAAGCATTATCAATCAAGATCCGAAAGTAATAGAAATAGCCGTTTTACTTCTTATGTTTGCTGCTTTCTTTCAAGTAGCTGATGCATTAGTTATAGGAGCACAAGGAAGTTTGAGGGGCTATAAAGTTACCATAGCTCCTATGTTAATTATGCTTATCTCTTTTTGGTTATTGGCAATGCCATTTGGGTATAGCTTAGCAGTTACTGATTTCTGGAATATACAATTAGGAGCTCCGGGGATGTGGACAGGGATGTGCGTTGGCTTGTTTGTTTGTGCAGGTCTTATGGTGTGGCGGATGAACTATATAACTTCGAGAGTGATTGAATTAGAAAGACAAGGAATTCCCTTTGAAAAAATGTCATTAGATCCTAAATTAAATGTAAGAACATTGGCTGGTGGAATGATTTTCCTTGTAGGGTTTGCATTGATAATTAGATATACCTTAATTTAATGAAAGTAGATGCTATTGGCCTTTTATGCCCAGAACCCATAATGATGCTCCACAAAGCTATTAATAAATCTTCTTCTGGAGATATTATAGAACTAAAAGTTACAGATCCTTCAGCGGAAAGAGATGTAGAAAAATTCTGTAGCTTTCTAGGTCATGAGCTACTTGATAAAAAAAGAAAAGGTAATCAAATAGACTTCAAGATAAAGAAAAAAATAGATAATTAGTCTAAAATAATAAAAAATATAATAAAAAATATGTCACAAATGAATAAAAGATGGGTATTAGCAAAACGCCCAGAGGGAATGCCTCAAGATGATTGTTGGAATCTCATAGATACTCAAGTTCCGGTAATCGAAGAAGGATCAATTTTAATTAAAGTTTTATATCTTTCTATAGATCCATATATGAGAGGAAGAATGAATGATGCTAAATCTTATGCGGATCCAATACAAATCGGTGAGGTGATGACGGGTGAAAGCGTTGGCATTGTAGTAGAAAGTAAATCAGATAACTTTACAGTTGGTGATTATGTATGTGCTCACAAAGGATGGCAAAGCTATATTGCTGCTAATGGAGATGACCCTCAACTTTTTAAAGCAGATTCTTCGATAGTTCCTCTTTCAACCTATTTGGGTACTGTTGGTATGCCGGGAAGAACAGCTTATTTTGGATTACTTAGAGTTGGCATGCCCAAAATTGGTGAAACAGTTGTTGTGTCTGCAGCTTCTGGAGCAGTAGGTAGTGTTGTAGGACAGATGGCAAAAATACTTGGCTGTAAAGCAGTTGGCATTGCCGGGGGAGAAGAGAAATGTAGTTATGTAATAAATGAGCTTGGATTTGATGCTTGCGTAGATTACAAAGCTGGTAACCTAAATGAAGATCTTGAAAAAGCCTGTCCTGAAGGAATAGACATCTATTTTGAAAACGTTGGTGGAGAAGTATCTAAAGCAGTAGCTCCTCTATTAAATCCTGGCGCTAGAATTCCAATTTGTGGATTTATATCACATTACAATTCAACAGATATGGCAAATGAAGAAACTCCTTTTCATGTATTTGGTGCTCTAGATCCAATACCTGAACATAGATTTTTTGTTGTAACAGAATGGTTTAATGAATGGAAAGATGCCACTTCTGAATTATCAAATTGGATTAATGAAGGAAAAATAAAATACAGAGAAACTATTACTGAAGGAATAGAGAACGCTCCACAGGCTCTAAGAGATGTCCTCTCAGGAAAGAACTTTGGTAAGCAAGTTGTTAAAATTGCTGATGAATAGCTACCTAAATTAAATCTTTCTATCTGGGGAGAGAGAAATAGATCATATCTTAAAATCCAAAAAAGCATTTTCTTCTTGGAGAAATGTTCCTGCACCAGTCCGCGGTGAATTAATAAGAAAATTTGGAGAGGCCCTCAGACTTAGAAAAGAAGAAGTGGCCATCCAAATTACCAATGAAGCCAAAAAAATAATTTCTGAATCTGAAGGAGAAGTTCAGGAAGTCATAGATATGTGTGACTTCGCTACTGGTTTAAGTAGACAACTTTATGGTCTAACTATGCCCAGTGAAAGACCTGAACATCGGCTACAAGAAATATGGCAACCTTTAGGGGTCATTGGATGTATAACGGCCTTTAATTTTCCAGTGGCCGTATTTGGATGGAATTTTTGTCTAGGAGCTGTATGTGGTAATTCTATTATCTGGAAGCCAAGCCCTCACACAGAAGGATGTGCAGAATTAATTAAACAAATATGGGATGAAGTTGCTGGAGAATATAAAGATCTAATATTGATTCTTAAAGGAGGAAATGAAAAAGCTGAAATGTTAGCTAAAGAAGAGGAAATTTCATTGCTTTCAGCAACAGGGAGTTGTGAAATGGGCAAAGCCCTGGCGCCTCTTGTTGCTAAAAGATTAGGAAGAAGTCTCTTAGAATTAGGAGGAAATAATGCTGCAATAGTCTGCCCATCTGCTGATTTAGATTTAACAACTAAAGCTGTGACTTTTTCTGCTGCAGGAACAACTGGACAAAGGTGTACAACACTTCGAAGACTTTTTGTTCATGAAGGCATATACGAAGAAACGGTAAATAGACTAAAAATCTCTCTTGGTAATCTCAAGATAGGAAACCCTCTAGACAGAGCTAATCAAGTAGGTCCATTAATTTCTGAACAAAGTTTTATAAAAATGCAAGACACCCTCCTCTCGTGCAAAGCAAATGCAAAAAATATCTCTGGGGGTGAAAAATTAGATATAGAAAATGAATTCTATGTAAAACCTGCTTTAGTTGAAGTAGATAGCCATATTACAGAAATGAATGAAGAAACTTTTGCGCCCATACTTTATGTAATGCCTTACGCAGACTTACGAGAAGCAATAAAACTTCAAAATTCAGTAAAACAAGGCCTTAGTAGCTCTATATTTACTAATGACCTTAGAGAATCAGAATTATTCCTAGGACCTGAAGGCTCTGACTGTGGAATAGCAAACGTGAATATAGGAACAAGTGGAGCTGAAATAGGAGGGGCTTTTGGAGGCGAGAAAGAAACTGGAGGGGGAAGAGAATCAGGCTCTGATTCATGGAAAGCCTATATGCGCAGAACAACAGCTACTTTAAATTATGGATCTGAACTCCCATTAGCTCAAGGCGTAGAATTTGATGAAAGCTAAGGTTGCAATAATAGGAAGTGGCAACATCGGTTGGGCCATAAATAAACTATTAAAAGATGACTATGAAGTAAAAAGTGGAGACATTAAAGATGGGTTGGATGCAAACTCTAAAGATCAAGTAAAAGATTTCTTAAAAGATCAATCTGCTGTCATCTCAGCAGGACCATATGCGGTAAATAAAAACATTGCTGATGTAGCGGCCGATATAGGGATAGGATATTTTGATCTAACTGAAGATGTATCAACAACAGAATATGTTAAATCAAAAAAAACTGATTCGATGTTAATTCCTCAATGCGGCTTAGCTCCTGGAGCTATTAATATATGTGCAGCTGAAATGATTACAGAATTCGATGAAGTGAATGAGGTTTTAATGAGAGTGGGAGCTCTTCCCAAGTACACAACCAACGAAATGAGCTACTACTTAAGTTGGTCTACCAATGGCCTAATTAACGAGTACTGCAATGAAGCCGATGTGATTTATGAGGGTAAAAAGCAAAAGGTAATGCCTTTAGAAGGAATGGAAAAATTAATCATAGAAGGTAAAAGTTATGAAGCATTCAACACCAGCGGAGGATGCGCAACCATGTGTGATACTTATGAAGGAAAAGTTGAAAATCTAACCTACAAAACAATTCGTTATCCTGGACATCAGGCTCATATGAAATTCCTATTTAACGATCTGCATTTAAAAAGGAACAGAGAATCACTAGAGAAGCTTTTTGATAAAGAAGTACCAAGGACGACCAATGATGTGGTTATATTTTTTGTAAAAGTCATAGGAAAATTGGAAGGAGTTCTTCAAGAAAAAACTTTCTGTAGAAAAATAGAAGGAAACTCAACCTTCAGTGCTATTCAGTTAACAACAGCATCTGGGGTGTGTGGCTTATTAGAAATGTACTTGAACAAGAAAATTTTTGGATCAGGCTTTGTCTCTCAAGAGTCCATTAGTTGGAAAGAATTTCTAAATACTAAATATGGAAGTATTTATGCCTAATCTACCAACCAGTTAATTCTTTAAGGCCCTTTCCTATTTCAGCAGGGCTTTTAACAGTATGTACTCCAGCTGATTCAAGGGCTTTAAATTTATCTTCAGCAGTCCCCTTTCCTCCTGCAATAATGGCTCCAGCATGCCCCATTCTTTTTCCTGATGGAGCAGTAACACCTGCTATGTAAGACACTACCGGTTTTGAAACATTATCTTTTATGTATTGAGCGGCTGCTTCTTCTGCTGTTCCTCCTATCTCGCCTACCATAACGATTGCTTCTGTCTG
>Ga0066836_10000189_pt1 | contig 26571 bp, 21 predicted proteins | sample ETNtaG_18_FD_71568 | JGI IMG/M metagenome (GOLD analysis project Ga0066836, IMG submission 71568) | Marine microbial and viral communities from oxygen minimum zone, Eastern Pacific Ocean - ETNP201302SV91 | ecosystem: Environmental > Aquatic > Marine > Oceanic | place: Pacific Ocean: Eastern... | reverse complement strand
TTTGGATGAGTCGCCCTCGCTCACTGTTAGCCCTAGGGATTGACGAATTAATACAATGCGCAAGAGTATTTTGGAAAAATTCAATTTCAAAGAGGGTTTTTCGAAAATCATGGAGGAGGGGGGCGAGAAGTCTGTTCAGGAGATTCATGCACCATCCAGCATATGCTTTGGTTGTGGGCCATCCAACAGGAACGGACTAAAGATTAGATCTTTCAGAAGAGAAAAGGGGCTAGAGATGGAATTCACCCCGACCGAAGAGCACCAAGCATTCCCCGGAATGATCAATGGAGGAATCATCGGTACACTTCTTGACTGTCATGGAAACTGGACTGCAGCAATTGCTCTTATGGACCAGTCAAGAGAATCCGAGCCACCCTGCACAGTAACTGCTTCCTACAGCATTAATCTCAGAAGGCCTACCCCCTTTGGTAGTACGCTCAGTGTCACGGGCGAAGTACTAGAAATTGAAGAAGACAGAGCCAAAGTAATGATGTCACTCTCTGCAAATGGTAAGGTCTGTGCCACGGGTGAGGGATTATTCGTGGCAGTGAAAGAAGGACACCCTGCCTTCCACAGATGGAGCTAATCATCACTCGGCATCCTTTAGAACGGCCGAATCAAAGTCCCACTGTGGAAGATGAGGACGAGGGCGAAATGGTGGGACTTGAGAAGTTCGAATTCGACGATCGCCTAAAGAAGATGCTGGAAGAGAAGTGGGGCATAAGTGAGCTTTTTCCCCCCCAAGCAATGGCACTACCCAATTCCCTCATAGGAAGAAATCTGATGCTAGCGGTTCCAACGGCTAGTGGAAAATCGCTTGTTGCTCATATCACAATGGCACACAGACTGGCTAACGACTTGAGGGGCAAGAGAGGAGTGTACATTGTCCCCCTCAAGGCTCTTGCCTCGGAGAAATTCGAAGAATTGAGCGAGATCTGCAACAGCGTTGGTCTGAAAGTAGGACTAGCTATCGGAGATAGGAGCGGTGATGCCAATTTAATAGAGGGTTCTGACGTAATTGTATGCACCAGTGAGAAATTAGACTCGATGCTAAGATCGAGCCCATCGTTGATTGATGACATTGGAATAGTGGTTTCTGATGAGTTTCACCTACTACAAGAACCAAGCAGAGGGCCGACACTGGAGATTCTACTGTCGCATATTCGCCATAGGGTTGAAGGGGCACAAATACTAGCTCTATCAGCTACCGTAGGAAATGCCAATGAGCTAGCAGAATGGTTGGAAGCGGACCTAATCAAGTCTGACTGGCGGCCGATTGCGCTCTACTCGGGAACACTGACTGGTTTGGACCTCAATTACCATTCCGTCGAGAGTCCAGGAGGGGACTTTTCTCTTCCTGAGTCAAGGCGTCTTGAGGGGGGGGCAAACAAGAATCTCCATTCCGTGTTGGATGACACAATTGAGATGAGCAAACAGATGCTAGTGTTTGTGGCTTCTAGATCCTCGGCACAGAAGGAGGCAAGAGAGCTATCCATGCATGTCAAATCCAAGGTATCTGGTGGACGTCATGAATTCTCTGAGGCAGTTACAGATTCATGGAGCTCGATGGCGGATTCACTGTCTGCAAGGGAAGGCAGCTCAGTCACTGTTAAGGCTCTAGCAAATGCAGTAAGGGGAGGGGTTGGATTCCATCATGCAGGTCTAACTTCTTCTCAAAGAAAGGTGATAGAGGAAGGTTTCAGGTCTGGCAATCTGTTGTGTATTGTTGCTACCCCTACTCTTGCTCAAGGAGTGAATCTTCCAGCCAGCAGAGTAGTGGTAAGAGATACAAGAAGATGGAGCACTGTCGCTGCAAGAAGCATGCCTTTGCCAGTGATGGAAGTGAGGCAAATGATGGGTAGAGCCGGAAGACCTGGCTTTGATGAGTTTGGAGAGTCATTTTTGGTATCAAAGAGCAAACTAGAAGAGGATTCTCTAATTGACTTCTATCTAAAAGGAAGACCGGAGGAGGTTGCTTCTAAACTGGCCAATCCAGGAGCACAAAACGCCGAAGAGGACGGTGCCCTTCTTGCTCACATTCTTTCAATAGTTGCCAATGCTGGGATTGATGATAGAGATGCGATCTCTAGATTTCTCTCTAAAACATTTCTAGCGAGCCAGATGGAATCGGAAATTCTTGAGTCAAGAACTGATGATGTAATTCTCTGGCTCTGTGAGAATGGGATGATTGAGAGGACTGGTGAGTCCGAGGAAGTAGAGAGGAGGATTAAGGAAAGAGTAACCATGAGGGAAGAGGAAGAGGAATGGCAAGACGAGATGCCCTCTTGGGCTAACTCAGCCACTTCAATTCCAGGACTGGACCTAATTCCAAAAAAGGTGCAATCGACCAAAAGACTCGCTCGAAGAAGAGGTCCAGCAATTTTTGGTTTCAAGAAGGCTAGTATGTATGAGCCTGCAGAGTCTTTTCTTCCAGAACCTTCGACGATGACATACGCCCCTACATCCTTGGGTTCTAGAGTTTCTAGGCTATACCTCAATCCCGTTTCTGGAAGGATATTGCAAGATGGACTAAGAAAGGCGATGGCCATAGTTTCAGGAGAAGACGAGTTCGGACAGGTTTCTCCATTGAGTTTACTTCATCTAGCTTCTTGTACACCCGATTTTCTTCCTCTGTGGCCTAGGAAGAACGACTATGATGTCATCCAAGAAGCATTGCATGGGCACGAAAGAGAATTGTTGTCCGCTCCGGTTGATCTAGAAGATGAACGTAGGATGAAGGGGGCACTAGTAGTTCAATCTTGGATGAACGAATACTCACTAGAGTCGATAGAGGATGATTGGGGAGTCCAGCCTGGAGATTTACGAAGCAGAGTTGAGTTGCTTGAGTGGCTCCTATATGCAATGCGTAGGATTCTTTCGGAGGATGAGGAACTAGCAAGAATGGATCGGGGGGCTCACAAAATATTGTTCGATTCTGTGGACGAGGTTCATCGAAGAGTGAGATACGGATGTAAAGCTGACATCTTAGGACTAGTTTCTATTCGAGGAGTTGGGAGAGTGAGGGCAAGAGAAATGTCAGACACTCTTGATGTATGCAGTGCATCGGACGTCTCTTTGATTACCGAAAAGGATAGATCTAGGCTATCTGATCTAAGAGGATGGAGCTCAAAATTAGTAGACAATATTGTTGAGGCAGCTACCAAGACAGTTAGAAGGTCACACTAATCAAATTCTTCAACAGAACCGCATCGGGGAGCATGGACATGAGGCATCCGGTACCTTGGTTCCCAGCTTGGGGCATCAGTTTCCCAGAACCCATCAAGAATGTATTCTCTGTTGTTTCAATAATTAACGAGTGGCGACCGAGTAATAGATGGATGATGTTGGCATATGAGGCTGCAGCTAGTGAAATTCATCTCTGGACAGCATGGTATGCACTTAGGAGAGGTGAAGATTCTGGAAAAATGATAGCAAACACCCCAGATACCGAGTTTCTTAGGCTTGTTTCAGGAACTCATCAGATCAATAAGGCATTTGAGAGAGCTGGAATTTCAGTGAACGACAAATGTGCCTGGTTAGTCATGCTTCCTGACTTAGAGTTGGGTGGTGAGTTCGGAGATTTCTCGATCCCCCCCGATAGTTACAACGACGGTACTGAAGAGGCTATTCGACTAATCGAACGAATAGGTGGATCACTAATCCCAAATCGTCCAATTCCATCCACTATTGGACTCGAAAGAATAGGTGCGGAGTCTTTTGAAGGAGCGAATATCGCTGAAATTGAGGATTTCTTCCTAGGTCACATTGCCCTTTCTGATTTGAAATAGTAGATCCCCAGCAGTCATGTTGATAGGCATTAGGCACAACAGGGTTCATATCATGCCAAAGTTCTACGGCTTCGGAACATGCGTTGATTGCAGCATTGCCTGCACTTCTGGAAATTTCCTTATCCATGAGGGAAAGAGATACTGCACTGCTTGCTGGGTGGAGAAGAACAATCCAAATCATCCAGATTTGGAAAATATTCGTGAGAAGGTAGGGGCAGCAGTAGAAGCTTGGAAGTGTGCAAAGTGGACTCGGGAACAGGGTCCTCTGCCACTTGGACCGTTGCCTGTAAAGAAGTGAGTGCTGACCATGGGAAGTGGCTTTGTTCCAGATAACTTTGATGCTAAAGTATGGGAAAATATTGATCCTCTAACTAACGATTTGATAGAAAGAGAGTTGAATTGCTCAAGTTGCCTAGAGAGGCTAATTTCGGATTCATCTGAACTTGCAGAACACATTTCTGAGACGGGGGCGCTATTGTACATAGGTATGACTTGCGATACTGAGAGTGAAGAAAAGAAGGGGTCTTTTCTAGAATTCATGAGCAATATAAGACCAAAATTGTCTGAATTCTCTGATGCATTGAATAGAAGAATTGTCAGTCACCCTTCTGTTGACGATCTTCCTAGCAGGTACGACCTGATGCTAAGAGGGATGAGGGCAGATATCGAGATTTTCCGAAAGGAGAACATCCCCCTAGCAGTGAGGCAAACTGAGCTTGTTACAGAGGCACAGACGGTGAATGGGGCGATGACCGTTGAGTTTGAGGGGGAAGAACTGACGTTTCCCCAGATGAGCAAATATCTGGAGGCAAATGACAGGTCCAAGCGACAGGCTGCTTGGATGGCTATGGCCGCAAGGAGGATGGAGGATAATGAGAGATTGTCAGAAATTTTCGATGAATTGATCTCTATAAGGCACCAAATGGCTGAGAACGCTGGATTCGAGAGTTATACACAGTACATGTTCAGAGCAATGCATAGGTTCGACTACAATGTAGAAGATTGCCTTGAGTTCCATGACTCGGTTGAGTCGGTTTGCATGCCAATTCTCAAACAGATAAACGAGGATAGATGTGTAGGACTTGGAATAGGTGAGTTGTGCCCATGGGACGTAAACGAGAAAAGTGGTTCTGGCCCAGACAAACATGGCAGGGATCCTCTAAGACCATTCGAAACTGTCGATGAGATGGTTGAGAAGCTATCTGAGATGTTCAATGAAATTTCTAGTGATCTTGGAGGCAAGTTTGACAAACTTGTAGAGATGGATACCCTAGACCTGGATACTAGGAAAGGAAAGGCTCCTGGTGGATACCAATATTATCTAGAGAAGAGTAGAGTGCCGTTCATCTTCATGAATGCAGCAGGGCTTCAAGGAGACTTGGAGACCATGATCCATGAAGCGGGACATGCTTTCCACTCACTCTATTGTGGACATCTTGAACTGATTGACGAAAGAGACTATCCCATTGAGTTCGCAGAAGTTGCATCCATGTCAATGGAGCTGCTGACGCAACCTTGGTGGGACAAGTTCTACGGCCCAGAAGAAGCTGCCAGAGCAAGAAGGACTCATCTGGAAGGAGTGGTCTTCTTGTTACCATGGATAGCCACGATTGATTCATTCCAGCATTGGATATACGCGAACCCTGGACATTCAAGAGAGGAGAGGGCAGAGGTATGGCTCTCAATCAGAGACAAGTTCGGAACCGCCATGGATTGGACTGGTCACACTGACTTCAGAGAGTTATCATGGCAACAACAGGGCCACCTATTTGGAGTTCCATTCTATTACATCGAATACGGAATAGCACAACTTGGGTCATTGCAACTGTGGAAGACTCAGATGAGCGATCCGCAAAAAGCTCTTGATGACTATGCAAATGCTATGTCCTTGGGCAACACGAGAACGTTGCCAGAGCTCTTCTCAGCAGCCGATATAATACTGGGATTCGACGAGAGTCACTTCATGTCCTTACTGGGAACAGTAAAGACTGCACTATCCGAATTACCGTCATAGCCTTCGGACCCCGGGGTCTACGCTAATCACGCAGACCCTCGGATGTCACGGTAAAGACTGCCTCTCCCTCAGGAAGGTTCGGGCTGTCGATCAGGCGGGCTATTCTACGGCCCCCCTTTGACTTCCTAAGATAAAGGCGGAATGTGCTAGCATGGCCGACGATATGACCTCCAACTGCTCTAGTTGGGTCTCCCCACATTGCATCGGGCTTGGCCTGAACTTGATTTGTAACTAGGACAATTGCGTTCTGAACGTCAGCCACTTGCTTCAATTCCTTCATGTGACGGTTCAGTTTCTGCTGTCTTGGGGCCAGCATTCCCCTTCCAATGTACTCGGCTCGAAAATGACTGGTTAGTGAGTCGACTATTATCAGCTTCACATCGAGGCTCTTCGCCATTCTCTTTATTTCATCAACGAGTAGCATCTGGTGAGCCGAGTTGTATGCCCTGGCTACGTGAATCCTATCCAGTGCATCCTGGGGATCAATGCCTACACCCTCTGCCATCTGAGCTATTCTCTCTGGCCTGAATGTGTCCTCTGTGTCTATGTATACAATCTCGCCGTCAAGACCGCCTTGTTCCAAGCTGAGAATGCAATTAACAGCCAATTGGTGTCCAATCTGAGTCTTTCCACTACCAAACTCTCCGAAAACCTCGACGATTGCTTGAGTCTCGAAGCCTCCACCTAGAAGCTCGTCCAATGATGATGCTCCGGATGTCAACTTCTGAACTCTCTTTCTCCTGTCAAGAAGTGCAGCGCCGCTGACGAAGCCTCCAATATTTGCTAGCTTCTTGGCGCCAGCGATGATTTTAGCCGAGACCGCTTCTCCCAGTTCTGCTTGTTCGGATAACTCTGGTGGGCTCATTACTGCTATACCTAATAGATCCTCGAACCCAGCTTCTATAAGCTTCTCAGCAGTTGCTGGTCCAACTCCTGGAAGGTCCTCTACTGTTGGTTCAGGTTCATCCACTTCTATCATTATCTCTTCTTCTTCCACTTTTTCACTCGCCGTTTCTTCGGTCATCCAATCACCAATATCCACCTTTTCTCAATCGGAGGTATATGAACAAACGAATGACCCCTCGGTATTCTATGAAAGTATTCATCCGCTCTTTATTATAGCAGTATAACGATTTTTCACTTTCACAATTATATTTGGTAGCGGGTGATGGATTTGAACCATCGGTCTCCGGGTTATGAGCCCGACGAGATAACCTGACTACTCCAACCCGCTAATCGTCCGCTGAAGGCTGGCCTATTTTACACATACTGAGGTATGACTCTGTGTATTTGATGCGAAGTGTATTCAACGTTCAGTCTCCGGCCCCGTAAGAGAGTCGTGGAACGATCGCTTCTGATACGCAATGCGGAGATGGTTTTCGAAGGCAGAATGCTGCATGGCGACCTCCGTGCAGTTGGAGGAACGATCGAGACCGTTGCACCCGGCGGGGGCCTTGATGCGAGGCAGGACGAGGTAGTAGTCGATGCCGATGGCCTGGTCCTGCTCCCTGGTGCCATCGACCCCCAGGTCCACTTCAGGGAGCCGGGGCAGCCTGAGAAGGAGGACATAGGTAGCGGCAGCAAGGCCGCTGCCTCCGGTGGTATCACGTCCTTCCTTGACATGCCGAACAACGTCCCTTCCGCTACTAGCATGTCCGCGATACAGTCCAAGCTGGACTCGGCCTCCAGAACGGCGGTCAACCATTACGGATTCTTCATCGGGGCCACTCCAGACAACATCCCAGACCTGCAAGCAGCGGTTGGGACGCCTGATTCTCCTAATCCGGTTGATGGGGTCTGCGGAATCAAGGTGTTCATGGGAAGCAGCACGGGGGACCTGCTGGTGGATGAGCAGTCGTCCTTGGAGGCCATCTTCTCTGAGACCGCTGGAGTGATTGCAGTCCATGCTGAGGACGAAGGGAGACTGAAAGACAGGAGGCCCATTTTCGAGGACAGGACAGACGTTGCCGCCCATGCCGAGTGGCGGGACAGCGAGACTGCACTTATCGCCACCAAGAGGGCATGTCGACTGGCTGACGACAGCGGCCATCGACTACACGTGCTTCACCTGACCAGCGGCCTTGAGGCAGACTGGCTCGCAGATAACAAGGGCTCCAATATCACAACCGAGGTGTGCCCTCAGCATCTAACCTTCGACCAGGATGACGTGGAGGAGAGAGGCACTCGCCTGATCATGAATCCGCCAATCAGGTACACCGAGGACAGGGGCAAGCTTTGGAAGAGACTCAAGGACGGGACGATAGACTGCATAGCTACAGACCACGCACCCCATACCCTCGAGAACAAGGCGCTTGGATTCCCCAAGGCCCACTCCGGGATGCCCGGGGTTGAGACCTCGCTGCCCGTGATGCTCACTCACGCGGCCGATGGCAAGTGCTCGGTTCCCGACGTGGCCAGATGGATGTGCGAGGGTCCAGCACAGGTCTACGGGATGGAGAGCAAGGGTAGGCTACAGGAGGGATTCGACGCGGATCTAGTTCTCGTTGACATGGAGTCCAAGAGAAGCATCACGGACTCGGACACGTGGTCCAGAGTGGGATGGACCTCCTACCAAGGCATCGCCCTGACCGGATGGCCAGTGAGCACCTTCGTGGATGGTAAGCTCGTGTTCCGGAGGGCTCCCGAGGGCCCGGCCAGGGGCGAGTTCTCCGTGGATGGCGGCTCTGCTGGCAGGCCGCTCAAGTTCAGCCGATCCCGTTAGCCAGTTTCTGGGTCAGAGGAAGAGCTGGAGCCTCCCGAATCATCTCCTTCCACTTGCTCCACCTCAACCGCGTCAACGGTCGACTTGTGTGAGTCGATCCCAGGGATCTCGATCTCGACCATTAGCTGCAGGTCGCCAGTCCTGTGGACCGTCGCCCCTGCGGAGGAGAACGCGTAGATGTAGTCCCCCATGAATATCGATCTGCGGATGTTGGTGGACCCGGACCACCAGTAGGAGAGCCCCTCCTCGTTGTAGAAGCCGGAGTGCTCCACGTCTCCATGCGTGCTGAGGCTCCCGTTCTCGATGTCGACGTTGACCATCTTCAGCATCGAGACGAACTCGTATCCGTAGTAGGTGTACTCCCTTCCGTCGATCATCTGCACGTCTGTCACGTACCTGTGCGTGGAGAGGGGGACTGCGAGCATTGACTCAGGTGCCCAGAAGGTGAATGCCTTGTGCTCGTACGTGGCCTCGGAGTGAGACCATGACCACCCGCAGGTCCTGATTTCTTCGCAGTTGGAGTCGGTGTACGCGGGAGTGAGGGGGAGGGAGTCTGCAAGAGTGGGCTTGCTGGTGTCGCTGACGTCGAAGAGGGACACCTGGGTGGTAGACCAGTCAAGTCCGAATCCGTCCTCGCCGCCTGCTATTCCTATCGTCAGCAGGTAGTCCTCGTTCACGGGATGGATGTAGGTGGATACCCCTGGGACCTCAAGCTCTCCTAGCACGATGGGTTTGGTTGGGTCGGAGAGGTCCAAGACCCAAAGCGGGTCGATGTTCATGAAGGTCACGAGGTAGCCCCTGTCTCCGATGAACCTGGCGCTCCAGATCGTCTCGCCCTCGGCGATGTCACCGACGTATCCGGTCTGATTGAGCTGCCCCTCGCCGTCTTCCATCAGGATCGTGACCTGGTTGGTGGGACCGTTCCAGACGGGGTCACCGTTCTCGTCGACCTCCGCCATCCTCCACCACATCCACCAGTTGTTGGAAGTGGAAGCGACTCTGATCGCACCTTCGTGCTCGCTGATGGAGAACTGATCCTGGACCGATCCATCCACTCGGCCTGATGCCACGTAAGTAGTGTGGTTGGCGTCGCTGATGTCGAACGAGTGGATGTTTGTGGCTTCCTCCCAGTCGGAGTTACGCCAGAACCACCACCAGTCGTTGGCTGGCTCAGCGAGCACGAGCGTGTCCTTGGAGGAGTAGACGTGCGCCCACGAGGAGGTGATGTGGTCGACCTCCATCGAGGTGTCATCCCCTAGCATCTTCATGGTGATGATCGATGTGAAGCCTCTGCCTGCGCTGTCGGCGCTGGCCGAGAACTCGGTGCAACCCTCCCTGGTAAGAGGATGCGTGAAGAGCTCTCCGCCCCTGATCTCGTGGATCTGGGGGACGAAGTCCTCCAGAGTGAGTGCGGAGATCGCCGCCTCGTTGTCCAGGATGGTCTGGTTGACGCTTTCGTTCCAGATGTCCATCCTCTTGTCGAGGTCATCCTCGGACCAGTAGTCGGAGGGAAGTTCGACCCAGCTCCTGATATCGTCGAAGTAGGTCCAGAGGTGAGTCACCGAGCGGACTGTCCCGTCCACCATCCTTGCCGTGTGGTAGTTCCCCTCGATGTAGAGCTCCCTCTCCACGACAGGGGAGGAGCGGTCCGAGATGTCGACGACGGTGTACTTGACGAGGTTCTGGACCCTCGTGTAGTGGTAGTCGCCATCCTCCACCTCGGTGACCATCAGATCCCTCAACCCACTCTCGGGATCTAGGGACCAGTAGTATATCGAAGAGGAGATCACAAGCCGGTCCCCCTCGATCATCATCTGCGATGGATTGCCCTCAATGGTCAGGTTGGACTCGAGGGTCAGGTTCCCGAATTCAGGAACCCCCATTATAACTAGGAGTTGCCCATTTAGCATGTAGATGTGGTGGCCGTCCGTCTTCAGGAAGTCGGCCTCGTCGACCCCAGACTCCTGGTTATTGGTACCTGAGTACTCCCCCTCCCTGGAGTCCGAGTTCGGGGCGCTGCTAGAGGACTCTTCAGATACCGTTGCCACGTCTCCGTCGAGCGCCATCTCTGGCATCGCGTCGTCGAACCCCACTCCAATCCTGAACATCGCAGGTTCAGTGACCCAGTGCCAGTAGCTCTGCTGGTCCAGGTTGACCATCATCTCGTCCCGGAGGGCGGTCTTGAGGTCCACCAGTAGTGAGTCGCATGCATCGTAGGTCTGCAGTTCCGGGGTCGAGCGGGTCCTCTCCGGGAGATCCAGCTTCGGGTATTCCCCCTGGAGGGCGTCGATCGTCCTGTCGATGTCCTCGATCACTTCGTCGACGGTCTCGAGGCAGCCCGGGGCGAGCAGGAGTACCACCATCAAGAATGAGGACAGTGCTTTCCTTTCCATGTCGCGGCCTCCGAAGTTTGTCTTTTGAATGTACAGTTTCCTAGTTCCAAGCATCACAGGTTCAGCGGTGTCGGAGGACGGGTGTGGGAAAGCGGCGCGGGAGCCGGAATCGGTGGCTCCGGGTCATCCATGCCCTCCCCATCTTCGCTCGTCATCTCAACACCACCAGCGTGCCCACTGGTGACGAGGCTTCTTGTGCCGCCCAAGAAAATCAGCGCGGCAACCTGCATGTCCAGTGCTTGGTCCATGAAGATCATTCATCGTCATCTGCGATTTAAACGAATTGCCTGCGTGATCCATCGATGAGTCGTCCTCATTTCGGGCGTATGGTGCGAACACCGGGAGTTGAACCCGGGTTAGCAGGTTGGGAACCTGCTGTCATAACCACTAGACCATGTCCGCTTGCTTCAAGCGAGTCGGACGTGGTAATTGAGAGACTCGGTGGGATCCATACGGATATTTTCCTAGACAAGTCGTCGGAGTGCTTCCATGTACGAGTCTGCCTTAGCCAAGGATTTCAGGCATGAGTCTACCCTTCCCTCTGATAGGGCCTTCTCTGAATCTGTTAGGGATCTCTCGGTTCCCACCCTCCCCTCGCTTTCGGGAGGAATCCCGGAGGAGTCGAGTCTGTTCCTGAGCTTGGTCCAGTCGTCTCCGAGGAAGTCTAGCATCTCCCTCGCCTCTCTAATTCTGGAAGAGTGGTTCTCAAGTTCTGAGGTCAGGGCCTGCATCGAATCATCTGCCTCGACCCAGTTACCGGAATCCGCAAATGAGGCAATTTCATCCAGTCTCTCCCTCCATTCGGAACCCCCTTCGCCGACGGGTATGCCTCCCTCTATACTCTTCCTCTGCCTCAATGCCCTCTGAACAGATGTCTTGGCAGCAGATTCCCTTCGAATAGTCCTGGTTACTCCATCTGACAATCCTATTGCTAGAGAGGCGTTTCCCGCTTCGAGCGCGTCATTGGCCTCTTCTAGCCTCTTGTTGAGTTCAGTGATGGAGCCGGAGTCAGAGGAAGAAATCTCGTTCCGCGCATCCTCTAAGGAAGTTTTTGCACGATCCATCAGTCCTTCGACGTCTCCCATCTGAGATGGAATCTCTGAGACGATAGACAGGGCATACTCTGGATTCTCTTCCATCATAGCCCTCTTCGCATCCTCAAGCGTAGAGAGCAATCCGCTGACCAAGTGTCCTTCACTTGTCGAAATTGCCTTCTCCGCCTCCTTTATCGCGTCTTTGGCACTTTGCCAGTGGTCCTCCAGATTCTCGGCCTTGGATTTGGCTTCTCTGAATTTATTCTCAGAGATCCTCAGAGATCCGCTCTCGAGCTCAGCAATGGCACTGTCGAAAATAGTCCTTGCTACACCAGTTCTTCCTGTGATTTTCTCTGCACGATCTATGGATCCCATGGACTGATTCTTTATCTCCTCGATATCAGATAGGAAGGAGAGGATCCTCTCAACCTCTCTCTCGGACTCATTAACTAGCTCGATGCCCTTCTTTGGATTCTTCCAGCCCTCTTCCCTGGCAGTCTTCAAGAGAGAGTTTGGCTGTTGTAATAGGTTGTTTCCGGACTGCAACTCCAATATTCTCGTCTCCGCAGTTTTCAACCGTTCCGAGAAAGCCTGCCTTTCTCCCTCAAGTCCATCCTTTGTGAAAAGAGAAGGGATTGTGGTTAGTAGAGCTGGGATTCCGATGAAAATAAATGATTCAGAATTGGAACTGGCTAATACGATTGGGAGTGCAAGGCCGAATCCTAAAGTTGTCATCAGTCCTCTCCATCTCCTAGAATTGACATCCAACCGAAGAATGTGCCTCGAAGATGAATAAAGCACTACGGAAACCAAAACAAGAAGGATTACCCCCTCCAAATTTCCCCCCTCACTCCTATTTACCTCGGCAAATGAGAGAATTGGTGGCCATGCAATACAGCATGCAGTGGAAATTCGAGTCCTTTGGACTGGCCCGAATTCGACAAGATCTGGCATCAATAGTGCCGATGAGAATAGAACGGCTACAAGTCCGAATCTTGCTAAGGAGGAGTTCTGATTTCCGAATGACGAAAATATCCACCAAGCCCCAATCGAAATTAGTAAGAACTGGAATATTAGGGATACCCTATCGACCCTCGCTCGATGTTTTTCAACAACTCGAGTCGGGTAGTCAGGAAGCATCTCCATGAGTTACGAAGTCGTAGAGGGGGTCAATATGTATCCGGTCACATGGACAAAGGTAGAGTCAGGTTATTCTGTTCCTTCTCGAGACGAAGAGTGTGCTACGAACGTCAAAGAAATGATGATCACCAGCAAAAGGATATAGAATGTCGGACTCTTGTCTTCGGATTCAATTTCTACATCTATGGGGATGTTCCCATTGGTTCCCGCAGACGCGCTGTCCCAATTCAGATACAGGCCTTCCAAGCTGTCGTTTTCCATCTCAAACTGGAATTCTATGGTTCTCTGTTCGGGCCCATTTTGCAATGTTGACGCGAATGGCTCTCCTGTCCATCTACCGCAAATTTCGGAAAGGCAGACGCGCGCATATGCGAGATCGGCTCCATCGTTCTGAACGATAACGGTCAGAATGGCAGTACTTCCAATCTTGGAACCTCCAGACAGACTTACTTCTACAATGCTAATGTGAGCTCCGCTCCTTGGCAATACAGTCATCGAAACATTCTCCTCTCTTAGGTTTCCCTTGGAGTCGGTTGCCTTTACTATGATCTCATGAACGCCCTGCGTCAATTGAGGAATCTGGATGAGCTCCATGACTGACCAGTTCTGTATATCCCAAATTAGTTCGTTGCCGTCGATCCAGACAGACCATGTTACGTTTCCGATGGGATCCAAGTCATCGAAAGAGTGTGAAAGATCTAGTTGTAACAAGTTGTTCTCATGGATATCATCTCCTATCTCAACCTCAGCCCCATTGGATGAAAACCTAGGAATTACTGTGGGGGGGTTGGAGTCAAGAACCCGTACAGTCCATTGGCCGGCATCTGAGTTGCCTGCTTCATCGGTGACAAGTAGAGCGACGCTTATCTCGGAAGGTTTTCTCTCCAAGTGCCTATCATAGAGACTCATGTCAGCACCGTTAACTCCCATTCCCTGATTCACAACGAATTCGAACGTTTGTTCAGAGAATCCCGATTGTGTCCAACCTTCTGAGATGTTTGTGTACAACTCCAGAAGAACTGGTTGATTAGAGTCGTCTGACCCATTTATCTCGAAGCTAAGAGTGCTCCCTGCTGGTGCTAGAATAGTGCTGATATTTGTCGGATCGAGTATGTATTTCGCGGACCCACCCACCACGACAGAGCCTTGCCATGAAGGGTTCACTCCGTCTAAAGTCAGATTTTCTACCCAATGAGAAGACTCGCCATGGAAATCGAAGCAAGTGGCATTAACACTCATGACTTCCCCATGGGAGAAGCCTATCTCATTTGGGACAACCTCGAACCATGAATTGTGGTATGCTTCAATTTCCTGTCCTTCCCGACTAGCTGTCCACTGTATTTGTAGGGAATCCAACGGGCTGTCCGAGCACGATGCCGAGAATGACGAGGCCTTGTGAAGGGGGATTGTCATAGACAATGGGGGGAATCTGATAGTGGAGATAATTGGTGGCATATTCTGGGTAATTGTTATCCTGATGTCAAATGCAACTGGAGCCTGGGAACGGTGTACTGTGAATAGTCCGGGGCTACCTGATATTACCCCTGAGGTTGTGCTGTCTGGAGATGTTTCGGAGTTACCTGGACTTACCCCTGACATTGGACTATACCTGAATTCCCAATCATTGGGAAGTTGGATTCTAAGGGGCACTTCCTCGATTAGGGCACCGATTCTGGGGATGTCGATTAACCGCAGAGTCCTTCCATCTGAGGCTCCTGAAATGTTGGCCGATTCGGTCCAACTCCAGTTTCCGACGGTTCGATTAATTGGTCCTGTTTCCGGTGGTGTGACGTCGATATCCAAATCCCCAATAACGTACATTGGATTGTAGTCGAACCTACAGCATCCCCCAGACCCTGAGTCGGTCCAATTCCTAGATGAAGCAACCAATTCTGAGAATTCCTGAGATTCTGCCGAGTCTATCCAACCATCTGAGTTGCCGATATATTCGTCTATTTGCCTCAATAGTCCCATCGATCTATTTTCCAGAAGGTCGGTTCCGTAACTCTCAGAGATCGTGACCTCTGCGAACCATGTGGCATTAACTTGTGAATTTAGAGAAATGTTGCCGGTGAAGTTGAGAAAGGATTGGCCCTGAACCTGGATAATGTTTGGAAAATCTGAGTTTTGAGGATCTGTGGCATGGTCTTCTAATTGATTCATTGATGCTTGGAATGGAAATAATACAACAAGCATCGTGACAAAGAGGATGCTTTGTTTCCTTCCAATTATCGATGTGGCGGAAATCTTCACACCCCCATTAGTTTCCATGAATTATTCTGGTACCCGAGAAATCAATTTCCAGGGGGAACATCCGAAACTCCTGACCTAGTTCCCTTTGCAGAGAATCCCTAAGTCCGACCTCACCATAGACTAGAAGAAAACCACCATTTCCAGCCCCTAACAACTTTGCACCTTTTGCTCCATAAGACATGACTTGTTCGTAAAGTTCGTCGATTGAAGGATTTGTGATCAAAGACGAAATTCCTCTCTTTGCGACCCAAGTTTCGTTCAGTAGTGCTCCAATAGATTCAAGATCACCGTTCTGAAGCATCTTAACTGCCTTGTCGGCATGCATCCTAATCTCCCTCGTCCTGTTTCTCTTGTCTTCCTCATCCTCCGATTCCTCGGCCAATACCTTGCTAGCACTTCGAGTCATGCCCGTGAAAACAAGTGTGAAGTTATTCGAAATTGCTGATTGCAATTCTTCTCCAATTTCAATCGCATCTACTGAAACTCCTTGTTCCCCAAATCTGATTGAGTTGATCCCGCCAAAGGAGGCGGCGTACTGATCCTGTCTCCCAATGGGCGCACCCATAATCTCTATCTCAATCTTGCATGCCTCTTCGGCTAGTTGTTCCTTAGAAGTCACTCTTCCTTGGAAAGCATGCATTGCGTTTAGAAGACCAACGGTAACCGAAGAAGATGAGCCAAGGCCGGTTCCTCGTCCGGGAATATCTGCTATTGTGGTTATCTCGACGCCCGATTCAATTCCAGTAAGTCTCAACGCCTCTCTAACTAATCCATGCTGAATCTGAGAGGTCGAGTCTACATCTTCCATAGACGAATACGAGATTCTAATCCTTTCATCGAATCTCCTGTTAATTGTGACGTACACATATTTGTTTATTGCCGCCGAAACCACGCGACCCCCAGATGGTTCTACCATCGAGAACGCGTCAATATCTGTCCCACCACCACAGAAGGACACTCTGAGGGGCGTTCGACTGATTATCATCTCAACTTGGGGGGCAGAGTATCACTCATCAAGACGTCGGTTTGGTGAAATATGCGATTTTTGCCAATGACAAGGCATATGAGAGAGTCTCTTCCGCGAGAGTCAGAGAGCCATGGGCGACCTAGTGACTATGGACGACCTTACCAATGACGATATCGTTGCTGTTCTGGATGATGCAGAAGTTCTAGTCCCTGTTGCCAGGGGAGAGGTTTTCCTGCCACTTCTGCAAGGAAAGGTTCTGGCTAACATGTTCTTTGAGAACTCGACGAGAACGAGGATGTCATTCGAAGCTGCTATGAAGAGGCTGGGCGGATCCGTCCTGAACTTCAGTTCGATTGGGACTTCTGTTGCCAAGGGGGAGACACTGTACGATACGATGCAGATGATTGACGGCTATGCAGATATCGCTGCAATCAGGCACCCAAGGCAAGGGGCTGCACAGTATAGCGCGGATGCCGTCGGAATTCCAATTTTAAATGCTGGAGATGGAGCGGGAAATCACCCCACACAGACAATGCTAGATCTTTTCACAATTAGACAGGCTCATGGTACTTTGGAAGGATTGAATGTAGTCCTAGTTGGTGATCTAAGGTATGGAAGGACGGTACACAGCCTGTCTCACGCGCTTGTGAGATTCGGCGCTAGCCTCACACTTATCTCTCCTTCATCTCTGAAGATGCCAGTTGAGATTGTTTCGGACTTGAGATCGCATGGGGCAGAAGTATCCGAGACAGAGTCCCTGCAGAATCAAATTGCCACAGCAGACGTAATTTACATGACAAGGATCCAGAAGGAGAGGTTTCCCGATGAGGACGAATACGCTAAGGTGGCAGGAATTTTCAAGCTAGAAGCAGCTGATCTGGGCGAAGCAAAGAAGGGGATGATTGTGATGCACCCACTTCCGAGAGTGGATGAGATCTCGCCGAGTGTAGATGCAACTGAACATGCAAAATACTTCGAGCAGGCATTCAACGGAGTACCAACCAGAATGGCCTTACTCTGCAAGAGCCTGGGAGTGGATGTTCCCAAGAAGGTGGGCTAATGTCTGAGATGCGTAGGGTCACAGCCATTCGAAATGGGACAGTTGTGGATCATATACCAACAGGGAGGGCAATGCAAGTGATTAGAATTCTTGGTATTGATACAACTCGGGCAACTCCCGTTTCCCTTGTGATGAACGTTCCAAGTGATAAGTTAGGAAGGAAAGATGTCCTCAAAATTGAAGATAGGGAGTTGGATCAAGAAGACCTAGACAGGTTGGCCCTAATTGCTCCTGCTGCGAGCATAGCAATTATCCGAAATCATGCTGTAGCGGAGAAGATGGACGTCGAGCTCTCTGATGATTTGGTCAATATAGCAAAGTGCTCATTCTCAAACTGTATAACCAAGAGCGACCGAGAGCCTTTGCCACAGCGATTGCGTGTAATCAAACATGACCCAATAGAGGTTAGGTGCTACTACTGTGGAAGAGGTCAGGATATGGATGAGTTGATTGAGAATATTCTCTAATCGGTCAATATGCTTCTGCCAGCCACTTCTTCATTATACACGACTGGCAGACATCCTTGCTGGATATCCCATCGCACTCGATACAATTCTTCACCTTGTTTGTAGAATCGGGATTCGCGCCCCTATGCAGGATTCTTATTTGATCCAATGAGTGCAGGAGACCGTGTCTTGCTCCAGGAGTCTGCGTCTCCAGTTGGGCAATTACGGCTCTGCTCTGCTGTCTTTGGGCACCGGTAGCATGGGGGCACTCGCCATGGTGAATGGGTAATCCGAAGTAAATCGCATATGCATGGATCTCCTGCTCTGGTACCCATCTCAATGGAACAATGCGTGGGACAATCCCCTCGATTGGGGTGTCAGTATGTGGGGCTAATCTCACTGATCTGTCAATGTCCCCCTTCTGCAGGTTCATCATAATTGATTGGGCCATGTCATCTAGATTGTGGCCTAGTGCCATCACATTCGCTCCAAGCTTTTCTGCTAAGGCGTTTAGGCTCTGTCTTCTAAAAACTCCACAGTACGAGCAAGGCATCAGTCCATTTGCCTCTGAGTGTCTATCTCCAATTCCAGGAATCATCTCGACTACTTGGTCCATCCTCCCATATCCCATTTCTTGATAGGTGAGAGTCTCAAACTTGACTCCTAGTGACTCTGCTAATTTTCTGGCGAATTTCATCGAAGGTCCCCGATATCCGTCAATTCCCTCATCCACACATCCTGCAACTAGCTCCACATCTCGTCTTTTTCCAATGATGTCTGACATCATAGAAAGTAAGACGGCAGAGTCCTTTCCGCCTGAAATCGCAACGAGGATTCGGAATGGTGAGCCATCTTCCCGTGTGGCGTCTTTGGGAAGATCAAGCTGTGATCTGAGTTCTCGAGATGTTCTCTTCCGAATTGAAGATGCGAGATGCTTCCCGCAAAGGTGTTGGCCGCTATATGCTTGGAATACAACTGCATCTGAGCTGCATCTGCTGCATGAATGGATCTCGATGATGTCGCTCACATAGAGTCGTCACGAAGCATAGGCTTGAACCCATCCTCCGATGAGTTGATTCGTTCTTTCCAAATGGAAATGGCATGGAAGACACGGGACCCTTGCCCAATAGGAGTGAAATCGGGAGTAAGGTTTTCTCGCCTTTTGTAGATCGATTTTCACTGATTATCCTCTCAATTGCTGGAATATTCTGTGTTCCAATAATCGAATCTGTCATCGAACCAATATTTGGGGGGAATTCGTTTTCAGCAGTTGTTTGTGGTCTGATTATCACTATTCCACTCATCGCTAGTTCAATAGGGAAAATGTACGTAAGAATCAGAGCCTAATCGGAGCGAATTCGGGCAATACCGGATTCAATGTATCCAGAAACGGTCTGCCATGGAACTATGAAACGTAGGCCTGCAACTGCGATGATGAACAATCCAGCTGAGATGACCTTCCCGTAAGTCATCTGCAATTCCAGTGACTCCTTTACCTGTCCAGTCCACTGTGTCCCCTCCATAATTCCAACTATTGTAATCATTAGATCGTCGAAAGCCAATGCCAGAGCAGTGGTAATTCCCACGAGTGATACTACGACAATTAGTTGTAATAGATGGGAGTTCACTACATTGTTGAATTGTCTGATATACTCTGGGTCACGCTTTGACTCCTCAGGAAGAGAGGCAGCGTACTCCATATGGCCAACTACAGCCATTGCTGATTCCATGAACAACAGCATCAGAATTGCTATGCCCAGTAGTGAGCTAGCTAGGGGGGAGACCAGTCCACCGAACATTGAGCCTTCTCCAATCTGTGTGGGAAGTGCCCTCAGGCCTACATCCACCTCGGAGACTATAGGTTCGAATGTCAGAACTGCATGGAATGCGATTACGATGATGTAATATCCTACGACCCATGTGATGGATCTCTTTGATAGACCCCAGATTCCTATGAGTCCGATCAGTACTGGAGCAAATACAATTCCTAGGAAAACCAGCTCCATCACTAAGCCAATTGGATGGAAAAGTTCTCCAAGATGGTTCATTGAGTCATTGCTGTTCCAAGGGAAATGCAATCCATACTTGAAAATAGCAATAATCCATGAGAAAATGAATGGAACGATTACCCAAACCCCTAGCAATGCTCCTGATACTTGCTTTATTCTATTCTGCAACTCTTGAGAAGATGCCCAAAAACGCTCGATTGCAAATGTTGCAAAGACGCACAATAAAAGAGGTCCGAGCAAGGACATTGTGCCAGACTGTCCAATTCCAAGAAGTGTGTCGGGAATCATGAGGCCATTTGAGTTATCGAGCCACATCAGCCCTCTGGTGTGCTCATAGGATGGGCACCATGTTTCTTCATTATTGTCAATAATAAACTGCTCACTGCATGGGCCGTAAATCTCACTCATCCTCTTCAATAGTAGAAGAAGTGAAGCTGTGGATGCGATCTGTAGAACAAGAATTTGCCATTTTCTCCTCAATGCAGGAATATGGAGGGTCTCGGAAACCTCAGCTTTCTTCTCACCAATTTCCAATTTCTCAACCCCTGGATTGTAGTAATGCCTGAGACAATTCAACATCTGGCATCCAATCGACCACCTTTGCGCCGTATCCTGAAACTGCAGTAAGCCTATTTTGTCTCTCTAACTTCAGAACCTCGTAGGCCATCCTAGGAATTCTGCTAACCAACCTCTCTAAGTCTACACTGCTGGGTGAGAGGATGATTACTTCGTGACCATTGCCCGATAAGTTTCGAATTGCGGGCAATGTAGTCCCATCTCCTTCCAAACTGCTGATGATGAAAACTGGTGATCCCCTACTGATCCTCGGCGAGAGAGAATTGGTAACTGCTTGAAGAGGCATTGATCCTGAGGGGGAAACCGAGGCTAACCTACTCAGGACCTTGTACTGCTGCTTGTCCCCAGTGTCGGGTGGCAAGAAGTCCATTCTGCTACCATAAGTCACCATGGCTACAGAGTCCTTCCTTTTCAGGAAATGACTAGCCAGTGAAGCAGCTGCCGAGGCCCCCATCTCAAGGGGGTTCTTCAGCACGGTGCCAATTCTGCTTACTTCCCTTGTGTCCAGAATTACGAAAACATCGGTAACTGCGTCCCTAGTCTTCTGGTTGACCATCATTTCCCCGGTCCTGGCAAATGCCTTCCAGTTGATCGATCGAATTGGATCGGTGGAAAGGTACTCTCTCAATGAATAGAACTCCATCCCAGGTCCTGGGGTTCGAAGTGTCGTAGCTCCAGTGTACATCTTTGGTACGTCGGCCCTAAGCATTGCATCCTCGACATCTCTCACTTGAGGGAATACTGTGATATCACAGATGTCCTCAATCACTGACTCATTGACAAACAACCCGAAAGAGTTCCGATGCCGAACTGATATTGGGCCTACAGAATAGTGTCCGCGAAGAGGGCAACGAAGCATATAGTCTATTTTTGTCGACTGCCCCGGACCAAGGTTTAGTCGAATCTGGTTAATGCCCCTCCTTATCTTCATCTCGTGAGGGACGTTGTCGAAAACCTCGAGTTGCTGTGTTCTCCTGTATGACTTGTTGGTGATGGTAAGAGAAATCTCAATTAGATCGCCCTTGTATACATTTGAGTGAGGTACGAACCTAGAAATCTCGAGTTGTGACTGTCCGTAAATCCAACCGTTTATCGAAATAAATGCGATAAAAGTCAATCCGATAATCATCATCTGGAAATTGGAAATCATCATTCCTACTAATATCAGGCTAATTCCGCCTGCCAGCATAATTGCAGCCTTCCTAGTCCACAATTCTAGTTACCCCCCCTGCTTCGCCCCATTGCTTGATTCTCCTAACAATTCCAACCAATTCGTCTGGCCTGTAATTCCTCTCCTCGAAAAGGAAACGAACCAGAACCGGATCACCAATCATTACTTGGAGCTCCGATGCCGGCATTGCATCGAACTCCTCCCTAGTCAGTGCGTTTATGTTCCTAACACGAGTAAGAAGGACCTGTCGAATCTTCTCTGGCCTCTGATAGAACTTGTACCTCTCAGCATCTCCAAAACCGTAGTATACAACCCTGAAAACATGTCGCCAATCTTCAGGGTCCTCTTTTCTAATTAGTACGGCCTCGAGCAATATGAATAGAAAGAGGAATAGGATTAGCATGGCCATCCAATCATTTGTGAAGTAGATTAGTAGATAGTAGACAAGGTTGTATGTATCTCCGAAGATTGTGGGCTGTTGATGTCTACTTTCATCGAAGATTACTAAGGAATTCTCGCCAGGAGAAGTCCCATTGCTGTTCAACAATAGAGACTCTGCAACCACATCCAGAATCCACTTCCTGTTGTCGTTCTCAGGGACCATGCCAGAATACCTTGAGTCGAACTCTGGGTCATAAATCGAGTTTATCAGTACAGAACCGTCAGAAATAAAGTGGATCCTCCCCGTATCCGAACCTCTGCAAAGAATTACCTCACAATACCTCACATATACTGGGAAAGGCCCTTGCTCGTCTCCAACAAGTCCGAATGCCGAAAAAGTTCCAACTGAGTAGTTTCCATCGTCATTATTGTCAATCCAAGAATCCTGAGTAGTCTTGGAAATGACATACCTGCGCTCGGCTGGGTTGTAGGAAGTTGACTTATCGAATGCCGATGGGGTGTTAGTAAGAATGCTATAGTCCTGAGTCCAGTCCCACTTGGGTTGGTTTGTTGTTGGGTCAGTGCCCTGGAATCTATGTGCACAAAGTCCTGCATCCTGAATTGTAACGAACAACGCCCCTACCTCTGGATCGTTAGGATCCTGATCTAGAACATCCACTACGCCGTCATTGTCTATATCCCTGATGCATGGATTTACGCTAGTCTGCATCCCCTGTGAAGAAGTGAAATTGAAGGCTGAAGTGGTGTTTACCCACACGAAGTCTGAACCAAGATCATTGTCGTAACTATAATCCGTATAGAGTCGATGATTTGTGAATTCAAGACCGAACTCTGCTGCAAGATTACTAGAATAACCAAAATCGTCCATGAGGATAATTGTACCGCCTCTGGAAACGAAATTTCTAATCGATTGAATCTCTGATGATGTGTACCCCTCTCCCTCGGAAAACTGCACCAGATCATCTTCTCCAGTAAATCGGGGGAGGGAGATGGTGTCCCTCTCTACTCCAGATATGACGAAGATTGTCTCCTCTGGATGATCAAGGTCGCTTAGCAAGAGTGGGCTAGAAACTAGGGCAGTAGTCTCAATTCCCTTACTATTCAACTCCTCCCTAAATTCTCCCAGATCGTTCCATTCATCACCATATGCAGACTGTTGGGTCTGTCCTGGAACAACAAAAGTGACCGCTATCGAAAGAATGAGGAGTAGTAGTACTGCCCAGAATGAAGCCTGCAGAGCGAGCCTCTTATTCCTCCTTGAATTAAGATATCCAGAGAGCTTTTTCCAATCTACCAACCCTTGACCCCCATCAACTTCGAGCCATTGAGCCAGAAGTTCGTTTTATGACCGTTATGTGACCCTGAACGGCCCTGCATCGGGTTATCTGGAGAGTTCCACGACCGATCCAACGCTAGCTACTTCCTCTACAGGTACGGAGAGAAGGCCGTCTGTAGAAGGCCAAGGGAGTTCTTTTGGATCGATTCCTTTTTCGGTAACGACCAATATTGCAACCACATCACCCGTGTCTACATCCACAGTAATGTCTGCTAGGTGTCCTAGGAGATCTCCTGCAGCATCAACAACCTGACGTGTCAGAATCTCCTGAGTGAAAGTTGTCTTCATAAAATTCCTCAAATCAATTCTATCCCAGAGATTGAGCCTGATGATCTTCGAACTGACTCCAGGCCACTGGTTAGAGTCTCCTCCAACTTTGAGTAGTATTGCATCATCTCATCTGTTACGGTTGGCCTCACCCTCTCAATAGCTGTTTCAAAATGCTTCTTTGTGACTGTCTTCTTTCCTCCTCTCATTGCTATCAAGGCGGCTTCTCTGCATACTGCTTCGATATCTGCTCCGGTAAAGTTCTCCATACTCCCTGCCAAATCTTCAATCTTGAACTTTCCAAGTGGCATTTCCTTAGTATGAATCTTCAATATTTCTGATCTAGATCCCTTGTCTGGAGGACGAATATGCATCACTCTCTCGAATCGCCCACTGCGCATTAGAGCCGGATCGATCATCTCCGGACGATTGGTGGCGGCGACTACGATAACTCCTTCCATACCTTCCACACCATCAAGACTGCTTAGCAATTGGTTTACCACTCTATTCATAACATCGGAACCCTCTCCTGAATGTCCCCGTCTCATTCCTGCAATACTCTCAAACTCGTCTAGGAAGACAATCGATGGGCTTGATTGCTTGGCTTTCTTGAAAACCTCTCTGACTGCTTTCTCCGATTCTCCGACCCACTTGGAAATTAGTTCAGGACCTTTGATGGAAATGAAGTTAGCCTTCGCCTCGTTCGCAATCGCCTTTGCAATCAGGGTCTTTCCAGTTCCCGGAGCCCCGAATAGCATAATCCCCCTAGGTGGGCTGATTCCGAAGTGATCGAACTTTTCGGGCATATTCAATGGCCATTCCACACTCTCCTTGAGTCTCTCCTTGACGTCCTCCAGACCGCCAACCTCTTCCCATGTTACTTCAGGGACTTCGACATAAATCTCCCTTAGAGCGCTCGGTTCTATCTCTCTGACTGCCTCTTGGAAGTCCGACATCCGTACCTCCATTTTTTCAATTACTTCAGGAGAAATTTCCTCTACATCCAAATCAATCTCTGGAAGATATCTTCGCAAAGCCTTCATTGCAGCCTCTCTGACCAAAGCTGAGATGTCGGCTCCTACGAAACCGTGAGTATTGTCAAGTAACCAGTCCAGATTGTAATCGTCACTAATGGGCATGTCCCTAGTGTGAATCTCAAGGATCTCACCCCTACCCGTCTTGTCTGGAACACCAATCTCTAGTTCTCTATCGAATCTACCTGGCCTTCTGAGTGCCTGATCTATGGCGTCTCTACGGTTTGTGGCACCTATCACAACAACGTTGTCCCTTCCCCCCATTCCATCTAGAAGGGTGAGAAGTTGCGCGACAACGCGCCTCTCAACCTCCCCGGTGACGTCTTCCCTCTTCGGAGCAATACTATCGAGCTCATCAATGAAGATGATTGCTGGAGCATTTGCTGCAGCTTCGTCAAAGATCTCACGGAGTTGTTTTTCACTCTCCCCGTAGTACTTCGAAATTATTTCTGGGCCGTTGATTGAAGTGAAGTGGGCTTTGGTCTCAGATGCTACTGCCTTAGCGATGAGCGTCTTACCGGTTCCGGGGGGTCCATGAAGAAGAACTCCTCGGGGTGGGTCGATACCAAGACGACGGAAAAGAATGGGGTGCTTGAGTGGGAGTTCAATCATCTCTCTAACTTTCTGAAGTTGTTTTCCTATTCCTCCAATATCTTCGTAAGAGATAGTCTGAACTAGGTTCTCTTCTTCTTGGTCAACTGCATCTTCCTTGATTACAATCTCAGTATCCGGCAAGACCTGGACAATCCCCTTAGGACTGGTCTGAACTATAGCAAAGGGCAGAGCCTCGGCGAAAAGAGTCATTCCTGGAATGAAAATCCTATCTCCAGCTACCACTGGCCTCTTGTTCAGTCCTCTTCGAGCGAAACCTTCGATTCCAGGACCGAATCTTACTTTCTGTTGTTTTGCCATAACCGGGCTGAGGACCAGCTTGGTGCATGGCTCGACCTCGACTTTCCGAATCTCTGCTCTATCCCCAAGACTTACTCCAGAATTTTTCCTAATTATTCCATCAATCCTAATTACTCCGAGGTTTGCATCTTCGGGCCTACACCTCCAGACTATGGCTGCAGTCTTCCTATCGCCCTCAATCTGCACAATATCTCCTGGCTTCAGGTTTAGATCGTTGTCGAATGGAACTCTGGCGCGACCATGCCCTACGTCGCTGGGTATCGCTTTCGCGACCCTGAGGGTAAGTGAATCAGATGAGTCTGTTGCCATTTTTCGCTCACTTCCACCTATTCTCGTGCGTCGGGGGTTGTTAAACCCTGCAATCTTGGATTCTCCTTGAGATAAAATGGTTATCGGAACAAAGAGGAGCGATGCGCATAATTCATTTCAGAAGTTGCATCCGCCAACAACATGGCACACGTACTAGAGGCTGGATTCGAAATTTTGGACAGAGACAACCCCAATGGCAATCCCACAGTTAAGGGATACAACATCATCAATGGAGAATTGCTGTTGGCGAGTGATGGAGAGACTTTCGAGAGCAGGAATCCAGCATGGCTAGAAGATTGCCTTGGGGTTTTCCCTCTGTCGACCAAGGAGGACGTGCACGATGCGTTGAGTTCTGCTAGAGAGGCATTCGCGGAATGGTCAACGACTCCTGCCCCATCGAGGGGCCAAATAATCGGCAACATGGGGAGGCTGCTGATGGAGTACAAGGACGATATCGTCAGAGTCGAGACTAGGGAGATTGGCAAGACCCTGAAAGAGAGCGCTGGATCAGTGCAAGAGGCCATCGACACGTGTCTTTTCTTCCAGTCAGAGGGAAGGAGGCTATACGGACAGACGGTGAACTCAGAATTACCCGACAAAGAACTATTCACGTATAGAAGGCCATTGGGGGTATGTGGGATTATCAATGCATGCAACTTTCCTGCAGCAGTTCCATTCTGGAAGATGATCCCAGCAATAATGTGTGGAAACACATGCGTCTGGAAGAGTCCGCAAGAC
>Ga0066836_10000187_pt1 | contig 26653 bp, 25 predicted proteins | sample ETNtaG_18_FD_71568 | JGI IMG/M metagenome (GOLD analysis project Ga0066836, IMG submission 71568) | Marine microbial and viral communities from oxygen minimum zone, Eastern Pacific Ocean - ETNP201302SV91 | ecosystem: Environmental > Aquatic > Marine > Oceanic | place: Pacific Ocean: Eastern... | reverse complement strand
ATTGGTTTTGTCCAATCTTTGATTGCAGAACCAGCCCCTTCTGGTAGACCCTATCGGTTGTGGGCCAACAAAGCTAGAGGTGAGCAGGATCAGTTGCATCAAGCGGCATGGCTTGCACAATTTCAAGTTAATAATTGGGACTGACATCAATTATGACTTCGTCTCCATCTGATACGTCAAGTGCACCTCTCAGATAGTGCCATGCAATGACTTCGATAACATCCGTATGTCGAGTTAAATCAGGAATTAATATTGCACATCTGTATTTTTCCCCCTTATCGGATTCAATCCTTGCAAGGAATGCGGTAGCTCCACCAAAGGAGTTCCCTTCTCTGGTGAAACCATCAATCCTTTCTCCCGAAAACGACTCTAACCAAGAATCAGCATAGTCCATTTCCCCAAATTCCTCGAAGTCTGTGTCATCAACCACTATTTGTTTGAGTTTGTCTTCTAAATCAGCAGATATATCCAAACCAGCAGAGCGACGTAGAATGTCAAATAGTGTTGAGTCATCCCCAGAAACTTGTACATTTAGGGTTCCAGAATAGGCTTCATCTTCTAGAATCGTTTGGAATTGTTTCTGATAATGCTCCTGCGCCATGAAAATACTTGCTCGACCAAGTCCGCTGCAGACTGTACCTGTGAGGCGCATGAGCGTGCGCGTGCGCCCCACCCTCATAACCGTTCAAGCGTGAACGAATCCCCTTCATTCACCAAGCCCCATCCCTTCGCATTCAATTCTTCAACTTCTGGTGAAGAGGGATTACAGAGCGGGTTGGTATGATTCAGATGCAAGAACCGTATATCTGGGTCACCCGATAGGCGATTTCCCAAGCGCTCTAGACTCTCACGAACCGTCGGGTGGGGGATTTCACTCATGTCGCGATGTTGCAATTCGCTGTCATCCCAAAACGTCCCATCGATTAGTGCGATGTCAACACCTAATTCTGACAACCACTGTCGGATGTCGCCTCCAGACAATGTTTCACCCCATGTATCGTGATCTGGCATGAAGAGGACTGTTACCCCACTCCCTTCGATTAGAAGTGCATGATTGTCACTGAATTCATCTCGATGTGGAACGGGTACTGCGCGGATACTGAATCCACACCCGGGGGATGGTTCAAACGGTTGATTCGTATTCCAAACGGTTGGGACGATGACACCATCCTCCCTCAACGCTCTCCAGATTGGATTTTGTTCGATTAGATTGGCAACCGATTGGCTACAATGAACTGTCAAATCTTGGGATCCCATCACTTCCTTGCCAAACAATCCCAAACCATCGATGTGTCCGAGATGTGCGTGCGTAATGCTGACAGAACTCAACGTGGTATCGATCGTGTCTACAGAATTCCAAATTTCAAACTGGTCACCCATTGAACGACTGGCTTCAATCAGATGTGAAGAACCATCTGCGCCGACGATACCAAGGCTCACTGGATGGCGCCTCAGTGCCTCATTTGAGCGCACCCTCACACAGCAACCACGAGTACAGCCGGGTTGTGGTACTCCACCATCTTGTGCCGTCCCAAGAACGGTGACCTGCACGTCTCGCATGCTTGGGCCTAACCTCCTTTCGCCATGAATGTCTTGGCGTAAGCATCAACAGCCAATCTTCGTGTGCGTAGTGCATGGCGCGCGAGCACCGGTGGATGTCCGAGCGTTACGAAGAGCTGGTTGCAGGCGGTCTCAATTGGGAACCGCCAACACTGGAGAGTGCAAGCGAACCGGAGTGTACAGTTGATGGTCAGCGAATGATCATGCTATCTGCAAATAATTACCTCAACTTGACAACCCACCCCAAGGTCGTCGCTGCGATGATTGAAGCGACCGAAAAGTATGGTGCTGGAAGCGGTTCAGTCCGAGCTATTTCAGGGACGATGGACATCCATATCGCCGCTGAAGAAGCGGTCGCGAAATTCAAAGGTGTAGAGGCGGCACTCATCTATAGCGCGGGATACACCGCCAATGTTGGCTTGATTCCAACGCTTGTGCGGGGCAAACAAGATGTCATCATTTCAGATGAACTGAATCATGGTTCAATCATCGATGGTGTCCGCCTCACCAAAGCACAGAGGGCCGTCTATCCTCACAATGACATGTCTGGTCTTGAACAAGCCCTGAAAGACCATTCAGATGCTGAGCGTAAACTCATCATTACCGACGGTGTATTTTCGATGGATGGCGACATCTGTCCATTAGACGAAATCACAGAATTGGCCGAACAATATGATGCGATGATTTTCGTCGATGATTGCCACGGTGAAGGAGTGATGGGTGAAACAGGAGCCGGGATTGTCGATCACTTTGGCTTGCAGGGGCGCGTGGATTTTGAAATCGGTTCATTCTCAAAAGCACTCGGTGTGCAGGGTGGAATCGTTGCAGGGAGCGAACAAATGCGAACACACGCGCTCAATCATTCGCGTTCATGGCTTCTCTCTGGAAGCCAACCCCCGGGTGTGGCTGCGGCTCAGAAAGCGGCCGTCGAAGTGTTGATGGATGAACCCGAACATCATGCGCGACTTTGGTCGAATACACACAGGTTCCGTTCTGAGATGGCGAATCTTGGTTTTGATTTGGGCGTTTCAACCACGCCAATCATCCCTGTGATGTGTGGGGAAAGCCGCGTCGCGAAAGAACTCGTTTCCGCACTCAGAGATGAGGGGATTGTAGCTGGAGCAATCGTTTTCCCAATGGTCGCTCGAAATGCCGCAAGGGTTCGAAATCAACTGTCGGCGGGCCTGACCGATGAACAACTGGACATCATCTTAGCAGGATATGAGTCCGCAGGTCGGAAGATCGGATTGATCTGACTATTCCTCGCCATCTGCAACGTGAAGCAATGGTGGGTCTTCTTCGATATCCTCGATGGCCATCTCCATATCAGAATCTTCGACATCTTCGAGATTCTCGGAATGTGGGTTTGTTGGTATCCCTCCTTCAAAGGGATCCAACCCTTCTTCCAAACGACAGAGTAATCTCCATCGAGGGGCCCACGACAGGTGAATGTAAACCGGGCCAGGGGTGAGTAACATTGCCCAACCGATGTAACGAATCCACGTCGCAGTATTTTCCGACATCCCCGTGTCTACTTCGGTCACCAACATCACACTGAGTATACTGAGTCCAATGAATGGCATGGGGTATGCCCATTCTCTTCGCAATGAAATCGGAGGCCGTTTCAGTAAATGAGCAAAAATCAGTGACGCGTGTCCGGTAATGGAGACCATCAACATCACCAAGACGCCGAGGAATGCCCAATCTCGCATCGACTCCTGGTTCCATCCATTTTCATATCCGTGGGGTAACAAAAGTGCTATTGAGACAAGGAAACCGTAGAATCCCCCAATCAGTACAGGGTGGGTTAGAGACAATGGTTGCTTGGAAAATCGCTGAGATAAACTGCCCCCCTCTACCAGCACACGCTGGTCAGGAGGAAGATCATCGAGCCTTTCTCGCCAACTCATCATTCACATTGCTTCATGGAACGCATATGGTCTTACGGGTCTCTGTGGTATTCATCGAATGATTGCATCTACGCATCCTTCAATTCAGAATCACCATCGGAATCTTTTGAGCGTTTGAAGGCACGAAGAATCGCCCCAGGCTCATAATCGATTGAACCTTCATCGGTATCCATCCATTCGCGTTCGAGCAGTCCCTCACTTGTTTCCTCTCGCTCTCGAGCAACCTCGAATGAGTCAACATCATCTTCACCTCGATCTTGCGCATTTGCCAAAGCTTGGGCCATGTTGATAATTGCCACAATTCGAGAATCTGCTTCATCCTCCCATCGAATCAGCACCTCGCCTTCCGAATCTCCATTTCTTAGCAGAGTTCGATTTAGAATCGGATCACGTGTGGATACAATTCGAACTTCTGTACCTAATGCAACCCATTCTTCATCGCTCAGTACAAACACAGTTGTGGTTCCAGTGGCCTCCGAATCATGCCATGGGTGGCCGGTGGAAATGGCGATGACATCCAATTGTCCCCTCGCGTTGACAATTTTTCGGAAATTTTGGCCCAAAACGAGCAAGGCTGTAACCGAGATGATCAGTATGGCCAGATTCCATTGTAGGATGCCCATCGTAGCGATTGTCGAGAAAGCAATGATGATGAGGGAGCAGTAAAATCCACCTTGCATCCAAATTCGTTTTGCATCAATCCACGAATCTGCTACTTCCGTATCCGAAAGTAATCTTGAATCCGCGGGGGGCTCGACCATATGCCTCGCACGGAGTCAAGCCTCTCAAGATTGCTGCTTGATTTTTACAGTTTGAGCGACCAATGAAAAGTCTTCGACATCTCGGTGAAAGGGTTCTGAATCCTCATATAGACTGGCAATATCAATCCCGAATAGCCCATCGATGACCGGCTCCAACTTGGCGCTAGACTTGATCCATAGGTTGGTGACGCCACGAACCTTTTCTCTTTCGTGATTCAACAGCATCGCCGCAATTTGAATAATCCCCTGAACACCATCGATGAGTTCTTGGCTGGCATTTCCTTTGAGCGACTTCCAAAGGTGCTCCCAATCTTCATGCGCATGCCAAAACCGACCCGCATTGAAATGTTCAACACCAGCATCGAGCCAGTCGGATTGTTGCTGTGTTAGTTCCACAGTGGTCACGAACCATCACTTTGGTTTGAATTCCTCGGCGTTTTGTAGACCCTTCTGTAAACAGGTTCCCGCCCCCTTTGGGGGGCGGTTGATTCAAGAGGCGTTAGAGACGACGCCCAGCGTCGGTGAGCAGATGGTTGAACTTCCAAGGGGTGAAGTGAACGAAACACGGCGCGGAGGCGTAGGTGTTCTCGAACTTCTCTTGGTCGACATGCAGAAGCGCTCCGAATCAGGATATATTCGCTGTGAGGCAGGGGCACTAGGGGGTGCCGTAGGTCAAATCACAGTCCGCCAAGGTACACCTTCAATGGTCTTGTATGAGGACTCAGAAGGTTCGGTTCTTTCGGGTCATCCGGCTCTGGGCGCCCTTCAGGAGGCGGCGTCTTTAGAGGGCAGTCAATTGACCCGTCATCATGAAATCGATCTTGATTTGATTGAGAGTTTGCACCCACTTGCATTGTTGCACATGGAAGAAGGTGAAGTTCTACCATGGGGCGAAGACGTCGAAGTCGAAGCTTGGTGGCATCGTCGTCAGAGAAAGCGTCGTCAATGGAAGCGTCTTGACGCCTGGATGCCCGATGAAGAATCAGAATCAGACACGCCCTCGACTGAACTGCCCCCCCTTCCATTCCACCCCGGTTCGGAATTGCTGCCGGGCATGGTCGCATTGGTGGACACACAAACACCCAGCGAGGTGATGTTGATGGCCGCCCACTTGGGCAGGGTCGGTCATCCTCTATTGGTCATCTCCCGAACCCCTGGTGTCCGCCTTGAAGATGAGGTTGGTTTACCTTCATCGGTTACATCTTGGCTAACAGAAAAGGGGGATGGTGAGAATGTTTGCAACTCGACATTGGAAGAGGTCCGCCGAAAAATTGACGGTTTCTTGTTTGGGGCCAAAAGAGCTTGTATCCTGCTAGATGGGTTGGAATATCTGACCGGTTTGCATGGTTTTGATCGTTCAATCGATTTGGTTCGTTCATTGGTCGATTCAATGACCACCGATGAGCACCTACTGCTTTTGCCGGTCGATCTTGACGTATTCACAACGCGACAGCGTGCCATTCTTGTTCGCGAGGTAGACATTCTGGATGGATCTAGAGTCAGCCATTGGGCAAAGAGGCCGGCGCGTTTGGAGGGCCACCCATTCTGTTCAGACGATTGGTCTGCAATCGAAATCCCAGAGCCAATTGTTCCGATTCCTGAATCCCCCACCACGGTTGACGTCAATGAGTCAGACAATCGGTGGTCGATTAGTGGTGTGGTCGATGCTTGGAGAGAAGAACGCCAGTCGGAGGTTCAGGAGGTCGGTGATATTGTGGCCTCACTCGAATCCACCAATGAAGAATTACCTGAATGGGCGACAACACCCTCAGCCAACCGTGGAGCCGATGAACCACTGGTTGCACCTGCTGAAATTGTTGTAGAGGTGGAATCAGAGTCTGAACCAGAGCCTGAACCAGTTCTTGAACAGGAACACGTTCCTGAAATCACACCTGAAATCCCGAAGAATCCCAAATCTCCAACCATCAATCATCGTGGGAATATCGCCCGAAAGGTTCGTAGGGCATCTTCAGCAAAAGACGGCCTTGTGTTCTTGAATCCAACAGAGGTGGGCGAAATCACCGTAGATGATTCAAATCGTTTTGAGAAAGAAGGGATGGATTTGGCAGCCAGTCGTGCTCGCGACGTCGAAGCGAAGGTTGTAATCCCTGGCGAAAAAATCACCGCTCGGAAAAAACTCGATTTCGCCGCCAGCCGCGCTCGAACCATTGAACCAGGCATCCACTACGACACCGGCCCTGATCTTCGGGTCATTGGTATGGGCGCCGCCAGCAGAGCGGCAGCAGGTGGCGATTTATCCGATGCCACCCCACCATTGACTTCCAACAAAGCCGTTCGGGAGGCGAGCAGTCGCTCTCAACGCACTCAACATCTGACCGGGCGCTTGGCTGAGACTGAAAAGGCCTCCATTCAAGCCATGGCAAATGCGTTTTCAGGCAGTGCTGGTTCTCAAGTAACCATTTGGGAACGATTGCGCAAGTTAGAAGCACGGGGTGTGGAAATCCAATCGATTGTCGATATGTTTGATGTTGATCCTGATGGTGCAATGGCAGCTCTCAAGGAGGCTGAAAAATGAGTGTCATCCGTACACCACTTCGGGATGCGATGGAGCGCAGTCGACGCTTCCTTGGAAAATCTAGTCGAGAACCATCTACCCCTGAAGGTAAGAGCACTCTTCTGAATCACCTTTCCATTCGAGAACGCGCTCGAGCCGAAGCAAGATTTGCCGCCCGGCATGAGTTGCCAGAAAATGCCCCTTCTCCTTTGGAGAGGTTGTCGATTCTCAGTGGTGATGATACCGATTATGCAGACACGGTCCACGCTCGCCTCGAAGCGATGCGAGGCCGAATTCTTGAGGGTAGTCCTCTGAACTTGGATACTCAACCATCCGATTTGCCAGCGGGTGTCCCACGTTGGACCATTGGACAAGATGGGCCAGAATCACGCGACCCAGTCGTTCCCATTTGGAGAGAAGTCTTGGACCAACACCGCGGTTTGAACCCGGCTGAACCCTTGAGTGGTGCAGATTTGGGGAGCCCGCAAATCACCGACCCCGGCCCGGCACCATCTTCGATGGAATACGCCGGATATTGGCCATCTTATCTGACCGAAAGACCCGGGGTTGATTTCGGAAGTTGGCAAGAAGGGCCATCGAATCGAATTGCGACGCAAGCAGCCAACGAAGTCATCGATTATCCAAGCCGCCGCTTGAACCCCCTCTTGATTCATGGCACCTCTGGAACCGGCAAGAGTCACCTGTTGTGGGCGACCGGCGAATCCCTCCATTCCAGTATTCCTGATCGGGATGTTCGCCTCATCACAGCAGAAACATTCCCTGAACATCTACCGGATGGATGGGATGATTTGCTCTTGTATGCCAGCGCACTGCTCATCGATGATGCAGATCGTATTTTGATGCGCCCAACCGGTCCAGCAAATCTAGCCAATATCGTTGGCTGGGCGATTGACATCGGCGCGCAAGTGATTCTGACTTCATCGCGTCGTTTGGCAGCCGATTCACTGCCGATTGGCAGACTCCGTCAAGCGGTATCATCCGGCGTTCATGTTGAACTTGGAACCCCTTCAGAGGCGACAATGCTTCTGATGCTCAGACGCAACACCCTGTCGAGAGGACTCTCACTGACCGATCCTCAGTTACAGGTTATGGTAAGTCGAAGCCGAGGCCAATGGAGTCGGTTGAAAGCCGATTTCGAAACCGTTTGCCTCGCCCTTGAGTCCGGAGCCTTACTCATGGGGGCAGTCGATGTGCAGACATTGCTTTCTGGAGACCAACCGACGATGATTGAAGAGGTCGAAGATGAAGCCATGGACACCGATGCTCGAGGAGCACAAATTGTCTCAGAGGTTCTCGATGCTGTATTGCCTGAACCCGCCGAACATCGTGCTGAAATCATCAGTGAACGAATGGAAGTCACAGATGACTACGTCCCTCCTGAGATTACCCTTCCTTCATCGCTTGAGGCTGCCGAAGCACTCACGGCCGATACTTTGAGAGGGCACCTCGAAGAGATTGCAGAACGTGGTTCAAAATCAACGAGTCTACCGGAAATCCCTGTTGGAAAGAATATCGATGCCCTCACCGACTCAGCTCTAAATCACTTGGAGGGTATCATTCATGAGCATCGATTCGAATTGCGTGAATTGAATCGAGAAATCCATCAAATTTCTCGAAAGGTTGACTCTGCATCTTCAGATGAATTGGTGACGTTCACCGATCGGATGTTGGCCATCGAAGGTCACCTCGACAAGTTACAGGAATTGAGTGCAGGGGAATATGCACCAGAAATCGATGATTTCAACCCAGGTGAATTGATTCAAGCGACCGAGAGACCTGTTCTAATCCCTGACTACAGTGAGCCGCAGATGGCCATTCTATGGCCACTCAAACGTCGCGTTCTTCTTCCTGTTGAGTGATGATCAAATCTCCAGGCGTGTACCCTGTCGTTGTTAGTGGGACTTGCATGGGAACTTGCTGCTGCTGTGGCATAATCACCATTTGAGGTACAGGTTGTCCCTTCGATGAATTTGCCCAAACAGCTCCAACGATCAGTCCAATGACACCTAGGCAGCAAATACATGCACCAACGATAATTGAACCCCCACTTTCGAGGTAAACCATATCGTCGACGATGATGATTTCATAATTTGATGTCACCTCTAAGGTACCTGAGGCTTCATCGGCCAATATTCCTGCGTGTTTCCATCCGTCTTCATCCATGTACTGATCGCATTGTTGATTGAAATAATCCCAAGTACCATCGGTGACGACAATCTCTGCATCATAACAATCTGAATCTGCATTTACAAATACGGTATATGTCGTTTGGTCACTCAGTTCGACCGTCCCCTCTGTCCCTTTGAATACGGCCTCGCTTTCGACATCAACATCTACAGTGGAACCGAAAACGAATAGAATTACAGAGATGGCAACAATCACTCCAGAACCAATGAGTGTGTATTTCGGTCCACTATCCATGATGTTCAATACAGCAGGGGGTATTCAAGGATAACCCTCTATACCCCTAATCCCATTTCCTGAAACCTTTCTCAGCAACCCGATCATTGTCTAGGTGTTCTTGGATGACGGGCAATTGGACTACCTTCGAACCTGGTTGCCTGAGGCCCGGACAAAGGTGGACTGTTTTGTGCCAAGCTCGATTTGAGGCCATATTTTCATTCCACCATGGGAACGCTGAGCATTGGTCCGGTTTGGCCTCATAGACGCTGCAGGTTTTGTCCTCATTGAGGTAGATGCAGACCTCATCTTCGGGGCGTGAACGCAAGACATAGCGACCATTCTGGCTTCTTGTGCAATCTCGATCCAACCAATCCTGCACATCCATGTTCAGATGATTTGCAAGACGTTCTGCATCATGTGGGGCCAAGAATACAACGCCACCTGGTTGGTCACAGCACTTCCCACAGTCCGGTTGACATTCAAATCGAACGCCATTGGAATACCACGGTTGCCGTTTGGCCATGGTCGTGCGACCTATCTCTCAGTTTTCGATATTCTGGGTGTTATACACCCAACCCTTGCCCTTATACCGAACCCTCCGTTCGCCGAAGGCGAGGAGTCAGCATGAGCGAAGAGAACGGCAAGGAAGTCCTCTTTGAGGTCACAGAGGACCATTTGGATACTGGTCTTCGTGGAATCCCCGTCGGAACTTGCCGTACTTCATTTGTCGACCCCAAGAAAGGGGTGCATTACTGCGGTTATCCTGTCGGCGATTTGGCTGACATGGATCCTGAAGACGTCATCTTCCTACTATTCGAGAAGCGATTGCCCAATCGACAGGAATCACAAGACTTCCGGCATGAACTCGCTCAGCGCGCTGAACGCCTGCCGACAGGCGCCCTTCGTGTCCTTGAATCTCTAACTCCCAGCACAGGCCACCCGATGGACTGGTTGAGCATTGGAATTCAGGCCCTCGGTGTTGCAGAAACCACAGGTGACATTCGAGCGGACGGCCTCAACCTCATCTCTCGAATGCCAGAACTGATGGCGACCATCTTCCGTTTGCGAGGCGGACGGGGTCTTCCAGAAGTGGCCAGTGAACCATCGAGAGGGATGGTCGAAAATTTCGTTCATCTACTCGGAATGGAAGGAGCCGATGCAGACCGCATGACTCGAACCCTCAGGGTATTCCTCGTGCTTCACATGGACCACGGTGGAGGCAATCTCTCCACATTTACAGGCAAAGCAGTAGCCAGTGGCTGGGCGAGCCTCTACGCTTCGATCTCCAGTGCAATGAATGCCCTATCGGGTCCACTACACGGTCGAGCCAACCAATCCTGCCTTGAATTCGTTCAGCGAATTGGTACTTCAGATGAGGCCGAGGTTGAGGCATTTGTGCGTAAGGAATTGGCTGCTCGGAGGCCCATTTATGGATTCGGGCATGCAGTATTGCGTGCAGAGGATCCAAGGGCGGCTGCACAATTCAAACTCGGCGAAGAAATCTGTCCGGATGACAAAAATTTCCAGATTGTCAAGACATTGCGAGTTGTCGCTCCACGGGTTCTCAGTGAAAACCCCAAGATTAGCAATCCAAATGCGAATGTAGACATTGCATCAGGGACACTTCTCAATGCGGTTGGATTCCACAAGCCCGATTACTATACCACCTTCTTTGGCTGGGCGCGAGTCGCCGGAATCGCTGCCCAAATTCTCGATGAGAGAAATGCCCGAGGCGGTCGCGGCACACCCATCTACCGACCGAAGTATTACGCAGCCGATCCGACCATTCGTCGTCTCGATTAAGCAAAATCCTTGCCGCATCCTCGATGTCCAATGAGTCGACTCATTTCCCACGGCATCGTCTGCGGACTTGAATCTCCAGCCAATTCATCGATATCGCGCTCCCAATTCCATCGTTTCCTCCAGATTGAGAGGAATCCTCTTCGCTCAATATCGGTCAATTCATGCCACGGGGTGGCCTCTCTTGTGGCTTCTTCAATTAGAGCTGAATGATCTGAAGGATCAGCGGTTTGCAACAATGCTTGTCGCTCAGGGTCGAGAGGTTGGCAGGCCCAACGTGTCCACCTTGCCCCCCCACCACTCGGATGAGTGACAGTTTCAAGTGATGTGTCATCGGTCATCCCGGTCAATCCAAGTTGATGAAGAGAATCTTCTACCGCGATTGGAGTGGGCCAAACAAAGGCTTGGTACCCCTTTCGAAGTCGGTTCAACCTTCGACCGGTGTAACCCGTCAATCCAAATGTCCGGCCGAGCGTAATGTGTCGGGTTGCCCCATATACGTATTCCAATGCACAGGGAAGGATTGGTGCCCCCACCATTTTCTGGTGTTTCAGATGGAACGCCAGTGATAGCCACATGAACGATGGCAAGGTCAGAAATCGCTTCACTCGCCGGCTACCGATTTCTGGGATGGCCGGTTGCAGTTGGGCCACAGGCCATCTGACGTTCGCGCGCGCGCACGCGTGACGGAATCGACGCTTGAACGAAATCAACACCACATTGGATTGCTGTAATCCAACCTCATTGAGCATCGAGTCAACCAATTTGGCCATGGTCCTAGCGTGTTTTCCTCGTTTCTTCGGGTTCACCGAACCTGCAATTTTCGAATTGGGGTGCGGCATCTTCAGTTCAACACACGCAACTTTGCCATGTTCTCTCCAAGAATGCGTGAACACATCATCCGCCAACAATTTTTCAAACGTTTCAATGCCCAATTCTGCCAACTCTTCTGCAGTGCGATCTTCAGTCCACTTCGTCCCTCCGAGGGCTTCGGTTTGTTCCTTGGAGAGGTGGTTGTCATGGAATAGGACCAATTGTCCATCCATCGTCAATCGAAGGTCAAATTCCACTCCATCGAAGTGGGTCATTCCATGACGAATTCCATCGATTGAGTTTTCGATGGGCTTGTCCCAATCTCCGGACATCAGCCGTTGATTATTGATGCCCGTATTCAAGCATCACCCTGCACCAAGCCTAAACACCGCCCGTTATGGTTCATGTTCATGACAGGGGACAAAGACAAGGCGGTCCAAGGATACTGCATGTATGATTGGGGTAAATCTGCCTTTGAGACAAGTGTCACAGCAGCCATTCTACCCCCTTGGTTTGCCTACCTCTTCCTTGAAGCGAATGGATTGACAACAACAATCGCGAACATAGAACTCTCCGGCTCCGCCATGTGGTCCTATTCGGTGGCCTTAGGGACACTGATGGTCGCCTTTGTCAGCCCCTCATTGGGCGTGATTGCCGATCGTCAGAAAATCAAGATGTGGTGGTTGAGAATTCTAACTTATGTTGGTGCAGGGGCCACTTTCCTCCTTGCATTGGCTGGAACGAATTTGGTCCCCATCAGCATGAAGTGGGCCTGGTTGATGGTCATGTTTGTGTTTGCAAATATTGGTCTCAACGGTGCAGGCGTATTCTACAATGCCTTGTTGCCCCATCTTGGAGAAAATGATGAGATGGACGAAATTTCGAACAAGGCCTTCGCATACGGTTACTTTGGCGGCGGTCTCCTATTGGTCGTCCACCTCGGACTTGTGATGGGTGTAACGGGCGACTGGGTCATCCCATTCTGTATGGCCTCGTCCGGCGTTTGGTGGCTCGGATTTTCCCTATTGACGTTCAAGTGGATCCCTGAACCACCGATTGAACATGAAATGGAAAAGATGAGTTTCAAGGATACAACTATTTTTGCTTTCAAAGAAGTCAAATCAACCCTATCCAAGCGGAAGGATTTCCGCACACTGTTTTTCTTCATGATGGCCTATTTCCTATACATTGACGGGATTAACACGATCACTGCGATCGCAGGAATATTTGGGCCGGTCGTATTGGGTTTGACAACAACCGATCTCATCCTGACCATTCTCGTGATTCAATTTGTTGCAGCACCTTGTGCCATAGGGTTCACCAAAATAGCCGAGAAATATTCGACCAAGAAAGCCCTACACCTGTCTCTAATCATCGCCACCACAGTGGGTGTTCTTGCGCTAACATTTGCGCCATTGATGCCCGATAATCACGAAGACTACGATTTGCAATACACTTGGGACGATGATGAAGAGGTTTGGACCGTCACAACTCGGGTCAACCTTGGAGACCTTGCTCAAGACCCAGACCACGAGGAACAAGAGTGGGCACATGAGTTCAGAGATTTGTTACCGGTCACACAGAATGAAAAAATCGACGAAGCCGTTGTGCTTGAATGGGATGTAACGGATGATGGCCCCACAACCGTCACACTATCGATGCAGAATGGCTCAGATTTACTGAGTTTGATAGCTGTAATCGAAGATTCTCGCTTCAGCATGAGTGTGGATGGCAAAGACGAGTGGCGCACATTAGCATTTTCAGGTATTGACCATCCAACGAACTTGGGTGATGGTCCCTTGGACTTCATTGCAGAAGAAGCCCGAGACAAAGTCTGGCAGCCTCTTGGCATCTCAGTCACAATTCAATTCCTGATTCTTGGTGTTCTCTTCGGTTCCATCATGGGTGGTTCTCAGGGTCTCTCTCGGAGTTTGTTTGGGCAGATGGTGCCTGAGACTCGCAGTGCTGAGTTCTTCGGCTTCTTCGGTTTCTTCGGAAAGGTTGCCGCCTTTATTGGACCGTTTTTGTATGGGACATTGGCCATACTATTCGACGACAGGGTTGCGATTCTAAGCATCGGCTTACTCATTTTATCCGGTACTGTGATGATGAAATGGGTCGATGTCGAAGATGGCATAGCCGTTGCGCAAGCTGAAGATGCCCGAAACCGAGGCCTCACTTCTGAGGAATGATGGCATCGATTAGTAGCGCGACCTCAAACAGTACAATCATCGGTGTTGCGATGAGAGCTAGCGATAGTGGATCAGGTGGTGACAACATGGCTCCTGCAACGATGCTAGTGAACCACAGATGGCGGCGGTAATGCGTCAGCATTTCACGCTCGACCAAACCTCCTCTGAGCACAACCAAAACAGCGAGTGGGACTTGGAAGGCGAGGGCACTTCCAAGGGCCAGAGACAAGAGAAAACCAATCCATGCTTGTAGGTGCCACGTGGATTCCAAGCCGGCAGAAGCGGCATCATCTTGGAGATATTCTAGTAAGAATGGAATCAGAATTTCCCATGCATAAATCAGGCCCAATACAGCCAAACCGATGGAGATTGAAAGTGCCAACAGTCCACGGAAAAGTGCACCCTTTGGTAGCGAAGGCAACTCCACGTCATCAGGGATGTGGGCATGCCCTGCCAATCGGGCAGCATCCCAAATCAAAGCCATCACAATCAATGTAATCCCAAGGTATCCTGCAACCTGTAACCGTAGCAATACCAACTCCAATGGTTGTAGTACGATGATCGTCGTGTCATCCGGAATCAAACTTGTTTGTTCAATCATCCATTCTATGCCCATTCCAGCCAACGGGTACCCAGCGATGAAACCGAATGTGAACAGAATTGCAAGGCCTCTAACCCGGGTTCGAAGGTGGGCACCCAAGCGACGGAACAAGCGCATTCTTGGGGCATCCATGAGGTGCTCCAGATCCAATCGTTCGGACATCCTGTCGACCTCGATTATGGTAATTCAGGGATGAATGGTGTATTCCTGCGCTCAATTCTCTCGACATTTTGTTCAGTGCTGGTTTCTGGCACTATTTCGGTTGGCTGGACTTCTGTAGCCGCCCAATCTGGTGCGGGTGTTTCAAGTTCGGGTTGCGCGGCCACATGCACCGGGCGACCCATGATGGTCCAAGCCCCCTGGTAGGCATCCCATTCTGCCATTGATGGTAATTCAGGGGGCCTTACAGGTATGACTCCCTTGGTTGATTTTTGGCGAACCTTTTCGACGACTTTCTCGGTGATTCCAGCAGCCAGTGAAACCACTTCTTTGGCACCGGTGACAGTGGCGCTGACGACATCCTTCGTGACATTCACAGTTGCATCAGCAGCTTGAGTCGCTAGGGAACTGATCCGTTCACTTAGATTCGAACCGGGTGGCTCGAGGGTTGGAATTTCGGGTATGGATGGAATCTCAAGAGGATCTGGCGTGTTGACGACGGGTTCTCGGAATATTTCGGGAATCTCTGGCAATTCACGTTCCGCATCTGAATCGGCAACCAGATCTTGTTCCGTTTCTGGCTCCGCATCATCTTCAGGTTCCCAAACACCCCAACCGATGTCATCCTCTTCCTCATCATCCGCCGGTTCATTTTCTTCTACAGAATCTGTTCCTTCCTCTGCATATGCGGATACCATATCGAGAACATCATCATCCTGAACCGTGGTGGTGTATCGACTGTCAAGAATTGTTTCAGCCTCTCTTTCTTCTCCTTGTGCTTCCGCTTCAGCAGCGTTGGCCGCAGCGATTACAGCCATTTCACCCAAAGCAGCCGAGACGACATTTTGGTCGAGGGTCTGTACCTGACCAATCACTGATTCTACAATGGATTGGGTATGTGCATCCCCACCACCCGAAGATACGAAATTTGTGGTGACCATCTCAAGTGATTCCCGCTCGTCAATCTCATTATTTCGTTCAATCGCTCCAAACTCTGGGCGTCGCCTCAAACAGTAGAGTGCGCCAAGGGTAGATGGCAATGCGAGTGCAAGAAGTAACCACTCTTGAGATGTCATTGAACCGGCATCAGACCACACGGGGTCGACAGAACCACCGAAGAATCGATCTTTCAAAAATAGCCAGAAATGGAACTTCTGGCCGACACCTCCTTCGGCAAAAATGATGGCTGGGAAAAAACCCAACATCCCGTTGAGGAGGAAGACTATCCATGAGGGGAATGCAACAACGACACACCAGAGGCCCGCTCGTGGATGATATCGTTCCATGTTGTCACCGGGGAACCTGCGATAGTGCTCGCCCCTATCAACATCTCCTCCGGAGATGAACCCCGAAATTATCGTTTGATAATCACTGAAAGCAAATCTCCATCCTTGAGTTGGTGTGCCAACCCAACGCGTTGCCAATCGAATTTCGCGGATGGACCCTTGATTCGAGCGTAACGGAATTTTCGAACGAAGTCCCTGTGCAAAGTATTGCACACATCTTCAACGGTCGAAGTATCTTTGACAATCAGAGGTTCAACCAAATCTGCTTCCTGACCTTGGGGTTTGAGAAAGATCGACATGAAGCCGAGGTTGTCGTATAGGAAATCCTTCATCTCCTCTACACCCATGCCGGTATAGGCTGAAATTGGCATGACTGGCCAATCATCTGGGAGCATATTAGTTGTCCGAGTAAGGTCTTTCTGACTTGCAATATCCATTTTGTTTACAACAACGATGGCCTTGGAGTAAACCCTGTTTGCAGCCATCGAATCCACAATGTGATCTGCAGTCGCATCGATTCGCATTGTGACATGTGCACTGACGATTCCGAAGGAGCGAACAATATCTTGAACTTCCTCTTTTTCCAAGTAAGTCTGTTCACAAGTTGAACGAACAATAATCCCGCCACGGTCCGTTCGCCTGACAAAAACAGGGGGTCTATCTTCGTTCAATCGCATTCCACTAATCTCCAGTTCTCGGTTGAGTACGTTGAAGTGTGATTCTTGGAATGGGTCCACGACATAGAGAACCATATCACAGGAACGAATCACGCCGAGAATTTCCTTTCCACGGCCCTTTCCCTCAGCGGCCCCAGGAATCAAACCGGGCAAATCGAGAATCTGAATTTTAGCACCTCGGTGTTCCATCAAACCAGGAATACAAGTGAGTGTAGTGAATTCGTATGCACCCACCTCCGAATCTTGCCCTGTTAATCTGGCGATGAGTGTGGATTTACCCACAGAGGGAAAACCGACCAATGCAACTGAGGCATCCCCTGATTTCTTGACTTCAAATCCAGACGCTGGGCCACTGCTTTTCGAATGAGCTTCTTGGGCTTCAATCTTGCGTTTCAGCGCGGCGATTTTGGCTTTCAGTTTCCCGATGTGGTGCATTGTAGCCTTGTTTTTCTGAGTCTTATCGATCTCCGCTTGGATTTCCGCAATCTGCTCTTTAATCGTCGCCAATGCATCACCTCCTCGTGGCTCTCCCGACCCTATGGGTCGGGCCCGGGTTCTTCAACCCGATGTGCAAGAATTGACTCGGGCGAGCATTGATGGGTGTCCGACACCGACGTGGTACCATGGCATCTGTCGACCTCGTCGCTCGACTGGTCGACACCGCCGTATTCAGGGGCCTATGTGGCGTTCCAGGGGGGCAATTGGCAATTGCAATTTCCAAGGGCGAGTTCCGCGAACGTCGCCCCGACGAGATCCCTTCACTCCAACGGGCTTTCGATATCGATGCCGAGGCCGAATTCCTCGATTGGTATGATGCTCAGCCTGTTGATTGGACTGGGGCCGGTTTCCTGGCCGATTTGTCACAATTGAATCCGGAGGTGGCCGCTGATGGATTACGCCACCTCACAGAATTGGCTAGCCCTGGCTCTTTTCGCTGTTGGGAAGGCCGAGCCATGTTGTATCTTGACGTCCTCCTCAATCGAACCATTGCGGACATTGAAGAGTTGTATGATGGGCGAACTTGGTTTGATGCTTTGAATTCAGTATCGACCTCTGAACCAAACGAATATGCTGAATCCGTTGTCATGTCGTGGATGGCACAGCGCGAAGACATGGGGGAAACACTTGATCCGAAGCAAGATGCTCGAATATTGCCGACCATGGAAGCTCATCAATCGACAGCAGATATCTTGCACCGCACTCTACAGACTGCGCAAATACCAGAGTTGTTCTTGATGGTGGGTCGAGATTGGACAGATGCGACACGTTGGGGACAAGGGGAATGGAACTTGGGCCATTTGCTCGAGCATGGATTACCGGAGGCCTGAGAATGGAACCCGCCCTCATTGTTCTGGGTCGATTCCAACCCTTCCATAACGGCCATGCTGAACTGATCAATGGTGCAATGTCTTTCTTGGGTGTGGAGGGTTCTGAACTTCCATTGCGAATTTGCATCGGTTCCTCACAAGCTGAGCAATCTTTGGACAACCCTTGGAGCGCGGAAGAACGGGAACAGATGATTCGGGTTTGGTTGGGTGACCGGGATGTCGAAATCGTCCATGTACCCGATTTAGGGGATCCTCCGAATTATGTGCGACATGCCGAGAAATTTCACGGTCCACCCGGTATAATTTTCACTACTGACAAGGGTACCTCAGAACTCTATAGAGCGGCGGATTGGTTTGTAGTTGAGAATGATTTAGTCAACCGTGAAGATTGGCAAGGTTGGCGCATCCGTGCCACCATGCAAATGCTATCGACCGTGATGGAGGAAGAGGCTGCAATCGCTGCATTGAATGTGAACATGCCAGAGTCTGTAGTCCGCCTTATTTTCGACAATGGTTGGCAGCGACGATTGTTCCACATGGGAACTGGTGGAGAACCTGTAGGTTAGCAATTACCTACTTCAAATTCAATCGTTGTCAAGTGATCTAACAGTGCATCGATGCGATTCTGATTGACGCCCATGTCGCCAATCCCCAGTCGTGATTCTGAGTGAACCTGAATCCATGTTTGGTTTGCAGTACATCCAGATTCGATGTAGAAATCATCTTGGAACATCAACCATTTTGTTCGGAAAACGGTATGGGATGAGAATTCAGATTCATCTACCACAGAGGTTCTGCCCTGTGATTGAATCCAATCCATCGCTGCGGAGTGCACCGCTTCAGGTGTTCCATCAAGCACGATTATTGTCTGCGCACAATTGCGGCTCCCTTCGGGGCACTGCGAAGGCATTTCTGATGATTCCGGTGCGGCAAAACCACCCAAGATTTGAATCAAGAAAAGACATGAAATCCAAATTACAGGAGGTAGCAATAGCCACCTTCTTTGGTCCATGCTCTCACTCCTTAGAGACGACGACTCGGGCGGGGCGTAGGACACGATCTTTGTACATCCATCCCGCCTCCAGTGTATCGATGATTGTTCCATCAGGGTGTCCATCGGAGGCTGGTAGAGTTGACAGCGCCTCCATTGTATTCGGGTCGAATTCTGTTCCGACTTCAATTTGTGTGAGGCCTTCACCCTTCAGAACTTCGAGTAGGTTGTCTCGAGTCAATCGCACACCATCTGCGAGAGGTCCTTCTTCAGCAGCCTCAAGCGCCTTGTCAAGACTGTCGAGGACCGGCAGGACTCGACCTGATAGATTGAATCCTGAAAATTTGAGTAATTCCGCCCGGTCTGTCGCTGAGCGTCTTCGAAGGTTGATAATATCTGCATCTCTGTAGGTGATTTCAGCTTCCGCCTTTTCAGCACGATCGATGGCTTCGGCGAGTTGCTCCTCAACAGTCGGCTCGGCGTTTTCCTCTTCTGAGGTATCTTCTTCATCGACCTCTTCGGCGACTTCATCCTCAGACATTGTTCCCAGCGGAGCGGCAATCATTCTTGAATCCGACGACCACATCATTGTGGACGCACGTTGTTCAACCAGACGACACCGACTTCCAATCGTTCGTGTGTGGGGTGAATCTCAACCATCGCAACAGGTGCGTCGACCACATCAGCGATTTGTTCAGCCAACATGAGTGGTACGTCGAGGCGACCCATGTTTTGATCGTGGAAGATAAATTGCTCTGGAATGTCGGTTTGTTTTTTGATTTCCTCAATCCAATTTGGAGCATCTTCATTGGAGCACCAAATGGCTCCGAAGACGATAGTCCCGTCCTCAGTCAACTGTTCATGGGGGGCGATTGTGTGTTCTCCACGTCGTAGGAACCTGCGACGAAGTTGCCCTGAATCTTTGTACGATGCCGTGCAGTATTTGACCATGAATCCATAATCCGCAGTGACTTTTGCGTGCAACTCTCTTGCCAATTCACCTGACCCTTCTGCACCCGCCGTAATTTCATCTGACAGATTGAATCCTCGAACCTCCATATTGTCGAAGTTGCCAACGGTGATTTCCAATTCATTCAGGTTGAGGAAGAGCGCCGGTCCATCTCGCATCTCCTCGATCAATTCGTGTAGTCGTTCTGCTTGATCGGGTTCACATGGCAATTCAATGCCGACATACATTCCGGCGTCACGACAGGCCTGCATGGTTGGTACATAGCGCTCGTACTCGAGATTGAGCAGGTGGAATCGAATTTCATCAAGACCTGCATCTGCTAAATCTTGAGCAACTTCAGGTTTGAATGGAATGCTGGTATAGAGATGGATGTGATGGGTGTCTCCAAACTCTTTCTTTAGTTGGCGACAAGCTTCCATGCTGCGTTCTGCAGCCATCATCGGGTCTCCACCAGTAATGCCTGTCCCAGTCGCATTCATGGCCTGTCCTTCTTCAAGAACGGCACTCCAATCCCCGATGTCGACTCGTCGCTCATTGGCATACATGAAATCGATTTCACGGCGGTTCTCAGAAAGCGGGCAGTAATCGCACATCCAGTGACAATGCCCGGTTACGAACAACACCAGTTTGCTTCCCATTTGGCATTGGATGCAGCCTTCGGCTTCATCGATTGAAGGTAATTCAATCATGCACAAGCCTCCAACAGCATCCGATGGTAGCGAGAATCATCACTCAATTCAGGATGGAATGTCAGAGCGACTCGGTTTCCATGTCTTACTCCAACAATTTCTCCAGACAATGTACACTCCACATCGTCACGAACATCTCCAAAGCGCGGCGCACGGATGAAAACTCCAGGGAATCCACAATCCAGTTCGGACTCAAACGAGTCCACCTGTCCGCCGTAGGCGTTCCGGTCGATATCTGCATCGATCAATGGTGACCCACCATCTTGTGGATCGGCGAGTAGAATGGCTCCAGCACAGGTCGCGAGTACGGGGCGTGAATCATTCTCCCTCATCCACGCAAACAGTGCAGGGAGTAGGCGACTGACCTCATCATTGCCGCGTAAACGCATCACTGTACTCTCTCCGCCAGGTAGCAATAGAGCATCGATGGACTGTTGTTCCATATCTTCAGCTGTGCGTAATTCGACAACCTCGATTTCCATTGACAATTCTTTGGCAGCCCGTTGAATGGCATCGATATGGGCATGGCGAGCACCCTGCAACATCGCAATGCCGATGACCACCATGATTCTGGGGCCAAACTTCACTCACTTCAGGCCTTCGTTGAGAAAAAGCACGAATCAGGCATGTCGGGACTCAAAATCTTGCATGAAGGCCACCAAAGCAACCACGCTTTCCAATGGGCAACCATTGTACAAACTGGCTCTGATACCCCCCACACTTCGATGACCCTTGAGTCCGCCCAAACCTGCGGCCTCTGCTTCTTCCAAGAATATGGGTTCAAGTTCAGGATTGGAGAGTCTCCATGTGACATTCATCACCGAGCGTGAATTCATTTCTGCGTGCGGCGCCCAGAAGTTGGAGCGGTCCAATTCTTGGTAGAGTAGGTTGGCTTTGGCTCGATTTCTTGCGATGGATCCTTCCAATCCTCCGTTGTCTTCCAACCACTTGAACACTTGATCCAATACGAAAATTCCGAATGTATTGGGTGTATTGAATAGGGAACCTTTGGATGCATGAACATTGTAATCCAGCATGGTGGGCAAATCATCACCACATCGCTCCATCGCCCAAGGTGAGAGAATCACCAACGTGACTCCGCTGGGCCCCAAATTCTTCTGGGCTCCAGCGTAGATGATTTCGTGAGCGCCGACATCGATTGGCACGCCCGCGATGTCTGAACTAGCATCGAGGATTCGGGGTTTCCCACCACTGTTCGGTAGGTGGTGATATTGGGTTCCGTAGAGCGTGTTGTTCGATGTATAGTGGACATATTCAGCCTCACCCCTCACCGTATAATCGCCATCGGATGGCACGGATTTGTAACCATTCTCTGAGTCGTCCCAAATGGCGATTGCATCGCCGACTCTACCCGCTTCTTTGAGCGCCTTTTTCGCCCAGCCCCCAGTGATTAGGTAGTCGGCCTGTTGTCCATCCCGTAAGATGTTTAGAGGCGTCATGTAGAATTGTAGAGATGCTCCTCCTTGGAGGAACAGAACAGTATAGTCATCGGGTACAGAAAGCACCCTGCGAACACGCTCCATCGCACTGTCAACCACACTTTGGAAGGTACCACTCCGGTGGCTGATTTCACACAGACCAAATCCTGAGTCCATCAGGTTGGGTAGTGCATCACCCACGGCTTGCACTACAGACAACGGTAGAACGGCGGGCCCGGCTCCGAAATTGTGAATCCGTTCTGACACATTCTTCGCTGTCCGCCTCGGCATTTGAGGACTGTGGAGGATTGACGTCAGTTGTCCGGTGCTCTGACCGGGCTGGGGCAAATGACAGAGCAACAAGATTCGAGGTCATCCAATGGCAGGAGATATCCCCTGGCATACATTCGCTTGTCACGACTGTCCAGATTCCGCCTTGAGACGTGATCTTCCAATTCTCGACGTTGTTTTTTGAGGAGTCGTGCCAACTTGTTTACATCGGCCATGAACACATCTTCACCGTTGACCACAGCCCAATATTGGGCCTTTTTCTGGGCGATTCCAAACCCGGATGCCTTCCAAGAACTCTCTCTGTTTTCTCGACTCTCAACCTCGAGATAGTGATTTCCAGTTTCGGTCGAAGCCCAGTCGAATCGAAGGGCGATCATCGCCCCGTCGGGTGCCTTACAGGTCAACCCATCCGTCCTCTGATCAGCGGGCAAAACTTCCCATCCAAGGTTTTCAGCGACGGCGCGCTCTAAGTCAGTCCTCTCCGACAAGGTGTCACCGAACTGCGAGTGGCACATCTGGATTTGAGCAAACCGGTCCCGCATTGTGCAAAGACTATCGCCGAGAGTCGTGAGGCCGTAATGTGTCGAATGAGTTGCTGGCATTGTCTGACTACACGATGCTCGACCCCGAAGGAGACCTCGATTTATTTCTCAGTGAAGCCTCCACCCGAACATTCGCAGCCATCTGTGTATTGCCAGAACACGTTCAACAGGCTCGCACAAGTTACAGTGGAACCATCGCTTGCGCAGCGGGTGGGTTCCCCAATGGGGACGGCCCTTTGCATGAACGAATTGCTGAGGTGAAGCAGGCGATTGCCGATGGCGCGGATGAGATTGACATCGTCATCGATTTTGATGCACTCATGGATGGCGAACGCGACAAGGTTGCGACCGACCTTGCGCAGATGCGACAAGCTTGCGGTGATAAAATTCTCAAGGTGATTCTTGAAACACCCGAACTCGACCTCTCGTTTGCTGAACTGGGCGCGAAACTTTCATTGGAATTCGGTGCGGATTTCATCAAGACATGCACGGGAAGGCGTGGAGGTTGTACACCATTGGTCGCACGAACTCTCGCTGAATTACTTGCCACTTGGAGCCATGAGAATAACGGCAAAGCACGTGGTCTCAAACTATCGGGTGGAATCCGTGAACCCGGTCAAGCCGAGGGTTACCTCGACATTGTCCGAACCGCATTGGGCGATGGATTCGTTCATCCGGCGACATTTCGCTTTGGAACATCTAGGATTCTATCTTGATCATTGTACAAGTAGTAACCAATGATGGGGAATGATTAGAAGAGAATTGGATGAATGAGCCCCATAGGGGCTCTGTCCGAGGGAGGTTTGCATGATGGCTAAAGATAACGCATCCTCCCCCCGCTCGGCATTGTTGCTCTCTTTCCTCTTCCTCGCCTCGGTTTTTTCTGCACCCGGCCTGTTCGCTACAGTGAATGGGGAAACTGTGAGCCATTTTGGAAACAGTGGATTTCCACAGTCGGTCAACATCACATTTCCAAGCGAAGGTCACGATACCAGTACCACTCTGATTCTTGGAGCAAACTCGGTCGTCAGTACGGCCTCACTCGATGTTCGGGGCTGGCAAGGTCCTACTGGTGAGAGTCCAACCACGATAGGAATCGATGTGGGCAATGATGGGGATCTAGAATGGGCCTTTGGCGGCCCAGGAAACGGTTCGTTCGGCCTCGTCGATGAATTTTCCAATGGTTGGCATTCTGCCGGTGTTAACCTCTCAACCGGTTCAAATTCCACCTATTCGATACGTTTGCCTCTGAATGCGACGGTCAGTTCGGCTTCCTTGGAGGTCTCCACACTCAGTGAATTGACCCTCAGTGGGAATGACGTTGAGGATGCGGCAATGCGCAAAGTCAGTTCATGGGGTAATTCTACCCACCTAGATTGCAACTATGGCAATTCATCTCTCATTTGGGTGGGGAAGACAGAGTGGGCGAATTGGAATATCTACCGTTCAGTTTACTGGTTCAATCTCACACAATTTCCAGCTGTGACCGTTTTGGATGCCAATCTTTCATTTTGGGTTCATGACGGTGTGAACAATGCCAACACCGGTCAAGCCAATACTGCTCAGCACACTTACCGGGTCCATCCGCTACTGAAGGACTGGGTCGAAGGCATGGAGTCTGGCTCCCCGGCAAATCAGGGCCCGGGTGTGTCGTGGAACAATGCGATTGACAATGTGACGGGAACTGACTACGCTTGGGCCTCTTCGGGGGCATCAGGCGCTACAGATCGGGGTGGTGCAATTGCCAACGTGACCAACAGCCCAGCCAATTTGGAACAGACTTGGTTGGAGTTCAACTCCTCCGGTCTAACCAATTTGATTCAGGGTTGGGTCAATGGAACCATCCCGAATCAAGGGCTGTTACTGGTTGGAGATGAGACCACCAGCAAACCTGATGGGTCGAGGTTGTCGATCCCCTCCAGCGAAAATTCAACTCACGGCCCCCGCCTGACCATCGTTTTCGAAGGAACGGATGACGTCACAGGCGGGCTTGATGTCGGCAATGATGGTAGTTCAGAATGGAGTCATGCGGGCAATCTCAGCAATGGCACAACCACTCCTGATTTCTCTGCGACACTCAATGCACTGCTGGCCAATGCATCGCCGACATTCACCGATGCTTGGGGCAATGATTTCGTCGATATCCCGCTCGGTGTCACCGGAAATGCCACACTTGTACTCGGCAACATCGAAATTGAGTATGATTGGGAGCCGTCAGTCGCACATGGTGCCCTGACGCCCGAAATCAATCAGCATCTGAGTGGAACCACTCCTGACCCAACAGGCAATGTGACCATCCCCATCAACGTCACCAGTGGCAGTGCCGGCATTGTGGAACTCAGCAATCTGAACATCAACCTCGGCGATCGCCCACCTTCGATTGGTTCGATGAATCTGCCCACAGAAACACTGGTGCCCAATGGGGATACCGAAGTGATTGGAATTCAGGTCACGTCCTATCAGGGTCTTGGCAACATTTCTTGGTTGGCGATGACGCCCCAACTCAGTGGTATTTCGAACCCACCGGTCCTAGTCTATTCATTCGACAATGCAAGCAGCTGGATTAATGACGAGAATGGATTCGTTGCCAATGTTTCGGGCAACTGGCAACCACTGAATTCTGATACCGGATTGATGGAATGGGATCTCGAAGTGAGTTGGGACTGGCCCGAAGAGCAGGGTGTAGTATGGCTGGGTCAAGTCACGACTACCGACAATCTGCATACCGACAGACTCTCAACTCTGACTACCAATCACGAACGGCGAATGGAGATTGTTGATTTCCACCTATGGGATGAGACCGCACCTAGCGATGGCGGTCCAGAAATCTTTGAAGATGATTGGGTGGCAGGAGGCGACCTTCTACGGGCATCTGGAGTAGTACATTTCCTCGACGAATCCAGTAGCCCACAGCCGGGAGATATACGCGTCGAACTTGAGAATGTGAGTGGCAATTCTAGCACGGGTTTGAATGGTGCCTTCTCTATCAATTCCGTTGCACCCAACTCCAATTACTACGATGGATTCACAGTCACTGCAAAGATATCAGGGCCATTTGATTCCACACCCGAAGGAGACGGCGAGCGTCTGTTCAATATCGACGCAACCAATCCAGGGATGATGCTGAATTCCCCATTGGGTGACCGCATTATTCCCTCCACACAGCAATTGTTCAACGTCTCGATTGCAGACTCCATCGGCATCGACGAAGGGACCTTGCGCCTACGATGGTGGATTGAAGCTGCGCACGATGATGGTGATGGGGTCCCCTCAATCATGGAATATGCCAGTGGGCCCTTACAAAGGCAAGGGGATTCCGAATTCTACCATGCGACATACGACGACACGTCCAACGCACAGGGTCAGCGCGTGTCTCTCTTCATCGAAGGGAATGATATTGCGGGTAATTACCTCGGTACCGGTCCAGGGTTTGAGCAGGACTTGACCGATTACATCTCGTTGGTCCCAAGTCCAACCTCATTCATTGGGGCCACGCTGCAGTATCACGGTGCCGAAACCCTCGTCCCCTCCCATTCGACTTGGTTGAACATCACACTGAACGACCCCAATGAACTGGGCGATATTGAGGAGATTGTCGCCGATCTTGGTTCAAACACAGAATTAACGTGGACTGCGGCCAATGGGTTCTCCTCGAACGACCCCGAAGTACAGATTCTCGAATACACGATTACAAGTGAGGTTGAA
>Ga0066836_10000185_pt1 | contig 26742 bp, 34 predicted proteins | sample ETNtaG_18_FD_71568 | JGI IMG/M metagenome (GOLD analysis project Ga0066836, IMG submission 71568) | Marine microbial and viral communities from oxygen minimum zone, Eastern Pacific Ocean - ETNP201302SV91 | ecosystem: Environmental > Aquatic > Marine > Oceanic | place: Pacific Ocean: Eastern... | reverse complement strand
ACACGAGTTGGGTCTGGATGATAGTTTACTGTAATCTCAGTTGACACTGTCTGCAAGTCCTGTGATGCCGACGTTGTCGCCTTTGTATACTTTAGGGTACGAACCTCAAGTGGAATAACTGAATCTTGGAATGGAATTATAAAATGCAGTCCTTCCTCTAGTGGAGGATCAACTACATCTACGGCATTCCAGTGGAGTAAAACTCCTCTGAATCCTGCATCTACAATTGATATTGCAGAACCGACCAAAACACCAATTATAATTAAAACAATAATTCCAATGCCTACTAATTTAGCCGCACCGAAATTGATATTGACTGGTCTACTTTGATATTTAGACAATGCATTAGATACGGTTTTACTCTAAATATAGTATGCGAAGTTTTTAGAGTGTTTTTTCAAAATTTTCATATAATTTAACGCATACATTATTACTTTTGATTAGATATGGTATAGTATGGAACCAAATTATTCGTGGATTTATTTACTCATATTTTTGATGATCCCGTTAGCCAGAATACTTCCTAGAATTTTGAAACGTAGCGGTTTAAAAGAAAAAATTTCTGCTCGTCCTGAGAGTCCTCGTGGAAATTTCTTCAGAGAACCACCTTCTGGTAAATTTACAGAATCACCTTCTGATAACTTTACAGAATCGCCTAGCAGGGAGGAATATTCAACAAAGAATTGGTCTAAAGAAAAAATTGTACTTGGTTTGTTGATGACAAACATTTCAAAATTTGAAGAACTGCAAAAAAGAGGAAACTTGTCTGTGAATAATCTGGACAGAATCTTACAAGATCTTGAAAAATCAGGTTTTATGATGCCCGTAGAGAAAAATGGTCCTTTTGGAAAATCAATCCAACTAAAAATTACAGAAAAAGGTGTTAGAGAATTTAGACGAATGTAATTTGGATCTTTGATTTTTATTACCAATATTCAGTTAATCCGGTTATGGCAGATAATGAGAAATCCAACAAACTGTCTAATACTCAAATTGCCTCTAAGAGTAGTCTTGTGGCAGCTGTAATTACTATTCCAACTTTAGTATCATTTTTTAGTATTTGGCAAATTTTTGATAATTTAATTTATGGTGCAATTGGAGGACTAATTGTTAATTTTGTTGCATTAGGTTTTTCCTTTACAATAGTAAAAAAATTCCTTGTAAAAAAACAAAATAAAGACACTGAACTAAATTAGATAAGAATGAATGTTGATTTATCTCAAATTGAGAATGTATTGATCTCTGAAATTGATTTATCATCAATTCAGGCTAGAATATTTCTACTAGTTGTAATAAATGGAAAAATGAATGGTTCTAGAATTTCTAAAGAACTTGATATAACTGAAGATGAGGCAATAAATAATTCAAAAAAATTAATGGAATTAGGGGCTTTCATTGATATGCCAAATAATGAGTTTGAATCAATGCATCCAAGATTTACTGCAGTTAATATGTATAGAAAAATGTGTGAGAGAAAACAAATTGAATTTAAAAAAAATCTAAAAATAGATAATATTGGTGTAGTTCTAGAAAAACCGTATGATGATGCAAGGACTAAATACAACAATAAAAAGTGAACTTTATGAGTGAGAATTCTAATGATAATCCAACTGAATCAAAAGTACCAACACCTCCAATATACAAGTGCTGTGATAATCCTCAAATCACATATCTCTCGCCAGTTAACATAAATGTAGATGAACGAACTATTGGTACCGTAGATGTTTGGAGATGTGCATCTTGTATGAAGTCATTTTGTGAAGAAAAACAATTAGGTATAGATTCTATTACTGATATTGTTGGTATGCCAAGAATTGCTGATGATGAAAAATGGGGTGTTGTTGTTAGTAAATTACAAAAAGGAAAAGACAAATGGAAATTAATTAAACTAAAACAAAGTGGTATTTTGAAGTTTGAAACTGTTGATGAGCAAGTTATTGATTTAAAAATGGAAAATTATCAAATAGTTGATGATTTTCATACAAGTTTTCTTGTGTTAGATAATCTACACAAAGCAGTTGAAATTTGAATTTAATTGGAAATTATAGTTAACATCAAAGAAATTGATGGTACTCAGATGGCTGCCAAAATCACAGGCGATTTTAAGATAGATAAAAACTCATTTCCATTTACGGCTATAGCATTTGGAAGAATTGGAGGTCAAAATATAGGTGCCAAATTATCTGATGAAACTGAAAATAAAATTAAGGAATTAGGCTATGATATTGATGAAGTAATACATGAACTTCAACGCAATTTGATACAAGGAAATCTTAACTTACCAGAAGGATTATCAAAAGAATCCTTTATTGATGATTAAAATTCAGCTTCTTCTAGAGCCTTTTCACAAACACATAGTTTAGTTTTAGGAATTTCATCAATTATTAGTGTAAGTAGTTTTTTTGTTATTTCAACATTTTTTGCTAGAGTTTCCATGACTTCTTTAGCTGTTACTGGTTTTTCTGCCCATACATCATAATCTGTAACAGTTGATATTGATACGTAGCAAATTTGTGCTTCCCTTGCAAGTTGACATTCTGGAACTAATGTCATTCCAATTATATCTGCACCAGTTGTTCTAAAGAATTTTGATTCAGCTTTTGTAGAAAATCTTGGTCCTTCAATGCAGACATATGTACAATCTTTGTGTATCTGAATTTCTTGTTTTTTTGTTATGTTTAGTATTACATTTTGTAGTTCTGGGCAAAATGGCTCTGCAACTGATATATGAATAACTCTACCATCTTCAGAAAATGTTCCTTTCCGTGATTTTGTAAAATCAATAAATTGTGATGGTAGTGCAAGATGACCTGGTTCAAATTCTTCTTTTAAACTACCAACTGCTGAAGGAGCAATAATTCTCTTGACACCCATTTCTTTGAATGCCCAAATGTTTGCTCTATAATTTATCAAATGAGGTGGAATTGTATGTTTTTTTCCATGTCTTGGCATAAATGCAACCATTCTTCCATTGAATTCTCCCACAGTTATGGAATCTGAAGTTTTACCATACGGTGTATCTATTGTAATTTCAGTACTATCTTTTAGTAAACCAGAATCATAAATTCCAGTTCCACCAAAAATTCCTATTTCAGCATTAGCTGTAGTTGTCATTAGTATTCCACCAATGATTCTATTCTATATTCTTTGATTTTTTCTTTTCCATTGAGTTCAGTTAATTCAATTATGAATACAAAACCAATGACGATTGCATTTAATTTTTCAACCAGTTTTGCAGCTGCCTTTGCAGTTCCACCAGTAGCCAATAAATCATCACAGATTAAAACTCGTTCATTTTTCTCTAATGCAGTTTTTTGAATTTCCATTTGTGCTTTGCCATATTCTATCGAGTATGAGATTTTTGCAGTTTTTCCGGGTAGTTTTCCAGCTTTTCTTAGTAAAATCATACCTTTACCATATTTCTGAGCTAGTGCACATGCCAAAATGAATCCTCTAGATTCAATTCCAGCAAAAACATCTACGTCATTTGGATGAATTTTTTTTGCAATTTCTTCTACAACAAAGGATAATGCTGATGGATCTTTTAGCATTGGACTAAAATCTCTAAATAAAATCCCTTTTTTTGGAAAATTTGGATAATCAGCAATTTTATCTTTTAAATTCATAAAAATACAAAAAAAATCAGAAATAAAAACCGTTAGATGTCTAAATTATACTAATTCACAGTAATTGTTAATGATGAGGACGATATTGTATCTGTGATTTGAATTCTAACATCTCCAGGAATTATATCCTCTGGTATAATCCAATTAGTACTAAATTCTCCATTACTTTTTGCATAAATTGTTAATTTATCAGATATTACATTATCTCCATTATCAAAGAATTCTATATCAAGTGAAGTTGATGGATTTACACCAGCACCTGAAATAGTAACAATTTCTAATAATGAATAAGTTTTAGATTCTTTATCTACGAATACAACTATTTCCTCTAAAATATTTGAAACTGTAAAACTATGTTCTGCAGTGTTACCACCACTTTTTACTTTTAGTGACCATTCTCCTATTTTTGGATCATTAGGTACTCTAAATTTATCACTTAGAAAACCACCAGTTTTATTACTAAATACATCAATTTGCTTTACAACATTATTTTCAGAATCGTATAATGAAATAATGAGAAGTGCATTTGAACCTGTTTGCCCCATTAACAATATAGAATCTCCAGGCTTATACTCATCTTTTGTAGTTTGCATGGTGATTGGTCCAGAACCTTGTGTTAAACCAATTGAAAATACAGTATCACCTCTAGCCTTTCCATGTCTAACTTCAACAACGTAAGAACCTACAGATAATTCACTAGGCTCAATATCATAAATATGATATCCATCAGGACCTAGATTTATGGTGTCTGATATTTTTTCTTTTGATGAATCATCAAGAATTATAATTGCAACTGTTGCATCGGTCTTACCTTGAATTATAATTTCGATATTTTCATTAGTATTATGATTTAATTTTGTAGTACTAACAATAATAACTTCTGCTGGTTCTTCTCCAATTCCTACTACACTAATTCCTTCTTCTTTACCCTGGTTAGCATGTAATACATAAGTTCCTTTCATTTGACTTAGTTCTGTTGGTATATCAAAACTAATAATTCCTGATGTATCTACAGTTACAACATTTGAAAAGATTTCTTGGCCTTTTGGATCTTCAAGATAAAATAATAAATCAGTATTTGCAATGGCATTTCCAGTAAATGAAAGTGTATCACCTGGTTCATAACGAGATTCTAAAGCATTAATTGATATTAATTTAGATGAAACCACATCTACATTTCTTTCTACTTCTGTTTTTCCATCTGTAACCTTTATGATTACTGTTTCTAATTCAAGTTCAGGCGAAAATAGATTTTCAAATGACCATTTTCCATCATACCCAGTTGTTACTGTATCTATAGAAATTATTCCAATAGTTTCTTGCATTGTTGTAATTGTTAGTGTGACATCTGGAGTTGCATCTCCTTTTAATGTAATTATATCTCCTCGTTTAACACTAGATGGTATTTCAGAGAATACTAATTCCAAAGTATTAGATATAGTTCTCTTTTCTGATTGTGTTAATCTAATACTGATTTCTTGTTCAGCCCCTACAGAATCCATTATAAGAAATTTTGTTCTTTCAGAGTTAATTTTTTCTGGAACACTTTCTGTTATAATGAAATTTCCATTGCTATCTGTAGAAAAAGACTCCTCCATTTTATCATTAATATAAAAATTCAAAGTTTGATTTGGGGTAAAACTAGTTCCAACTACTCTAAAGTCAGAACCAGGTGAAAGTTTTTCTGGGATTAATCTAAAATTTGATTCATTATTTATTCCAACTGCTTGTGGTTGATCAATTTTACTAATTCCTTCATTTTGTACATTTGTAACAATTTTTGCTGATTTAATGGTATTTCCATCATTATCAACTGCTTTCCAATTTATCACTGGTTCTCCTACTGATGTTTTAATTCCAAATTTTACAGTTTCACCAGGTTTGATTGAATCTTCAGTTGTAAAAATAATTACTCCCTGAGGAGTATTTTTTCCAATCCATCCTTTTTCTGTTTTAAATGATTCAAATGAATTATCTCCACTTAGCCAAATTCTAACTGAATTTATTTCCACATTGTTTCCTTCACTATTTTCTATCTCTAAAATAGATGATTTTTCAAATCCATTACTATTTACAATTATTTCATTTTCACCGAATGCAGTATAGTCTGAAACACTAAAAAATGAAATTGTTAATAATGACAAACATAGTATTCCTACCAAGAATAACTTCATTGTTCTCAATAATGAGTGTCTACAATTAAACCTTAATCACAAAAGATTCTAGACTTAGGCATTTCTTGAACTGATGTAATTTAACACATCTGGCTGTGTAAACTTTAGTTCATATGATTCCCATGAATCAAAAATACTCTCAATATGACTAACATCTTCAGATTTAAGATACTTGCCATCTGAAATTGCCACGAATGATTCAATATCCTCAATACTACCAAATGTTGGAATTATACAAGTCACTGCTTTCTTTGATAAAATAAATTTCATTGCTAATTGCATAATGTCATATCCATACTGCTTTCCAATAGGCATGACTTCTTCAACTTTCTCAAATGCTCTCTTGAACCATTCTTTTTTTCTAACTGCTCTGTGATCATCATCATCTATTTTTTTATCGACATCTTCCATTGTTTTCATCTCACCAGTTAATACACCACTTGCATCTGGAACTCTAACAAAAATACCAACTTTCTTTTTTTCAGCATTTTCTAATAACTCTCTTCCAGGAATTTGCTCAAATAGATTGTATACCGTTTGTACTGCAGATAAGTTTGGTATATCCATTGATTCTAATCCTTCTGCAGTCCATCCAATTGCTGGGCCTAATGCTGATTGATATGTTTTAATTTTTCCTTCAGAAATTTTATCATTTAAAAATTGAAAGACATTTTCATCTCTAATATGGTATAATTTTGGATTATGTAATCCATAAATATCGATATGATCTGTTTGTAATCTATCTAAACTATCTTGCAACATTTTTTCGGAGAATTCTCTTTCAGAGAATCTTTGTGGCAGTTCTGCATGTCCAATTTGCTTCACTTCTGAAAAATCGTATCCATATTTAGTAGAAAATACCACCTCATTTCTCATATCCTTAAAAACTTCACCAACAATTTTTTCTGCTCTGCCTTTTCCATACATATCAGCCATTTCAAAAAGATTAATTCCCAAGTCATATGCTCTTTTTAGCATTCGTTTTGCACCAGATTCATCAATTTTCTTTCCCCACCATCCTGGAAGTGAGAAAGCCCAAGTTCCAAAACCTATTTCTGAAACTTCAATATCACATTTTTCTAATTTTCTATATTTCATTTACAATGCTCCTAAATTTTTCCAATCTAGTTTGGATTTTTGATTCATTTAACACTAATTCACTAGGATCAAAATTTGAATTTATCTCTACCCATGACTTGCAACCTTGAAAATTAGAGTTAAGTGGAAGTTTTATTTCTGGAATTTTAAATGTTTTAAGAAAGATTGCTTTGAAAGGTTTGTCAGGTTTCCAATTTCTTCTTTCCTGAATGTACGTATCACTCCATACATGAAATTCTGATAATCTATCAACAATTTCCATTGATGTAATGTCTTTTTCATACAAAACTTCAGCAAATGATGTAATTTTATTAAATCCTTCATCTGGTTTGTCGTTTAATACTTGTTCAAGAAAACTATGATATTCTGGTTTTACATGTTTTGGTTCTTGGTGTTCCCATGTTGGAAATAAAAAGAATTTTTTTGATTCTATATTGAATCCTGATGCTGTTTCTAATATTCCACCTTTTCTTAGAATTACAGTTTGTTTTCCATTTTCTAATGCCTTAACTACAGTAGCCCATTCTTTCAGTCCGTTCATTATCCAAGACTAGTAATTATAGGAATAATATCCTTTTTCACACAAACTATCATAGGTGTATCAACTTTGATATATGCAGAAACTCGTGTGCCTCTAAGTTCCATTATCAAGTCCTGAAAAACATGCAAGTCATCTGTTTCAAATGCTAACATGAAATCTTCATCATGTATTCCAAAAGAATATGTTGTATTCAATTCAACTTGAGGAAATTTTTGACTGGCTTTGATATGCTCATCCATCATTTGTTTTCGTTGTTCTAATGGTAGCAAATACCATTCTCGTGTTTTTATGAATGGATATACAATTGTATATTTTTTGGGCTCTAATCCACCTACAAATGAATGTGTTCTATTTGTTTGAGCATAAATTGATGGTCTGGTAGATGATAAATAAACTCGTGATGGAGTGATGTATTTACCAACTACTGTAAGATATATTTTTGAAATCGTTTCTTGAATATCTTCTATTGAATCAGACATAAACCATAGTAGAAAATCTGCATCATCTCTTAATCCTAATGTTGAATAACTACGGATTTTAACTGGAGAATTCAAAATTACATTTTCAAGCTCTCGTGCGGATTCTTCTTTTGCCAAATCTGCCATCCATCTCCATTTTGGGTCAATCTTAAAGAATGAAAAATTAAAGAATTGTCTATTTTCTTCTTCTGCCATATGATTTTTCATCTTTCTCAGTATTTAAAATGGTTATTTTCTAAAACTTTAATTTTTATACCGTCATGAAATTTTAGATATATGAGTGAAGAGCAACAAGCCCAACAATTAATGCAGCAACTACAAATGCTTGAGAACCATTTTACTCAATTAGCACAACAAGAAAATACTATAGTTAATATCATTCGTGAAGCAAATTCTGCAATTCAATCAATCAGCGAAACAAAAACTAAGACTGAATCAGACAGTTTGGTTCCAATTGGAATGGGCGTCTATATAAAATCAAAAATTCAATCAAAGGAAAAAATTATCATAGATGTTGGTTCTGGTGTGGCAGTTGAAAAAGATCAAAATTCTGCTATAAATTGGCTTGAATCTAGATTAAAAGAATTAGAAATTGCATTACAAAATGTCAGTTCACAAAGAAAGCAAGTTGCTGATAATTTGGAAATTGGAAAACAACAGATGCAAAATATTATGCAGAAAGCACAAATGCCTAAAAAATAAACAATGTTTGATAATCTAAAAAAAGCATTTTCTGATGTTTCAAAAGGGTTTAGTGAAAAAGAACTAAATGAAAAAGATATTGAGGCTGTTTTATTTGAATTAGAAATTAATCTTTTAGAATCAGATGTTGCAATAGAGGTGATTGATTCCATAAAGAATTCTCTTAAAGAAAAATTAATTGGGACCAAAGTTGAAAAGAAGACTATTGGAAGTTTTGTCAAAAAAAGTTTAATTCAATATATTGATGAAACATTTGATGATGCAGGTAATGTTGATTTAATTAAAAATATAAAATTAAAGAAAGAATCTGGCGAACCCTACATTATTGTATTTGTTGGAATAAATGGAACAGGTAAAACTACTACTCTTGCCAAAATAGCTAATATGCTTAAAAATTCCAAATTTTCACTTGTTATAGCAGCTTCTGATACTTATCGTGCTGGTGCTATTGAGCAACTACGTGAACATGCAAATAGATTAAATCTTAAAATTATTGCACAAAATTATGGTTCAGATCCAGCAGCAGTAGCTAAAGATGCAGTGTTATATGCAAAATCACATAAAATTGATTGTGTTTTAGTTGATACAGCTGGTAGAATGCAGACCAGTGCAAATCTAATGGAACAAATAGAAAAAATTACTAAAGTTGTCCAGCCAGATTTTAAAATTTTTGTGGGTGATTCACTTGCTGGTAACGATACTGTAAATCAGGCAAGAGAATTTCACAGTCATGTAAAGTTAGATGCTTCTGTTTTAACTAAAAATGATGCAGATGCACGTGGTGGTGCGGCATTATCAATTGTTAAAGTAACTTCAACACCTGTAATCTATGTTGGAATAGGTCAAGAATATGATGATATTATTTCATTTGATAAAAAAATATTTCTAAAAAATGTATTTGATGAACATGAAGATCTTACAGATACAACATCCATAGAACCAACACCAGAACCAACACCAGAACCAACACCAGAACCAACACCAGAACCAACACCAGAACCAACACCAGAACCAACACCAGAACCAACACCGGAACCAACACCGGAACCAACACCGGAACCAACACCGGAAAGTAATGAAAATGATCCTTTTGAAGGAATAGAAACAGATGACATCAACGAGTATGCAGATTTGTATAACACACCTCCTCCAGAAAATGATAAAGAAGCAGAAGCATTGGCAAAAAAAATTAAAAAGTGGGTTTCTGATGGAAGACCTAACCCGTAATAAATCCCAAAACTATAAGAAACTATTATTGTTTAACATCATATGACATTAAAAATTAAAAATAAACATATTTTAACAATTAATGAATTAGAATCTAAAGAAATTGAACAGATAATTGATCTTGGCATTGAATTAAAAAAACAGAAGCATAAACATAAGGAAAATAATATTTTAGAAAAGAAAACTTTGGCAATGTTATTTGAAAAGCCATCTACGCGTACTCGTGTAAGTTTTGAAACAGGAATGTTCCAATTAGGTGGTCATGCTTTGACATTATCTACTAATGATCTCCAACTTTCACGAGGAGAAAGTATAGCTGATACTGCAAAAACATTATCACGATATGTAGATGCAATTATGGCACGTGTCTATGATCATGAAACATTAGAAATTCTTTCACAGCATTCAAGTGTACCTGTAATAAATGGTTTATCAAATTCATATCATCCATGTCAAATTCTTGCAGATCTTATGACCATTAAAGAGCATAAAAAAAATTTTAAAAAAATTAAAGTCGTGTGGATTGGTGATGGAAATAATGTTTGTAATTCCTTAATACTTGGATGTGCAAAATTAAAAATTAAAATATCAATTGCTACTCCTAATGGTTTTGAACCTAGTACTGTAGTTACATCAACTGCCAAATTACATACTGATATTGAATTAACAAATGATCCTATGGAATCTATTAACGATGCAGATGTAGTTATGACTGATACATTTGTATCAATTCACAATAATGAAACTGATCGTTTGAAGAAATTCTTACCAAAATTCCAAGTCAATAATTCATTAATGCAAAAAGCAAAAAAAGACGCAATATTTTTGCATTGTCTTCCTGCTAAACGAGATCAAGAAGTTACATCTGATGTATTAGATGGCCCACAATCTGTTATTTGGGATGAAGCTGAAAATCGTTTACATGTGCAAAAAGCTCTATTAATTTCACTTTTAGGTTTCTAAGGTTTATAATAGGAATTCCAAGTTTTTCCATATAATGGCATATTCAAAAATATTGCAAAGAATTCGTAATGAAAAAACAAATTATCGTAAAAGAAAATCAATGTTAATGGGAAGACGTGATTTCATATCAGTAAATATCACTAATGAAAATACCCAAGTTCAAATCTTAAAGCCTATTATTTCTGGTGACAAAGTTTTAGCATCTGCTCATTCCAGATTTTTACTTAAAGATGGTTGGAAGGGTTCCAGAAAAAGCATATCTGCTGCATATCTTACTGGCTACTTAGCTGGTAAAAAAGCAATTTCTAAAGGCACTAAAAATGCAATTCTTTACAGTGGTACTAAAAAATATACTCAAAGAATGGCTGCAGCATTGAAAGGTGTAGTTGATGCTGGTTTAGAAGTACCTGTTAACATTGAAACATTTCCGCCAGAAAATAGAATTAACGGCGAGCATCTTAAAATAAAAAATGATGTTACAACTTTTAAAACAAAAATAGACTTGGAGATAAAATCAGCATGAGTCAAACTACACAAAAAAATACCCCAGGTGGAGGAAGATTTGGTGGAAGACCAGGTGGTGGACCAGGTGGAAGACCAGGTGGAAGACCAGGTGGAAGACCAGGTGGCAGACAAGGTGATAGACCTAGACGTCCTAGAAAAGAACATGTAGAACCTGAATGGATTCCAAAAACTATACTAGGAAAAAAAGTTTCTACTGGAGAAATAACTACAATGGAAGAAATTTATGAAAAAGGTTTTAGAATTCAAGAATCAGGAATAATTAAAAAACTCTTACCTGATCTCAAAACTGAAGTAATTGATGTAGGTTTAATTCAAAAAATGACACCTAACGGTCAATCAACTAGATTCAAAGCACTTGTTGCTGCTGGGAATGAAAATGGTTGGTTAGGAATTGGTTTAGGTAAATCAAAACAAATGAGAATTGCAATTGAAAAAGCAAATAATGCTGCATTTCTAAACGTAAGTCCAGTAAAACTTGGATGTGGAAGTTGGGAATGTAGATGTGATCAAAAACATTCTGTTCCTTATAGAGTTCGTGGAAAAGGTGGAAGTGTAAGTATTGAATTATTGCCAGGTCCTAGAGGCTTAGGTCTTGTTGCTGGTGGAAAAATTAGAAACTTATTACGATTAGCGGGAATAAAAGATGCATGGACTTTTACTAAAGGTTCAACAGCAACAATGAATTCAACATCAAAGGCTCTTTTGGAATGTCTTAGACAGACATTTAGTCAAGGTTGATTGATATGGCAAAAGCATTTCTAGTTGTAAGAATTAGTGGGCAAGCTGATGTACCATATTGGGCAGTAACAACTATGAATTTATTAAAACTAGAAAAAAAACATCGTGCTACTATTATTCCTGAAAAAGATAATACATTAGGAATGCTGCGTAAAATACAACATTACATATCTTGGCAGGAAGTTGATACTGAAATTGTTAAAGAATTATTAGTTAAAAAAGCTAGAAAATCTGGCTACAAGAAAGTCACATCTGAAGATATTGTTTCCATTGGATTTGCTTCAATTGATGAATTAGCAGCATCACTAGCAGAAGGGAAAACATCATTATCAAAATTAAAACCATTAAAACCATGGTTTGCCTTGGATCCACCAAGACATGGTTTTAAGCGAAGCACAAAGAAACTATATGGTCAGAAAGGTGTTTTAGGATATAACAAAGAACTCTCTGTAATTGTAAAAAGAATGATGTAAAATGGCAACAAGATTAAGAAAAACACGAAAACTTAGAGGAGGAAGACATATGGGATGGGGTCAGGTAGCTCAGCATAGATCATTTGGACATAAAGGTGGTCTTGGACGTTCTGGACATCTTAAACATCTAGCAAGTACAGTGATTAAAGAGGATCAAGATCATTTTGGTCATGAATCTACACATCGCCCTGCATCAGTTTCAATAATCACAAAAAAATGGATTAATGTTAGAGATCTCGATGATTTGTTTGCAAAATCTGGAAAATCTGAAAATTCTAAAAAAGTTTTAGATTTAACTACTCTTGAATATGATAAACTTCTTGGTGGCGGTAAAATAACAAATGCATATACAATTAAAGTAAAATATGCATCAAATTCTGCTCAAGAAAAAATAAAAACAGCTGGAGGAGAAATAATATTACCAAATCAAAAATTCCCAGAAAAAACTGACAAAGAAGTAACAAATAACGATGGCTGAAGGAACACTAACTGAAACTATTCGAAAAATCGTAGCTAAGGCTGAACCATATATTCCTCAAGTACCAAAACCAAAGAAAAAACTTTCGTTACAAACAAAATTAACTTGGACAACAGGAGCATTAGTAATTTATCTTGTAATGGGGCAAACTCCACTTTTTGGTGCAACTGCTCCAGAATTTGACTTTTTGGCATTTGCAAGAGTAATTTTTGCATCACAGCAAGGTTCTCTAGTTGAATTAGGTATTGGACCTATTGTAACTGGTGGATTACTTATGCAATTGTTGCGTGGTTCAGATATTCTAAAATTTGATTTCAAAAACCCAGCTGAACGTGGTGTATTTCAAACTGCAACAAAACTTGTAACTTACATTGTAATTGTTGCAGAATCTATTGTATATGGTGTTGCTGTGTATGGTCCAAATATTAGTGAACCAACTGTAATGTATATTCTGATAGGGCAGCTTATGGGTGCGTCAATAATTGTAATGTTTCTAGATGAGTTAATTCAAAAAGGTTGGGGATTAGGTAGTGGAATTAGCATATTCATTTGTGCAGGTGTTGCTCAACAAATTCTTTGGAGTGTATTTAGCCCGCTTCCAGCAGGTGACGGAGGAGCTATAGGTATTTTTCCATTCATAGGTCAAATGGCGCAATATGGTGATGTTACTGATGCTTTGTTTAGATCAAACCAACTGCCGAGCATATTTGGGTTAGCTCTGACTGCAGGAATACTCTTGATTTTAGTTTATACACAAGGTATGAAGGTAGAGATCCCAATTGTGTCTACAAAGTATAGAGGCTTTGCTGCTACATATCCAATTAAAATGATGTATGTATCAAACATACCAGTAATTCTTGCATCTGCACTTACTGCAAATGCTGTTTTTCTTGGTCAAATGTTTTGGGCGCAGTTTAACCCGAGAAATGGTAATACGTTTCTTAACATATTAGGGCAGTTTGATCCCACAAGTCCGTCTTCACCAATTGGCGGATTAATTTATTATATTACACCACCTAGAGGACTAGATCAACTTGCATTAGATCCAGTACGTGGTGTTTTGTATGTATTATTTATGATTGGTATAGTAGTTGTTTTTGGTAAGCTTTGGGTAGAATTAGGTGGTTTATCACCAAAGAAAGCCGCACAAAATTTGTTAGACGCAGATGTTCAGATTCCTGGATTTAGAAGATCAAATAAACCAATTGAAACGTTACTTAATCGTTATATTCCTTCTGTAACAATAATCGGTTCTATGATTCTTGGTTTGATTGCAGGAGTTTCTGATGTCTTGGGGGTGTTTGGCACAGGTATTGGTGTATTACTGACAGTGGATATTTTAATTAACTATTATAACCAATTAGTCAAAGAACAAGTAGAGGTTGTAATGCCGCGTTTAGGTGCTTGGCTTGGTAGAAAATAAACGAGTTGTAATAGTTGGAATTCCAGGTGTTGGAAAAACCACACTTGTAACTAAGGTAGTTGATAAATTAAATGATGACAATAAACATGCAAGTGTAAAAAGTTATGGAACCGTAATGTTTGAACAAGCTGAAAAATTGGGTGTAAATGATAGGGATGAATTAAGAAAACTACCAGTAGAGAAACAGAAGGAATTACAAAAAATGGCTGCAGAAGAAATATCAAATTTAAAAGATGATGTTGTGTTTGTTGATACTCATGCTTTTATTGCTTCAAAATCTGGATTTTATCCTGGTTTGCCTAATCATGTTTTACAAATACTTCAACCAACACATTTCATAATAATTTCTGCACATCCTGCCGAAATTTTCAATAGACGAATGAAAGATAAAACCAGAAATAGAGATAAAATTTCAATAGGTGGTATTAAAAATGAACTTGCTATTCAAGAATCTATGCTATCTAGCTGTTCTGTACTTACAGGCTCCCCAATCAAGGTTATTCTCAATAATGAGGGAAAGGTTGAAGAGGCAGCAAATAAGGTAATAAAAACAATAGGTGTTTAAATGGAATTCAATATTATTCTAAATTTTATCGATGTATTATTTCTCCAAATGGATATGTTTGGAATGAGAGAAGGTCCACTTGGAAGCGCTGATCCAATGATTAAAGGAATGATTCCATCTTTCTTTGGAATAGTAGGATTTGCAATTTTACTAAATTTATTCAATTCTGGAATTAGACGAAAAATGGTTGATCAAATAAAATTCAAAAGAATTACAAAAGAAGTTAGGGCATGGCAAAAAGAAAGAATGTCTGCATTTAGATCAAAAGACCAAGAAAAAATTGCTAAAGCTAATAAAAAATCTGCATACATGAACAAAATGAACATGGAAATGATGCAAATGAATATTCGTCCAATGATGATTACAATTATACCTCTATTGTTAATTTTCTATTTCGTTCTACCACAATTATTTTCATATACTGTTGGTATATCTCCAGTTCCTCTAAATGTTATTCCTGGCGACTGGTTTGAGTTGACATGTACTGCTGCAAAAGTAGCAGAAGCACAATATTGTGGTCAGGAAAATGAAATCTACTTGTGGGCTATGTATTTCTTAGCTTCCATTGCATTCAGTGGAATCATAATGAAAGTAACTAAGACTCAAATGGATCTAGGATAATTTGTTAAAGTCTGTAATAATTTCTGGTCCACCTGCTATTGGAAAAACTACTATAGCAAAGGGATTGGCTGAAGAATTTAATCTGACATACCTAAGCGGCGGTGACATTTTAAAGGATATGGCAAAAGAAGAAGGTTTTGCTTCAGATGGTAATGATTGGTGGGATACTGAAGACGGTATGAAGTTTCTTAATCAAAGAAAAACAAATTCTGATTTTGATAAAAAAGTTGATAAAAAACTACAAGACTTTTTTCACAATGGTAATGTTGTAATTACTAGCTATACTCTTCCATGGTTAGTTAATGATGGAATTAAGTTCTGGCTTTCAGGAACATATGAAAACAGTGCAAAACGAATGAAAAAACGTGATAATGTTTCTGAATTAGAGGCATTAGAGATAGTAAAAAAGAGATTTAATGAAAACAAGATTATTTACAAATCTCTTTATGATTTTGAGTTTGGTGATGATCTTTCAGTATTTGATAAAATAATTAATACTAATGATCTTAATGCTGAACAAGTATTGGAAGTTGCTAAGTTATCTGTGAGGGAATTATTTGACATTAAAACAGCTTGAAAATCTAATTACAATTGATCAGGATATTACAAATCCAGAATTTGGTGTAAATTATGATCAAAGAACTACAGAACAACTCTTAGAATATGGACTTATTTTAATAGATAAACCTCCAGGTCCAACAAGTCATGAGGTTGTTGCTTGGACAAAAAGAATTTTGAATATTTCAAAGGCTGGGCATAGTGGTACACTAGATCCACAAGTTTCTGGGGTTCTTCCATTAGGGTTAGGTGAAGGAACAAAAGCATTAGGTGTTCTATTATTAGGACCCAAAGAGTATATGGCGTTAGGTCGTTTACATTCACTACCATCAAAGGAAAAATTACAACAAACTCTGGATTTATTCAAAGGTGAAATTTTTCAAAAACCTCCTCAACGCTCAGCAGTTGTTAGACAAACACGAACAAGAACCATTTATGAATTGGAATTACTTGAACAAAAAGAGAGATTAATTCTTTTGCGCGTTTTGTGTGAAGCTGGTACATATATTAGAAAATTATATTATGACATTGGAGAAATTTTAAGTTTTGGTGGTTCTATGATAGAATTAAGACGCTCAAAAGTTCACCAATTTTCTGAAGATCAACTAGTTACAATGCATGAATTGGCGGATGCATATTCTACTTGGAAAGAAAGTGGCGATGGTTCAAAACTTAATAATATTATTTTACCAATAGAGCATACATTAAGTGAAATAAAATCTGTTGTAATACGAGATTCTGCAATTGATTCTTTATGCCATGGAGCACAACTTGCTATTCCAGGCGTATTACAAATATCTCCAAATCTTAAACAAAATGATCTTGTAGCTATATACTCCCAAAAAGGTGAGGTAGTTGCATTAGCTGAGGCATTATTATCTGAATCAGAAATTAAAGAAAATATTAAAGGATATGCATTCAAAACAAAAAGAATTATTATGAAACCAAATACATATCCTAAAAGTTGGCGAACAAGTTCACCACCAAAAGAGTAGAGGAGTATTCAAAATGTTTCCAAAGGGATTAATTTTAGCTATTTCAATAGGTATTATATCTGGTCCATTATTCGGAATTTTTCTATATGAGTTTGTAGTTGAAGAGCAATTAGTATATGTTGATGGAACATCATTATCAGTAGTTACAGATAAAATTAATTTCAAACTTGAGGAACCAATTATAATAAAAATTATTAATTCAGGTACTGATGAACTAACATTTCCTGATACATCTTATGGTCTTGTTATAAAACAATTGGATAGTATTCCTATCTATACACCAAAATCTATCCAAGAAGTATCAAAATTGCAATCTCATGAAGAAGTTAGTTTTTCATGGAATCAGTTAAAAAATAATGGTAATTTGGTATTAGAGGGTACGTATAAAATTACAGTTAAAGCTATTACTAATGACGATAAAATCATTGAGAAAATTGTTACGATACATATTTTGAAATGATACATTATAATGCATTTTTATAATGATATTTTAGTTATAATTTGGCGAAAGCTAAAGCCGGGGTCGCCTAGCCTGGTAGGGCGCGCGCCTGGAAATTACAATAACCATAAAGCGCGTTCTCGCAAGGGATCGAGAGTTCAAATCTCTCTCCCGGCGCCATTCTTTAATTTAAAATTCAAGAAAATATTTAATTAAATATGAAAAAATTTGATATTGCAATTATTGGTGGTGGAATTCTTGGTACATCAATTTCATATTGGATTTCAAGTATGTTTGATTACAGTGTGTGTGTTATCGAAAAAGAATCAAGTGTTGCACAACATACATCTGGTAGAAACACAGGGGTAGTTCATACACCATTTTATCTTGATCCAGAAAAAAAGAAAATCTTTGCAAAAACCGCTAACATATCATATGATATGTGGAAAAAACTTGCAAAAAAAGGAAATTCATCAATTGATAACATATGGAAGCAAGTCGGAACAATTGAAATAGCATTAAATGAAAAACAACATAAAACTCTTGAAAAATACTTTGAATGGGGAATTAAAAATGGTGTTTCTGAAAATCATCTATCAATTCTTGATTCCAAACAATTAAAACAAAAAGAAAAAAATCTTGAATGTAATTCAGGTCTTTTTTGTAGCAGAGATGTATCAACGAATTATAATGTGCTTACAAATAATTTAAAAGACATTTCAGAAAATTCTGGAGTAAGTTTTCTTTTTCAAAATAATGTTAAAACAATAGAAAAAAAAATTGATAGTAATAAAATAATTTTTATGGATAATTCTGAACTTGAATGTAATTTTATTATTAATTGTGCAGGAGGGAATTCCCTTGATATTGCAAAGCAATTTGGATTATTGAAATCTTTTTCTGATTTACATTTTCGTGGTGAATATTGGATAGCAGAATCAAAACATGCTAATATTGTTAATACAAATATTTACTGCGTAGCAAAACACCCAGAGTTTCCATTTTTGGACCCACATTGGATAAAAAGAGCAGATGGAACTACTGAAATTGGACCAAATGCAGTACCAGTTCCAACTCCAGAAACATATGATGGTTTTGTAACAGATATACCTACAACACTTTCAAAATTAGCCGAAATTGTTACTGGTAGTGCCAAAAAATTATTTCTAAATTCAGATTTTTTATCATTGATTTCACATGAATTTCAAAGTTCTATTTCAAAAGATGCTATGGTTAAACGAGTAAAAAATTTCATTCCTTCATTAGAAACAGATTATTTCACTAAGCGTGGTACTGCAGGAATACGAACTCCTGTTATTTCACCTGATGGAGAATTTGTTACTGATGTATTAGCACGTGAAGGTTCAAACTCATTTCATATTATAAATTATAATTCTCCAGGTGCAACTGGGGCTCCTGCATATTCTGCATATGTAGTAAAAAAATTACAAGAAAAAGGAATTCTAACTAAATTTAAAAATAAATCAGATATAGGCGTAGATCCATTATGGAATTTTGAAAAAACTATAGATGAAATTTAATATTACTACAAAAAATCAAATTTATGTTACCTGATAGATGCTCAGTCAAATATAGTGGAAAAGATTGTGTTAATCCTCCAGAATTTGTAATTGAAATTATACATGAAAATGATTCATTTATGGTAGGAATAACTTGCAATAAACATAAAAATATTATTTCAGAAAAAATTATAGAGTTACAATCCAAAGGAAAAATTCCTAAAGGCAAACTTCAGTTTGAAAAATTAAAATCTGTAGGCACTGATTGTGTAAGAATTGATTCTGATGAATTAATTCAGTTGGATTAGTTTACACTGAATAAACTAATTTTTTATCATTTAATCCCAGAATTAAATTTTTGACAGTAATTTCAGTCATTTCATATCGTGTTTCATCAGTTGAGCTTCCAATGTGTGGTGCAAGAACAGTATTTTCAAGTTTTGTTAATTTATTTTTTTTATTTATTGGTTCTTTTTCAAAAACATCTAATCCTGCACCTTGAATTTTGTTTTGTTCAAGATACATTATCAAATCATTTTCATTTACAATTTTTCCTCTTGATGTATTAATTAGAAATGATGTTTTTTTCATTTTAGAAAGAAGACTTGAATCAACTAGGTGATGAGTTTCTTTTGAATATGGAATATGTATTGTTAACACATCACTTTTCTTAAACAGATTATTTAGTGAAACATATTTAGATTTTAAGGAAATTTCCATTTTTTTAGACATAGGTTTTCTATTATGATATATCACATTCATGCCCAAACCAAGAGCCTTCATAGCAACTGATTTTCCAATTCTACCCATTCCTAGTATACCTATTGTTTTGCCTGAAACATCTCTACCTACATAGTCATATGCACCAAAAATCTCAGTCCAATTATTTTTTCTTATTAATCTGTCACCTTCAGTTATTCGCCTCAAAAGATCAAGCATCAAACTTATTGTTAATTCAGCAGTTGCATTTGTTAATACATCAGGTGTATAACCTATTTTGATTTTTTTCTTTTTTGCATATTTTATATCGATATGATCAAATCCAACACTATACGTACTAATTATTTTTAGTTTTTTTGCTGAATTAATAATTTGTTTATCTATAGAATCGTATGGAAAGCAAATTAAACCATCTTTATCTTTAATTAAATCTAATAATCTATTTTTAGGCATTGGAATTTTTCCAGAATGTACTGTTATTTCATATTTTTTCCTTAATTTATCTAAAGCAAAGTCATGTAATCGCCTAGTTAGTAATACCTTAAATTTTCTTTTCATTTTAAGAATTTAATTATGGTCAAACCATTTATAATATTTCATTATAGAAGTTTTATGCCTTCTGAACAAATTGATGAAGATGAGTTTTTGAAATGTGATGATTGCAAGAATCTTCTTGAAAAATGTACGTGTGTTTGTCCATATTGTGGAGAACGTGATGAATGTGAATGTGTTTTATTTGATGCGGCTACTGGAGGCTAAAAATTATGAACAGTGAATTAACATGGATGATAGGTGGACCACAAGGAAGTGGGGTAGAATCTGCCGCAAATATTTTTTCTCAGGTGTTTTCAAAAATGGGATATCATATATTTGGAAAACGTGAATATTACTCAAACATAAAAGGAGAGCATAGTTATTTTGCAGTAAGAATTTCTGAGAGAGAAATTCATTCTAGTATTAAAGGCACAAATATTTTGGTTGCATTTGATGCTGAGACAATATTCAGACATGCTGATGATGTTTTGAGTGGTGGAGTAATAATTTATGATTCTGATATTGAAAAATCTAAGGCTACAGATGTTTATACATTAGAAAATGATTTTAGAAAAAGATTATTGAAGTTTTTTGAATCTAAAAATAAAGAGGATTCTGTAAAAGATATGCTCGAAATAGCCTCAGAAAATGGAGTTAAAGTATTTCCTGTTTCATTTAGAGGTATTTTATCTGATCTTTCTGATCAAATGAATAATCCTAGACTCAAAGGTATGGTGCGTATGTTCAATGTTTTAGGTGTTTCATTTTCTCTTGGTATGTTAAAATCTCCAACAGATATTATGCATAATGCAATAGAATCAATTTTTTCAGGAAAAAAAGCAGTTGCAGAACTAAATGTCAAGGCTGGAACTTTTGCATATAACTATGCAGCAGCAAAATTTACAGATGTCAATTTCTCATTTGAAACTAAACAAGTAAAGCCAAATACCATTTTAATTCAAGGTCATTATGGTACATCTTTAGGTAAAATGGTTGCTGGTTGTAGGTTTCAATCATATTATCCAATAACACCTGCATCTGATGAAAGTGAATTTTTAGAGCGGAATGAAATTTTAGAAATTAATGAAGACAGACCAGGATCCACTTTGGTTGTTCAAACAGAAGATGAAATATCTGCAATTGGAATGTCCATAGGTTCATCTTTAACTGGTACACGTTCATCTACATGTACATCAGGACCAGGATTTTCATTAATGGCTGAATGTCTTGGCTGGACTGCCATTAACGAAGTGCCACTTGTAATCACATTATATCAAAGAAGTGGTCCTTCAACAGGATTACCAACAAGACATGGACAAGATGATTTACTATTTGCAATTAATGCAGGTCATGGTGAATTTCCTAGAATTGTTTATGCATCTGGAGATGCTGAAGAAAGTTTCTATGATACAGCTAATTGCTTTAATTATGCTGATGTTTTTCAAATTCCAGTTATCCATATGATGGATAAATTTATTGCCAGTAGTGTTACAACCTGTAAAAAATTTGAGCCAGATAAAATAAAAATCAATAGAGGTAAATTACTTGAAAAAATCGAAGAACCTGATTATCATAGATTTGCACATACAGATGATGGAATATCACCTAGATCTAAAATTGGATTAGAAAATGGAATATTTTGGAATACTGGTGATGAAAGTGATACACAGGGTCACATATCAGAGGATCCAGTAAATAGAGTAGAAATGATGGATAAAAGATTACAGAGATTTGATCAAATCCTTGAAAACATACCTAAAGATGAGCAAATAATCTCACACTCTACTGGGGAAGTTTGCATAGTTTCGTGGGGTTCTACAAAAGGACCAATATTAGACGCTATTGAAATGCTCAAAAATGAAGGGATTGATATTGGATTCATTCAACTCAAACTTTTACATCCATTTCCAAAAAAAGCAATAGAACCATTGTTAAAACATTGTAAAATTCTGATTGATATAGAATCAAATCAAATGGCTCAGTTAGGTTCTCTAATAAGACAGAATTTACTCAAGGAACCAGATCATTACATACTCAAATACACTGGAAGAGCAATGACATGTAACGAAGTTTATGATTCACTTAAGAAAATTATTAATAAAAATGCAGAAAAGAAGGAGATTCTAACATATGGCGCTTAAACTAGGGGATTTCAAAACTGATGTTCATAATGATTGGTGTCCAGGATGTGGTGATTTTGGAATAGTCAATGCGGTTCAAATGGCATTAGCAGAAATGCAAATTCCTCGTCATAAATCATCAATTTTTTCTGGAATTGGTTGTTCTGGAAAAACTTCACACTTCATTAATGTATTTGGTGTTCATACATTACATGGTCGTGTCTTGACATTTGCTCAAGGAGCAAAAATTTCAAATCCAGAATTGGAAGTTATTGCGGTAGGTGGAGATGGAGATGGATTAGGAATAGGTGCAGGACATTTTGTTGCTGCAGGAAGAAGAAATGTTGATATGACATATATCATATTTGATAATGCTGTTTATGGTTTAACAAAGGGTCAAGCATCACCTACACTCAAGCTAGGAGAAAAAACAAAATCTCTGCATACACCTAACTCAAATTATAATGTTAATCCTATTGCACTTGCGATATCAAGTGGATTTACATTTGTTGCAAGAGGATATTCTTATGATGTAAGACATTTGAAGGATCTAATTATAGCCGCAGTTAAACATAAAGGACTTGCATTTCTTGATGTTTTACAACCATGTCCAACTTATAATGATATCAATACACGAGATTGGTTTAGTGGTGAAGATAGAATCAATGAAGAAACAAAAAAACCAATGCCACGTATATACAAGTTAGAAGATACCGATTATGATCCTGTTGTACATTATAGTGATGAAAATGAATTAAATTCAAAACGTTCTCAAGCCATGGAAAAATCTTTGGAATGGGATGCAAAAATACCAATTGGAATTTTCTATAAGAATGAATTAATTACACCATTTACTAGAAGAATAGTTGATAAAATTCCAAATTATATAGAAAATCCTTCTGCAAAGCAAAAAATTTCTCATAATAACAAATCTATTACAAATATTGATAAGATTCTGGACTCATTAAACGTCTAAACAAAATGAATAATGATTATTAGACAGTCTCTATAAAATTACATTACAATTGAACATAGTAGAAGCAAATAAAATATTTCGAAAGTCAATCATCAAAGGCTTTTTTGAAACAGAATTAATGAAATTAGATTTTAAAAAATCAAATGTAAATCATCCTTCAATAACTGACGATGGATTAATGAAATCTAATTTGTTGCACATATTTTTTGATATTGAAACTGGGTCTGATTATCCTGATGGAGATGAATGGTTTGTTGTTGAATTTCTATTTCCTTATTACATGAAATTACCAGATACAATAAAAGGAACAGATTATTTTACTACAATTACAGTGGATGATGGGAAAAACTTTTGGCATCATCGTGAATTAATTCGTTACAAATATGGAAAATCCAAAAAACTTGAGGAATCTATTAAATTTATTGAAACAAAATATAACACCTTACATGAAATGGTCGAACCTTTAGAAAAAGACATCAAGTGATTATTTTCCAACTATCTCCTGAATTTACAAATTTTTTTTCATTTGATATTACAGTATTTATTTTCCATCTAACTGCATCTATATCAAAATTATAAACTACTTCTGTAACATTTTCAGGAAGCTTCTTTGGATCTAAATGATATTGCAATAATTCTAATACAAAATCAATTTTTTCTACTGATGTTCTAAACCACTGACCCTTGTCAGCATTTACCATGAATCTAATTAATGGTTCCCCAGCAAAACTAAGATTAATTTGAATTGCTTTACCATCACCTCGTCTCCTTTTCATTTCTTTAAAAATTCCTTTTACTTTTTCCCATTCTCTATATTCAAACCATTTAAAAAATTCTCCATTAAATGAGTAAGGAATTGGCATGTTAATCATACTTACATATTTACTATCATAATCTCTTTCAATTTCTTCATCATTTGTATAAAATTTTTTTTGTAGAAGACTCGTAATTACACTAATTTCCCATGGAGATACTCCATAATGTTCTATAGTTATGGTTTGTGATTCGTTTGACAATATTACCAAGAACTATGAATTATAATTAAAGTTTCAAAGTGTGTGTAAATATTTCCACAGATACATGAGACCTACTGTACTGATCATAAATAACATTGGTTTCCAAGCAAAAACCGGAATATCAGGTGTGGAAATTTTTATCTTATAGTTTTCAAAAATTTTATGAATGTATTTGCTAATTCTGTTATTCCATACTTGATATTCAATATTGTATTTTTTCATTAGAGTCTCAATTTCATAAACTACAGGTGTACGTTGACTGAAGAGATGTTGGAGATAGTCCCTTGAAATTTCTACCTCTGCTTGAATTGAAACCATTCCTTTCTTAATATCAAAAAGTCTGATATGCATTTCCCATGGTTTTTTTAATTTTAGTGAAAATCCGTTACCAATTTGAAATGGTTGCTTATGTTCAAATTTGACTTTTGTTGCACCCTCATTAAAAAGAATATTTTGAATTTTTTCTACACTTTCTTTTACAACAACATGGAGTTCTTCCACACCAGTTTTTTTATCAACAAAGATTTTTTCTTTTGCTCCATCCATTAATTCTATGGTCTTTGGATATTTTGTCATGTATTGCATTTTAATTCACTTCAAAAACCCTGTATTTAAAATAATTAATCTAGTTTATTTGCAAAGCCTCTAACATAGACACATTGTTCATATGAAATTGCCATTTCATCATGTAATATTTTTCTACTTGTCAGTTTACATTTGGAATCTCTTACTATTGCAATTGGTTGAGATTCTGAGCCTTCACCCATTTTATGATTAGCTATTGATGCCAAATTATCTGCAGTAGCTTGAAATGTTACTTTTAATGGATTGCCATCAAGATCTATTTCTCCGCGTAAATCTTTGACAGGCTCTAATCCTGAACAAGCAATTGCAACACCAATTGTTCCAACTCTAGCTGGCATTAATCTGCTATCTACAATTATTATTCCAACATTAACTGAATGTTTTACAAAAATTCTTCTTTTTAGATTTTCAGCTACTTGATATGGATTTTCTGGATATAAAATTAATTTGGTACCATCAGAATTTGATTTATCTATTCCAGAATTTGGTGCAAGAATATTATCAGATGATGTTATCACAAATCCTGACACACCGCCAAATATTTTGTCTGACTCTCTTAGTATAACTTCTGCAAATTTTGGTTTAATCTTAAATTTTTTGGATATATTTTCAGCCGCTTTTGACGCAAATATAGAATTTGTATCTAATATTCTACCTTGTGAATTAGCAACATATTTGCTTGAAATTATAATTACATCACCATTTTCTAACAACATTTTGTTGTTAGAAAAAATTTTAGACATTTCATCAAATAAATCAAAACTACCTTCTTGTCGCTTTGATTTTAGAGGAATAACTGTTAATGCCACAACGTAATTACTAACTATTCTCTAATTATTGTTTTGAAAAGCTTTTAATCTCAAGAATTGGCATTGTCGTTCATGAATATAACTGAAAAAATACTTGCACGTGCTTCTGGTAAGAACACTGTATCGCCTGATGATGTAGTATTTGCAAAAGTTGACAAGGTAATGATACATGATGTTTCAGGTCCAGGTGTAATCAAGGTATTTGATAAATTGAATAATCAAGGAATTGATACATCACAATTACATGATGCATCAAAAGTTTGGGTTGCTGAAGATCATTTTGTTCCTACAGCAGAAAAGATTTCTGCTGAAAACATAGTAAAATTATCTGAATTTACAAAAAAGTACGGAATTAAGAAACATTTCAAATATGGAATGGGGCAATATGGAATATGTCATACATTATCACATGAAGAAGCGTTAGTTTCACCTGGCGAAGTGTATGTGGGAGGTGATTCTCATACAAATACTACTGGTGCACTTGGTGCATTTGCATGTGGTCTAGGTCACACAGATGTTGCATATGTATTACTTAATGGAGAAATTTGGTTTAAGGTTCCTGAAACTTTCTATTTCAAACTAAATGGTAAATTACCAGAACATGTGATGGCTAAGGATTTCATCTTGAAGATTATTGGTGATATTGGTACTGATGGTGGTGCATATAATACAATGCAGTTTGGTGGTAGCGGAATTGATGAAATGTCAGTTGAGAGTAGATTGACATTAACAAATATGACAACAGAGGCTGGTGCTAAGAATGGAATAATTGAGGCAGATGAAAAAACTTTAAACTATTTGCAACAACGTGGTGCAACTAACATAAACCAAATAAAA
>Ga0066836_10000184_pt1 | contig 26772 bp, 28 predicted proteins | sample ETNtaG_18_FD_71568 | JGI IMG/M metagenome (GOLD analysis project Ga0066836, IMG submission 71568) | Marine microbial and viral communities from oxygen minimum zone, Eastern Pacific Ocean - ETNP201302SV91 | ecosystem: Environmental > Aquatic > Marine > Oceanic | place: Pacific Ocean: Eastern... | reverse complement strand
TCTCTAGTCGCTCGAGTCCTGGAGAGTACTTTAGGTCGCTTCCCCTTACTTTGTGACCCATTCCAGACAACACCATAGCGATTGAACGCATCCCGGCTCCACCTATACCCACTACATGGATATCCTTAGCTTCTGTTAAAGAAAGTTTTTTGGCTGTCACCGTGCTTCCTCCAGCAATACTTTAGCTAATATTTTTGATGCTTCTGGATTCCCAGTCTCCCTGCTCTTCGCAGCCATTCTCACCAATTCCGCAGGATTCTCAATTAGTTTCTTGATCGTTTTTACTAGGTTTGCTCCGGTGCACTCAGCGTCATCAATAATCAATGCTGCACCAGCGTCAACTAACGATTCAGCGTTTTTCCTTTGGTGATCCCCAGGAGCATAAGGAAGCGGCACAAGTATCGCTGGTATTCCGATAACTGAAATTTCCGCAGTTATAGAGCCGCCGGCTCGAGAAATAATTAAATCAGCTGCATTAAGCACGGCGGGCATATTGTTTTCATATTCAATAGGTTTATAGTCAACCGCTTCTAGCTGTTCTGGAATGTCAAGTATTTCCCAGTCTCTTTCCCCAATGATGTGGTAAACACTAAGATTTTTAACCCCGTCGAGTTTATAAATTGCATCAATCATCGCTTCGTTAATTTTCCGTGCTCCAAGAGAACCTCCTGTAACTACTACTAATAAATTCTTCTCCGGTATTTCTAATTTTTTTTGATCAATTAATTTATTTTCTCGCCGGATCTCGCTGATTTCTCTGCGGACTGGATTGCCTGTTAAAACTTTCTTCCTTAGATCCGTCTCATTATAAGAAACTGCTGATTTTCTAGCCCACGTACTAATTAGCTTGTTGGCACGGCCTGCTACAGCATTCTGTTCGTGGAGTACGACTGGAACTTTTGTTAATAATCCAGCTAGAGCGCCTGGCACTGATGCATAGCCTCCTAGGGCGAGTATTATCTTTGGCTTTCGTTTTTGATAAATCCTGATGGCTGAGCGAGTTGCTACGACAAGAAGAACTAGCGTTCTCATAATGGATATTGGATTTCTTTTTTGAATACCGGCACCTGGAAGAGGTATTAATTCAAAATTTTCAGCGAATATAAGTCTTTGATCAATCTCCTTTTCGCTTCCGAGAAAGACAATGCTCTCCCTATCAACACCTGCCTCAACTAAAGAATTTGCTACAGCTAAACCGGGGTGGAGATGCCCAGCCGTTCCTCCACCGGCAATTACAGCAAAAGAATCTTTCATTTGACTCTTTGCCGTGAGATATTTAGAAGAATACCTACCGCTGCCATCCCTACTAATAATGAACTCCCTCCATAAGAAACAAAGGGTAGTGGAAGCCCTGTATTTGGCAGCCTTCCAATTGTTACTCCGATATTGACGAAAGCCTGGACAACGAACCAAATAGTAATACCCATCGCAAGAAGATAACCAAATTTATCCGAAGCGTTGGATGCGCCCACCGCTACGCGAACTCCCAATACAACAAATGTGACAAACAATGAGAGGACCAAAAGTGAACCTACGAGACCCATCTCTTCAGCGATAATCGTGAAAATGAAATCAGTGTGCGTCTCCGGCGTCCACCATTTTGATTTACTCGCTCCTGGTCCTACACCTAAAAGCCCCCCGTTGCTAATCCCAGTAAGGGATTGTAAGGTTTGCCAGCCTGTATTTAGCGAGTCACCTTCAAGATCCAAAATAGCTAGAAGTCTTTGTCGGCGATACGGAGCTGCTATCGCTCCGCCAATAACTAAAAAGGCACTCCCTGCTCCAATAGTTAGGAATTTCCCTAGAGGCATTCCTCCGAGAAATAATAAAATTGCAACTAAGAAGGCAACTAAACACATTGTTCCGTAATCTGGCTGATTGAACAGTAGGAGCATCGCAGGAACAAGAACCAATATTGGCTCCCAGTACGCACGAGGATTGCTTAGATTCACTCCATGATCTGAAAGGTGTTTGGCTGTGAAAAGAATCATTACTAACTTGAGCATTTCAGATGGCTGGAAAGTACCTCCAGGGACTGCCAACCACCTTGTCGCCCCTCCACCTTCAACACCTAGTGGCGTGAATAGAAGGAAAAACATGAAATATGTTATGCCTAGAAGTAGCGGAACTAAAGGTTTAAGTTTTCTATAGTCAAATTTAGAGCAACCAAAAAGTACAAACAAGCCAATGAGAAACCATATTCCTTGTTTTTGAAAATAGGAGAACTCGCCTAAGCCCTCTTGACTAGCTACAACTGATCCGGCTGACAAAACCATTGCTAAGCCAAATAGATTTAGAATGACGACCACGGCAACAATTTTCATTTGCAAAGGTGTCCAAAGGGTAGATCTCTTTTTATAACTTTTCTGTGGTGATTTCAACGTTGCGAACAATGCACTTCTCAAGCTTTGTCCGAAACCTGTTTGATGAGGAGGGTTAGTTATTGCCAATTTCAACTCCCACCAAAGTTTGGACTATCTTTTCAAAATCTTTCCCACGGTCTACGTAGCTGTCATACCAATCAAATGATGTGCATCCTGGCGATAGCAGAACAACATCACCTCTTTCGCTGATATTAAGAGCAATTTCTACTGCTTCATTCATTGAATTTGCTTTTGAAATGGGGACGATTTCCTCAAATACTTGCACGATCTCATCCTTTGCTTCACCGATGGCAACAAGGTGTTTTACATGTTCTTGTACTGAAGTTAAGACGCTAAGATCAAGTCCTTTATTTCGGCCTCCGAGTAATAGTATTACGTTCTCAAATCCTGATACTGCAGCCAAAACCGAATGAGGAGTCGTTGACTTACTGTCGTTGTACCATCTAACCCCTTCTCGCTCCCCTACAAGGGCAATCCGATGCGGGAGGCCGTTAAATTCTGATAAAATCTTCTTTATTGCACTAATATCAGCACCAGAATCTATCGCGACAGTTGCAGCAGCTAAAGCATTCAAAATGTCATGCGGTGATGACCGTTGCAATTCAGTAACTTTTATTAGTTTTTCGTTATTAACGCTTAGATAGCCATCTGTTACTTTGCTATCACCCGAATCTCTTCCGAAAGTCTTTACGTCCCCATGTTTAGGAAGATGATTCATTACAACTTCATCTTCAGCATTACCAATAGCAATATTTCGACTGCTGTGATTTCTCCATATAGAAGCTTTTGCGGTTTCATATTTCTTAAGATTTTCATGGACATCCAAATGATCGGGAGAGAAATTTAGCCAAGCTGAGACTTCTGGCGAAAAACAGGATGAATGACCTAAACGAAACGATGATGCTTCTACAACAAATTTTTCAATAGACGAATCTTCAATAGCCCTTATTAAAGGAATGTCAGTATTACCTACAGCCTCTACCTTTATTCCACTTGATAGAAGCATTTCCTTCACCATCATTGTTACAGTCGTTTTTCCATTTGTTCCAGTGATTGCTATTAGGGGTCGGTTATCAAATTGCGCTGCTAAATCAAATTCGCTGTGGATAGGAATGCCTAATTGATTGACATGCTCATAGATCCAATGGTTGTCCGGCAGGCCAGGTGTCGGCATAAAAACATCCAACGTTTCTACCAATTGGCTGATCTCTGGTTCGCTATTTGTTAGGTGAATTTTAAGCCTTAGGCTTTCAGCGAATCTTTTTGCGCGATCAGAAGGATCATCGTCAAATAGAATTGTTGTAAAATTTTTTTCTTGAAGGAAGCCAGCGATTGCTAGTCCTGTTTCTCCAAGTCCGAAGACTCCTACAGTTGTCGCTTCCATGAAAATTTCTCTCCTCATGGGAATTCCACCCCTCTAAGGTCAGCGATTTCAACGAAATCTGCATAGAAGATCCCAAGTGCAATTGCTACGCAAAAACCGCTGATGATCCAGAATCTAACTATGACGGTAGTTTCCGGCCAGCCTAAAAGTTCAAAGTGATGATGAAATGGGGCCATCCGGAAAATCCTTCTTTTGTTCATCCATCGATACCCAATAATTTGGACAACAACCGAAATTGTTTCAAGGACAAAAATCCCTCCGATGATTGGAAGGAGTAGCTGCGTGTTCGTTGCTAAAGCTAGACATGCCAACGCAGTACCTATTGCTAAAGAACCAGTATCCCCCATAAATATTTTTGCAGGGGCGGAATTCCACCAAAGAAATCCGACACAAGCCCCAAGCATGGAAACTGCTACAACTGCCAGATCCAATGCGTGGTCCAAATCATAGATTTCTGGATGGCGGAAAGCCCAGAAAGATATGACAGTAAATGCACTGAAAGAAAGCGTTGATGATCCTGCAGCAAGTCCATCTAAACCATCAGTAAGGTTCACCGCATTGCTCATTGCAAGGATGATAAAGGCAGCCCAGAAGATCCATCCGACAGATCCCAAATCAATAGAAAGTGAATCCCATCTTGTAAAGGAAACTTCGGTATGGACATCAGTAAATGAGACCATCAATATTGCGAATCCGAATGCAACTAGAAGAAGTCCTATTACTTTCATTTTTTTATTTAGTCCGAGATTTCTTGCATTTTTTACTTTGAGCCAGTCATCTAAGAAACCGACAATTCCGGCTCCCAGGATGGCCAACATGACAAATAGGCCAGATCGTGTGTATATGCCGTTGTAAATATCTGAAATGACATAAGCCACTGTGGATCCTGTTACGACCGCTATCCCACCCATAGTTGGTGTTCCGGCTTTTGTCCTATGACCGCCTGGCCCATCTTCACGTATGGGTTGACCGATCCCTTTCCCTGTCAGCCATTTGATTAAGTAACGCGTACCAAAAAGAGAGATCGCTGTTGAAATTGTGACTGCAAGCAGAAGCCGTATCACGTCGTTCGTGCCTCCAATCCCTCTCGAGCAACATCGCTATCTTTAAACGGAAAAAACTCTCCATTGATCTCTTGGGATTCTTCATTGCCTTTTCCTGCAATGATCACGACATCTTTAGGGCCAGAGGTCTTAATAGCTTGAAATATCGCTTTTCTCCGGTCAGGTTCAATATGCACCTCTGAAGGGTTCCGAAATCCTGTTATAACATCATCGATTATTGAAAGTTGATCTTCCGATCGAGGATTATCCGAAGTTAGATATACATCTGAAGCAAAGTTTTCTGAAGCAGTTGCCATTTGTGGCCGTTTTGATTTGTCGCGATCTCCGCCACAACCGAAGACAACGTGAACTTTTTCCACCCCAAAAATATTTTGAGCGGATCGCAACACTTTACGTAATCCCTCTGGGGTGTGGGAATAATCAACAATCACAGTCGGCCCGTTACTTAAAGAATCAATAACCTCAAATCTTCCGGGAAGAGCCTGAGCTTCAGATAGCCCTTTCACTATTGACTCTTTATCAAAGCCCAAAACATCAGCAGCGAAGGCTGCAGCTATGGCATTTTCTATATTAAAAGTGCCTGGAGTCTGCATTTCAATAGTTTCACCTTCCCATAGGAAAATATTTTGCTGAATGCTTTCTTGAATTATTTGAATATCTTTCATTGAAATAATTTTGTGAGGTATTGCTGTTTCCTCAGCAAGTCGCTTGCCGAATGGATTGTCCACATTGATCACTGCATATTTAGCGTGATTTGGTGTAAACAAAAGAGATTTAGCTTGATAATAGCGTTCCATATCTCCGTGATAATCCAAGTGGTCATGACTCAGATTTGTAAAGACCGCTAGATCATATTTAATGTTAGAAATTCTTCTTTGGCTCAATGCGTGAGAAGAGACTTCCATTGATAAGAATGACTTTCCTTCTTTAACGAAATTGTGAATCTGTTTCTGAAGGTCGGGAGCTTCTGGCGTAGTCCTTACCCCTGTAAGCGTTCCGATAGTAGCTGTATTCTCACCGGCAGATGTGGCTATCTCTGCGAGCATGTTTACAGTTGTCGTCTTTCCATTCGTTCCAGTAACTCCTACTGTCGTTAGTTCCCTTGATGGGAAATTAAAGAAAATTTCTGCTATCTCAGCCATCGTAGACCTAACATTTTTCACTTTAATTTGTACCGATTGCGTTTCGAGTTTCCGGTCAACTACTACGGCTGCAGCGCCACTTGTGACAGCTTCCTGAATATAGTTATGCCCATCGTAAAATTCCCCAGAGATACAGAAGAACAGATCGCCTTTTTTTACGCTTCTCGAATCGTAACTAAGCCCACCAATAGCGACTGATTCTGGATTTCCGATCACCTCTATGTCTGGAGTCTCATCAAAGTAAAGTTTTTTTAGTATCTCTGTTAATTTCATTGGGTTGTCTCGTTACTGCTAAGTACCGTTGAGTCTTCATCTACAGATGGTTGCCCTGCCGCCATCTCGGACATAAGCAACTCAGAGATAGGTGAAACTTGGTAGTGCCTAAGTGACCAACTGGCGAGTTCTCCGAAAAGTGGAGCAGCTACATGGCTTGCATAGAACTGTTCCTCTATCGGAGCAGGGTCATCAATAATGACAATCATTGCAAGTTCAGGGCGAAGAGATGGGAAGAAACCCGTGACCGTTGATGTGTAATGCCTTAGACCTTCCTTATCTAGATAAGGGTTGAACTGTCCATTAGGTAGTTCATAACTATCTTCCAGATGAAAATATTTCCAAGATGTCCCTGTTTTAGCAGCTATTTTGTACCCAGAAACCTTTGCTTTCTCTCCAGTTCCATTATCAACAACCGAAGTAAGTAACGTTGCTATTTGTCGGGCTGTGGAAGAAGATATAACACGCCGACTAGGCGTCCCAGAAACATATTCTTTAATACCGTCAGAGTCTACGATATGGCTTACTAGTTTCGGGGCGATATAGACTCCATCATTCGCGATCGCCGAATAAGCAGTCACTAGTTGTATCGGAGATACAGAAATACCATGACCAATTGAGATGGTATTCAAATCTATTGCTGTCCAATTCTCTATTGGGTGCATAATTCCTTGAGCTTCTCCAGGAAATGATAAGTCTGTAACTTCTCCGAACCCGAAGTTAGTTAGGTATGCATGTAGTTTTTCTTTACCTAATTCCTGACCCCAGACGATAGTTCCGGTATTGGAAGAGTGAGTGAGGATATCTTGAATCCCCATTTCTTGAACCCCATACTCGTATTCGTCTCTCCATTTCGTGGTTCTCTTTTTCCCTTCATTATCTTCCCATTCTTCAATAACAGTATCTGGGATTTCTTTCCGAGTATTAGCGTCTGCTATTCCTTCGTTTATGACACCAGCGAAAGTCATAGCCTTCATGACTGATGCTGGTTCGTAACTAAGTGTCACTGCTCGATTGTGGGATGTGCTACGAACTTCGCCAGTTTCAGTCATAACCATGGATGCCATAGCGAGAATCTCGCCAGTTGCTGGCTGCTGGATAATAACTATTCCACCTTTTGCCTCTGACTCTTGAATCGTTTTTGCTAGTTCAAGTTCTACTTGCCCTTGGAGCGCCCTATCGATAGTCACAATCAAGTCAGACCCTTGGCTAGCTTCCTTTAGGATGCTGGCTTTTGTAGGGATAGTGCTTCCATCAGCACTTAATTCCGTTACTTGCAATCCAGCGACCCCTTTTAACTTTTCTTCATATTGGAATTCAAGCCCTGACATTCCAATATTGTCTACTGTGACACTACCAAGAACTCCCTTACCTAATTGTTCACCTGATACATGGAATCGGCGGGGCTCATATCCAATGTAAACCCCATCCAATTGGAGTTCTTCAATTGCCTCTGCGGTCTCTGGGTCAGCTTCGCGAAGTAGATATTCAAATGACGTTGGAGAGTTGAATTTTGTTAAGATTATTTTAGCTTCTTCGCTTTCATCAACTCCGACCAGGTCAAGGTGGGCTGCGAGGATTTGTGATTTTTCAACACCATTATCTGTTGATGTTGGGTCAATATATATGTACGGCTGAGGAAAAGAGATCGCCAATTGATTGCCATTTCTATCCAGAATAGATCCGCGTTCACCTTTTAGTTCTTTTTGAATGACACGCTGGTTTACGCCTTTCTCAGCGTATTTCCCCTTATTAAGAATTGATAGATCAAAAAGTCGCCACCCAATCATCACTGCACATATTCCAAAGACTGCGAGAAGAAGATGCCTTCTTTTGTCCTCAGCGTAAGGCATCTTCCTTGGCATTATTCCCTGCCCTCTAAAGCGATTACCCGATTATCCCATGCGGAAAAATTAGAACTTGAAAGGGGCTGGAGGAATTCAATGTGATCAGGTCTTGCCATCCCAAGACCTTGAATCCCATCAATTACATCCGACGTATCTGCTAATGCAATTTTATATATTCTCTCAGTTGACTCCAATTTTGTTATTTCAAAGAGAAGTGAACGGTTCGCAGCGTCCAACTCGGAAATAGTTTGAGTTATCCTGTCAAGTTTCGTTTGCCGTTGGACTATCAAAGCACTTACGACGACTTTGCCAAAAAACCCTAGAGCTATGAGGAAAACTAGTATTGCGCCTGTTGAACGTATCCATGATTTTGAATCTGCGACTACTCTTAATGCGGGGTTCTTTTGCGACCCTGCTTCAACTTTTCTTAACCTTTGCTCAGCCATTATCTCGCTCCCTCGCCTTCTCAAAGGTTCGAAATCGTGCAGATGATGCTCGTGGATTAACTTTGATCTCTTGCTCGCTTGGTTGCTTGCTCTTTCGCGACAAAAGTTTTATTTCTGGTTCGTCATCAATTTCCGGCAAATAGCGTGAATTCTGGCGTTTTAATCCGGCATATTCCCTGATCGTTTGCTTGACTATACGGTCTTCACCTGAATGGTAGGAAAGCACTCCACACCTACCTCCTATTTTAAGCAATTGGATGGTTTGGATTATTGCAGGTTCTATAACTGCTAACTCCTGATTGACAGCAATTCTGATCGCCTGAAAAGATCGCCGGGCTGGATGACCACCTGATCTCTTTGAGTGTGCGGGAATAGCTAGGGAGATAATTTCAGCAAGTTCATCTGTATCTGAAATAGGTCTTGCATCAACAATAGCTTTTGCTACCCGTCTATGAAATCTTTCATCGCCGTATTCTTTTAAGATTTTTCCAAGAATATTTTCATTTTCTTTATTGACTAGGTCATGAGCTGTTTTTCCAGAGTCCACGTTCATTCGCATATCAAGAGGGCCGTTTCTTCGGAAGGAAAATCCTCTTTCTGGGTTATCTAATTGATAGGACGATACTCCGAGATCAAACAAAGCTCCTGATATTTTCGTAATACTGAGTTGTTCTAGAATCTGCGCCAAATTGTCAAAACGATTATGAATTAACGTTATTCGCCGTTCGAAAGATTCAAGATTTTCTTTCGCTGCTCTTATAGCATCTACATCTTGATCAATTCCTACTATTTGTATATCAGGCCTTGATTTCAGGATAGAGAGTGCGTGTCCTGCTCCTCCTAAAGTTGCATCCACGATTACACCTGAAGGAACAGTTGAGAAAAGTTCAACGACTTCCTTTTCCATTACTGGATTGTGCATGAATGGCATGTCAGAAAAACGGGTGATCCGGCGGTCAGATGCACTGGCCGCCGGATCCAGGGGAGACCCGTTGGTGATAGAATTTGTTTTCTTTGAAAGAGTCATCGCTTCCGCTTTTCCTTCGCTCTTCGGCAGTCTTCCGGACAATAGGCGCACGTCGGGATTTCTCCCCGATCGGACTAGATAACAAGCGGGCGGAGTAGAGGCTCGCATCTTATTACCCGGAAGACTGCCCAAGAGCGATTGGGTGTCATGCATGATTTTGGAATTCTGATTCGTTATACCTTCTTTCATTTACTTCTTGACCTGTTCGAAATTGCCCCATTACAACCAAACACTTTCATGAGGATCTCCTTCTGATGCTTCCTCAATTCGACTCCACTCTTCAGGGGCCCAAATCTCTGCTCGGTTTATAACTCCGATGATGATCGCTTCTCGTTGAAGCGAAATCTCGTTTCTTAATTTTGGTGGGACCGCTATTCTCCCTTGAGTATCAGTTCGAACTTCCGTTATGCTCGCTGCCCAGCGTCTCTGCGCATCAGCTGCAACACTTTTTTGTTGAACTTGTTCAGTAAGTCTGGCTGCTGCTTTCTCAATTTCTGATGATGAGTAGACCATTAGACAGGGAGCTTGGAGAGATTTAGTTAAAAATGCAGTGTCTTGCAAATGACGTCGAAAATTTGAAGGAAGGACTAATCTTCCTTTTTCATCAAGTAGCCGTTCGTGTTCCCCTGTGAACATGATTTCTTTTTCCTAATTCCGTCACGTTTCAATGTTTTGGTTAACAAAAAATTAAGACTGTAACTATCTGAGCATAATTGCCCTTTTTCTCCCTATTGCCCCACAATACTCCCTTTTTTACCACTTATCAACACTTTTTAGATAGAAATCTGTCAATTACTTAAAAAAGGGATAGAGAAATCCCATTCTCCCCCACATTGAGATTTAGAAGTCCGGCTAATGCGAAGTCAATTGCTTAAGGAACGCTGTCAAAGCCTCCTCGCCACCACAACCAGCCTCAGTTCCACAGGACTCAATTCTTTCAGAAATATTTTCAATTGGGGCATCTCTAAACACATTGATTAGGTGGGCTGGGTTCCATTTAAGAATCAACGCGCATTGATATCGGGTTCCTTGTTTTGAACGTCTTTGAGAAATCCCTATAATTTTCTGATCATTCACAAATACTTCGCCCGGAGCCTTACCTGCGAAGCATACTAAATCAGAAAGTGGGGATCTGAGAAGTGAATCTGTATGTAAAGAACAATCAACTGACATGGATCGCATCGCTTCAAACCAAATTCCCCCCATCCATAAAGCTCCTTGTTGCACATCTTCGTGCCATAACCGTGAACTACTAGGGATAAAAACATCAATCCAAAGTAAATCACCAGGGACAACTAATACTGTCCCGCCGCCACTGCGTCTCGATGTAAGGTTCAGCCCTTCGCTTTCAATGTAGGAAATATCTAGAAAAGGTTTCTCCCTTTGCGAATTCCCTAAAACTATGCATGGATCCTCTGGTTTGATAATCCATACTGTCGGAGTTTCCCACTCTTTCAACGTCGCTGCATGTGCAAGCGCAGTCATTGACTGCTTATTTTCAATAACCCACTTCGGGGAATAGTTGTTAGTTAGAGAAGAAGCCAATTCCAACTACCCGTCAGCGGATTGCCAACTTTTGCACCATTCAAGATATGTGATGACATCAATTGGAATTTTTTGTTGACCACCTTCATCACCGTAGGCAGTATAAATTCTAAAGTTCAGATACGCAGTATCGGGAACGGGTAAAAAAGGTAGCTTCCGGTACCAGTCAGATCGCCTTATTCTCCATAGCTGACGAACAGCTGTTAGCCATAAGCGGGGCCTGCGCACTACTTGTACAAACGTTTGAAGGGCTACTTTTCTATCCACTGACATAAGCTATTTCAACTTTTCCCTACGGCAAGCACCCCTAGAAGGTAAATCTGGTTTAGTTATCAGTCTCATCAGGCCGGAGGAATATTCCGCGTAATTTACCCCGTCGTCCAGATAAGGAATTCCGCAACGATCCCGACCGTACATTCATTGAAAGTTGATTCATCCCGGCTCGTCCAAGTCTTCGAAGGTTCTGCTCGAAGAAAAGGGCTGCGGCAAGCATCATAACGAATCCAACAAATGCTAGCCAGAAGCTCATTGATAATGTCAGGACAATAGTAACTAATCCGAGCATGAATCCAAGTACTGACCATTTGATATTACGTGCTGAGTGCGTATAGACAGTCGTCGTGGCAACTTCTTTAGCTAATCCAGGATCACTCTCATGAAGCTGTTGTTCAATTTGGCTAAGTATTCGCTGTTCGTCATCCGAAAGTGGCATACATACATCATCGCATAAAGCAAGGGAATCAACAACGTGCAGCCCCTCTGTTTGTTAGTTTGATGGCCCCCACTGTTGAATTCCTCGTTTCTTTGTTGACACACCATCATTAGTCAACGTACTAGCAGCGCCTATTGAATCTGGCCCAAATCTAGACCTTATAGAGTCCATTGCATCTTCAGCCTCTCTCCAATCACGATCATTTGTTTCCAATTCATCAAAAGAAAGTTGTTGGCCGGCTTTATTTTCATTGAAATTTGTAACCCCAACTCCGATTAAGCGGACGCCTATAGATAGATCTACTGTGTTGATCAATCTAATCGCTTCACGGCTAATAACTTTTCCACTATCTGTAGGGTTTGGAAGGGTAACTGAACGAACAAAGGTTGAGAAATCTTTTAATCGAATTTTGAGATTTACCGTTTTCGCCAAGCACTTTGAGGAGCGCAAGCGTTTCCCAACAGCATCTGACATTCTATGAATCTCAGATTCTATCTCTGCTAAATCAAAGAGGTCATCTGCAAAAGTTTCTTCGTGTGAGATAGATTTAGCAATCTGCGATGATTCGACATTCCTTTCGTCAATTCCATGAGAAAGTCTATGCAAGTGAGCTCCCTGTGACTTGCCAAGTGAATTAACGAGATCGACCAAAGGAAATTTTCGTAAATCCAATACGCTAGCTATACCTAACTGATCTAAACGTTTAGCTGTCGCTGGACCAACACCCCAAAGAGCTCTAATTGGAAGTGGGTCTAGGAAATCAAAAATGCCATCTGGGTGAACAGTTTTTATCCCGATTCCAGGAATTGGACCTGTCGGGCTTGGCTTTGGCTTTGCTTCTTCTGTTGCAAGTTTTGCTAAGAATTTATTTGGGGCAATCCCGACAGAGCAATTTAGACCTTGTTCTTGCTTAACGTCATTCCTTATGGAATCAGCTATTTCAAACGGTGTCCCATAAAGGCGTTGGCTTCCTCCTACGTCAAGAAAGGCTTCATCTAAAGATATTGGCTCAACTAACGGCGTATACCTTTTAAAGATTTCCATTACCTTGTAGCTGATTGATGCGTAGTATGTGTGGTCACCAGGTAGAAACACCGCTTTGGGACATAATTTCCGTGCGCGAAATGATGGCATGGCTGAATGTATCCCATATGAGCGGGCTTCATATGATGCAGCAGCTACAACTCCTCTTCTCCCTGACCCTCCAACAACTACTGGTTTACCGACGAGTTCGGGTTTACGGACAAGTTCAGCCGATACGAAAAAAGCATCCATATCAACATGGAGAATATGCGAGGTTGAAATTATTTTTTTCATCGGCATTTGGATTCAGGTCCTATCGTTTCATTAGCTATCCGACTCCAATACGATAATACGCATGACTGATGAAAATCTTGGGAAAGGGTATCAAGAAAAAGAAATCCCTAAACAGGAATTAGAGGATAGAACTAGCAGAGAACTGGAAAGTTTCTCAATTTCTGACCTCCCTCTGACAGTAACTCCTTCCGCAGAGCCATCTAAACCATCTCAATTCCTCGCATTTGCCTCAATTCTTTTGGGGGGGTTGTGTGGCGGGTTGATAGGCTTTGCCTTCACTGATCTACAATGTTCAGGAAATTGCAGTGGGTGGTCTGGCATGGGTGGTCTGATTGGAGCTTTGGTGGGAGCGGGAGGCGTTGGTATTGTCTCTATTCTGGTTCTCCGAGCTATGAACGAGTGGAAAGCAAAGAGTCAACAGCAGCACGATACGACGGAGAACAGCTAACTTGCATGAAAATCTTGTTTTACGCGACCTTGCGATTAATTCAGCTAAAGAAGCCTGTAAATACTTAGAAACGATCAACTACAATTTCGCTACTGTCCAAACTAAATCTTCTAACTCTGATCTAGTTACAGAAATAGATCGTGACCTTGAATCTCTAATCATTGATTCTCTGCGACGTGGACGCGAGAGCGACAGTTTCTTAGGGGAAGAAGGTTCTTCCGAATTAGGGCATTCAGGAATTCGGTGGGTTATAGATCCAATTGATGGGACAACAAATTTTGTCTATGGAATTCCATCTTTTGGCGTATCTATTGCCGCCGAAAAACATGGGGAGATAATTGCTGGAGTTGTTGCTGATCCAATCCAAAATGAGATTTTTGACGCTGCTAAAGGGTTCGGTGCTCGTTGCAATGGGAGTCATATCAGTGCTCGCAAAGGAACTAGCCTCAAAGCTGCTTTGGTAGCTACCGGATTTAGTTACTCTCCTGACCGAAGAAGGATCCAGGGCTTAGTCCTCACCGACCTGCTTCCACAAATTGGCGATATCCGAAGATTTGGTTCTGCTGCAGTTGATTTATGTTGGTTAGCGATTGGGAGAGTGGATGCGTTCTTTGAGGAAGGTCTAAATTACTGGGACTACGCTGCCGGTTCCCTCATTGCCATAGAAGCAGGTGCAACGGTAAAGCACATCAATGATTTTCTAGGTGAAGGACTTTTAGTTGCGGTCACGCCCGAAATCGAAAGAGATTTTTTTAATATTCTTGAAATAATACACTCCAGAATAGTTAAGGATTCCTGAAGATCTTTTCCTTGATCTCTAGTAATCCCCTATCATGTCTTTATGACCACTAAAATCTTAGTAGTTGAAGATGATGAACGCATACGTACCGCTGTTCGCCTAGCGCTTGAGAAAGAAGGCTGGGAAGTTCTTGAAGCAGCTAGCGGGGAAGAAGCATTAGAGATCTTTCAAAATCAGAAATGCGATATTGTATTAATTGACATCATGCTTCCAGGGATTGATGGTTTTGAAGTATGTAGGTCAATCCGAAAGATGAGTGATCTTCCTATCGTTATGGTTACCGCTCGCGATGACACACACGATGTGGTCGCAGGGCTTGAAGCCGGTGCTGATGATTACCTAACGAAGCCATTCGCACCCAAAGAACTTAGCGCAAGGATTAGAGCTTTATTGAGACGAGTACGTATCCCAACACCGAATTTAAGTACGCTTGAATTCGGCGACCTCAGAATTCTTCCAGACCAAGGGCAGATTATTGTAAATGGCAAGACAATCCACCTCACCAGAACTGAGTTCCAGCTACTCGTTGAACTTGCTTCGATCCCTGGCCGCGTTTTTAGCAGAGAGGAACTGCTTGAAAGAGTTTGGGGTAAAGATTACTTCGGTGATGGTCGACTGGTAGACGTACACGTTAGAAGACTTCGAAAAAAAATTGAACCTGAGGATACCAAACCTCGGTATGTGATCACTGTCCGCGGCTTCGGTTACAAATTAAAGAACTGATTTAACATATGGAATCCCGAAGGAAGACACTCCGTTTACGGGCCAGACTTACCTTAACGTTTGGCCTCGGAGCCTTGCTTCTAACAAGTGTTTTGTCAGTCTTAACCTATCTTTTGGTTAGGAGTAATCTAATCGAGAATAGAGAGCAGAGTGCATTAAGCGTTGCATCAGTAAATGCTTCTCAGGCCGAAAGACGGATTTATGAAGGAGCAACTGATAAGGCTGTCCGTGATTTTCTCTCAAATTTACGAGGGGTTCGTTCTGAGTCCACTCCTCTTCTACGTTTAGAAACAGACTGGATTTCAGCTGACCCAGTTGTGTTTGAAGCTCCTGGAAGTCTTAATTCCGACCTTCTTACGGCTGTGAGTGACTCCTCGTCTACAGGAGCTGAAATGAAATACAAGATGGATGATGGAACTCCAGTACTTGTAATTGGGTTTCCTTTGACGACTCGAAATGCTCTGTATTTTGAGGCCACCCCTCTTGATGATATTGAGGACACGCTTAGCTCATTATCTAATGTTCTTCGCCTTGTGAGCGCTGGGATTTGCCTGTTTGGCATTGCTTTGGGTTCTTGGGCTTCTCGCCGTGTTCTATTACCGGTAGAAAAAGTTGGGCAAACTGCGCGAGCGATAGCTGTAGGCGATCTAGCAGCGAGACTTGACGTGGGCAATGATCCGGATTTAGCGACATTAGCAACTTCTTTCAATCAAATGGCTACAAATTTAGAGGAAAGAATTGAGGCTGATGCCAAATTTGCGAGCAATGTGTCTCACGAATTGAGGTCCCCTTTGACAACAATTTTGGCATCAATAGAGATACTTAATTCCGATAAGCACGGACTTGAAGAATCTTCACAACTAGCTCTTGATCTCCTCAATGAAGACTTAGAACGCTTTCATCAACTTGTTGAAGATTTACTAGAAATTTCTAGATATGACGTTAGCGCAAATGCTCTTACGCTGGAACGATTCTTATTAGTGGAATTTCTAGAGCGTGTTGTTGAACAGAACCCTTCTGCAGAAACACGGCTTGAGTTTCATGACGAACTTACCGGGATCCGAATAGAGGCTGACAAACGGCGTTTAGCTCGCGTGATTAGCAACCTCCTAGAGAACGCTGAATATTATGCTAATGGAGCGACATGTATCGAAGTTCTCCGAATTGGAGATGGGCTGTCAATCTCTGTTCTTGACAATGGTCCCGGGATAGAGCCAAATGAGCGTTCATCCATATTTGAAAGGTTTGCTAGAGGATCCGAAGGGGGAAGGCGTGGATCAGGAACTGGAACAGGTTTAGGGTTATCTCTTGTAGCTGAACATGTGAAACTCCATGGGGGTTCTGTAGCTGTTACCGAGAATTCCAAAGATGGCGTTGGCTCGAAATTTACTGTTAACCTTCCTGGAGTTATCAGATGAGAAAGATCTGCTTCTATTTTATCTTTGCCTTCCTGTCGTTCTCTGCTTGCGGAATCCCTGAAGATAGCCAACCCAGCGCCGTTGATTCACCGATTGGCGTACAAACTGTAACTTCATCTGAGCTTATTGTAAATGCTGATGTTCGAGAAGAACTAATTTACCTGTTCGACGAAGGTAATCTCCTATCACCAGTCTTTCGAGAAATTCCTTCAGTTGATCTTCGTGTCACAGATTTAATAAATGAACTTGTCGCTGATCTTTCAGAAAGTGAACGGGATGCTTCTTTGAGTACAGCTGTCCCTGTCGGCCTATCATTAGCTGGAGTAACCCAAGAAGATGATGTTGCGACGATCAACTTTAACGCTGGTGGGTTAGAAGTAATTGAGGGTGATGAATTGGCTAAGGCACTTGCGCAAATCGTTTTCACGCTAACCGAAACAGGGACTCTTGATGCAATCATAATTTCTATTGAAGGTGATGTTAAGACTTGGCCAACACCCAATGGGGGCGATCAGCAGTTTCTCAGACGGATACAATTTATGAGCTACGCTCCGGAGGTAGGCTTTGGAATCACGCAGTAACTTAAAGAAAAGCTTGATTCATCATTACCTAGGAGTGCTTAGCTAATGGATGTAATACTTGCAATTGATGCTGGGACAACAGGAGTTCGCTCATTACTCATTGGTAGAGACGGGAACGTTGTAGATAGTTCTTACAGGGAATTCACCCAATACTTTCCCCAAATTGGGTGGGTAGAGCATGACCCAACAGAGATTTGGGAATCAGTCCAAGAAACTATTACCGATGTTCTGAAACGACATGGGAGCAATCCTGTTGCTATTGGTATTACCAATCAACGTGAGACAATCGTAGCTTGGGATAAGAACACTTCCGAACCTCTTCATAGGGCGCTAGTTTGGCAAGATAGAAGAACTTCACACCGATGCGAAGAGTTACAGCAGGATGGCGTACTTCCCCTTGTCCGCGAATCAACAGGGTTAGTGCTTGACCCCTATTTCTCAGCGACAAAAATTGAATGGCTTATTAACGAAGGTGGCGTTTCCACAGAAGATCATGTCGCGTTTGGAACTATAGATAGTTGGATTCTATGGAATCTTACTAGTGGTTCCGTTTTCGCGACTGATCCGACGAATGCTTCAAGAACCATGCTCTTCAATATTCGAGAGATGCAGTGGGATAGCAAACTTCTAGGAATATTTGGGGTTGAAGAACATCATTTACCTAAGGTGCTACCGTCCAGTGGATATTTCGGTTCCACTTCAGAAACCACTGCTTGTGGTGCTGGAATTCCCATTACGGGTATCGCAGGTGACCAGCAAGCATCACTATTCGGTCAAACAGCTTTTTCTGCAGGTGATGCAAAGAATACGTATGGAACTGGTTCGTTTATACTCATGAACGTAGGTGACAAATGCCCTGAACCTGTTGATGGATTGCTTTCTACTATTGCTTGGACATTAAATACCGATGGGAGGATCTCCACAACCTATGCTTTGGAAGGTTCTATCTTTGTTACTGGCGCTGCAGTTCAGTGGCTTCGAGATGGATTAGGGATTATCAACGAGGCATCTGACCTTGAGAGCCTTGCTCTTAAGTGTGAAACAACTGGTGATGTGTATTTCGTTCCTGCTTTCACTGGGCTGGGTAGCCCTTGGTGGGATCCCTATGCTCGGGGAACACTTCTTGGTCTAACTCGTGGTACGGGTCAGCCTGAAATCGCCCGCGCAACTATTGAATCAATGGTCTTTCAGACACGTGATGTCATTGATGCTATGCGTTCTGGTTCAGGAAGAGATCTTCAGAGCCTTCGTGTTGACGGTGGGGCTTCTGTAATGAATTTATTAATACAGATGCAAGCAGACCAATTGCAAGTCCCTGTTTCACGTCCCTTAGTTCACGAAACGACTGCTCTTGGTGTTGCCTATCTCGCTGGGCTTTCGCATGGATTTTGGGATTCTATGGATGACATTTCAAACCTATGGCGACTTGACTACAGGGCAGACCCCTCGGAAATGACTGCTGAAAGGAATCACGCTTATCAAAGGTGGTTGAATGCAGTGAAAAGAAGTCAGAATTGGGCGGATAGGACGAACTAATTTAAAGTTTAGTAAGCGTATTTTTTATTTGTCGTATTGCTTGACTGGTACGTTGCTCGTTTTCTATCAGCGCAAACCTTACGTAGCCTTCGCCGCCTGGTCCAAATCCAATGCCAGGTGAAGTTGCTACTTTTGCTTCTTTAACAAGCCACGACGCGAATTCTATTGATCCCATTTCACTATAAGCTCTAGGGATTTTCGCCCATGCAAACATTGTGCCTTGAGGAGGGTCAATCTCCCACCCGATTCGATTCAGCCCTTCACAAAGGCTGTCTCTTCTGCTTTCGTAAATGCTATTAACTAACTGTGGATGATCTGATGCTTCGTTCATCGTCACAGTTGCGGCTATTTGTATCGGCTGAAATGTTCCATAGTCAAGGTAGGATTTTAGCTTTGCTAGGGCAGCGATTACTTCACTGTTGCCGAGCATAAATGCTACTCGCCAACCCGCCATAGAAAATGATTTGGTCATCGAATAGAGCTCGACGGCCACATCTTTCCCCCCATCAGCTTGAAGAATAGATGGAGGCTGGTAACCATCAAAGCCAAGATCTGCATATGCGAAATCATGGACAAGTAGGACATCTTTTTCTTTCGCAAAATCTACTACCTGTTGCATAAAATCAAGGTCAACACATGTTGTGGTTGGATTATGCGGAAAAGACAACAGTATAACTTTCGGCCTTGGCCAACTATATTCCCATCTTTCTTGCATTGCTCCGAAGAAATCTGATCCAGTTGATAGGGGTATTTCCCGAACTTCAGCTCCAGCGAATAAAGGAGCATACAGGTGTATTGGGTAAGATGGTGAGGGAACGAGGACTGCATCCCCAGCTTGAACTACTGCCCACATAAGGTGCGAGAGTCCTTCTTTCGCCCCAATCGTATTTATAGCCTCAGTTTCGGGATCTAACGCCACGCCAAACTTGTTCTCATATAAGTCACAAATTGCTTCCCGCAATTTTGGAAGTCCTCGGCTTAAGGAATACCGATGATTACGTGGATTTTGAGCTGCTTCACAAAGTTTCTCAACTGCTATATCTGGCGAAGGCAAGTCTGGGTTGCCAAATCCAAAATCAATAATGTCATCGCCATTACGCCGACCTTGAATTTTAAGATCATTGATTATCGAAAAAACGTATGGGGGGAGGTTATTAATGCGACGAAACTCCATCTGCACAGGCTAACCGCTTTCTCGCTCAGGAACATGTACCTATTACGATCTCATCTATGAAAATTAGCGAATTTGATTAGCAAACATTGCAGCACCTATAGATCCAGCCATATTTCCGAAACGTGCTAATTGGATATCTACTTCCGCAAAATCAGATCCAGAATCTGCAGCTTTGACATAGCTATTCTTAATGGATTGCAATAGAGGTTCTCCTATCGCAGTTATACCTCCACCTAAGACAATCATTTCAGGATCTATGATCTTTGCTAAATTTTGAAGACCTATCACTACTTGTTCGCTATAAGCCTTTAGAACTCGCATCGCTTCAGGATGGTTTTCTTGCGCTGCAGCACCTATTTGTTCACTCGATATAGGACTCTTTTGACGATCAACACCTGTTGTCATTTCTGCGATTACTTCTTCATTTAACATTTCATTGGCTAGCCTTCCTAGCGCTGACCCTGAAGCATATTGTTCCCAGCATCCTCGTTTCCCACATGGACAAGCAAGCCCTTCTTTTTCAATCACCATATGTCCCACTTCTCCCGCATATCCTGAGGTTCCTCTTTGCAATTCTCCAGCAAGAATTATTCCTGCCCCTATGCCCGTTCCGAATGAAACGACCATCACATTGTCACTACCTTGAGCTACACCCAATTTGGCTTCCGCCCAGGCAGCACAATTAGCATCATTTTCGACAGCAACTGAAACCTGCATCCTTTTCTCCACTTCTTTTCGTAGAGGAAAATTTTCAATAGTTTGTATATTTGGAGAGGTTTTTATAACACCGTTAGAGTCGACAAGACCCGCGCACCCGATACCGATGCTCGCGATTTTTTTACTCGTTGCTATTTGTATCTGTGTTGAAATGTCAACTATTGAATCAACGATTGATTTTAAGTCACCGAAATGTTTCTTTTGGTGCAGTTCAGTTAGTCCCCCATCATTAGCTAAGGCTAATCCACGGATATTTGTTCCTCCTATATCGAAACCGGCCGAAAGAAGGTTCAAGTTTTTAGGAGGCGAAAACTGATTCAACTCTTGAGCTAAGGTCTTCAAGTGCGGCACGCACAATTCGTGATTCTGCTCGACGTTTCACGAATCCGGGAATAAGTATGGCTAAATCCGCTGCTAAGTGGTACACCACTTCTGTCTTCTCGCCTCCTTCTACTGGGGCAAACTCATACTCACCTTCAATTTTTTTAGTAATATCGCCCTCTGTCTGTCTCCAAGCCACACGAAGTGGATTGCTACCATAGTAGTAACGAAGGGTATAGGTAGTGCTTCTGCCCATGGCTGCTGCTCGGAATGTAACATCTCCTCCGCGTCCCATTTCATCGTGTTCAACAATGGTCGCTGATTTTACGTCAGAAGCCCATTCTGGGTAACGTTCAAAGTCAGTAACGACATCAAAGCATTGTTGAGGAGTTGCGTTGATAATTCTTCTTTGTGTTGCGTGATCACTCATTAGCATCACTTTCATTTTGTGAATTTCTTTTATTTCTTTTTAAATGTGCCATTGAGAATAGCCCACATATTGAGATTACCAAGCGCGAAGACAGATGCGAGGATACCGAAAGCGAAGTTTGTACTCGATTGTGTCGCTGCGAGTAAGATGCTGACGATTATTTGTGTTCCCAATGAACCGTAAAGTCTGATTTTTACTTTTCTTCCGGCTATCTTTGGCAAGATTATCAAGTGGCTTGTAGTAATTATTTCATATCTGCTTCGGGTAAGTGAAACTGCGAATGCTCTCAAAGCCAACATCAGACCGGTTACGAACAGGGTCAAAGATACAACTATGTAGAGAACTTCTAGATTGGAAACGAAGATAGCTAACAGTCCGGTAGCTATGAGAAGGGATGTCCCTACTGCAGAAAAGACCGGATAATTGTAGGAAGTTTCATGGGCATTTGTTGTCATATATTTTGACTTAATTCGTCGATGGTCTTAGTTATTGCTTGATGGAATTTCTGGGCAAGAATGTCATACGAGAATTGGTTTGCTGCTCTATCTCTAGAACTTTTCCCCATGGAAACGCTTTGTTCCCGGTTATCCAACATTGATTCAATTTTTTCTATGACCTCTTCAATATTTTTTGGATTTTGCACAATTTTTCCTGTGCGATTTTCAGAAACTGCTTCACTAGCTCCTCCACTTCGCCCTGCTATTTGGGGAACTCCGGTGGCTGCTGCTTCTAGAAAGACAATTCCAAATCCTTCTTGCTCTAGTCCTCCCCACCGAATTCGGCAGAGCATAGAAAAAATATCTGCTATTCCATATAGTGATGGGATCTCTTCATCAGGGACATGAGCGAGGAACTGAACCGGTGCTTTTGTTTTTTTAGCGATTTTTTCTAATCTAGCTTTATCTCTTCCTGTCCCAGCTACAAGCAATTTCAGGTTTGGCCGTTTCTCTTTCAGAGCGGCACATGCTCGTATCAGAATATCCATTCCTTTTCTTGGAACGAGACGACTAAGGGTAAGCACCACTTCATCTCCCTCTTTGAGGTTATATATTTTTCGGGCTGTATTCCTCTCATGATGTGAAAGTGGTTTAAATCGTTCAATATCAACACCTGGAGGAACAACTGAAACTGGTAGCTCACACCCTGCTGCGCGTTCTGCTTCGCGAGTCGAATATTGCCCTGCTGTGATGACCAATTCTGCTCCTCGTAGAACCTTTCCAAGAAATTTTTTTAGAATGGGTATTCTGCCAGGTATGGTCACTTCTGCACCGTGGAGTATCACTCCATATGGCGATCCGATCCTTGGTCCCAGCAACCCGACAGGAGCAGCAGGGTCAAACAACACTAAATCTATTTGGTATTTTGAGATTAATTCTCGGATTTTTCTAGCTAAGTTAGGTGTTGGAAGCAGAACTTTTTGTTTCACTCGGATTATCCTGTGAGTTTGTTCTGAGTCAAATTGTTCTGAGCCTTCGTAGGGCGTGCACAGCACTATTACCTCATCTTGAGGTAATCTTTTATAGATTTCCCATAAGTACGATTGAATGCCCCCTACCTTTGGCGGGTAATCATTTGTTACAAGTAGGTGTCTCATAGCACTAGCCTGTCCAGATTAAATTGTTTTTTCTAGTTTTACCATCATGATTTATTTGTTCTTGATGCAAAAGTTCTCTTTGTACTGACGGGGATGGATCATTCTCTAATTCGATAAGAAATTTATCAAGGCCAAGTTTCTTCGCTGCCCAAACTGTGTGACCGCGAAGCATTTCATCGCTGTCACCCAACCATTTCTTAATCACCTTAATTGTTCTTGCGGTTGGGGGTCTTTCACTATTGCCTAAAACGATCAAGGCATTTCTTCTCAGGTATCTCGGGTCTCGCTTGGGTATATACCATTGGCCAAATTTCGACAACAGGTGCGCATCGTCACTCTCAAGGATTTCGTATATAGCGACGGAATTTCCATTTGAAGATTTTTCCCTTGTTTTGTGTAATCTTTCTTCAAATCTATTTGTGGGACATATTTCTTGGCAGTCATCACATCCATAAATCCTGTCCCCTAATGCGCTTCTAAATTCTATTGGAAAATCACCTTCTGATTGAACTAGCCATGCCAAGCATCTATTTGCATCTAATACTCCAGGCGAGATAATTGCCTGCGTCGGGCAAGACGTAATGCATTTCGTGCATGTTCCACAGTCATCGTCGACAGGCTCGTTAGGTTCGTAGATAGCATTTGTAAGAATTGATCCAAGGACAAACCAACTTCCGCGTTTAGGAATGAGGAGATTAGCATTTTTCCCATACCAACCGATTCCAGCGCGATATGCTGCCTCTCTGTCTACTAGTGCATTGTCGTCAACTAGAACTCGTGCTTTGAAACCGGCATCAATCAATTCATTCGCCATAGCTTCCAAACCCATCCGAAGCATCTGGTAATGATCTTGTTGTGCGTAAAGAGCCACTCTACCTGTAGGTTCTGAAGGTTTCATTACCCTTGACTTGGGTTGCCAATATGACCTTGCCCCAACGATCAGTGACTGCCCCTCAGGCATTGTTTTCTTTGGGTTTGTGGATCTCTTTGGATTTCTATATGTAAATGACATTCCAGCGTGAAGATTCTTAGATTTTCTATTCTGAAGATCCTTCAGGGTTGATGCAAAGATCTCTGCTTTCGCTACCCCAATAGAATCAATCCCATTACGCAATCCAATAACTTGAATTTCTTTTAATGGTGGTGGAGATGACACATCTTAATAGTCGCAGATGTTAAAGCCATATGGAATTACTCCAAGTTATTTAATGAGACCTTTGGATAGTTATAACCGGGTTACGAAGTTCTGGAAGTAGTCCAGCTTTCGTCATTGACTTCATTGAGCGCCACTCATCCAAGCTAATTATTACTGCTGAATGAGGGTCTCGGTCGCAAATAAAAGTCACTAAGCAGTCTTCGCAGGCTGTCGTGTCCAGTAGCGGACATAATTCACAGTCAACTGATAGGTAGTTTTCTTTCATAAGAATAAATATAAATTAAGGGTGTGACAATATAGGTCAGCTATTAACACCAGATATTTCTGATTGCCTGATTTGTAGTTATTGTTGTTTTTCTACAACGTCAGCTCCACTTTCACACCATCGGCATACAACCGATTCAATTGATTCTTCTAGCACTTTCTGGTCTTCAACGTTTAACTTGCCAGCAGTAGTAAAGTGGTGGAATTCAGTTGTCCTTTGGAAACGCACAACGTCAAATCGTGTTAGGTTTCCACACGCGTTACATCTGTAGCGAATCGTTTCACTCATTTTCCACCTAAGGCTCTTGTTAAAGCAACTAGTTCCGATAAACACTTTTTAGCTGCTCCTGAAGCAATTGAGGCGCGAGATCGCTCTACCCCATCAACGAAATTCTCAGCTATTCCGGCTACTACCAATCCGGCTGCAGCATTTAGAATAATTATGTCACTTTTAGGCCCTGTTCCCCCACCTAAAACATCATGAGTTATTTTCGCATTCTCCAATGGGCTTCCACCAAAGAGTTCCTCTGGCTCTACTCTTTCGATACCGACCTCTTCCGGAGAAAATTCTGAGGTTGTTATTTCTTTGGAAGTCACTGTATGGATGGTGTTCGGACCGGTTGTCGAAAGTTCGTCAAGGCCTCTATCGCCGGTAATGACCATAGCGAACTGTGTTCCGGTATTCTGGAGGACTTGTGCCATTTGTTTCCCTCGATCAATTGACGGGACTCCTACTACTTGCCTGGTAAGAAAACCAGGGTGAGATAAAGGTCCAAGAATGTTGAAAACTGTTGGGACTTTCAGCTTTGCTCTGACAGGTCCTGCGAAACGCATTGCAGGGTGGAAAATTCTTGCGAATGCGAATCCTAGCCCAGTTTCATTAACGCACTTTTCTACCTGCCCTGCGCCTAGATCAGTTGTGATTGATAGCTCGTCTAACAAATCAAACGAGCCAGAAGTTGATGAGGCTTTACGGTTACCGTGCTTGCATACTTTTGCTCCTGCGCCAGCAGCAACGAAGGAAGCTATCGTTGAGACATTCAGAGCGGCTTTGCGTCCCATTTCTGATCCACCCGCTCCAACAAGGTCAATAGTTTCTGAGGGGCAGTCAATTCGGATACAGGAGGACCGCATTGCGCGGACGAATCCTGTGATTTCATTAATCGTTTCCCCCTTTTGATTAAGTGCTAGAAGCAAATCTGCCAATTCCGCATCGGCCACCTCTCCCTTAAGTACAGAAATGAGAATTGCTTCAGCTGTGCCTTCATCCAGGTTACGCCCATCTAGAATCTCAACTGTCAAGCCAGATAGGTTCTCGAAAGCATTTGCGGACATTTAGTAAGTATGTCGTTGTCGCGATAGAAGTCCAATCATATCCATTTCCTAACGGTTGACAGAACGATCTATTTTAAGACTAGTCAGCTACTTTTTTTAAAGTATTTCGGTCTGTGTGGTGAAGTAAATCATCCTGTACCGCCATTTTGAGGACTGAGTCTTCTTCGTAAGACCATTCGTCGTCGCCAATTGTGATGCTAAGTGTGTATTCAACCGTTGAAGCATTTCCAGATAGGTATTTATTCTCAAGTATTCCATAGTTGGTTGAACCGAGTTCCGCAGCCATATTGAAAGAAGTAGCTTCAGGGTCACAAGTGCCTCCTGCTATAACAACTGTTCCCCTAGGGACCATAAAGCATCGCATGATCTGCTTTTCTGCGGGGTCATACAACCAGTATCCGATTTCAGTGTGGAATGGGTCTTGGTCTAATTCGGTCGAACGCCATGCTGCCATTCGGTAGTCGAGTCCGTAAAGATGCTGATTTCCATTATCTACGGGTCCAAACGTTGAGAAGGTTACTCTTTCAAAGTAATTCGTATCGCCAGTTTCTTGCTCTTCATTGTGGTATGAGAAATCAACTCCGCCGTGTCCTTCCCATGTTCCGACGAGTGATAGTAATGGTCCGAAATTAGCTACTGTCAAGTCTTCTGGTGCAGTCATAAGATGTTCTCCTAATCTTAAATTGGTCTGTGCAAAACAATCTATGTACGAAATTAGCACTTCTGCAGGCTGGGTAGAACTTTGAAGCGAATTTCTTTTTCTTTTTCAATATAAATCAGCCTGAATTGCCCGTCTTTCCCTTAAAAGGTTGTTCTTTCCTGATTTTATTGTAAGACTTAACGATGGTGAGTTGGCCGGTTGGTCGCAGCGTAACTTGTTATGTTGAGGAAGGTCGGGGCTCCTATGAACAGAGTGCTGGCGAGAGTCAGGATGGAGCGATCTATCGATAAGGGCAGCAGAAAGTAAACCGCCGATGGCTATGAAAGTGGCACAGGTAAGGGTGAAACGGTGCGGTAAGAGCGCACCAGCATCTGGAGTGATCTAGGTGGCTAGGTAACCTCCACTCGGAGCAAGGTCAAGTGTGGAACATGGGTTGTTCATCCCAGTCGTTAGAAATGGCGGCAGTTCCCAGGT
>Ga0066836_10000182_pt1 | contig 26958 bp, 16 predicted proteins | sample ETNtaG_18_FD_71568 | JGI IMG/M metagenome (GOLD analysis project Ga0066836, IMG submission 71568) | Marine microbial and viral communities from oxygen minimum zone, Eastern Pacific Ocean - ETNP201302SV91 | ecosystem: Environmental > Aquatic > Marine > Oceanic | place: Pacific Ocean: Eastern... | reverse complement strand
CCATGAATTCGCCCCCGGGGGACACACAGTGGTTCTCAGCGTCTCAGACAATGGAACATTTGTTGCTACTGACCAATTAGAAATCTCAGTCACAGAGCCACCCATAATTGAGCCGCTTACAGGATATATTGTAACATCACTACAAATTGAACCGGCAATAGACAACATGACGGGTGGGATGGAGTTTACTGGTGTTGCCAGCGGAGGTTTCGCACCATACACATTCAAGTGGGATTTCGATGAAGTGGTGACTCCATCACCATTTGAAATTACCCAAATAAATACAGGCGAGACTGTCCTACACGAATTCAAGAAAGCTGGGAATTACACCATTACCCTCACTGTTAGAGATCAGGTTGGTGAAATATTCATCACTGAATCTGTAATTGAAATTGTGGATTCAAGCACGAATGAAGACAGTGGAGATTTACCCTCCCCAGATGACAACGAAATTGTATCTGAGGAATTGGGCTTGTTCATTGCTTCAACTGGCGGACTTTGTTTATTGATGGTTTTCGGATTAGCAGGGCGCAAGAGAAAGGAAGACCTCTTGGAAAAATTGCGTAATGAAAAAGCAGGTACTTGGAGTCATGAAGAAAATGCAATGTGGGATGATTCCCAATTTTGATTCATCATAGCGGATATCCACTGACTTCCTCTTCATTGAAACAATATCGAATTGTCAAGAACTCATCCTTCAATTCACGTACTGAACTTTTCACTGTTGCAGGGTCTTCACCGTGAATCAACACCCGCGCATACAATCTTGCAACCTCTTCCATCTGAGTTGTATCCATACCTACACGTGTCAGTTCCTGTACACCCAAGCGAAGCCCACTGGGCGTCATTGCCTTGGTATCTCCGGGCAGCATGTTCATATTCGTGATAATACCTGCATCTTCAAGTAACTGAGCGGCCTTTGCACCCGCACCTGAATCAGTAGTTCCATGCCGAGTCAATATTTGGTGAGATTGAGTGTAACCACGCCCTTCTGCTAAGACATCGAACCCTTCACTGGCCATGGCTGTACCGAATGCACGTGCATTTTCAACGGTCGCAGCAGCATAGGCCTCTCCATACTCTAAGAATTCTGCAAAGGCAATCACTTTCCCTGCAACGTGATGCAAGTGATAAGAGGAACAAACTCCTGGAAAAATCGCTGTGTTGAGTTTGCGATGAAACTTCTCATCCTCAGAATCAGAGAGAACGAATCCTCCTTGTGGGCCAGGGAATGTTTTGTGGCTTGATCCAGTCACGATATCTGCCCCTTCACGCAACGGGTCTTGAAACTGACCTCCAGCAATTAATCCAAGAACATGGGCTCCATCGTACATCATTGAAGCCCCTACTTCGTGAGCTGCATCTGCCATTTCACGAAGTGGAGTTGGGAATAAGAACACGGATTGTCCAACCAAGGCTAAGGCGGGTTCGACCTCTCGAATCATGGCGCATGCCGCATCTACATCAGGTTCCATTCTGTCTTCATCCCAAGGGTATGTTGTCAAATCTAGTCCACGTAACCCTACTGCACCCATTCGTGCATGAGATATGTGGCCACCATCAGCAGTAGATACTGCTGTGATTTTGTCACCTGGTTTGGCTAGTGCCTTGAGAGCACCAATGTTTGAAACAGTACCACTGGTCGATTGGATATTGGCAAATCGGCAATTGAAAACATCCTGTGCAAGCGATATCCCAAGTGCCTCGATGTCATCAAAGTCCTCACAACCCTGATAGTAACGCTTGCCAGGAAGACCTTCTGCATAGCGGCCATGTAAATCGGATGTGATTACTTTCTGAACCATTGGGCTCACGATATTTTCACTGGCAATCATGCCCAAGCCACGTCGATAATGATCTCCACTCGCAGCGGTGGCGGCCAGTACTGAATTCGCATAGCCTAGGTTCTCTGCACTGGGTTTCCAACTGCCTCCAACGTCGCTCATATCAGGGAATGCAGCCTAATCCGCCCTTAGTATTCACGACGAGAGCACGTCTTTCAAACGGTCCAATTTACCCGATTCCTTGATGAAGGAGAGGCAAGTCGCGCAGACGCTAGCCGTGTTAGCTTAGCTGGTGGAGCGGCGGACTGTTAATCCGCAGGTCGCAGGTTCGAACCCTGCACACGGCGCCTCTTACGACACCTATGACGGCGATAGCGCCTCTACGAGGCGCCGTACGCGTACACACGTGCGCGGGGCGAGTTTCAAATGGTAGCATGAACACGCACGGCCATGATGTCCCTTCGCGGAAATGCTAGTTCAGCGCGTGCGCTAATCGCTTTGATGGTACTCGCTGCCCTAACGCCTATGATGGCTGGAATGACTGACTCCCCTACTCAAGAAAAAATCGATTTCAAGCCTGAGTCGCTTGAATTAGGCGAGAGAATTGTGTCCTCAACTGGAACTCGTGCACCTTGTCCAACCACTCAAAATGATGGAGGTACAACTGGTGATGCGGCCAACAGTACCAGCACCACAAAGACACTAGGGGCCAATCCAAGTACACAAAATGTTCCAGGTTGTGTTGATTCAAGTGACTTGATGGATTTCTACAGTGTGACTCTTTCAGCAAACAGAGATTTCTCAGTTGAATTGACTGTTCCATCAACTGCTGATTTTGATTTGTACATCGTCGATTCAAATTCAAACGTTCTACAAGCATCAGAGTATAATGATCCTCTCGAAAACGTCATGCACATCACCAATGCATCTTCCACTCTCTATGTGGTTGTTTCACGATACACGGGTGATGGTTCCTATTCATTGGACATGTGGACAAACACCAGTGTGGCGCGCCCAGACCTTACCTCAAACAGTGTCAGTGGACCTACTTCTGCAACCACTGGCAGTACTGTGACCATTTCTTACACTGTTAACAACGTGGGTGCTGCAGCCTTGACCAGCAGTACACCCTATGACATTCCAGTCATATTGTCAACTGACACTACATATGATTCAACTGACACAATTCTTAGCACACAAATTACTGGACCGAATCTAGCAATCAATGCCAATCAGCAAATGAATTCGAATGTCCAAATACCATCGTCATTGAGTGCAGGTAGTTACTATTGGTTAGTTTGGCCAGATGGCTGGGACAATGTCACTGAATCAAATGAATTGAATAATAATGCATGGAGCACGACTACCACATCAATTACTGTTCCTGGATTGACTGGTGACATGTATGAACCAAATGACAGTACTACAGCTGCCACTACAATAGGCACATTGCCATTGTCGCAACCAAACTTATCGATTCACACAACCACAGATGATGATTATTACGCAATTTCGATGATTAGTGGCGTGACATATTGGATTAACACAACGCATACCTATGCTAATGGAGACATTGACATGGATCTTATATCTGGTACAATCAACCTTGCCTCAGGGGCCACTTCATCGGATAATGAGGCAATAACACATACTGCATCTGGGAATTTCACAGCCTACCTTTACGTCTACGGGTATCTCAGTGCCACCAACACTTACGGATTGAGCATTGAGGATTCAAACACAGGTGGTACACCCGCAGCAACACCCGCTTTGGCGTTGACGATGCCAGACAAGTTTAGTGCTACAGCGGACATGACCAATCTGACATCAGGGGCGACATATATTCTGGATTCAACCTTGTATGAATTTTACATTGATGGCACATCTACCAATACCACTTTCTCATCTGTAAATTGGACGGCATCATCAACAACGTATACACACAATTATTCGTTTAACACCCCGAGTATAGAAGGGGAATATGCCGTCATCAGTTACCTCTACCAGAATGGAGTATTTACAGCACTCGACTTTGATTTCCTCTACCACGAAATGTTGGTCGTAGAATCAACTGCGTCGAATCAAGGATGGATGGATGCACAAAATCTCACTGTTGGACAGACCTATTCGATTCAATGGTGGGCCTATGACAATGCCACAAATACGACCTTGAGCACCAATACAGTGAACTTCACAGCGACCTCGAGTTCGTGGAACCAAAGCGTCTCTTGGGCATACCCATCAACGAGTAATCAGCATAATTTCGAAGCGGTTTTGAGAACGGGGACGTCGAGCAGTTTCATTGGTGCACACTACGATGAGTTCTATCCACCATTGCCATTTGTTTCGATTGCAAGCTACACCAATGATATCAACACGACCAATAATTCTGCAACAATCCAAGCGATGAACTTGGCACCGGGAGAAACATACATGTGGAATGTGTCTCTTTTGAATCATTCATACAGCCAAATTGCTACTTCGATTTATTTCAATTTCACCGCGACAAATGCTACAATGATTCTAGGCACATGGTCGTATAGCACCCCCACCACAAGTGGACAATACTGCTTGTTCCCCCATATATGGACTGCAAACGGGACCCAATTGGGCAGTATTATCACGTGCTTCTCGTACATCTACGATGCAGATAGCGATGGTGTGTGGGACGAATACGACCTCTGTCCAAATACTCCAATCGGCTCAACCGTGGATTGGAATGGTTGCGCAGCAAGCCAGCGCGATACGGATGGCGATGGGTACACTGACGATGTTGATGACTTCATCAATGACCCTACACAATGGAATGATGCCGATGGTGACGGATACGGTGACAATGCAAGCGGGAATTCAGCTGATGATTTCCCACTTGACCCAACTCAATGGTCCGATGCTGATGGAGATGGTTGTGGTGATAATCTAAATGGGACCAGCGGTGATCACTTTCCATTTGATCCAACCCAATGCACAGATACAGATGGCGATGGGTATGGAGACAATCCAAATGGGACCAATGCCGATGCATTCCCAAATGACAACACACAATGGACTGACTCAGATGGAGATGGTTATGGAGACAATCCAAACGGGAACTACGCTGATGATTTCCCCAACGACCCAACACAATGGTCAGATTCCGATGGTGATGGATATGGAGACAATCCAAATGGGAATAATCCCGATGAATTTCCAACAGACGGTTCGCAGTGGGTTGATTCCGATGGTGATGGATATGGAGACAATCCAAATGGGAATGCAGGTGACGCATTTCCTACAGACCCAACTCAATGGGCAGATTCCGATGGTGATGGTTACGGAGATAATGCCAATGGAAATAATCCCGACGAATTCCCAAGTGATGGAACACAGTGGGAAGACAGTGATGGAGATGGATATGGAGACAACCCACTAGGCAACAATGCCGACCTCTACCCTACTGATCCTAGCCAATGGTATGACTCGGATGGAGATGGATATGGAGACAACCCGCTTGGAACCAATCCTGACGCATTCCCTAACGATGGAACACAATGGGAAGATGGGGACAATGATGGCTGGGGCGATAACCCACAAGGAAACAATCCGGATATATTCCCCAACGATGGAACTCAATGGTTAGATTCGGATGGAGATGGGTATGGAGACAACACATGGGGTAACAATCCCGACCAATGTCCAAACAGTCCATCTGGTGCCATGGTTGATTCAAATGGATGTGCCGCAAGTCAGCTAGACGATGACGTTGACGGGGTTACTAATGATGCTGATGCTTGTCCAGGGACACCTGGTGGCGAAACTGTCGATTCATTGGGCTGTGGAGATTCACAGAAAGACTCTGACCAAGATGGTGTGTCTGATTTGATTGATCAATGCGCCAATTCACCTCAAGGCAATTCAGTTGATGGATATGGGTGTGCTGCAAGCCAGCGCGATTCAGATAATGACGGGATCACAGATGATCGTGATGACTGCCTAACCACCGCACCAGGTGCATCGGTGAATGGTGTTGGCTGCGCTGCTGATGAGAGAGATGCTGATGAAGATGGAATATCAGATGCTGATGACAATTGCCCAAATACATCCACATTAGACATAGCAGATAGTTCAGGTTGTGGAACAGCACAACGAGATACAGATGATGATTCCATCATGGACGCTGACGATGCTTGCCCAACTACACCTGGTGGTTCTACTGTAGACAGTACAGGATGTGCAAGTACTGAACGCGATGCCGATGGCGACAACATTGTCGATGCATGGGATGATTGTTCAGCTACGCCGACCGGGGAAACAGTTGATTCGGATGGTTGTGGAGACTCACAGAAAGATACCGATGAAGATACCGTTTCAGATGCAATCGACCAATGCCCATTCACACTCGCAAGTTGGATACCAAATACAGATGGATGCGCACAACAGCAACTAGATTCCGATGAAGATGATGTTAGCGATTATGCTGATGAATGTGCAGGTACATTACCAAACCTGAATGTCGATTCTGATGGATGTGCAGCCAATCAAAGAGACACCGATGGAGATGGACATTCCGATGATGTCGATGCATTTCCAACAGATCCAGAAGAATGGGAAGATTCAGATGGAGACGGGATTGGAAACGTTGCTGAAGCAAAAGCTGCTGAAGATGGAGGAATTTCAGGAATTATCTGGGTCATTCTAGTTGTTGCTATTGTCGCCGCACTTGGTGCCGGGACTGTACTATTCCTTCGCCGTGGAGATGATGTTGAAAGCAGTGGTGAAGTAGGTTGGGACACAGAAACAGTACAACCTGCTGAGGATATACATGCAATGGCTGGAATGCCTGTAAATGAACTGACTAGTCAAGAAGAAGTGACGCCAGCCGAAGTAGCGGGTCCAACAACTTGGACTGATGAAGCAGGTAATGGCTGGTGCCAATATCCAGATGGTTCGATTATGAGATTCGATACTGAAAGTGGGCAATGGGTCCCTCACCAGTGAATTCTGCGTCCAAAAAACGTCTTGACCAGACCGTGATGCTATTGAACCGGCGTCAGTTGCCAAGGGTCAATGGACGTCAGTATTATCCTCGGCTCTCGAACAGATTTACCTGTCGCTGTGAAAGCGACCAAGGTTCTAGATCAATTCACAGTAGACTATGAATTAAGAGTTGCAAGTGCCCACCGCGCTCCAAAATATCTAGAAGGAATAATTGACAATGCTCTTGACGAGGGATGCAAAGTTTTCATCGGAATGGCGGGAGTTGCTGCAGCACTCCCTGGTGTCATTGCAAGTATGACTACAAAGCCAGTAATTGGTGTACCTTGTGGTGGGAAAGTACCACTGGACTCCTTACTATCAATTGTTCAAATGCCACCAGGTATGCCTGTAGCCACCGTTGGTGTGGACAGAGGAGACAATGCGGGTGTACTCGCAATTCAAATTCTAGCGAGCAGTGATGAAGAGTTGGCTGAAGCCTTCGCAGAATACCGGAAAGAAATGACTGAAAAAGTCATTTCTGACGATGAACTCACGCGCTCGGAGCGTGCGTGAATATGGATGCACAAATGCTCATCGATGAGGCTGTGACGGTTCTAAAAACACAAATTGATGATACTGCCATCATCGCATGTAGTGGCGGTATTGATTCCACAGTTGCTGCTGTACTGGCCAATCAAGCAATAGGAAATCTTCTCCATTGTGTATATGTTGATACTGGTTTCATGCGAAAAGGCGAAACCGAAGAAGTTCAAGAAATGCTAACTGATTTGGGATTAAATCTCAAAGTCGTGGACGCAAGTGAACGCTTTTTTGAACATCTCAAAGGAGTCACAGAACCTGAAGCGAAGCGCAAGGTCATCGGTGAGCAGTTCATTCGTGTATTCGAAGATGAGCAAAAATCCTGCGGTGCCAAATATTTGGTCCAAGGTACAATAGCCCCGGATTGGATTGAGTCTGGTGGTGGCGAACGGGATGTCATCAAAAGCCATCACAATGTAGGTGGTCTCCCTGACGATGTCGATCTGACAATTGTGGAACCACTTCGCGAATTCTACAAAGATGAAGTTCGCTCCATGGCCGCCGAGTTGAACATCTCAAGCAGCAACCGTCAACCATTCCCTGGACCTGGATTAGCAGTTCGAGTTCTTGGTGATCTCACTCCTGAGCGTGTAGAAGCTTGTAGAGAAGCTTGCGCAATTGTTGAAGAAGAATTGCAAGAGGCGGCGGCGGCAGGTGAAATGGAAATACCTTGGCAATACTTTGCTGCCCTTCTTCCTGTATCCAGTGTAGGGGTGCATGGTGATGCTAGAGTATACGGTGAGACAATAGTAGTCAGAGCGGTTCGTAGCATCGACGGAATGTCTGCACGTTATTCCGAAATTCCTCATTCTATTCTACAGAAAATTAGTACACGGATTACGAATGCGCTAAAGGGGCATGTGAACCGTGTTGTTTACGACATTACCCACAAACCACCCGGTACAATCGAGTGGGAGTGACACTGAATAGTGATTTTTCACTCTTCTTCCAATTCGCAATCTAAAGTTAATTCTGAGGACCAATCTGCCACAACAGGCGACACAGGTGGGGAGCCAAAGAATTCACGGACTCTAACCACATTTGGTACATCTGAAAACATAGGACCTAGTTTTTTGAATGGGACTGTATCTCCAACCGTAGGGCCAACGAATGGGTCGAGAATCGCGCCACTGGGGTGAATCAAATGGATTGCCAAATAGTCCATATTGTCATGACGGAGCCCGAATAATACCACCTCTAAATTTGCACCACCCGTTTCCCCGGAATGTACCAAGCGACGAGCCAATGGTCGGCGAGCCCAACGACGCGATTCAGCAATCCACGGTTCTTCTATCGATGAAAGACCAATGTCTACATGGGCAATTGGAAGTAACCAACGCCCAGGTGGCCAAGCCAAAAGTGTAGATATCCGCACCACATATGAAAGCCAAAGAGGGATTGAAATTAACAATGCAACGAGAGCGACTGGTTGAGTGGGATGCTTGTAAATAGCCCAAGTTAAGACAGTGAGAAGAACTGTTTCGATCCTGGCAATATTCCATGCAATCATCTTCAATGGTGAACCTTCAACCTGGTTCATCGCAATTGATGCGCAACTCAGCAAAAGAAGAAAGAAGGCACCAATCCAAAGCCCAACTCCATATGATGTTTGCAGTCCAATCCCATATCCTAATGCATCAAGAATTAGGGGGGCCCCGCCTGCTGCAAGAAGGAATGCAGACCATGCTGCTGGGTACAAAAAACGAGTTATTTGGGGTTGCAAACGCTGCCTTTTCCAACCCATTTCATTCCAATCATCACTGGCTTCAACTTCGTGTTCCAATCTTTGTTGGAGCCCACGGGCACCAAACCAACTAGAATTACCCAATAAGAAGTGAGACTTACGGGTGCCCATAAAGTGACGATGGCTACAATCGTTATGAAGTTGAGTTGAATCTATTCTTCCTCATCAGAAAAATGTGGACACGTTGAAATCCCCATCAATGAATATGTCGGACAAGTTCCGGAAGCACCTGTTCCAACCAACCATATTGCCATTCCAATTGCGAAATAGTGGAAATATTGCTCAACTCCACTAAGAAAACCTGCTAATTCAGCGAGAGCAAGACCACCTCCTGCGAGCGCTCTTGTTATTCGATCAGGTGACCCAACATTTCGCGATATCATGGGACCACCTACTCATCTATTGGATGTCGGAGAATCAAATTACGTGCAGCCCACACTTCATCAACACGCCGAACAGGGGTGTCGTGAGGAGCTGTCATGACCAACTCAGGATCTTCCGATAGAATCTCCAAGAAATCATTAGCAAACTGGTCAATTGCTTCCTTTGATTCAGTTTCAGTCGGTTCAAACATCAAACATTCAGGGACAATCATTGGGAAGTAAAGTGTAGGGGCCATGTACCCATAGTCAAGCAAACGCTTTGCTACATCCTTTCCAGAAACTCCTGTTACCTCCTTAACCGGCGTCATACTCAAAGTAAATTCATGCTTGATGATATCTGTTGGTGCTCCATCTACTGGCATCGCTGGGATTTTTGCTGCTTGTTCAGCACTAGGGTTCATCATTCGATATCGCATGTAATTTGCATTCAGAACAGCATGCTCGGACATCTTTTCCAAATCCCGGCCATATCGCCGATAAAATGCCCACGAACGAATTACTGCACCACTATTTCCTAGCCATTGCTGTACTTTCCCAATACTCTTAGAAGGGTCATACCATTCATACCAAATGTCACCATCTTCATCCTCGACACAATCAACCATTGGAGAGGGGAGGAAATCTGCTAGGTGACTCTTCACTCCGATAGGACCTGATCCGGGCCCTCCGCCGCCATGAGGTTGGCTGAATGTTTTGTGTAGATTGTAGTGAACCGCGTCAAAGCCCATTAGACCTGGACTAGTTTTCCCTAAAATTGCATTGAAGTTTGCGCCATCATAGTACATCTGCCCACCTGCTGCATGAACTATGTCCGCAGCTTCAGCAACTTCAGGTTCGAATATTCCAAGTGTGCTTGGATTGGTAATCATCATTGCCGCAGTGTCGTCTCCAACGACCGCACGCAATGCGTCAAGATCTAATTGGCCATTCTCTAATGAAGGAATTTCGATGATTTGGTATCCGCACATTGCTGCACTTGCTGGATTTGTTCCATGAGCACTGTCTGGAACAATGACCTTGTCACGATGTGGTTCACCGATTTCTCTGTGATATTCTTGAATACATCGAATTGCAGTAAACTCACCCTGTGCTCCTGCAACAGGTTGTAGAGTGACTGCATCCATACCTGAACAATGTGCGAGCATCTCCTGCATTTCATAGAATATTGCCATTAATCCCTGAAGGTGGTGTTCGGGTGCTAATGGATGAATGTCATTCATCCCTTGCATCTGAACAATTTTCTCATTTACACGAGGATTATGTTTCATCGTGCAAGAGCCCAAAGGATAGAATCCCGAATCGATACCATGACTACGAGTAGATAGCCAAGTGTAATGCCTCACAAGTTCTGGTTCACTAGCACGTGGCCATTTTGGTAAACTCTTTCGTTGCAATGATGTTGGAATGTTGACATCCACAGGGATAGGAGAGGGTTGTGCATACCCTGCACCTTTCGCACCATTAAATTCGAATATGTCACTCATTCGACCACCTCCGAAATCCAGTCACGAATCCCATCGGCTAATTCTTCAATATCCTCTATATCGATTTGATCAGTTGAAGTGATTAGGATACAATCGCCCAAATCGGCCCACCAATCAGATAAATCGAATCCACCAGTAATATCACACTCAGTATCTAAGAAATCAAGGAGACTTGCCGCATCAGCAGGCAACCGTACTGCAAATTCATTGAAATGCAACCCTTCAGGATGAAGGGGTTTGATGCCATCGATTTCTGCAAGCGCCCTTTTGGTAGCCTCGCAAGCAGCTGCATTTCTTTGAGCCAGTAATTCCAACCCGTCTGGCCCCAATAGTGCCATATGCATGGCGCCCATCAAAGCAATCAATGTTTCATTAGAGCATATATTGCTAGTTGCACGATGTCTGCGAATATGTTGCTCACGGGTGCTAAGAGTGAGTGTGAACGCTTTGAGACCATCGGCATCAAATGTCTGCCCAACGATTCGACCAGGCATTTGTCGAATATACGCATCTGAACAAGCAAACAATCCGTATATCGGGCCACCTGCTGTTGGCCCTATTCCAAATGGTTGACCTTCGCCAACAACCAAATCTGCACCATATTCCCCAGGGGGTGCTACAAGTCCTAATGATACAGGTTGGACTCCAACTATCAATGCAGTATTTTCTCCAACTATCTCCTTCAGTTGGGTAATTCCTTCATCCAATAAACCGAATGCGTTGGGTTGTTCGACGTAAATCGCACAAGCACCAGTTGCTTCTTTGGCAGCGTCTAAATCAAGCAAGCCATCATCTCCATGAGGAACAAATTTGATTACGATTTCTGCACCTTGCGTGTAATTTTGTATTACTGAAAGACGATGCGGAGGGATTAATTCCGAAACGTAAACCGTTGATTTTTGCTCCGCTTTCCTATCATGAATACGTACTGCGCAAGTTATTGCTTCAGCCGCTGCAGTTGAAGCGTCGTACATACTAACGTTTGAGACAGGAAGCCCCACCAGTTCACTAATCATCGTTTGGAATTCCCACATCGCCTGAAGCATGCCCTGACTAACTTCTGGTTGATACGGCGTATACGCGGTCAAAAATTCACCACGAGTAGCCAACATAGGAACCATTGATGGAACGAAATTACTGTACAATCCTGCACCAAGGAACGAAGGGCGGCTATTCAAGGATACATTTGCACCGAGTAACATTTGTGCTTCCCGAAGGATTTCTTCCTCTGTTTGAGGTTCAGGTAAGTCCAATGGCTCAATACGACGAATTTCAGCAGGAATATCCTCGAATAATGCATCCATGGAAGCCAGGCCCATGATATCCAACATCTCTTTTTCACGGCCAAGATTTGGTAATTGGTCGACCATCGAATCACTCTTTACACTCCCGCCTGTACATCTTCAGCCCTTCAAGTTTCGTCAGACTCAATGTTGTCGTATCATCCGTCAAACTCATACACTTTCAGTTGAGGAGGAGGTTGAGGGGAGGACATGCGAGTAGCGGTCAGTGGGCAAGATCATTTTGTTCAACCATATATTGAAGATGCATTGGGAAGCGATGCAGTACAGATTCCACCTGAAGCATTGAATGATGAAAAAACACTAGATGCATTGCTCACATCTTGTGATGCTGTTGTTCTAATGAATGCTCATCCACCCTCAACAAGCAGCAGAGATGACCGTGCTGCCCTCCTTGCGATGCGTGCAGCTGCCAAACCAATTCTTTCGGCAGTACAGCGTCACGGTAGTTTACACCTAATTCTGATTGGAACATTACGCGTTCACCCTCAAGCAACACCTGAAGATCCATACTATTCCAGTCAAGCAACATTAGCACCAAGAGATATTGCGGCTGAAGGGCAATTATGGGTCGAGGAGCGGGCTCTAGAGCGTGCGAACGAAAATTCACCAGTATCTGTTCTACGATGTTCTAATGTGCAAGGCTTACCGATGGATTCCACCGAAGGGCATGGTATCATCCATCAATTTGCTAGAGATTCAATTTTCGGATGGATTAGCGTGCCTGGAGATGGGACGCAAGTGAAAGATTTCGTGCACGTGTCTGATGTCATCAATGTAGTCCTGCAAGTTTTGCAAGCACCACCCCCCACACGTGAAACCTTGTGCATTGGCTCAGGGCAACCAATTGTCATGAGTGAAATTGCAATTCAATATCAAGAAAAAACCGGGTGCGCCCCACAATTTGGAAACGATGATTCACAAGAAGTATGGGGGGTTGTAGACGCTTGGGAAATCGAACAACGTTGTGGATTTAGGCCACAAGTAGATGTAATGCAAATGGTCGAAGAGGCCTTCGAAATTGCTGGTGTTTGAATTAATTCATTCGAGTGAATGAACCGTCGGCATTCATCAACCATGCACTGCCATCAGGAGCATTGTAAATGGTTTCCCCTTGTGATCCAGTCACATATCCCCCTCCACCTGGCAATTGAGTGTAGTCTGATACTGATGCAGGTGCCTGCTGTACGACTGGTGCCATAGGTGCCATTGCTACTTGTGGTTGCATTTGCATTCCATAATCAGATTCCATTGGAATATCCTCCACCCATTGTTGTGTAGTTTCGACTCCACGGTTTTTCCGCAAAAGCGTGAATGTCAAAATGGCTCCTAGTCCGAGAACAACAACCACTCCAAGTATAATCCATATCAAATTCTTCTGAATTACTGCACTCGTATCACCCAACTCAACTCTTTCATCAAAGGAACAGCCAATATAATCTCCACTTTTCTCTACTGAATCTCCCGAAGGGGTGTCTAAGCAGACATCTTTGTCAGTCATAACGCCATCAGCATCCTCATCGCGTTGACTAGCAGAGCATCCCATCAATGGGCCTTCAGTCAACACTTCTTCGTCAGCAGGGGTCCCTGGACAAGCATCCATGTACAATCTAAACCCATCTGAATCGGCATCGGCATCGCCATCCCAACAACCGAATGAATTGAGGTTATCAAATGATGAATGGTTGCTTCTTATTGCTAGAGATGAACTATCCAGGCATTGATCGTTCCCATTCGGATGAATTAAATCACCATTAATTCCATCCTCATCAGAATCATATTCACTCATATGGCAACCTGTGATTTCTGTATACCCACTATACATTAGCGGAGTATTAGGACAACTATCTTGATACAAGAGATATCCATCTGAATCGTCATCAAGTTCTCCTGTCCAACAACCGACAGGGTCAACGTCGTATCCATAATCATCTTGGAATGTTTCACGGATTAGAGTGCCTGGTGTGGTCTTACACTCATCATCCTGATTCCAAACACCATCGCCATCTGAATCTTGTTGAGTCTGCCAACCACACCCCTTAGAATCGATTGATTCTCCAAGTGGAGTCTCTGGGCATTGATCCTCGCCATCTAAAACTGAATCATTGTCATCATCCAAATCCTCATCTGAATCTCGACAACCATCTCGGTCTTTGTCGTTATCAATAGTCGAGAACCAACCGGTTTCTCCTAATGGGCAACTATCTGATTCATCGGGGAATCCATCACCATCATCATCTGAATCCTCATCATTATGGCATCCATCTGAGTCAAGATCAGTCATTGAATTTGAAATCCATCCAACCATACCCATTCGGCAACTGTCCTCTGAATCAAGGAATCCATCGTTGTCATCATCTAAATCTTCATCTAAATCTCGACAACCATCTCCATCGAGGTCTGTAGATATGGCACTAGTCCAACCCATTTCACCATCTTTGCATTGATCGATTGAATCCATTATTCCGTCGGAATCATCATCGGTGTCTTCCGAATTATCCCGACAACCATCACCATCTCGGTCGTTAGAAGTGTCGGAAATCCAATCAAGCTCTCCTGTAGGACACAGGTCTTCCAAATCTAGAACACCATCATTGTCGTCATCATCGTCTTCACCGTTATCTGCACAACCATCTGTGTCATGATCACTTGAACTATCACTTGTCCAATTATACCACCCTCGTAGGCAATCATCTCCAGAGGTATCCAAAATACCATCATTATCATCATCTGCATCTTCTTCTTGGTCATGACAACCATCGTGGTCATGATCATTAGCAGAATTACTAGACCATTGTTGTTTGAAAGATAACCCCGTACAAGGATCTTCTACATCGTTGATGCCGTCACCATCGTCATCAGTATCTTCCGTTGAATCTTTGCAACCATCCTGATCCATGTCTAGGCTTATGTCCATACTATCCCATAAGGCCTCTGGACCGTCACAATTGTCAATGTCGTTGTTCTTATTATCGCCATCCATGTCATCGTCACACACATCACCAAAGTTATCAAAATCAATGTTAGATTGATCTGTGTTTGGAGCCCCTGGACAATTATCATCAACATTGCCAACACCATCTCCATCACTATCCGCCTGGATTGCCCAAAGGTGGATTCCTGTATTGAATGCATAACCGTACGAATTAGGGTCAGAGAACACATTTCCCATTGTACTCTCAGAACCTGTGCCAAGAGTGACTGTGCAAGATTGACCATTTGGGGCACCTCCACGGCAATGATCGCCCATACTAACAATAGATCCTGACGGCATCACAGCAACACCGTATCCTTCATCGAAATACGCTCCGTCTGCTACATCTGCCCAAAGCCAATTGCCACTGGTGTCAATTCCTGCAACAACCATACCGAGATATGTACTTGAAAGTGTGGTGCTACCAAAAGATGCAGCTCCATTCTGAGCAATGTATCCGTCACTTGTTACAGATGCAAAAGAACCTGCAATAACCAATCCACCTTGCCCAGTCATATCAATTGCTCTTGCAGTTTGATATGCACCACTGGTTGAACCCGTTGCCCATGACCATTGGTTATTACTGCCCAATTCTGCAACGAAAATAATTCTATCATTTGCGCCACTTCCACCAACTTGCTGTGTTCCAAATTGTGCATTACCAATTGTATGCCCAGTAACATAAACAGTTCCAGAATCGACAATCATATCCATAATTTGCACAATGCCACCTGTCGCCCCTACTGATGCGACATCAACATGAGAACCTCCAGTAGTCAACTTGACGACATACGAGGCTAGTTGACCTGCCGCCTGAGTCTGTTGACTACCGAAAGTTGCAGTCCCTGCAAACCAACCACAACCATACACATTGTTGCCATCAGTTGCAATGCATGAACCATAATCCTCCTCAGGGCCTCCTGCTGAGTATACCCATGCCCATCGATTACCACCTACTGTAACCTGTCCAGTCATAACCTCGGCAATCCAAATATCCATTTTGCCATTAGTGCTGACTGAATTAGAATTGAAATTCGCTGTTCCATTGAAGGAACCTGTAGCAAATACATTTCCACTTGAATCGACAGCTATGTCCTCGCAAGAGTCATCTTCAGAGAGTCCTCCTGCTACAGCAGTCCACTGGAATTGCCCATTGCTGTTGAGTTTGCTCACAAAGATATCCTTCGTATCTTGAGTTGAGCGGTGTTGGCTATTTCCAAATGTTACATTACCAACAAACCAGCCGCACACATAAATATCGGTATAATGCGTAGCAATACCTGTAATACTTGAATAACCGCCACCTTCTCCTGTGTTAGGATCAACATTGTATTCACCCGTTTCAGTCAACCATTGCCATGACCCTGTTGAACCATCAGCCTTGGCAATATAGGCAATCTGACCCGGAGAACCCGAAACAAAGAGGTCGGAAGTTGAAGCGTGGCTACCAAATGCTGCATCACCAATTACCATCCCTGCAACCAATACATCACCTGCAGAATCAACTGTCATTTTGCTTGGCCAAATTACTGCACCTGTTCCACCTGTAGCCATTCCTGCACTCTGTGTCCACTCATTTTGAGCAGAATGCGAAACTACTATCTCTTCAGTAAGTTCAGAATGTTCAGTACTGGTTACATCTATTCCAGCTATCGGCTGAAGTAATAATGCAATAATTACTGCAAAAAGTAGGCTATTTGCAAGGTAGTTTGGTCGGTCATGCATAACACGCCCTATAGGGCGTGATACTTAACACTCCTCTATCGTAGTTTGATAGAATTAGTCTGTGTGCTCAGCCCAATCATCCATTTCAGGTGTCCGATACCACCATTTCTGGTCCTCATCCATCCACCACTCACAACCGTCTTCATCAACCTTGTAGTTTGGATCGCTTTGATAATCATCGATAGTCGATTCAGAAGATCCATCTCCTCCAGATTGGTCTAACTTTTCAGACACCATTGCATCAGTTTCACGCTGACTTTTGCGACGCTTATCTTTCTTCGATTGTTTGCTCTGTTTGAGAATTAGTATTGCAGCAAATGAACCACCAATAATCACTAGTATTGATGCAACAATGATGGCAACTAATACCCCTGTGCTCATACCTTCCTCACTAGCCAAATTAGATTGTTGCTTTGAACAACCATTTAGATCAATAACAGCCCCTTCTGCAGTACCTGGACAACCGTCAATAAGGTTGGTTACACCGTCTCCATCACTATCTTGTTGAGAAAAGTTACAGCCCCCTGAAAACACTGTTTCTGAAGAATTACTATTCGGGCAAATGTCGACCCAATTTTCGTACCCATCATCATCATTGTCTAAGTTTCCAGTCCAGCATCCGAAGTCTGAATCAAATTCAAATTCAGGATATTCTGCACGAATACTCTCACTAGACGTATCTGTACATGCATCAATATTATCGAAGACGCCGTCCTTGTCCGTATCCTGTTGAGTTACATAGCCACACCCATCAGAATCAACTTGTTCCCCCGCAGGTGTTCCCAAACACTGAGGCGGTTCTATATCATCAGGAACTAAGTCTTCATCAACATCATCAGTACATCCATCAAAATTTGTGTCATAACCTGATGTAGCAGGTTCATCACGACAAATATCATCACCATTGAGAATCCCGTCGCCATCCGCATCTTGTTGTAGATCTGAACATCCTGTTGCATCAACAACCAAGCCAAAAGGTGTACCTGGGCAATTGTCATTGACATCATCAATCCAGTCATTATCTAAATCAGAATCTTCTTCAGCGTCATGACAACCGTCATTATCGACATCAACCAATGCGGTAGATGTCCAGTCAACTTTCCCACGGACACACCAATCGAAGTCATTCAAGATTGAATCATTGTCATCATCAATATCTTCTCCACCATCTTGGCAACCGTCACCGTCATAATCAGTTTCTGAATTTGAAATCCACGAAATTTGTCCAACCGGGCAATCATCATTTTCATCAAGAAGGCCATCACCATCATCATCTGAATCTTCATCATAATCACGACATCCGTCGCCATCTCGATCAGTTCCTGTTACTGATGTCCAATTTGTAGCAAGACCTTGGCAATCATCAAGTAAATCGAGAACACCGTCGCCATCATCATCATCATCCTCACCTGAATCAAGACATCCATCACTATCAAAATCTGTGGCGACACTGGAAACCCATCCAGTATTGCCTTTGGGGCAATTGTCAGACGCATCTACAATTCCATCCGAATCATCATCCAAATCATCATCATGGTCATTGCAGCCATCAGAGTCATAATCCGTCGCAGCAGAAGAAGTCCAGGAACGATTGAATGGATATCGTGGACAAGAATCAGAACTGTCTACAATTCCATCCGAATCATCATCATCGTCTTCATCCCCATCATGGCAACCATCAGTGTCATAATCCTCGGCTCCATTGCTAGTCCAATTGTGCTTATTTGAAGCCGAGTTACAAGAATCAGTAGCATCAGAAATTCCATCTCCATCATCATCATCATCTTCAAGGGCATCGTTACACCCATCGCCATCTCGATCCAATGCCCAAATTGATTGGTTCCAATTCACTTCTGGCCCTACACATTGATCGTAATAATCGTCAAATCCATCTCCATCTGCATCGAAGTCACATGCGTCACCAAGTAAATCTCCATCAATATCTTCTTGGCCAACATTACTATGATTTGGGCAATTATCATCTAGGTCTGCAATTGTATCTTTGTCACTGTCAACTTTGAAAGACCAAATGTAGGATGCACCCTCAATATAGCTACCTGTAGTGAGAGTTGAAATGGGGCCGAACGAACCTGTGCAATAACTTGTCTGATCAACACAATAGCGACCAACTGCAACAACACGCCCAAGGCCAAACCAAGTTATGCCCATACCATAATCATCTGAATCACTACCCATTCCATCTGCCCACACCCAAGTCCCATATTGATTGATTCCAGCGACGAAAGATTCCTCATAAGGGCCTCTCGTCAAATGTATGTTTCCAAAACTAACATTGGTCCAATAGTCATTCCAATCTGACACTGAACCTGTAACTGCTAAATCCCCATTAGGCCCAACTGAAATATCCGTAATTCCTTGGACAGAATTTGATTCCCCCCCTGTGCGTTGAACCCAGTTCCACGAACCTGTAGGGTCTATCGAAGCAATCCAAGCATTATCTGCACTACTATTGGCAATCAAATTGTAGGTTTTCGTACCTCCTTCTGTGAATTCGGCTTCACCCCAAAATTGACCGCCGACGTAAAGATCGCCATTACCAAAGGCGGCCGCATAAGCAACAACTCCATCTCCAGAAACACCACCAATAATTTCAGAGGCCCATTGGAATGTACCACCCGGGTTAACCTTGGTCACGAATCCTGCGTAGGGTAAACCAGCTTGGACTAAAATTTGATTGGGCCAATTCAATACATTGTCACGATAATATCCAACAACATATGCATTTTGTGCACCATCAAGAGCAATGCCTGTAACATTGTCATTGTATTCGCCACCCCATGATTTTGTCCAAACTACAGCGCCATTAGAATCAAGCATTAACAGATACATGTCATATCCACCTTCACTTGTATGAGTATTGCTTCCCATGTATGCTGTGCCGGAGTATGCACCTCCAACATACACACCTCCATCACTAGTCGATTGACAAGCATTCGCCACATCGTTATTTGGACCTCCAAAACTGATGGCCGTATCCCACGTGGAAGTAGATATATTGTACAAAGCAGCAAATCCATCCCGATAAGCACCCCCGGTGGTTAATGTATGGCTACCTAAGGTGATTGTCTCGTATATCCAACCACAAATCCACACACCTGCAGGAGATAGGGAAAGTTCTTCGGAATGAGCACCACCTGTTGAGTCAGATGGGCGGTTACTATGGACAAACCATGAAAATGAGCCCCATTGATCCATTTGGGCAATGAATGCCATTGGCTTATTGTATACAGATGGGACAGTAGATGGACCAAAACGAACATCGCCTCGATAAGACCCCGTGATAATAATCGCATTGTTGGATGTACTGACAATGTCGCTTATCCAAACACCATTGTAATCGCCTGGGCCATTGTTTGAATTTGGCCCTTCGGTGCCTTGAAGCAGCCACTGAGTCACACCTCGGCCCTGAGATAATGCTTCGGATTGTGCATCATTTAGTATTGGAAATGAATCCAGGGGTTCGTCATTTTCAGAATTATTCTCTGAATCCAAACTACCTGCCCATGAAGATGTTGCAAGGAGGGAAATCATCGTTACAACCAAACAAAATCGAGGTAATCCACTTGCAGCCATACAACGCCCTTCGGGCGTTCCCATTTCAATATTCACTCTAGATGAATGGGGGGCGTACAATGACGGCTCGCAGTAAACGGCGAGGATTTGGAGCAATTACAACTTCCTCTCCTATCTCAACTCCTTCAAGATAAGCCAATCCGATTCCAATTTTTCCAAGACTAGGAGATGGTCCTCCCGATGTAATACTCCCAATTACATCATCTCCCCTCATAACCGCGTGGCCTGTTCGAGGAAATGGACCCTTGTCTAGTACTTTCAAACCTAGCCATCGAGCCCCTTCATTGCGATCCTGCTTCGATTTGGTTTCTGAAACACGGTTCTTGCCAATAAAATCATGATTCATGTTAAGACCAAATGGTACGAAAGTTTCTGCAGAATCCCTCATCAAATTAGAATCCTCTGTAAGAGATGCTGCACAGAAATCCTGTCCAGAAAGAAGGAAACCTTTCTCCATACGGAGTGTGTCTCTTGCCCCCAAACCCACTGGGCAAATCCCGTTACCACCATCATCTAGTAAAGCGTCCCAGAGCACCTTCACTTGTTCATTAGGAACAAATATTTCAAATCCTCTTTCTCCAGTATAACCAGTCCCCTGAATCCAACCCGTTAATCCAAGATTGTTTTCTAAGATATACTGCCCATGGAAATGCTTGACCATATTTTCTGAACCAAGGATTTTCCCTACTATTTCAGGAGATTTTGGCCCCTGAAGGGCAATTATACTAGTTTCTTCAGATAAATTTTCAATTTTCAATCCTTCACTCAAATGAGAATTAAACCAATCCCACATGTGTCCTATCATACTTGCATTAGGGACACCAAGAACTTCATTTTCATTAACTACGCAAAAAATCATGTCATCAATGATAATTCCATCGTGGTCTAAAAAGTGTGTATATGCACAGCGACCTGGAGGGATTATACTCGCCTTTTGTGTTCCAATTTTGTCTAACCACGAGAGAATCCCATTACCTGAAAATCGGAAGAAACCCATGTGTGATACATCAAAAAGACCTGCATTTTCACGTGTATTGAGATGCTCTTCTATCATTGAACTATACCAAATTGGAAGTTCAAATCCATGGAAATCAACGAGGTTGCCCCCACGTTCAACATGTGCATCATACAGTGCCGTGCGCACGAGTTCCCCTCCTGACATGTATCGTGGGCCTCCTCTTCAGCCCTTGAATAAAACGGCGTTTGATTCTGCTTAGGCTTGATGGGTAACTATCAAACACCGTATAGAAAGGGTCAATGTTATGTCGAACCACCCTGTGAATGAACCCATACTAGGATTCGCCCCTGGAAGTCCTGAGCGCACAGCTCTCCAATCCGAATTAGATCGCCAAATGAATGAAGTTGTGGAAATTCCCTGTATTATCAACGGAGAAAAAGTATTCACTGGCAATACGATGACGCAAGTCATACCCCACCGACATGGTCATGTTGTCGCGAATGTGCATATTGCTGGTAAAGCCGAAATTGAAGCAGCGTGCCAAGCCGCCACAGCAGCACAAGCAGATTGGATTGCAAAGGGTCTTGAAGAAAGATGTGCAATTTTTGAAAGATGTGCAGACCTTCTGGCAGGATCATGGAGAATGCGCTCAAATGCATCAACAATGTTAAACCAAAGCAAAACTGCATTCCAGGCTGAAATTGATGCTGCATGTGAGTTAATCGACTTCTGGCGATTCAATGCTCACTACGCTCGTGAATTTCATGACATGTATCAACCATTAGTATCTCCACAAGGAGTTCAGAACAGTACAGAGATTCGTCCATTGGAAGGTTTCGTTCTTGCAATTACACCATTCAACTTCTCAAGTATTTCTGCAAATTTGCCCAGTGCACCGGCTATTGTAGGATGTACTTCTATTTGGAAACCTAGTCGTAATTCATGCCATTCAAATTACGTTCTTATGGAACTTATGATGGAAGCTGGTTTACCACCTGGTGTCATCAACTTCGTCCCATCATCTGGACCCGATGTATCTGATGTATGCCTATCCAATCCCGACTTTGCAGGTGTGCATTTCACTGGATCAACTGCTGTTTTCCAAGGCCTCTGGCAACGTATTGGTGAGGCACTTCCAAACCTTAGATCGTATCCAAGAATTGTTGGTGAAACTGGTGGTAAAGACTTCGTAGTTGCTCATCCAGATTGCGATGAACAAGGATTACTTGTCGCATTACTGCGTGGCTCATTCGAATACCAAGGACAGAAATGCTCTGCAGCATCTCGTGCATACGTTCCAAACTCTGTTTGGAGTAGAATTAGTCAACCTCTTTGCGATGAAGTTCGTAAAATCACAATGGGAGATCCTCGAGATTTCACCAATTTTATGACTGCGGTTATTGATCAAAGAGCATTTGATAAAATTAGTGGATATATTGACCGGGCCAAAGCAAGCGATTCATGCGATGTTATTGTTGGGGGAGGCCATGATGATAGTGTTGGTTGGTTTATCGAACCCACAATCATTGTCACCAGTGACCCAAATTACGAATCGATGATTGAGGAAATATTTGGGCCTGTACTCACTGTTTATGTGTACGATGATGATGATTTTGAGGGGGTGCTGAAAGTTTGTGATGAAGCCAGCCCATATGCATTAACAGGTTCCATTTTCGCAGCCAAAGAAACAGATATTCAAACAGCATACAATGCACTAAGATTCACTGCTGGAAATTTCTATATCAACGATAAACCAACTGGTGCTGTCGTAGCACAACAGCCCTTTGGAGGAGCACGTGCATCTGGTACAAATGATAAGGCTGGTGGACCTCTAAATTTACTAAGATGGATTAGCCCTCGTTCAGTTAAGAGAACTCTTGATATCCCTCAAACTTGGGACTATCCATTCTTACAACCCGATGAATAATTAGGAATGTTGAATAATTTATTTGACTCCCAACAAATTACTGGGGAGCATTTGCTGAGAGGTTACAAATTGTAACGACCCATTGACCTGACCTGGATAATGCCAGCGGAGGAATAAAAATGAATACAAATATTGCATATGGATTGATGTTCGCAACACTAAGCTTCTTTGGATATATTGGATACAAAGCAGCGACTGAAAAAGAACTTGATGAAGACGAATATCTCTCGGCACGTGCGAGCCAAAATTGGTTGCGAATAGGATTGAGTTTATTTGCTTCAGGAATGGGGATATGGATTCTTTTCGGCCCGTCTGAAGTTGGATATTATGGAGGGTTTTGGGAAGTAATGGGATACGCAGTTTCGGCTTCAATGCCATTTCTATTACTTGCATATGTTGGACCAATGATACGGGACCGATTGCCTAATGGCATCACATTGGCAGATTATGTCCGCATGAAGTTGGGTCGACCAATGCAACTCTATGTTGGCTTGATATCTGTGCTCTACATGTTCACATTCTTATTTGCTGAATTTACTGCTGTTGGGAAAGCCATGAAAATCCTCACTGGCATGGACCCAATCTTTCCTATTCTGATGGTAGCAATAGTTACGGCCTCATACACATCTTATGGTGGCCTACCAGCTTCATTGCAAACAGACCGGTGGCAAGGGTGGTTGGCGCTATGGTTACTTATTGCCTTGCTCCTGATTGTGTTCAGTGCAGATGTTGGCACTTTGATTGAACAAGCAAAATCACATACACCAACTCATGCAGAAGACTGGGGCTGGGAACATGGCAGTATCTCTGATTTGAATCAACCATCTTTTGAGGCTGGTGTGGCCCTCGTAATTGCCATTACTTCAGCTGAAATGTTCTCTCAAGGAAATTGGCAAAGAGCATATGCTTCAGAAGATAATGAGGCGTTGAAAAAGGGTGCTTGGTTTGCAGCCGCACTTGTTTTCCCATTGATGTTCATCATGGGATTCTTGGGGACGGTGGTTGCCGGTCAAGGAGAAGTTGCAGATCCGGCATCTTCATTTTTCTATCTAATCGAGGATTCACATGTATTGATCATTTCCTTGTTCATCGTCTTAGGAATTGCACTTGTTTGTTCAAGTGCTGACACTTTGCAAAATGCGATAGTTGCTTCAATAAGCAGAGACTTATCTGATGGAGAAATGGATTTGAAAATGGCCAGAATAACATCACTAGCACTCATACCCATTGCAGTTTATCTTTCACTTTGGGGTGTTGACAATGGTTACAGTATCTTTGCAATTTTTCTCTTTGCTGATTTACTAGCTACTGCAACAATTCTGCCTGTATTACTAACTCTGTGGGATCGTATTGATTCGCGTGCAGCCTTAGCGGGTGCAATCAGTGGGTTGCTCTCCGTAATTGCATATGGCATCTATGAACCCGCAACAAGTTATGATGGGATTCAGCAATATGTGATGTATCTCTTCTATCCAACTATGGCTTCACCAGAGTTAGGAGGCGGTGCAATATCACCTGTCGATGGTGGGTTAACCAACCTATGGGTATTCGTTTCAGCACTCCTTGGCTCTGGGATAATCACGGTTTTTGGTTCAATCGCATTATCGAAGGAATCAATAGGTAGCAGTGACAAAGAGTAATTGAGCACAGATGACTATTGGGAATCCCACGGATACTATGACCTATGTTCGAGCATTGGGTCTCATCGTAGGTGGATACGGAGCATATACTCGCGATAAGCGTCGCGAAACTGATGTGGCTGTAAAAGAAGAAATTATTCGAAGTGCAGATCGTGTTCGAACACATGTCGAAAATGTGCATGATTCTGCCTATCGTGATGGTGATCTAAAACTAGCAAAGGAATGTGCCAACGTTATCGAAGAAATTGATGCATTGAGAAATGATGTCAATATGGGGGAAACTGGAGGGGAGCACCCCTTCTTCAGTCGACAAATTAGTGCAAATAAGCGTACTTTGAATAAACTCATCAAGCATGACTATGATACCTTGACCATGATTGGGAAGGCTGTAAATCGAAGTAATGATTTAGAACAGGCTGCTGCTGAGGATGAAGAACCAATTACAATCGCCAGAAAAACTCGTCAACTAATTAGCAGTGTTCGAGGACATTTTAGTGAGAGGCGTTCAGTACTTAGGAAAATAAACTAGAGGGAGAATAATGGCACAACATAGGTGGAGAGATAGTCCTGACATCATCGGACGAATGATAGATTCAGGGTCAATACAATCGTGGTCGGCTAAAGACATCGTTCTCAAGCCAAATGAAACATGTGTTATACTCGCAGATGGAAAGGTTCAAGATATCCTTTCTGAGACTGTTTTGAAAAACTACGTTGGTGGATTTGGGCGATGGTTAGGGGGGAAAATCGGAATGGGATCACGGGACCACAAACTGATTTTTGCAATGACTGGTCCATTTGATTTGCTGATTCTAATGAATGGGCAAACCGCAGATGGAGAACAAGTGAAAGGGATGTTACATATTAGATTACAGATTCAAAGAGATGATTCGCCTAAACTAATCAACATCTTTGCAAATAATAGGCGGGAAATAAATCGTGCATTTTTTGATAATATGTTCTCAAATGAAATTGTTTCTCGCGTAGTTCAGCCACTTATTTCACGACAACAAAATTCAGCCGGCCTTAGGAGTGCCGATTTTCAAGAAGGATTAGAAATGGCAATGCGAGTTGAAATGCGAGCCACCTTTGACCAGTATGGAATTACGTTGCTAAAGGCATTTGCAGTCGTCAATGAATCTGATTTGGAGAAACTACTTGCCTACAAATCTCAAACCGAAATCATGATGACTCGTGCTGATGTTGTTAATGAGGCATCTTTGGCAGCAATAGAAAGAGAACAAACTGTCACTCTAGCACGTATCAACGCAGAGGCAGCAGTTGCTAAAGCTAAAGCCAGAGGGCAGGTGGAAGCTGTACTTGAATCGGAATTACTAGAATTACGGAAACGAGAAGCCGAAATGGAAGCACAACGCAACGATATGGCGGAACGTCAAGATATTGAGTTGAAGGGAGAAAAGACTCGAATGGATATTGCCATGAGTGCGTTTGAACAAGTCCAAGCCGCGAAGCGATCCAGAATGGATCGGCAAGCGGATGCTAATCTGACTCGACAGCAACACACAGATGATGTGCAACGGGAAATGATGCAAATGGCAGCAGACAACGGTGCACTTACTCCAGAAGTCATGCAAACATTTCTTGAACAACAATCTGCACAAAAAAGTCACGATAATGCAACACCTTCACCACAAGTTAATGCTCCAAATTCAGCGTGTCAATCTTGTGGGAATCAAGTCCAAATCGGATGGATGGCTTGCCCGCATTGTGGAAATAACCTCTGAAGTTGATTCGAATGGCCCTTACTGTCATCGACGCAAATGATTCAAATGCAGGAGAAGCTCGAATCGTAGTTGGTGTGATTGGAACTATAGTTTCATTCTTTTCTATTGCATTTGCTGCAGATCTGACTTTGGCTTGTTGTTTT
>Ga0066836_10000179_pt1 | contig 27147 bp, 26 predicted proteins | sample ETNtaG_18_FD_71568 | JGI IMG/M metagenome (GOLD analysis project Ga0066836, IMG submission 71568) | Marine microbial and viral communities from oxygen minimum zone, Eastern Pacific Ocean - ETNP201302SV91 | ecosystem: Environmental > Aquatic > Marine > Oceanic | place: Pacific Ocean: Eastern... | reverse complement strand
TTTGTTGACCTTGATGAAGACTGGATTTTGTGGCCTATTGAAATAGATAACAAATATGATTATGACTTCATTGGCAGCTTTACTGATGGCAATGGAACAGACTTTAGTTTGACAACCTATTTTCAGGTTTTGGACCCCCAAAACGAAGACCTGTTAAATAACTTTATTTCTAAAGGAAGCGTCTACTCTGAATATGTACTTTCCTACCTTAACCAATATAACGAAGTAAGAAGGTCGTCTAGAAATAAAGAATTTATTTATAAAAACTATGAGGATTCTTTTATATTTGGAGTTAACTCGAATCGGCCTAATCATCTCAAACTATTTACAGGAACTGCAAAAGGATCAACTCAAGCTAATTTTATAGGTTTATCAAAAGTGCAATCAGAAATGAGATTAGGCTTTATTTATACAGACAATAATGGAACAGCTTTTAGTCATAGTAATTTTTTTGGAAGTTCGTCATCGGCTATGAAATTTAAAACGGCCTCTGCTTTTATTGAAAAACCAATAGCTCTTAACTACCTAGAACTTAATATCGGAATTTCCTACGATAAGGTCTTTATTGAGTCATTTGAAGAAAAAGGAGATTTCTTAAATATACATTTTAATTCTTTAGATGCACTCAGCCAGAATGTCTTCATAGACATTCATTACCCTTTTGAGATTTTAGGCTTTAGCGGTTCTTTAAATCTTGGGCATTCAAAACGTAAATTTTCTTCTTTCTTTAATCTTCAATCTGAAGAAAACTTTAACTTTACTTCAAATAATGAGAAGAGATATCTTGATGGAGAGATAAGTCTTGTGAAGGAACCTTTTTCCTTATCAATAACATATATTGAAGATAAATCTCCAATATTCAATATTGGATTTAACGTTAGACCTTATTAATGGTGGGCCCGGGAGGACTCGAACCTCCGACCAATGGATTATGAGTCCACTGCTCTAACCAACTGAGCTACAGGCCCTGTAGAAACTCTTACTCGTCTAAGAAACCTTTTAGATGAGACGATCTTGTAGGGTGTCTAAGTTTTCTTAAAGCTTTAGCTTCAATCTGCCTGATCCTCTCCCTTGTCACATCAAATTGTTTACCAACTTCTTCTAAAGTGTGATCTGTATTCATGCCTATACCAAATCTCATTCTTAATACTTTGGCTTCTCTAGCAGTAAGACTCCCCAAGATATCATCTGTTGCATCTTGAAGATTTTCTTCTGTAGCTGCTTCATCAGGAGAATTAATAGAAGTATCTTCAATAAAATCTCCAAGAGTAGTGTCTTCTTCATCTCCAATGGGTGTTTCAGTTGATATTGGTTCTTTAGCTATCTTCAAAACTCTTCTAACCTTATCTTCAGGCAATTCCATTCTCTCTCCTAATTCTTCAGGGGTTGGCTCTCTGCCCATCTCTTGGACCATCTGACGTGAAACTCTATTGAGTTTATTTATGGTTTCTATCATGTGAACAGGAATCCTTATTGTCCTGGCTTGGTCAGCTATCGATCTAGTTATGGCTTGTCTAATCCACCACGTGGCGTAGGTAGAAAACTTATACCCTCTTCTGTACTCGAACTTATCTACTGCTTTCATAAGTCCAATATTACCTTCTTGAATAAGATCTAAAAATTGAAGCCCTCTGTTTGTATATTTCTTAGCAATGGAAATCACTAATCTTAAATTAGCTTCTACCATGTCTTTTTTAGCTCTTCTGATCTTAGCTTCGCCTATGGACATCTTTCTGTTGATGTCTTTAATTTCAGCTATTGGTAATTGAATAATCTTTTCTAACTTTAAGAGCTTATTCTGTAGCCTTACAATCTCATCAATATTCTCTTTCGCTTCTTTTGCATAAGGCTTTCTTGACTTTGCTATCTTCTCAGACCAACCGGCATTGGCTTCATTTCCAGTAAAATCTTTAATAAATTCTTTTCTTGGCATTTTGCCTCTTTTAACCAACACAGTGAAAATAAACTTTTCACATTCCCTGATTATTTCTAGAGCATCTCTAGCAGGATTGGCAATTATTTCAAACTGGGTAGGAGATAATTTAAGAAATTTAAAAATTTCACCTAATTTGTCTTGTTCTTTAATTGCCGCTTTGCTTGTTCTCGATTTCATACAAGCTTTTTCAGTTTTATTAAACTGTCTCTTTAAAGAGCTAAATCTTTTCTTTACCTCAGCAGGATCTGGACCAGTTTGCTCTTCTTCTTCTGTCTCACCTTTTTCTTCTTTTTCTTTCTTCTGCGCTAAAGCAGGAGGTGGAATTCCTTCTTCAATATCCATGAATCCAACAAGAACCTCAGATAACCTTTTGTCTTCTGAAACAACCTCTTGGTATTCATCTAATATCCTGTCTACAATTCCAGGATAAAAGCAGCAAGCATATAGTAGCTCTCTTGCACCTTCTTCTATTCTTTTCGCAATAGCTATCTCGCCCTCTCTTGTAAGCAGATCCACTGTTCCCATTTCTCTCATATACAACCTGACTGGATCAGTCGTTCTACCAACTTCTGATTCAACAGTTGTTAAGGTAGTTCTTGTATCTGCTATAGTTTCAGGAGCAGCATCCGCATTATCTCCTCCTGCATCAGAAGTTGACTCTATAACCTCTATACCTATATCCATTAGCATCTGTATAGTCTCTTCTACCTGGTCTGGGTCTGAAATATCCTCAGGTAGCATAGAATTAATTTCTTGATAAGTTAGAAATCCTTGATCTTTACCTTTATCAAGTAATTCTCTAAGACCAGAATTTTCGAGGTCCTCTTCTCCGAATAAGACTTCTTCAGCCACTTCAGAAGTTTCTGCTTCCTTTTCTTTTAATTCAACTACTGGGGTTTTCGCTTTCTTTGCCATATCTAAATCTTAGGGTCTAAACCTTAGGGGTGCGCAATTATATTATTATTTTTTAATAAATGCCTTATTTAATATAAAAACTCTTTAATTTGCTTTTTGACTTAAGTCTCTAAGGAGTTTTCTTTCTGGCTCCTCTAACTTATCTATATTAGACAGTAAATGTTGTTGAAGTTCAAAAGTTTCATCATCTGAAAGACCTTTAGTTTTATAGATTTCTTTGAGCTCAATAATTCTAGAGATTGAATCTGATTTTTTTAGTAAAACTAAGCAATCTTGTAAATAAGCCAAGGCATTCTTCTCTTCTATTGCTGGGCTTGTAGAAATTAAAGTTCCTATAAATGAAGCAGAATCTGGATCGATATTACTTAATAAATCAGAAATTCCTAATTTTGGATCAGATATGAAATATTGAATAACTTCTACCATTAACCCAACTTCTGGTTCTTTAAATCCTTCGAATCTTTCTAAGTCTCTTATTTCTGAAGCTAAAAAGGGATAAGTAAGAATTACATTCAGGATCTTTGAACCTAAACCTGTTTGCAGAAAAACTCTTTCTTCTTTTGTCTCAGTTATGTCTTTCCTAATTCTAGGAGATTTTCTTTTATAAGAAGAAGATTGGCTATGCGTTTTTATATCCTCTTTGTCTAGTCCAGTAATATTTGAAACTTCAGTCTCTAGAAGTTTTTTTATCGAACTCTCCTGCATTGAAGCCAAATGCCCCATTGCCTGTGAGGCCAAAGAAGCTTTCTTTTCTAGCGAAGTTACATCAAAAGTTTCGGTTAGTTTCTCTATAAAATATTCTGATAATAATTTTGAATTATTTATCCTTTTTTTGAAATCTTCAGTACTTTCTTTTTCAAGTAAACTTGCTGGGTCTTCTCCTTCCGGTAAGAACAAAAACTTTATTTCTGTGCCATCCACTACAGCAGGTAAAACATTCTTTAATGCTCCCCAAGCAGCACCTCTCCCTGCATCATCTCCATCAAAACAAAAGATTATTTCATTGACGAGTTGTAACAATTTTTGAACGTGGAATCTGTTAGTAGCTATACCTAGAGTAGCTACTGAATTTCTCATACCGTGTTCGGACATCGCAACCGTATCCATGTAACCTTCAACCACAAATAATTGTTTTAGATCTTTCCTAACCTCTAGTGCCTCAAATAAGCCATATAGTTCTTTTCCCTTTTGAAAGATGGGAGTATCACCTGTATTTAAATATTTTGGTTGGTCATCTGGGTTCATCACTCTACCCCCAAATCCCACTACTCTTCCTTTCCTGTCTTTGATTGGAAACATTAATCTATCTCTAAAAACATCATACAACTTACCTTCTTTATTTCTCTTCGCTAAACCTGATTTAATTAATATTTCCTCTGAAAAAGCTTTCTTTTTCAATTGTTCGTTTAAAGAATCCCAAGAATTTAGTGAATAACCTATAGAGTATTTTTTACAGATTTCAGGTGAAATTTTTCTTTCTTGTTTTATGTATTTTCTAGTCTTTTCTGCAGAATCATTCTCGCTTAAATTCTTTTCAAAGATTTCGCTAGCAGCCTTCATACAATCTAACAATGGATCTCTTTCTTTGTTCGGTGTTTGAGTTGATTCGTAAGGAACTTCAAGACCAGCTTTACTAGCTAGAGCTTCAACAGATTCAACAAAATCAAAACCTTGATGGGATTGTAAAAAACCAATTACATTTCCTGTTGCCCTGCACTTAAAACAATAGAAAAATTGTTTTTGTTCACTAACACTAAAGGAAGGATTCTTGCCATCCTCACAAAAAGGACATATGCCCCAATGGTCTTTACCTTTTCTTTTCAGTGGTAAGTATCCATCTATCAAAGAAACAATATCTGTTGTGTCTACAATTTCTCTTATAAAATCTTGTGGAATTGAGCCAGCCATTAACCCGTGCTCCTAAACCAATCTTCTAGAATAATTTGAGCTGAAATACTATGTTTATTAACTGACCCTTTTATTCCATTGGATTCAGTCTTAATCCTTTCTTTGGCTTCTTTAGTGGTAAGCCTTTCGTCCATCATATGCACTCTGATCTCATATCGTTTTTTTAATTCTGAAGAAAACTTGGAGATTCTTTTCTGAAAGTTGCTTTTGGTTCCATCCATATTGAACGGATCGCCAACAATGAATAAGCTGGGCCGCCATTCTTCAACAATTGAATCTAATTTTATCCAGTTAGGTTTTCCTTCTTTAGCTTTAACAACATAGAAAGTTGAAGCGCTCTTAGTGATATTTTGACCTATAGCTATCCCTATATTCCTTAAACCATAATCAAACGCCATCACTACTGTAGACTCTTCAACCATGGTTGCTCAAACCTTCTACGGCCTCTAAAAAATTAAACGCAACATTAATATCACACAAACTCTCATATTCCCTAAAACAAGTGGGGCTAGTGACATTTATTTCAGTTAGGTAATCTCCAATGATGTCTAAGCCTACAAGCACTAACCCTAGCTCTTTTAACTTTGGTCCAACTTGTTCACAAATCCATAAGTCTTTTTCTGTTAGTGATCTTGCAACCGCTGAAGCTCCAGCTGCTAAGTTTCCTCTAAGCTCGCCTTCAGCAGGAACCCTGGCAACTGCTGCATTCATTGGAGTTCCATTAATTAATAAAATTCTTTTATCACCATCAACTATTTCTGGTATGTATGTTTGTATCATCACCTTGGTTGTGTAAGATTCAGTTACAGTCTCCAGGATCACATTCAAATTAGGATCAGAATTTCTTATTCTAAATATCGAAGATCCACCCATCCCATCCAAAGGCTTTATTACAGTATCTTTATTATTACCAATGAAAGATTTCAATAAAGTTGAGTCACTAGTTACTAAAAATGGAGTACAGCATTCAGGAAACTCAGTAGCGAAAACTTTTTCATTGCAATCCCTAAGACTACCTGGTTTATTTATAACTAACACACCTTCTCTTTCAGCAGACTCTAATACATATGTGTTGTATATGAAATTTGAATTAAATGGAGGATCTTGTCTCATTAATATTACATCTAATTCAGATAACTTAATTTGAATCTCTTCTTCAAATTCATACCATCCAGTCGGATCATTCTTAACATTTAGTGTTTTTGCTACAGCAAATGCACCAATTTCATTTATATACAACGAATCTGGGGTTATGTAAAAAAGCTGATGGTCTCTTGATTGAGCTTCTAGCATCATAGCTAGAGTGCTATCTTTTTTGAAATTAATAGACTCTATCGGATCCATTACTACACCTAACTTCATAAAATAAAAATATAAATCTAATTAAAATTCTTTTGCACTAAATCTCACCGAGCTTATAGCAGAGATAGCTGCTGTTTCTGCTCGCAAAATTCTCTTGCCTATACTAACAGGAATAAAACCTTTCTCAGTTAAAGAATCGACTTCATAATCGCTAAAATCCCCTTCAGGACCTATAGCTAGAGCAACCGAATCCTTATATTCAAAATCAGAAATTTTATTATCTGCTTTAGGATAAAGAACTACCTTTATATTCGATTTCACATTTGAAGCCCATCTATCTAATTTTATGGGATCCTCAATGATAGGTAACCAGTTTTCGCCGCATTGCTCACATGCCCCTCTTGCAATTAAATTCCATCTTAGGCTTCTATTCTTCGTCATTTTTGTTTTTACTACAGATCGATCCGTGATTAAGGGGTGAAAATAAGTTACTCCCAATTCTGTTGCCTTCTGAATAGTAAGATTGAATGGATCATTCTTTATCAGTGATTGGCCTAAATCTATTTTTATGCCAGATCTAAGAGACTTTTCAAACATATTAATTACATCTAATTCAATCTTTGATCTATGGATCTTGGAAATGACTCCCAAACATGAATTACCTTTTCCATCAAACAACACTATTTCATCACCTTCTTTTTTTCTAAGGACCCTTAGGAGATGATGAGAAGATGTCTTTTCTAGAATTAACTTTTTATTTAAAGAAAATTCCTGATTTACAAAGCTTCTTGTTAAGTTCATTCTCATATTTAATACGTATATATTAAAACATTAAATTAAATAGAGTCAGCTTACGAATTGAATACAATTGTTCAATATAAAAAAATAGAATAATAAGCATTAAACCTCTTGAAAGAAAAATTATGTTGGGTATTATCAACAGTCCGATTGTAAAAAATAATACTGTCCAACTTTTTATCACATGACTGTAAATAAAAATAAGAAATTTAATGGCGAAGGAGAAAAACTAAGTCATCAAGTTTCTAAAAGTATGCGTAAATACTTTCAACAGCTAGAAGGAGAATCTCCCAATGATGTTTACAACATGGTTCTTAAAGAAGTTGAATCATCTTTGTTAGAAATTGTCATGAAACAATGCGATGACAATCAAACAAGAGCAAGTGAAATGCTTGGAATCAATAGAGGAACGCTTCGTACAAAACTTAAAGCACATAAATTACTTTAGGAAATAAATGGGTCAAACTGCCAACCCTAAAATCAAAAGAGCACTAGTGAGCGTTTCCAATAAGAAGGGAGTAGTGGAGTTGTGCTCTAACCTTGTTGAAGAACATCAAGTTGAAATTATATCTACAGGAGGAACTCTAAAATCTCTTCTAGATGCTGGTGTAAAAGCAATTGATATAAGTGATTTCACAGGCTTCCCTGAAATGATGGACGGAAGAGTGAAGACTCTCCACCCAAAAGTCCATGGAGGCATCCTAGCAAGAAGGGATATAGATCAAGAAGTCATGAAAGAAAATGAGATAGAGGAAATAGACCTCGTTGTTGTTAATCTGTATCCATTCGCAGAGACTATTTCTAAACCCGAAACTACACTAGAAGTTGCTATTGAGAATATTGATATTGGTGGCCCTAGCATGCTCAGATCGGCTGCAAAGAATAATAAACATGTAGGGGTTGTGGTTGATCCAGACGACTACCCTCTAATACTTGAAGAGATGAAGTTGAACGAAGGTTCCATTTCTCAAGAAAGGAGGAGCTTACTAGCCTCTAAAGCTTTTAGTCACACTGCTAATTACGATACAGTTATTTCTGACTATTTATCTTCTCTTAATGAGGATGATTTTCCTAATCGTATCTTTACCAAATTTATTAAAAAAGAAGAGATGAGATATGGAGAAAATCCACATCAAAAAGCTGCTTTTTATATTGATGATACCAAGAAAGGTAATGGAATAGGAAATGCTACTCAACTTCAAGGTAAACAACTTTCTTATAATAATATAGCTGATACCGACGCAGCATATGAATGTGTTAGAGCTTTTGAAGAGCCTGCTTGCGTAATAGTAAAACACGCAAACCCTTGTGGTATTGCAACAGATAAAGATGTTCTCGTAGCTTACGAAAAAGCTTTTGCATCTGATCCTACGTCTGCCTTTGGTGGCATTATTGCTCTCAATAGAGAACTAGATAAAAAAATTGCTGAAAAAATTATTAAAAATCAATTTGTAGAAGTGATAATTTCTCCTGGAGTTACAGATGAAGCTCTTAATATAACCAAGGTTAAAGAGAATGTGAGAGTTTTAAATGCCAAAGAACTTGGTGCCCAAAAAAAAGGATATAAATTTCTCAGTGTTACAGACGGAATGTTGGTTCAAGAAATAGATAACGGCATTGTTACAAAGGATGATCTTATGATTGTTTCAAAGAGAGCGCCTTCAGAGATAGAAATCCAAAACTGTTTATTTGCTTGGAAAGTTTGTAAATTTGTTAAATCAAACGCAATTGTATACACAAGAGAGAATCAAACGATAGGCATTGGTGCTGGACAAATGAGTAGAATTGACAGTGCCAAGATAGCAGCCTCTAAGGCTAGTGAAAGAGGATTTAAAACTGAAGGATGCACCATGGCTTCTGATGCATTTTTCCCTTTTAGGGATGGTATTGACGCTGCTGCAGAAATTGGGATAACTTCTGTAATCCAACCCGGAGGCTCAGTGAAAGATGATGAAGTTATTCAAGCAGCAGATGAAGCCGATATGGCTATGATCTTTACTGGTATTAGGCACTTCAGACATTAAATTAGACTATGAAAGTTCTTGTTATAGGAGGTGGCGGAAGAGAGCACGCCCTAGCCTGGAAATTATCTAAAAGTAATATGGTTACTAACGTTTTTGTTGCTCCTGGAAACGGAGGAACAGAGATTGAAGAATTGATTCAAAATATAGATATAGATGCAAATGATATAGATGCATTATCTGATTTCGCAAAAAAAGAAGGTATTGACTTGACCATAGTGGGGCCTGAAGACCCTTTAGTGGAAGGAATAACTGATAAATTCCAAATAGAAGGTCTTTTGTGTTTTGGACCTTCGAAAGATGCTGCAAGACTAGAAGGTTCTAAAGAATTCATGAAAGACTTCTTGATAAGACACAATATCCCTACGGCTCGTTATGAAACTTTCACTGATTCGAAGAAAGCCATCAGTTATATAAAAGAACAGGGCTGCCCAATAGTCATAAAAGCTGACGGACTGGCTGCTGGTAAGGGTGTAACAGTGGCTTTTAATACCGATCAAGCAATAGAAGCAGTCAATCAATCATTAGAGTCCAAAACTTTTGGAGAAGCTGGTTCTAAAGTTATAGTTGAAGAATACCTACAAGGAGAAGAAGCTAGCTTCATAGTCTTAACAGATGGCAATACGGTAGTTCCTTTTGCTTCTTCGCAAGATCATAAAGCTAGAGATGAAGGAGATTTAGGACCTAATACTGGGGGCATGGGAGCTTATTCTCCTGCTCCAGTAGTCACAAAACTTATACATGAAAGAATTCTTAAAGAAGTAATAAATCCAACCATTGAAGGTCTCAAATCTGAAGGTATTAATTATTGCGGATTTCTTTATGCAGGAATCATGGTTGATGCCAATGAGCAAATCAAAGTTCTAGAATTTAATTGTCGGTTTGGAGATCCTGAAACTCAACCCATTATGATGCGTCTAAAAACTGACTTAGCAGAGCTGTGCCTAAAGGCTTGTAAGAATGAATTATCAGATGAGAAATTAGATTGGGATGAAAGGAAATCTTTAGGAGTAGTTATGGCTTCTGGAGGTTACCCTTTCACCTATGAGAAAGGAAATATTATAGAAGGAATAACTGAAGAGTCTGAAGATCTTAAAGTATTTCATGCTGGAACAACATATGAAGAAGGAAACGTTAAATCTAATGGAGGTCGTGTTCTTTGTGTAACAGCTTTAGGTGAATCTGTTTCGTTGGCTCAAAAAAAGGCTTATGATGCGATCTCAAGCATTATATGGAAAGACTGCTTTTACAGAAATGATATTGGCTACAGAGCAATTGAAAGAGAAAAAAATTGAACTTAATAGATCTAGTTATTGATGAAATTGATAAGGGGTTGAAATACTCAATACAAAATTATCAGACTGAATCCAGGCCTTACCCGGCTGATAAAGTTGAACCAGGATCTTTAAATGAGTTTGAAAAGAATCATTCTGCTGGGCTTATGCGGGTTAATCATTCGGGAGAGGTTTGTGCTCAAGCTCTTTACAGAGGTCAAGCGCTAACAGCTAAACTCGATGATACCAGAACTAAAATGGAACAAGCTGCTTCAGAGGAGCTAGATCATTTGTCTTGGTGCAATAAAAGACTAGAAGAGCTTAATAATAAACCAAGTGTCTTAAATCCTATTTGGTATGGCATGTCATTTAGTATAGGAGCCGTGGCAGGCCTAATTGGGGATAATTGGAGTCTTGGTTTCGTTCACGAAACTGAAGAACAAGTTGTAAAGCATCTAGATAGCCATCTAGATAATCTGTCTAATAAAGATCTCAAAACAAAAGCTGTAATAAAGCAGATGCGTATTGATGAAGAGCGGCATAGTCATGAAGCTTTAGAAGCTGGAGCTGAAATATTACCTGATGAGATTAAAAACTTAATGTCTAAGGTTGCTAAGGTAATGACAAGCTCTAGTTATCATATTTAATCCTAAAGAAAGTTTTATGAATTATGGGTTGATAATTGAGACAACATAAGTATAGTGGCGCCCGTAACTAAAAGTAAGTTACATAAGAAAATAGAATAAGGAATAATTTAATGAATTTATATGTAGGAAATATTGCTTGGAGTACATCTGAGGAAGATCTAGAAACTCATTTTGCTCAGTACGGAAACGTAAGTGCAGTAAGAATAATCACAGAAGGCCATTCAGGAAGATCTAAGGGATTTGGATTTGTTGAAATGGAATCAGAAGAAGCCGGAAAAGCTGCAATAGAAGCTTTAGATGGAACTGACTTTGGCGGCAGGGACTTAAGGGTCAACGAAGCTAAGCCTAGAGACTAATCAGTCAAACTTTATAATTAATATGAATATATACGTAGGCAATATTGCTTGGGGTGTTTCAGATGATGAATTGGAAGCTCTATTTGCACAATACGGAGAAGTAAATTCTGCAAGAATTATTACAGATAGAGAATCTGGTAGATCTAAAGGATTTGGTTTTGTTGAAATGGCGACAGCAGATTCTGCTAACGCTGCTATAGAAGCTCTAAATGGTAATGACTTCGGTGGTAGGGATTTAAGAGTTAACCAAGCAAAAGAACGAACTTAGACTCATTAGGCATTCATTAGACTGCCTATTCTCCAAATTTCATTAATTGTCTTCAATAAGAACTGCTGTTCCGAAGGCCATTAATTCTGCAGCCCCTTGGGACATTACTGAAGTAGAAAAGGACACGCCAACAATAGCATCTGCTCCTAATTTTTCAGCATCTTCAATCATTCTATCAAGCGCTTGTTCCCTGCTTTCAGCAAGTAACTTTGTGTATTCATGTAGTTCGCCTCCAACAATCCCTCTTAAACCAGCCATTATGTCTCTCCCAACATGCCTTGCCCTAATAGTATTGCCCTTCACCAGGCCAAGGGTTTTTACTATTGTCTTGTCAGCTATATCGAAAGTACTAGTGATTAACATGATTATTTCTCCACATCTTTGTATTTATCATTCTTATATTCTCTAATCCTTTGTGTAAGAACGAAGATAAAGAGAAGAAGGAAAATTACTCCAATAAAAATTGTAAATAGGACTTCCCCCTCTTCCATGGCTTTATATTAACAGGAAAAGAAAAGTTTCTTTAATTCATCACCAGGATCAGAAGCTCTCATGAAAGATTCGCCCACTAAGAAGGTTTTTGTTCCAGAAGACAATACTTTATTAACATCTTCTTTTGTTTTTATTCCACTCTCAGAAACAATTATTTTACCTTTTAGATCTTCAGACAGATTGATAGTGGTCTCTAGATTTACTTTAAAGGTTTTAAGATCCCTGTTGTTAATTCCAATTAATGAAAATCCTAAATCTTTCGCTCTATCCATCTCAGGCTTGTCATGAACCTCAATCAATACATCAAGATTTAATTCTTGAGCAATCTCTTTAAACTCCTTTAATTGAATGTCAGATAAAACAGAAGCTATTAGTAAAATACAATCAGCTCCATAAAATCTACTTTGGTAGATCTGATATTCATCAACAATGAAATCTTTCCTCAACAAAGGGAGGTCAACAACTTCTCTGACAGAAGCCAAGTCTTCTAAACAGCCTTGAAAAAAGGGGGCATCTGTTAAGACACTTAAGCAAGTAGCTTGAGAAGCTTGGTAGCTTAGAGCAATATCCTTGGGATTAAAATTTTCTCTTATTAACCCTTGGCTGGGAGAAGCCCTTTTAATTTCAGCAATAACTGAAACAAGGCCATCATCGTGCCTAGCCTTTATAGATTCAAAGAATCCTTTTGTCTTATTTAAATCTGAAAGATAAGATTTTAATTCTTTTAAAGGTATCTTCTGTTTATCTACTTCAACAGTAGATGCAGTTTGTTCAATAATTTTATCTAAATAAGAATTCATTAAAAAGATTGAGAAAATTCTGATAGCTCTTGAAGTTTAACTATACCTTTTTTCTGTTTTATTGCTTCCATTGCCCTCTCGACACCTTCAGCCAATGAATTATCTACTCCAGAAACATATAAGGCTGCCCCTGCATTCAAAGCAACCATTGAGCTAGCTGCTGAATGTTCTCCTTTCAAGGCTTTTTTGGCCAAGGATAAGCTTTCTTCAGGGGAGTTTACCTTAAGTCCTTCTAAGGGCTGAAGTTTTAGGCCAAACTCTTCAGGCGAGATAACGTATTCAGATATTGCGCCTTCTCTTAATTCAACAACTTTAGTTCTGGATGCAATGCTAATTTCATCTAAATTATCTTCAGAATGAACTACCATAACATTTTTACTTCCAAGGGATTGATGAACTTCCGCTACAGGTTTCATCCATTTCTCATCATAAACTCCCATAACCTGATTAGGAGTAGATGCTGGATTTGTTAAAGGTCCTAATATGTTAAAAATACTTTTATGGGCTATTTCTTTTCTTGGTCCTATTACGTGCTTCATAGCGCTATGGTGACCCGGAGCAAACATAAAACCCAAACCAATGCTCTCTATACAGTCCGAAACTTGAGAAGGACTAAGTTCGAGAGAGACTCCTGCTGCCTCTAATAAATCTGCACTTCCACTTTTTCTGGTTGCAGATCTATTTCCATGTTTTGCAACTCTAGCTCCACAGGCACAAGCAACAAATGCAGCAGTTGTTGAAACATTGAATATTCCAATACCAGAACCACCTGTTCCGCAGGTATCTACTAATTTATCTTTATTGACTTCAACTTTAGCTGAAAGTTTCCTCATGATCTTAGCAGCACCTAAAACCTCTTCTACGGTTTCACCTTTCATGCTTAAAGCTATCAAAAATGCCCCTATCTGGGCATCCGTAGCCCTCCCTTCTAGCAAATCCAACATTACGTCAGACATTTCATTTTCTTTAAGGCTTAATCCTGAAGTTATCTTTGAAATAGCTAAGGTTATGTTCATTGACCTTCCAAAAAATTCTTTAATAGAGTTTTTCCATTTTCTGTTGCAATGGATTCAGGGTGAAACTGTATACCTGTAACTGGAAGAGTATTATGCTGTATAGCCATTAAAGTTCCATCATCTGATCTTGCACTCACTTCAAATTCCTTAGTTAAACTACCCTCATCAATAACCAATGAGTGATATCTTGTTGCAATAAAATCATTATCTATAGAAGAAAAAATACCAGATTGGTTGTGGTTAATCTTCGATAATTTCCCATGCATTATTTTGTTTGCTTTAACTATTTCTGCCCCATAAGCGACACCAATTGATTGATGACCTAAGCAAACACCTAAAATTGGCATTTTGCCAGAAAAATAAGAAATTGCGCTAACTGAGATACCAGCTTCTTTAGGCGTACAAGGTCCAGGAGAAATTACCAGGAAATCTGGTGATTTTTTTTCAATCTCTTGAAGGCTTATCTGATCATTCCTGTAGACTTCAACTTTCTGCCCTAATTCAAAAAAGTACTGGACTAGGTTATAAGTGAAAGAATCATAATTATCTATCATCAACAACATATCAACCTTCCAACTTCTCTTGAACCATCTCAGCAGCCTTAAAAATTGCTCTCCCTTTATTCAAAGATTCTTTCCATTCAAGGTTTGGTTGAGAATCAGCTACCCAACCTCCTCCGGCTTGGATGTATAGGACTTCATCCTTTATGACCGCCGTTCTTATCGCAATAGCCATATCCATATTGCCTTGCCAAGAAAGATAACCTACCGCCCCCCCATAAATTCCTCTTTTAACTGGTTCAAATTCGTCGATAATCTCCATAGCTCTAACTTTAGGGGCTCCTGAGACTGTACCGGCAGGGAAAGTAGCTTTAAATAGATCTATAGCACTTAAACCTTCCTCTAAATTAGCTTCAACATTAGAAACCATATGCATGACGTGACTGTACTTTTCGATACCAAACTTCTCTGTTACCATAACTGTTCCGGGTTTAGCTACTCTTCCTACGTCATTCCTTCCTAAATCTATTAACATAAGGTGCTCAGCAATCTCTTTTGGGTCATTGATCAAATCTTCCTCCATAGCAGCATCATCGAGTGCATCTTTTCCTCTTCTACGAGTTCCAGCTATTGGTCTTACGGTAATCTTACCATCTTCAAGTCTTGCTAAAATCTCAGGAGAAGAGCCGACAATATGAAATTCTTTCAAGTTTAAATAATACATATAAGGGGAGGGATTCAATTGTCTTATAGACCTATATAAAGCTACAGGGTTGGCGTTAAAAGGTATAGACATCCTTTGTGAGCAGACAACCTGCATAATGTCACCACTTTCTATATATTTTTTAGCTCTATCTACTGAATTTTTAAACTCCTCTTCACCAAAACCAGAAACAAAATCAGTTTCTTCAATGCTTTTAGCCGGTTTATTAAAATCTTCAAATGGTAAATTTTCTTTTAATTTATCTTCTAGTTCATCTAGACGAGTATTAGCTTTCTCTTCATCATCTTCTGATTCAATCAATACAATTAAATGTAGTTTATTCTTAAGGTTATCGAAGACTGCCACTTCATCTGAAATCATGAATAGAGCATCGGGAGTGCCAATTGTGTCAGGTGGTTCGGAATTAACCAATCTACTTTCAATATATCTAACACAATCATATCCAAAGTAACCAACCAACCCTCCATTAAATATAGGTAAATCTTTGTTCTGCTTTAGCTCAAAGCTCTTGTGAAGTTTATCTATATAATCCAACGGGTCGTCACACTGAAAGCTTTCAATAATCTCTCCATTAAGCTCTATCTCTATTAGATTCTTCTTGAGAAAAATAATTTCAGAGGCCTCTAAACCGATCAAAGAGTATCTGGCCCAGTTTTCTCCCCCTTCAACTGATTCAAAAAGATAACTGTAAGGGCCATTTGCAAGCTTTCTATAAACGCTCAACGGAGTTTCCATATCAACTAGAATCTCTCTAGAAATAGGTATCTTTTTTTTAACTTTCACTAATCACTTAACCTTAAGAGAGTCTCGCATCTTTTGTATGATCGCAGAATAATCAGACTCACCAAAAATAGCAGAGCCAGAAACAAAAGTATCAGCCCCAGCATCAGCTACTTCTTTAATATTTTTTAACTTAATACCTCCATCGATTTCTAATCTTGTTTCGAGGCTATTTTCATTAATGATTGATCTCATTTTCTTAACTTTTTCTAAAACTGAATCAATAAATTCCTGCCCTCCAAAACCTGGGAAAACAGACATCAGCAAAATCATATCCAGTTTATTTAAAAAACTATCCAGCACGTCTATAGAGATGTCTGGGTTAAGCACTAGTCCTGCTTTACAGCCGCTATCTCTTATTAAATCTAACGATCTATCTACATCATCTGAAGCTTCAGGGTGGAAGGTTATGTAAGTTGCTCCAGCCTTTGAAAAGCTTTTAATCAATTGGTCCACAGGTTGCACCATTAAATGGACATCAATAGGTGCAGTAATTCCGTAATCTCTTAACGACTGACAAACCATTGGGCCTATTGTCAGATTGGGAACGAAGTGATTATCCATTACATCAAAATGGACCCAATCTGCACCCGCCTCTAGTACAGAATTAACTTCTTCTCCTAAACGAGAAAAGTCAGCAGAAAGTATTGACGGAGCAATTATGTAATCTTTTGTTGCCATACAAACGGCAAGTTTACTCTTAGGTTAATAAAGCGTCTAATTTTTCCGCTTCTTCAAGAGTGTTTAGGTTATCAAATAAACCCTCAAAAAGTTCTCCAGAAACAAGATTGTTTTTAGATGCAGGTAAAAGGACTTCCTCCCAAAGACCAAATTTACGTATATCTTTATTTTGAAATAATTCCGGGGACAGGACAGAGATACCTGAATAAGTATAAGTTAAACCGTCTCCTGCTGGTTTAACTAAACCCTTATTAAGGCAAACATCCCCCTCTTGATTAGAAATGGGATTTTTAATAAGAATCATGTGTGCCAATTTTTTACCTTCTAGTTGTAAATTTGAGAAATCGAAATCTGTCCATATATCTCCGCTTACAACAATAAAAGGTTCTTTGAAGAGATGAATGGCATTTGCAATTCCCCCACCTGTCCCAAGAAGTTCGGTCTCAATTGAATAAGAAATCTTTAATCCGTACTTAGAACCATTACCAAGCACATCAACAATCTTTTCTCCTAAATGGAATATGTTAATTACCACCTCATCTATGCCGCATTTCTTTAAATTATTTAAATTTTTTTCTATAAGGGAGATTTCGCCGATTTTAAAAAGTGGTTTAGGCGTTTTCTCTGAAAAAGGTAAAAATCTTTTTCCTTGACCTGCAGCCAAAATAAAAGCTTTAATCATTTATATTCCCCTAAACGCTCCTCTAAAATAGGCTGAACTTTAGTTTTCAATAATTGCGAAAACTCTTTTAGTTCATCGTATTTATTACTTGTTTCGATGGCATAAAATAAGGTTTGTTTTAAATCAGGAAGCCTAAAAGATTTTCCATCTCTAGTATGAAGTCGAGATAAAGTTCCTAGAATTCTTAATTGTCTTTGTAATCCAGTAAAATCTAGATCCTCATTTAAAGAAATTAAATCATTAGTTACATCAATACCCGCTTTGTTAGCCAAGGATGCATACACTTCTAAATAATAATCTATCTCTTTATCAGAAATAGGGTTGTCAATATCCTTAATTAATGAGACAAGATCCAGGGTGAAGGGACCATATATAAGGTCTTGGAAATCTAATACTCCTATGGTTCCATCTTCTCTTAACATAAGGTTCCTTAATTCAAAATCAAAATGGCATAAGGTCTTTTTTTGACCTAAAAATCTATTTGATATTGAAATATAAGCTCCACAAATAGTATCTTTTTCAGATGAGCTGAGTTCTAACTCTAAGTAGCTAGATAAAAACCACTCTTCAAATAATTTCATTTGTTTTATGACTGAAATTTCATTTAACTCATTGACGTCTTGATTATCATCTGCAGATTGCAACTTAATAATCTGATCAATAGCCAAAAAATACAGATTCTTTCGGTTGCTGCCGTTTATTTCGTCTAGAAATACCTTGTCTCCAAAGTCCTCTATCAACATAAATCCATTTTCTATATCGAAAGCTTCTACTCTAGGAACGGAAACATTATTCTTAATCAGGAATTCAGAGTACTTGATAAATTCATTGTTTAATTCTCTTTGTGGATCTGAAAAGGCAAGGATAAAACTTTTTCTTTTTGAGGCTACTCTGTAATATTTTCTAGAACTTGCCTGTTCCCTAAGAAACTCCATAGTGCTCAGATCTGAATTCTGGGATTTTGCCCATTTAAATAAATTTTCTTCAAGTTCTATCATTTAATTAACCATGCAAGATCATTTCTTTATTCTAACTGACAGCAGCTTGCTTTATGATCTATAAATAAGTTTATGGAACATTCCAAGTTAAATACACTCTAACGCTCTTTATGCCTAAACAATATACATTTCTTCGGCACTTAAGTCTTTGGTTTGTAATGTCAATTACAACACCTTTATGGTCGGCAAATGAAATAAAAATTGATTCCATAGATGCTCAAATCATAACAACTATAGATCTCGATACCCTTTCTTTAGAAGGGAATGTATTTATAAAAACAGAACAACTAGAATTTTGGAGTGACAAAGCTATTTACGATAAAAGTAAGAAATCCATAAAGTTAGAAGGCTCTATAAGGGTCTTATCTAAAAACCTTGATATAAGCGCCAAAGAGATGGAAGCTAATTTATTGAACAGAACTTTCTATATTAGCGAAACATCCTTTTCTTTTATGAAAGAAAACTTTGGTAATGCTGATTCAATAAGAGTTTATGCAAACGAAGAAGTTGAACTCTTAAATACTTCTTTAAATAGTTGTTCGGTTGAAGACCCAACTTGGCAATTAAAAGCAAAAAGCCTGATCCTTCTTGAAACAGGAAGAAATGCTGTTATTAAGGGGGTCAGTCTTAAGATCAAAGAAATTCCTGTTCTTTATATACCTTACTTAAGAACTGCTATCGGAAAAGAGAAATTTTCAGGATTCTTGCCTCCCTCTTTAAAGCAAGGCAGAGATGGCGTAGATATCTCAATTCCTTATTTCCTTAACCTTTCATCTAATTATGATCTAACTCTTTCTCCTAGATACATTGAAGAAAGAGGTACTGGAATAGCTGCTGAATTTAGATATCTAACAAAGAATTCTAAAGGAAACATTACTACTTCAAATATATTTAAAGACAGGAAATTTACCAACGAAACAAACTATAAAGGAAATAGATGGATGGCCCAATGGTTTCACAGATCTCAAGTTGGTTCTAATCTATTTATAGATATTCTCACAGAAGGAGTAAGCGATAATTTCTTTTTTGAAAATTTAAACGAGGATATCCTAGGGACTAAACAAAAGAATTATTTAACTAAAAGAGTAAGTGCTAAATGGATCGGGGAATCATTAAAGCTTAAGGGTGAAATAAGGAAATATGATGATTTGAACCCTTTTACTTCTGAACAATACGAAACTAAACCTAATATCTCACTTATTTTCCAAGACAGATATAAAGGTATTAACTTTAGCCTATTATCTAATTACACTAAATTCGCATTTGATGGATCTTACAATCCTTTTAATAAACAAAAAGTAATAACAAGAAAATCCTTAGAACCTTCTTTAAGTTATAGCAAATATTTTGCTAGTTCAAGTTTTTCTATTGCTATTGGGGCTGAAAATTTTAAATATGACATAAATTCAATTTCTTTTGATAAATCTTCAGGATGGTTTGAAACAGAATATAAAATATTCTTTGAGAGCAGATCTAAACAAACATTTAAATCTTTAAATCCAACCTTTAAATTCATATTACTAAACGAGGAATCGTCCCCGCCACAGTCAATAGATTCAAGACTTATGGGACTAAATTATAATAATATTTTCTTAAGAAACTGGTATTCAGGTCCAGATAGATTCTTAAATCAAGATAGAGTTATTTTAGGTATAGAACATCAAAATATAGACTTAAAGGATAGTGCAAATTTCAGTTTCTCAATCGGTAAGGCCTTTTTCTTAAAAGATGAATATGCAATTGATAGCAATAATAAAAGAGCATCTCCATTGGTGATGGAATTTAAGCAGAAAGTAAGTGGCTATTTATTCACAAATGGATTGTTAGAGATAGATAGAGATTTTGATAAAGTTCATTCAAGCTCCTTCGGCTTAATGTATCAGCGAGATAAAGATAAAATAATTGAATTAAGGTCGATTTATAAAAGGCTAAATCCTTCTATAAGCAAGATGCCTTGGTCTGATATCAATTTACCTATTTCTCAAATGGAACTCTTAACTCAGTGGTCTATATCAGACCAATTTATGGTCTTTGGGAAACTGCAGAAGGATAATGAAATACATAAATCTAAAGATCTATCCTTTGGATTTCAGTATTCCAATTGCTGCATAAAAGCTGGATTAATGAAAAGAAAATGGATAGACCAAGATTATTATGCTTGGCATGCGAACCCTGCTGGAGCTTTCAGGGCCTTGGAAAATGATATCAATCCAGAACTACAAAGAGATAACATATATGTCTTCTTTGAGCTCAAAGATATAGGCAGAATAGGCAAAGAAATATCGGAAGTGATCTCGTCTACTGTGCTTGAATAATTGCAAGAATTTTAAAAAAGAAGACAATAGTATCTATGAATAAATTCTTGCCTGATAAAACCACATCATTTCGTTTTGGAAGTTTTGTTTCTTTTATTGTACTAAGCGTATTATCTTTAAATATAAATGCAAAGATAGAACTTCTAGATAGAGTCATAGCTGTTGTAGATTCTGGTGTAATAATGGAAACTCAACTAAATTCAAGGATTGAAGAGGTGCTAGAGAGACTTAAAACAAGTGAAGCCGAACTACCTCCTCTGAACTTGCTCGAACAACAAGTCTTAGAAAGATTGATCATAGAAGAAATTCAAATGCAAATTGCTGAAAGAGCAGGTATAAAAATAAGCGATTCTGAATTGAATCAGACGCTATCAAGGATTGCCTCGCAAAACAAACTTAGTTTAGAAGAGTTTAGGATTGCCCTTGAAAAAGAAGATGGTTCTTATAAGTCCTTTAGAGAAACTATCAGGAAAGAGCTGATTATTCAAAGAGTTCAAAGAGGGAAAGTTGGGTCTAGAGTAGATATATCAGAGCAAGAAATAGAAAATTTTATAAATTCTGAAGAAGGTAGAACTAAGTTGGCAGAGCAATATGATGTTCAGCACATTTTAGTTTCAGTAAAGAGTGGATTAAATGAAAGTGAAACGATAGCTATTAAAACAAAAGCTCAGGAAATATTAAAAAGAATAGAAGAAGGAGAAAGTTTCGAAAAGTTAGCAGCAACTTATTCTTCGGGTCAAAAGGCTTTAGAGGGAGGTTTTCTTGGATGGAGAACTTCTGCTGAATTACCAACTTTATTTGCTGACACAGTTGCTTCCCTAAAAGTAGGAGAAATTTCTGATTTAATTAGAAGTGGTGCTGGCTTTCATATACTACGACTCAACGATAAGAGAGGCAATACAGTAAAATTCTTGGATCAAACTTTATCAAGACACATACTTGTGCAACCTTCTGAAATTAGAACCGAGAACCAAGCTGAATTATTAATTAAAGACATACATAGAAGATTACTCGCAGGAGAAGATTTTAAGCAATTGGCGAGGCAATACTCTGAAGACCCTGGTTCTAAAATGGATGGCGGCAATCTTGGATGGGCTAATCCTGGAGAGTATGACCCAGCCTTTGAGAAAACTCTTAACGCTACTAAAATTGGAGAAATTTCTTTTCCTGTTAAATCTTCATTTGGATGGCATATTATTGAAGTGTTAGATAGAAGAAATGAAGACGTTAGTCAGGAAGAGCAAAAGAACAGAGCTTATCAGATCATTTATGAAAGAAAGTTTGAACAAGAGCTTGAGAGCACATTAATTGAACTAAGAGCAGAAGCCTACGTAGATATTAAGCTCGACTCATGATTAAAATAGCTGTCTCTTCTGGAGACCCAGCAGGAATAGGTCCTGACATCTGCATTAAAGCCTTTGGCCAAAAAAAAATATATGATTTCTCCCCTGTTATATTTGGGGACAAAGAAATTTTTAGATCTAGAGCTAAAACTCTAGGAATCAATCTAGACATTCAGCTCTATAAAGGACAAGAGAATGAATTGTCTAATAAGAGTCTTTGGATAGCTAACCAAAATTGCGATCTGAATATACTCCCAGGAGAACCTGATCCAGGTAGTGCCAATTTTATAATTTCTAGTTTCCAACAGGCAGTGGAAAAAACAATCTCTAAAGAATTTCAAGCTGTTGTTACTTGTCCTATTAATAAAGAAATTATCAATAAAGGAGGAATAGAATTTACTGGGCACACCGAGGAATTAGCTAGGATTTCAAAAAAAGAAAAAGTGGTTATGATGCTGGCCACTAAAGAATTAAAGGTCGCTCTTGCCACGACCCATCTTCCACTAAGAGAAGTTCCTAAACATATAACCCAAGATCATATCGAAGAAACGTTATTAATTATTAATAAAGATCTTCAAGAAAAGTGGAAATTAGAAGCTCCCTTTATTAAAGTCTTAGGACTAAACCCACACGCGGGAGATGGAGGCTTTATTGGGTCTGAAGATCAAGAAATTTTATTACCCGCTATAAAGAGACTAAATGGTATGGGCTTGAATATCTCCGGACCTCATTCTGCAGATACAGCTTTTATTGAAAATACTAACCAAGAAAAAGCAGACATTATATTAGCCATGTATCATGATCAAGGCTTACCAGTAATAAAAACCATAGGATTTGGGAGCATAACCAATGTCACCCTGGGACTGCCATTCATCAGAACTTCTGTGGACCATGGAACAGCTTATGATATGGCGGGTTCTATTGAAGCTGATGAATCAAGCTTAATAGAGGCCTCTAAAATAGCTGCTTCAATAGCTATAAGTTGAAAATGATAAAGGCCAAAAAAGATTTAGGCCAAAACTTTTTAATTGATGAAGTTGCCTTAAATAAAATATTTGAATTGATAAACCCTAGAACTAAGGATCATTTTTTAGAAATAGGTCCTGGCAAGGGAGCTTTAACTACAATTCTAACCGAAAGTGTGAGAAGACTAGATGCTGTGGAGCTTGATAAGGACTTATTGTTAAACTTAAAACTCATCAACAGCGATAAACTTTACATACATAATGAAAATATCTTACATTTTAATATTAACAACATATTCGATAATGGAAAATTAAGAATAGTAGGCAACCTTCCTTACAATATTTCTACAGATATCATGCTTTGGAGTTTTAAATACCTAAGTGAATTCGAGGACATGCATTTTATGTTTCAAAAAGAATTCGGTGAGAGACTTTCTGCTAAACCTAACAATAAAAGCTATGGAAGAATATCTGTACTTACTCAATATTTAACAGAATTAGATACCGTTCTTTATCTTGAACCAGAAAGTTTTAATCCTAGACCTAGTGTAGAAAGTGTTTTTATTAGATTTATGCCCATAAAAGATAGAAACATCCTATCTCCTGTTTCAATAAAATTACAAGAAGTCACTAAACAGGCTTTTATGCATAGAAGGAAGATGATAGGAAAATCTCTAAAGAAGATTTTGACTTCCAAACAACTAGATAAATTGGGTATAGATTTATCTTTAAGACCGGAAAATTTATCTGTGAATGACTACGTTAGAATTTCTAAAGCTTTAATATAAATGGCAAATTACGCAATTGGTGATATTCAGGGCTGTTTCGATGAATTGATAGTTTTGTTGGATAAAATTAATTTTAAAATAGACGAAGATCAGTTATGGATATGTGGAGACCTAATAAACAGAGGCCCTAAGTCTCTTGAGAGTTTAGATTTTTTGTATTCTATTCGTGAAAATTGTTACATAACTCTTGGAAATCACGACCTTCATTTCTTGGCTGTAGCTGAGAAAGTAATAGAAGCATCTGACACTGATACGTTTCAAGAAATCCTTAAAAACAAGAATCTTGGTATCTACCTTAAATGGATCAAAAAATTGCCCTTCTATCATATAGGTCAGATAAAAAATAATGGCAAAACTAGATCATACGTAATGACTCATGCTGGCATTCCCCCTCATTGGACTAAAGAGGACCTAAAGAAATACTCTCTAGAATTAAATAAAACATTGCTAGGTCCAAAGTCATTAAACCTTCTAAAACATATGTACGGTAATCAACCAAATCATCCATCAAGGTGTGTTAGTAAAATGGAAAGATTGCGTTTGAATATAAATTATCTTACTCGTATGAGATTCTGTTCAAGCGATGGGTCTTTGGATCTAAAGCACAAAGGAAAGGCAACTGAAGCTCCTTTAGGAATGAAGCCTTGGTTTGATTGGGACTTAAGGATCTTGAAAGATCCTATACATTTACTTTTTGGCCATTGGGCTGCCTTGGAAGGTGTTACAGGGAAAAAAAATATTACTGCATTAGATACAGGGTGTGTATGGGGTAAAAAATTAAGTGCTTTAAGATTAGAAGATAATCGAATCTTTTCTTGTAATAAGATAAATTAGCAATATGAAAGTCTATTTAGTTGGAGGATCTGTAAGAGACTCTTTATTGGGTTTACCCTTTTATGAGAGAGATTGGGTTGTTGTTGGTGCAACAAAAGAAGAGCTAACTGATAAAGGGTACAAGCAAATTGGAAAAGATTTCCCTGTATTTCTTCACCCCGAAACCAAAGAAGAGTACGCCTTAGCAAGAAAAGAAAGGAAAACTGGATCTGGGCATAAAGCGTTTAGCTTTGAGTTTGATAGGAATGTTAGCTTAGAAGAAGATCTAGAAAGGAGGGATATAACCATCAATGCAATAGCGCAAGACGAAAATGGAAATCTTATTGATCCTTATAATGGCCAACAAGATATAGAAGATAAAATAATCAGGAAAGTTTCAAGTGCTTTTAAAGAAGACCCTTTACGAGTCTTAAGGGTTGCTAGATTTGCTGCAAAATTAAAAAAGCTCGGATTTACGATAGAAGAAGACACAAAGACAGAAATTAGGAATATTGTAAATTCTGGTGAATTAAAAACACTAAGTAAAGAAAGAATCTGGATGGAAACACATAAGGCATTAGAGACGGATAACCCAGAAACTTACTTTGATGTAATAAATGAATGTAGTGCTTTGAATCAGATATGTGCTTTAAACAGTATTGATACAAATTATCTATCAAGCGCTGGTAAAGAAGAAACAGATACTGCTTTTAGATGGTCTTGTTTAGTATCTCCTAGTGCATTAGTTGAAGAAATAAATAATTCTTTTAATGCGCCCAAAGAATTTAAAGAAATTTCGGTCATATGTAATCAAATAATTGCGTTTAAAGGATTAGACTCTATAAGTGCAGAAGATATTATAGAACTTGCAGACAAAACAGATATATACAGAAAAGAGGAAAGATTCCTAAAAGCAGCAGAAGCCTCAACTTTTTGTGCTAAAAGTAATTATAAGAAAGAATTAAATTGGAAGAATCTAGTTAAATGTATAAATGATATAAAAGCTTCCACTGATCTTAAAGAGGGTAATTTAATAGCAAAAAAATTAAAAGAAGATCGGCTTGAAGCAATCCAACTTTACTTATCAAAGTTATGACGGATAAATTTGCTCTAATAACGGGTGGTGCCAAAAGAATTGGAGCCACAACCACAAGGTACCTACATAAAAAAGGCTTCAACGTAATCCTTCATTACAATAATTCAGAAATAGAAGCTAAAACTATAGAAGAAGGTCTAAACAAGATACGAAAGAATTCTTGTTCAATAATTAAAGCTAATTTTAACTCTGATACTTCTATTAATGAACTTATAGCCAAAGTTAATGCAATAACCAAAACCTTAGATGTTTTGGTCAATAATGCTTCTAGTTTTTACCCAACTCCTTTAGAAAAAGCTTCTTTAGTCGAATGGAGGGACTTAACGGATACTAATGTAACTACGCCCCTATTCTTAACCCAAGCTCTATCTAATCATTTAAAAAAAGCAAAAGGCTGTGTAGTCAACATCTCTGATAGTTTAGTAAAGAGTGGTATTAAAGATTACAGCTTATATACAGGAGCTAAGTCGGCATTAGAGGGAATAACAAAATCATTAGCAAAAGAACTTGCTCCAGAAGTTAGAGTTAATGGAATTGCTCCCGGTGCTATCCTTTGGCCAGATGACAAAGACTTATCAGATGAAGAGAAAGAATCCATTTTAAAAAAGGTAGCCATAGGAAGGACGGGTAAACCAGAAGAGATAGCCTCATCAATCTTTTTCCTAACGCAATCTAAATATATAACTGGTCAGATAATTAATGTAGATGGTGGTAGATTTTCTTTTTAAAATATTCATTTAATTCTTTAAATTAACCTTTAACTGGTTTAACTTATCTATATATGGAATTCAAAGAAAATGAGAACACAGGAACTATGCCAGTGCTGGAAAAGCATGCCATAGACTCAGCAGCACTTCAAGAATACATGCAAGCAAACGTAATTGGATTTGATGGCAAGATTTCAATTGAAGAGTTTAAAGGAGGGCAATCTAACCCTACTTACAAAGTAGTTACACCTTCTAAATCTTATGTCTTAAGAAGAAAGCCTCCGGGCAAGCTCTTAAAGTCAGCTCATGCAGTTGATAGAGAATATAGAGTAATTACTGCTTTAAACCAGACAGATGTGCCTGTCCCGATCAGTTATGCACTCTGTGAAGATGAAAGTATCATTGGGACAGCTTTTTACTTAATGGAATACATGGATGGAAGGGTCTTATGGGATGCTTCAATGAATGACCATTCCAAAGAAGAATCTTATGGCATCTATTCTTCTATGAACTCAACTATGGCTTCTCTTCATTCTGTAGATCCCTATGAAATAGGATTAGAAACTTTTGGAAAACCAGGTAATTATGTGGGAAGACAAGTTTCCATATGGACAAAGCAATATCAGGATTCTGAAACAGAAGAAATTGAAGATATGAATAAATTGATTGAATGGTTACCTGATAATTTGCCATCAGATAAACCTCTAAGAATTGTTCATGGAGATTTCAGCCTTACTAACCTTATGATTCATAAGGAAAAACCAGATGTAATAGCTATTTTAGATTGGGAGCTGTCTACTTTAGGGGATCCTTGTGCTGATTTTAGTTACCATTGTATGCAATATAGACTCAACCCATTATTGGCAGATGAAAATTACTGCAAAGAAAATGGTATACCTACCGAAAAAGAATATGTTTCGATGTATATAGAAAAAAGTGGATTTGATCTTGAAAAAGAGTGGGAACTTTACATGGCCTACAATTTATTTAAATCTGCTGGAATACTTCAAGGTATACTTGGA
>Ga0066836_10000178_pt1 | contig 27159 bp, 22 predicted proteins | sample ETNtaG_18_FD_71568 | JGI IMG/M metagenome (GOLD analysis project Ga0066836, IMG submission 71568) | Marine microbial and viral communities from oxygen minimum zone, Eastern Pacific Ocean - ETNP201302SV91 | ecosystem: Environmental > Aquatic > Marine > Oceanic | place: Pacific Ocean: Eastern... | reverse complement strand
CGTGAATACTTCTTGCAGCAGAATGGTTTCCACGAGGTAGATGCTTTCTGTACTGTTGAATTACATTACAAGATGGCCAAAGCGATTCTAACATTCCAAGAATCTGCAAAGAATGCTATGGCTGCTGGTGCTGACTTGCAGGATGTTGTAAACGTCCCAAGTCGTACCGACCTAATGCGTGGTCGTTTCGAAGCGTCTTACAAAGACGATATCGATGGCCTAGTTGAGAAAATGAATGAAGAGATCGCTGCTGCGGTACAGGAGAATTGAAGGAGGAATCAAAATGTCAGGAAAAGAATACCGAACAATAACCGATGTCAAGGGACCTCTGGTCTTCTTGAACAAGACCGAACCAGTTGCATTTGGAGAGATTGTACAACTGCGACTACACGATGGCTCAATGAAGAACGGACAGGTACTAGATACCTCAGACGAGTTAGTTGTAGTGCAAGTGTTTGAAGGAACTGCTGGAGTTGACCTGAATACAGGTGTCAAATTCATGGGAGATGTTTTCAAATTACCAGTTAGCGACGACCTAATCGGTCGAATTCTAGATGGTGCAGGACGTCCACGTGACGGGGGCCCAGATATTGTTGCAGAAGAAAATGCAGACATTATCGGAGCTGCTATCAACCCATATTCTCGCCAAAGCCCACACGATTTCATACAGACAGGTGTCAGCGCAATCGATTGCTGTACCACTCTAGTGCGTGGACAAAAGTTGCCAATTTTCAGTGCATCTGGTCTACCTCACAATGATATTGCTCTACAGATTGCACGACAAGCTAAACTGAAAGATTCCGATGAGGAATTTATCGTAGTATTCTGTGCAATGGGAATTACTGCTGAAGAATTCAACTTCTTCCGTAGTGACCTAGAGCGAACAGGTGCTCTTGAGAACGCTGTACTATTCGTCAACCTAGCAGATGACCCTGCTGTTGAGAGAATTATTACACCTCGTCTGGCACTTACCGCTGCTGAGTATCTTGCTTTCGAAAAGGACTACCACGTATTGGTTATCTATACGGATATGACAAACTATTGTGATGCATTGCGCCAGATTGGAGCAGCTCGTGAAGAAGTTCCTGGACGTCGTGGTTACCCTGGTTACATGTATACTGATTTGGCAATGCTTTACGAGCGTGCTGGAATTGTAAAAGGAAAGAAGGGTTCAATCACTCAATTCCCAATTCTAACCATGCCTGGTGACGATATTACTCACCCTATTCCTGACTTGTCAGGATATATTACAGAGGGTCAGATTGTTATCTCACGTGAATTACACCAAGCGGGTATATACCCTCCAATCAACGTACTACCGTCCCTATCTCGTCTGATGGGTTCATGTATTGGTTCAGAAACAACTCGTGAAGACCACAAGTCTGTATCAGATCAGATGTATGCAGCATATGCCCAAGGCCGTGAATTACGTGGACTTGTAGCAATTGTTGGTGAAGATGCTCTAAACGAGCGTGACAAGCAATTACTAGATTTCTCTGGAGTATTCGAAGACAAGTTCTTGCGACAATCTCGTGATGAAGACCGTACTATCGAAGAAACTCTGGAACTATGTTGGAACTTGATGTCAGAAATCGATACCAAATACCTAGTTCGTCTTGACCAAAAGTGGATTGAGAAGTACCATCCAGAACACAAGAAGTGAATCTAATTATAATTGTAAATAGGAGGTGAAATGAGATGGCATTGGATATTAAACCAACCCGCAGTGAGTTGATTAATCTTAAGCGTCGAATTAAGCAAACCAAGAATGGTTACAAATTGTTGAAGATGAAAAGAGACGGACTTTTCCATGAGTTCCGTTCGCTTCTTTCAGACATGATAGAAGCCAAGAAAGATTTGACAGCAGCATACCGTCTTGCAAAGTCTAGAATCGATTTAGCTAATGCCATAGAGGGTGGATTGAAAGTCCGATCTGTAGCAATCGCTAATTCTTCACCTCCCGAGGTTGAAGTAGAGAGACGCAATATTATGGGAGTAGTAGTTCCTTCTATCTCAGGTACAAATCTAAAGCAGGCCTTTGGGGAGCGTTCAATCGGTTTCACAGGTTCTTCACCATATATTGACGAAGCAGCAGATTCCTTTGGAGACCTTGTTGAAAAGTTGGTTACAGCAGCAGAGATGGAAGCAACTTTGAAGCGACTATTAGCTGAAATAGAGGCAACTAAGAGGCGTGTAAACGCTCTTGAGTTCAAGGTTATCCCAGAATTAGAAGAAGCTCAGGTATTCATTCAACTTCGTCTTGAAGAGATGGAACGTGAAGAGACATTCCGTCTAAAGAGATTCAAGAATAAGTGAAATTAACTTCAATCCCCATAGGGGATTGTTTCATTGAGGAGAATTGTTCCCGCACAAACAGGGAGGGCGCTAGCATGTCGGATGAAGAACAAATACCGGTCCACTCTGAAACATGGAAGCAAAGGGATTTGATCGAGAGAATTATATCTCGTTATGTACATGTTTTATCCGATACTGGTGGCTTTTGGCCCACCTTTTTAGTTCAAGAAAGAGATGATGATGATATTCATGAGACTCTTGAAGAGATAAATAGGCACCTTGCTCGTTTAGATTGGGTAGTAAGGCTCTATCCCGACGAACCATGGTTGATGCAAGTTTTACCAATACCTACCAACCAGTTCCCAAGGAAATCGGTACCTTTCGTAATGTGGATAATCGCAATACTCTCTACGGTTTACGCCGGAGAGAAATGGATGTCATCTGGCCGCCCTGATGGAGGATGGTTTCACTCAAACGGGACATTAGATGCCTTTATTGGCTACTCACTTCCAATCTTAGGCGCTATTGTAGCAGCATCGTTCTTACAAAAGCACGTAGCAGCACGCTATGGAGTCCGTGTACCACATCTTTTCCCATTATTTGGTCCAGCCGCTTTATGGTGGCCATTCGGTCTAATCGGATTTACTTCGATGCCACGGAACGATGCTAGATATTGGCCAGATAGAGGCGCAATGGGCAATACTGCGATTTCTGCACCTCTTATGTTGATTTCTTTAGGTATGGTTTTTACATTTGCTGGATTGAAACTAACCCCGGAAAATTTGACATTGGTTTCTGCACCATTGAGTCTCGAATTACCTCTTTTGGTCAATATCATTAGTTTGGGAATGGAAGGTGATATTGATTATTTACTAAAGACAGCATGGGCTCATCCATTCACTCGAGCAGGCTCTGCTTTGATGTTCTTAGGTTGGATCTCCCTTCTGCCAATTCCAACATTCCCAGGTGGCAGGATAATTATTGCTAGAATGGGTATGTCTGAAGCGAGGTCAGGATCTACTCAGGTTATGCTTCTAATTGTAATAATGCTCTTTGCATTCTTATTTGGAGCATTTTCAGCTTGGACAATATGGGCGCCAGTCTCTGCCATTTTGCTGATTCTGCTAATTCAGCGTGGAGGTGACCCACGATTACCAATCGTATTGGATGATATGAAAGGTCTTTCAGAAAAAGACCATCGGAAAATCGGAATGCTGTTATTCATTGCATTCTTGTTTGCTCTACCAGCACAATCGCCATTTGTAATGCAAGATGATTGGAATGAGGATTTAGAATTCAGTGTGGATTCAAGCGATGTAAAAATAGTAGATGGATGGGCAAATCAAACAATTATAGTAAGTAACCCTTCACTTGTTACACAGGGCTGGACTTTTTCTATAATGGAAGGTCCCGGTAATCACTTCAATTCTACTTTAAGTTGTGAAATAATAGCAGATTCTAACAATGCCTGTTCAGGAGTTGTAGAACCTTTGGATTCCAAATCTATCGAATTATCTTATCAGTTAATTGATAATCAATCAACGGTAAGAAGGGACGTGGTTGTAAGAGTTAACAATGTCGACCTACAATATACAATTTCACCAAAGTTTGATGTTTTCCCATACATGGATTGTATACACTCTGGTAGTGAAATTGAACCGCTGCTTTGTGTTGACTTAGTTTGGAAAAACCCTTCTTTAGTCAATGTAAGTTTGAATCGCACTCTACCAGTTCATTCATTGTTTTCACTGGACAATACTCCCAATTCAACCTTGCTTCTAAGTGGTGAAGAAGAGCAAGTGTGTATTGAAGGAAAAGCCGGCACTCATTTGGATTTGGTAGATGGTATGACAATCCTAATTGGCATTCATGAGTTTGAAATTATGGTAGCGAATAATCTTACTAGACAATTGATATTCCCGCAATCTGGATTGTTAATCCAGGCAAATAATTCGATTGCAGGCTGGGGCCAATGGTCTCTAGGCGGCGAACTTCGTCTAAATCACGAAGGCACCTGTGAAGCAGAGCACACTACAAATGTTCCAATGAAACCAATCGAAGGCGATTGGATTTGGGACCTTGAAGTGAAATCAAGCGCAACTATACCTGTTGTGGAAGAGGTGCCATTGACAATTAAAGCTCCAGTGGATTCAATGATTACTTGGTGCCAAAAGAACAAATATTCTTCTCAACCAGAATTTGTTTATACTGTAAGTGAAGGTCCACAGTTGTATATTATCGAATCTAATAACAGTAGTTACAATGATTGGACTGGGCCAGTAGAATTTACCAATAACACTTTGACAATTTACAATCCAACCGACCAGGATATTACGGTGGAAACCGAGCAACATGGTACAGGTGATCGCTGGGTTGCTAACAACACATTTGTATTACTAGCCGGCCAATCAACCACAATATCGGCAACACCACCTGAAGATGGTTTTTCTTTTGCATGGTTAGAGCATGATTCGTGGAAGGTGGAGTTACATCTTTCTCATCACGAGGTGTAATCGTGCGAATCGCAGTATTAGGAGCCGGTTCTATCGGTTGCCTAGTTGCAGCAAAGTTAGTTGAATCAGGCCAAGATGTAATCGTTCATGCAAAAGGAGAACATGGGGCAATATTGGCTGTTAATGGATTGACAGTTACCGGGCAATGGGATTTCAGGGTCGGGCGAGATGATTGGACCGTTTCTTTGGAGGAAGCAGGACTTCATCCCGATTTGGAAGGAAGTTGTGATCTAGCGATTATCACTTGTAAATCAAAAGATACTCTCGCGCTCGCTGAAATAGCACGATACATTTGTTCAGGTTCTGTACTTTCTTTACAAAACGGTTTAGGCAATAAGGAGATTCTTGAACAGGTATTAGGTCCGCATAGAGTTGCTGTAGGAGTAACTACAAATGCAGTATTTAGAAACAGTCCAGGTGAGATAAATTGGTCTGGTAAGGGAGATGTATCTGTTGGTGGCTATGCTGCAAATGATTTCTTCTCAATACTTTCATGCATGGATATGGAATTGGTAGATGATTTAGAATTAGCATTATGGTCAAAATTATTACTAAATGTTGCAATCAATCCATTAGCAGCTATTTGTGGTGTTAAAAATGGTGAATTACTACAAGACCCACTCTTAGGACAAGCCGAATCTACAATGTTAGAAGCAGCCTCTGTTGCTCGAATGGAGGAAGTAAACCTTCCTTTGGACCAGGAATTAATTTCCAAGTTACATTTAGTATTGAAATCAACTGCAGAAAATAGATGTTCGATGTTACAGGATGTAAAAGCCGGAAGAGAAACTGAAATTGAAATGCTGTGTGGAGAAATAGTTCGTCGAGGTGAGAGGTGTGGTGTTTCGACACCCCTCAATACTTTGTTATTAGCACAGGTAAAATCTCTTAGATGAGGTCTTTGTTGTAGTGCAGCCCTCTGTTTTCAGTACGTAGTAATGCATCTTCCGTAATCAAGTGACCAACAAAAATTAGATTTCGTAATTCAACCAATTCCCTAGTTGGTAGGCTTTTTCGCCAAATTAAATCAACTTCATTTGATAATAATTTCAACATTCGTTTTGCCCTTTCGAGTCTAGAAAATCTCCGAACGATTCCTACATCATCGGTCATCGTTTTCTTTAGGGCTTCCAAATCACGCACTAGTGGAGCATGTTCTTCTAGATGCGGTAATCCTTCAGCCCTCCATTCGGGTACTTGATGAGATTCATTTGCCGGATTAGCGATCATATGGTCTGCAGCCCTATTTGCAAAAACAACAGCCTCCAATAGGCTGTTTGAAGCCAAACGATTTGCACCATGCATGCCGGTACAGGCAACTTCTCCAATTCCATAAAGGCCAGGGATTTGGTTACCATCCTCTTGCAATACAATTGCATTTGAATCAACTAACAATCCTCCGACCATATAATGAGCCGCTGGAGCAACAGGCAGAGGGTCTTCTCCCAAGCAGATATTGTGTCTCTTGAGTCTTTCTTTGATGGTTGGAAATTCTGATGATAATTTTTCTTTGTCCAAATGGTCTGTAACCAGCCATACATTATCTTTGCCAGTTGTTTTCATTCTTTGATCACAAGCACGCGCTACTACATCTCTAGTAGCCAATGAGCCTAGAGGGGAAAAGTCAAGTGTAAAGGAATAGTTTTCAGGCTTGCCGCCTTCTGTTCTATATTTTTGTAGACCATCATCATCTAGCAACACCCCACCCTCCCCGCGCAGAGCTTCTGTAATCAAAAATGGTCTATCTTTAGCAACAACTAATGCGGTTGGATGAAATTGAACGAATGCCATATCTTTCGAAGCGGCTCCTGCACGAACCGCCATTGCTAAACCATCTCCGCTAGCCACGGTCGGATTGGTAGTCTTCTCCCATAAACGACCGGCTCCTCCAGTTGCAATCATCACTACATCTGCTGATATGCTAATCATTTCGCCGCTGTCTAAATCAAGACACCAAACACCTGCAATACCTTCTGAAGGATTGCCATGATTTCTCTGAATAAGATCGACTCCGAGCGTATGTGGCTTCATTGAAATTTTTCTATGATTTTCTACCGCTTCGGTCAAAGCTCTTTCGATTTCCTTTCCTGTGGCGTCTTTAGCATGAAGGATTCTACGTGCTGAATGTCCTCCTTCTTTTACCATATGGAATTCCTCGCCATCTTTCTCAAAGCGAACTCCGATAGATAGTAAATCTCGAATCCTATCACCTGCTTCTTCAACAACGCATCGGACAATTTTTTCATCACAAAGTCCATCTCCGCAGACTAGTGTATCTGAAATATGGGAATCCATCGCTTCCCCATCTGTTTTGTCCAAGATTCCTGCAATACCGCCTTGAGCCCAATTTGTAGAGGAATCTTCCGGTCTTTGTTTCGTAATTATTAGCACTTCATGACCGGCGTTACCTAGACGTAATGCCGAGAAAAGTCCAGCAATCCCGCTGCCAATTATTACGACCTTTGACATGAACTTCAAAGCCTCGTTGTGATATTAGTTTTCAAAGTTCGCCCTTATTCTATCGACAGCAATAAGGGCGAGTTCAATCTCAGGCGTGATATGGGGTTACTAAAGAAGGTCACAGCCATCTTCGGATTAACCCTAATTGCCATCGCCGTAGCAAATGTTGAATTTGGGATATTGGTCGACCTTGACCCAAAACAAAAATTGATTTTAGCTAATGCTGCAGATGCTGGTTGTAATGAAAAAGATATCCAAAACGACCTTGATGAAGGAGAGTTAAATTCGTGTGTAGGTCCTTTAGGGCAATGGGATGCTGCGGACATATTGATGATCTTTGAAGGTTCTGCAATGTTCCTTGCTAGTTTCCTTCGCTGGCCAAAGAAAGGCCGCTGGGCTAAACGGTTCAGACGAATGACAATCGTAGTCGGAGCAATGCTCTGCGGCCTTGCAGTCGCTGATAGTATGGACCTAATGCCAGGAGTCTCTTCGTCTGAATTAGCAGAACTGCTCCCATTCCCTGCTCCAGCAATCGCTGTTCAATTAGCAATATTCTCTTTCGGAATATTCTTGATAAGAGGGCCTAAGTATGTCGTTCATGATGAATCTTCAGAAAGGGCGAAGCAACTTGAAATGCGTAAGTTACACGCTGATATGGACCGTGCTTACAAGGAAGGAGGTCATCTTGGTAAACTCGGAAATAAGCGGCAAAGTAAAGCAATGTCAAAGTATACTACTGTCAAAGATTTGTGGGTGCATCAAAATCTAGATGAATTCGAGGACGAATTCGAGACTGGGCTAAGAGATGATTTCGGTGGACAAATGGCAAGGGCATGTCACCTTTGCAGTGGCCAAGGTTGTGCTGGCTGTAACAACACAGGAACAATCGCTTAATCGCTGCACGCGGCTTCACAAGAGGTGTTTGCTAAACGGCGTCTCGCGAGCGCGAGACGCGTAACCTTCAAAACCCCCCATGGCTGCTGCTAGTTTTAGTTGAGGCCGCAGTGCTTTGATTGAGAGGGAAGGGGATGTATCTAAAAACACTGGAAGTTGAGAACTTCAAATCATTCAAAGGAGAAGCAACAATTCCTCTTGACCGCGGGTTTACCGCGATAACTGGGCCGAACGGATCTGGTAAATCCAATTGTGGAGATGCGGTCCAATTTGTACTAGGGCCTCGTTCTTCCAAGGTTTTACGTGCACAAAGCGCCAAGGATCTAATTTTTAATGGCGGTAAGTCAAACCGTCCAGCAAGGAACGCCAAGGTTACTCTTGTATTTGCCAATCCGGCACTATCCAATGGGCGTAGAAGACTGCCACTGGACTGCGAAGAAGTCCGGATGACTAGAGAAGTGAGATTAACCAAGTCAAATAATCTCACAACATCATATTTCTTGAATGGGGAAGAGAGCGGGCAAAAAGCGTTCCATAGGATTCTAGGTCAAGCAAATGCTCGGCCTGATGGCTACAATATCGTCCTACAAGGAGACGTAACCCGCCTTTCTAGTATGACTGCTAAGGAAAGGCGTAAGGTAATGGATTCGGTTGCGGGGGTTACTTCCTATGATGATGAAATTCGCAAAGCTGAACGCCAGAGAGGCCAGGTAGAGGAATATATCGAAAGGATATCCCTTGTCGAAGATGAGCAAAAAGCAAGGTTGAAAACTCTAGAAAAAGAGAAGGCTCAGGCCGAAAAAGCAAAATCCGCGAAAGAAGATTTTGACCAAGCGAATATCGAATTATACCAATCAAGGCACTTTTCAGCAAAGGCAGAAATTAAGCATCATGCTGATGAACGAACTAGGTATTTATCAGAAGCCACTGAACTCGAAGAGTCGGTAAAGTCGGCAGAGAAGGAGTTGCTAGCATTCGATGATAAGATCGGAGCATTAGAAACAAAAATCAGAGAAGCTATGGGTGATGATAAAGGCGGCTTATTAGAAGAAATTCGAAACCTACAGGTTTCCTGTGATAGAAACCAAGACCGGATTCAAGAATCAGAAGGAGCACAAATTGAAGCTGAAGAATTATTGATATCCCTCGAAGAGCAAATCCTAGCTGCTAAAGACGATTTGAATCTCCATGAGGAGGAATTACTAGCTGCTAAAACCGCATTAGAAGATTCCAAGAAATTGTTACAGGAATCAGAAGAAATCGAGAAGGAGATTCAAGATACACTTGAAAATTCTGATGCATCTACTGCCCAATTATCTCGTGCTCTTTCAAAGGCTACTGAGGAATTAGAAGCATCCCGGCAAAAGGTACATGCTGCTAAACTCGAAGTTGATAAAATCGCAGGCCAAGCAGAATTATTGGCAGAGCAGTTATCTATTGCAGAGGAAGAAGTAGATGATGCTCTTCTCGCTCATGATGACCTCTTATTACAGGGGGATGAATTTGAAGATGCGGACCCTGAGAAGGATAGAACCAATCTTGCTAATGAATTAAGAAATGCTCAGAAAGCGGAAGAGAGGCTGATTGGTGAGAAATCTGCGGTCGAGAGGAGATTACACGAAGCCGAAAGGAAATTAGTTAGCGCTCGTGCAGAACTTGAGAAGCGTTCTGGAAGCAATGGAATGGCTCCAGGTGCGGCAGCGGTAATGGCTGCTAGAGATAGAGGCGAATTAAGAGGAATCATCGGAACCATTGGAGAATTATGTGCTCCAAAAGAGGAGAAACATTCCGATGCACTAGCAACAGCAGTTGGCGGAGGGATGAACTCCGTTGTGGTCGAGAACGACCAAGTCGCAGCCGAAGCAATGGCTCTACTAAAAACCAAGAATAGCGGCAGAGCAACCTTCCTTCCTCTGAACAAGTTGCAAACAAACCGCTCTAGTGGTAAGGCTACAATGGTCGCTAGAAAGCCGGGAGTAGTAGGTTTTGCACACGAATTATTAGATTATGATCCACGTATTGCTACTGCGGTCCAATATGCTCTGCGCAATACTCTGGTCGTCGATAACATTGGAACTGCACGTCGTTTGATGGGCGGTGTTAGGCTAGTAACTCTGGGAGGAGAGATTACAGAACCTGGCGGTGCGATGATTGGCGGTAGTAAAGCTCGAATGAAAGTTGGATTTGGTGGACGTATCCAAGGTGCAAGCGAAGTTGAAAAGATTTCTGCAGAAGTAGACCGTCTAGCATTGATGGATGCAACAGTAGCAGGAGCATTGGATGAAGCCAGGGCACTACAACAAAACGTTCGAGCTAAGATAAACTCCATTGCAGAGGACGATCAATCTGCAAAGCTCTCAACATGGAAAGCCGAATTAGATGTTGCAAAGAAAACATTGGATAAGGCTAACGGCGCAGCAGCTGTATTAGAAAATAAGTTGAAAGACCTCGAAGCCAATCATGCAGGCAAAGTTGCTTTATTGGAATCTGCAGAGCAAAATTTAGTTTCAGCAGAATCGATTAGAGATGCTGCTGCTGAAGAATTACAATCTTCTAGCCCTGAAGGGATTAGAGAGAAGTTACTAACAGCCCAAAGCAACAGATTAGTTGCTGAAGGTGCTGCTACCAAAGCTAAGATGACTTTGGATAATGGTGAAGATAAAAGTGGATTATTAGGAGAAAGGGTAGACAATTTGACAGGTAGAGCCGATGAAATTCAAGCATCGATGTCGGACCGTGCTATTTCTATAAAAGAGTGGGCTGCTGCTATATTAGAAGATGGTAAACAGCTGGAAATTAAAGAGGCAGAAAGAACCGTTCTTCTAGAAGAGCACGAAGGATTGGAAACAGAAAGGTCACAGTTAGTTGATGAAAGAGCAGATCTCCGTGCAGCAACAAGTCAAAAGGCAAATGATGCGATAAACCGTCGTTCAATGTCTGAAGATATAACTCGCAATCTAGCTATAAGAGAAATGAATCTGGTAGAATTACTAGCAGAGATGGCGGAAATGACCATCCCTGTAGCAGAAGAAGGTTCTGAATTATCAAATGTAGGGGATGCAGAAAAGAAATTACGTGAACTGCAACGTAAACTAGACAAATTTGGTCCAGTAAATATGCTTGCAATCGAACAGTACGATGCCTGTAAGGAGCGCTTGGATGAGATGAAGAACGATTTCAAGACCCTACAAGGACGTAGAAAGAGACTAATCGATATCACTGAGAATCTAGAAAGTCAAAGGAAGACCAGATTACTATCTACTTTGAAAGAAGTAAATGAGAATTTCAAGGTAGTGTATGAGCGATTGTCTAATGGCGGAAGGGGAGAATTATTCCTAGAGAATCCAGATGAACCATTCAAAGGAGGATTAGATATGTGGGCTCAACCGAAGGGTAAGTCCAACAAATCAAGGCTACAATCTCTATCTGGTGGCGAGAAATCAATGGCCTCACTCGCCCTTATCTTCGCAATACAAGACCATGATCCAAGTCCGTTCTACTACTTCGATGAGGTCGACCAGAACCTCGATGTAATCAATTCAAGACTAATTGCTAACGAATGCCGAAACCGTTCAGAAGCAGCACAATTCATTATGGTAACACTTCGTAAAGTTTCACTAGAATTAGCAGACCATCATATCGGTATTACTCATGGAGGAGATGGCTGCTCTAGAAGAATTGTTGACTTCAATAGAGAGAGAGCCATTAAATTAGGAGAAATTGCAGAAAAAGAAGCAGCTAAAGCAGCCGATAAGAACCACTCCAGAATAGAAGAGGCTAGAATTACATTGGATGAAATGCCAGGAGTTCCTGAGCCTCTACCTGCTCCTAAGAGTTTAGGAGGATTAACCAAGCACATTACAGAAGGAGATAGTTTCGAATCTACTGGCGGATTTGAAGCATTAGCCGATAGGGCCGAGGAATTAACCGAGGATATTGAAGAGAGAGCAAAGGTCGCTAATGCGGTACTAGAAGATACAATTGAAGAAGAGGAACTTGAGAAGGAGGTGTGATTTTGCAGCAAGCACTTCTTGATAATTGGTTCTTACGTCAAGATATCATGGACCAATTGCTAAGCCGTGAAGAAGACGAATCTGAAGCGGCAAGATTTGCTGATAGAGTTGTAATGATCGCTCAAAATGATGGGGCTGAGCATCAAGTCTTAGAAGACCCGTTCGATAGGTCGGTCGCATTGGTCCTTTCACTTGTCAAGGAAGAGGGAATGGACCCTTGGAACATTGATTTGTCAGCTTTCTTGAAACTATTTACAACCAGGGTCAAAAAAGAGTCAGATAGCCTAGACTTACCTGCATGCGGGCGCTTGATAAGGCTATCTTGGGAAGTACTAAATCAGCAGGCTTCAGTTTTGTTTGAACGAGTCACTGCGCCTGATTTTGATGATGACGATGACTTTTCTGACTTCGGTTGGGAGACCGAATATGATGATGAAGAGTTTATGTTTACAGCATCGATTTTAGAGGGTAGTGCAGACACTCTCCTTCCAGATTTCTTTGGAGAGAGAGTTAGAAGAGATGAAGGCAGGCCATCCACTCTTGGAGAATTACTTTCGGCATTGAAGGATGCATGTGATGAAGCCGAGATACTCAAAATGAAGGAAGAGAACCGTAAGATTCATGCTGAGGAATTGAAAACTATGCTTGCTAATGTTGGCTCAAGGATGCATAATGAGGATTTAGAAGCGGATATCAAACGCTGTTGGGATGCTATGCGGACTGTAATTCGCCATACTGGTGAGAATCAAGTTCCTGTAATTGAAGTCACTGAAGAATTACGAAAGATACTGGTTTCTACATTTGGAGAAGTGCCAGAGGGATACGACCTTGAATCCCGAATTACATCATTTGTTGCCGGCTTATTTTTGACTCATAGGGGCTATGCTGTGATCAGTCAAGATGGTCCAGATGACCCTATTATGCTGGAAGATAAATGGCCTGAAACAGAAACCTTTGATGAAGTAACCAAACTCGCTGAGAAACTAAATGGTGAATATTCAGATTCGATAAAGGATGAAGAGACAGAGTCGCAAAGGCACGCAGTACGCTTGGAAGAAAGAGCGCGTTTAGCAAAAGAGAAAATCGAAGCAGAACTTGCCGCTGCACAACTGGAAGCAGAAATGGAAGCAGAAGAAGTTCAAATAGAAGACCTATTCGTTGAGTAAGGAGTTAGTGACATGTCAGAATTACCATTGGAAACACTTCTTGAAGCAACACTATTTAGTGCAGGAAAATCGATGTCTCCAGAAGATTTCTCGGAATCTCTGGGTTACGAAGCAGAAGAGATCTCAGAGGCTCTAACCACCCTGCAATCGACTTTGAAAAGACGCAAGGGTGGCGCTTTACAAATAGTCGAAATCGGGGGGCGTTGGGCTATTGAAGTCAAGCCGAAGATTGCGGGCCTACTTCCAACTGAGACTAAGACCGAGATGCCACAAAAGTTGCTCAAAGCAGCAGCACTAATCGCTTATCATCAACCAATGCCTCAATCAAGGTTGGTTGAATTACTTGGACAAAGAGCATATGATCACATTCGCGAATTAGCCCAATCAGGTCTAATCCATCGTCGTAGAGATGGTAATACTAGGAGATTGACAACAACTCGTCGTTTTTCCGAAGTATTTGGCTGTCCTCATACCGACCGTAAAAAGGTAAGAATCTGGTTTAGAGAAATGGTCTCTAGTTCGGGCATGCTAGATGGTATGGAAGAGAAATTAGCACTACGTGACGATGATGAGAGCGATGACGGAATTCAGACGACTCTTGATATTGGCGAAGATGAGTAATCAATTAGAACGTAGTTCTGCAAGTATTTCAGAAACTAATTGTTGAGTGATAGGCCCTTCTTTAGCCTTTACTAGTTCAGCTACAGTTTCAACTTCCTCTCCTACTGCTCCGGCACTGACAGCCATATTTCTTGCATGAAGGCTCATATGTCCCGCCTGAATACCATTTGTCGCTAAAGCACGCATTGCTCCAAGGTTCTGTGCTAATCCAGCGCAGACTATTATTCCCCCTAATTCACTTGCAGATTCAACGCCTAGTATCTGCAAATTCGCTTTGGCCGCAGGATGGACCTTTGATGCCCCGCCTACAATTCCTACCGCCATCGGAGTTTCCATACTTCCGACAAGATTTCCATTTTCATCCTTAGACCACTTTGTCATAGACGAATATTGGCCATTCGATTGGCAAGCCCAGGCATGACAACCGGCTTCAATCGCTCTCCAATCTTGGCCACATGCTAATGCTACTGCACTAATGGCATTCATCACGCCTTTATTGTGAGTTGCAGCTCTATAAGGGTCTGATACAGCGAAATGATATGCTTCTAATATTGCATCAATGATTTGCAAACCGTCTTCTCTATCACCATTATTACTCAATTCTTCGGGAGTAAAGGTTGCACTTGCTCGTGCTAATCGGTGCGATGCTAGATTTGATAGAATCTTTAGGTGTACTCGGCCATTGGTAAGTTGCTCAACCTTGGAACTAACCAATTCAGCCATTGTATTAACCGCATTAGCTCCCATTGCATCTCTAGTATCTACCAACAGATGTATGATTAACATCCGGCCAGACATAGTGGCTATTTGTCGGGTTTCAATATCCTTACACCCTCCACCTAAACGAATCATTGTAGAGGGTAAGGAATTACAAATATCGATTAATTCCTGTTTTGAATCATTGATCGCCTTTTCAGCTATGGTGATGTTCTCTAAATCTAGAACTTGTATCTGTGCAATCATTACAGGGTTATCGCAATTTGTGGTAAAACCCCCACTTGCAAGGCATCTTTTTGCCATATTTGAAGCGGCAGCAACAACGCTCGATTCTTCGAGGCAGAAAGGTATGAGGTACTGAGAGCCATCTATCAGAAAATTAGTTGCAATTCCGACAGGTAATGACATGGTTCCAATCACATTTTCAATCATTCTCTCTGCTGAAACTTCATCGAGTTCTCCATATTTGCTCAATGCCTCAACACTCTCTGGAGAAAGTTCAGCAAGTTCTGCAACTATGCTCCTACGTTCTTCAACCGATAATCGGAAGAATCCCTTTAGGCGACTATCATCGACTGGCATGATTGTTGTTCCTCTATCTGTGAGGGGGGAGTGTCTTATTGATGAACGATGCGCTTAATCAACGCGTTAACTAACGCGTTAACTATGCGTTAACACTCCGTTATTAAGCCCCTATTTTGGCCATTTCGTTTCTCGATTGACGCGTACTAACAGGTCTCTTTGCCATCACAATTCAGTGAAACATCATATACTGTTGAGAACCCACTGTCTACTATGGGTGCAGAAGATCCTCCCTTGGGAATACCAGCGCTAAGAGAAAATCCATTTCATGGTAGGCCTTTGGAATCTGGAAAATCGAATCTCCTTGTAGGCCGTGAAGAGTTATCTGCTTCTTGGAGTAGGTTTTTGAAACAAAGAAACCCCAGAATGGTCTTGTTAATTGGAGAGAATGGGTCTGGCCGTACCTCTCTTATGCGTTGTTTGACAGAAGAAGCTGGAAAATACGTGCACTTGGACATGTTTCCAAGTGCTAATAGGGCTAAAAGTATCCTAGATGAAATCTTTAGTTCTTTAATCGGATTTGAAATACCTGGCAGTACTCAAGAATTAGTCAGCAAATTAGTTCAGTTCACCGATACTTCCGAAGGCCCTATGCCCCTTATCTCCCTAGATTATTCAAATGCGGATGGCAAGGAATTATCGGATGCTGTTTCTGCATTGATGGCTTCACTAGAGCGTTTGTGCGCATTAGTAGTGATTACTTTGACCACCGACCAAAGAGCCCAATGGCCTGAATCATTGATTCAGAGATTTGACCATAAAGAGGTACTGATGCCTTTGGATGAGTCTGAAGTCATCGAATTGTGCCAGCTCAGAATGGCTTCAGTATCTCGGACTGGTTGGGAGATGCCCGAAGAAGCATTGGAGCATCTAATGGAAAAATCATCTGGGATGCCGGCCAGGGTTATGCGTATAATGCGTGATATGGTCGAATATGAGCGCTCTAACCCTCGAGAAGTGAAATATGAGCCAGAAGTAGTACAATCGCTTTCAGAGCCTTCTGATGAGGAAATAGAGCAAAACGATGTCTTGGAAGATAGCGTTACACTAGAAGATAATGATTTTGATTTAGATCTTGATGCATTGGAACAAGATAAAACCGAGCCAATAGACTGGAATGAGAATCCGTTGCCAGTGGCTTCAGCAGGGCCTTTTGGTAGAATTGCTGCTAGAAATCGTTCTTACACTAAATCAAATCCCTCTTACGATAAGAATACTGCACCTAGAATTCCAGAACCAGTAAATGTAGATTCAAATCAACTTTGGATGGAAGAGGGTAGTGAGCCAACACTGGTTCAAGAAGAATATCCTGAAGAGCCTCTTTTCCAAGATAATACAGTAGAGGAGTTCGAAGCTCCTCTCCAACCAAATATCGAAATCAGTAACGACGGACTGCTGAGTCAATTTGTAGAAGCACTACGCCTACCTAATGGCATGGGGTTAGCAGATTTATTGGCTGCTATGAGGCGACCAGTAATCGGTCAGCGAGAAAGTAATTCGTTGGATGTAACGACTCTTCGAAATCTTTCTCGAAGTGAAGCCATATTGGTAGAGATTGGTTCTGAACGTAAATTCTCTCCGTCAGATCCTAGGTTATTGGATCGTTTGAATATCAAACGCCCGAGGCTTTCACAAATGTGTAACCGCCTCTATAGAGCAGGAATAATGTCTGCACAACAGACCGGCCGTTCGAGAATGTTCTCTATTACCAATGATGCTAAAGCGCAACTTATTGCATGGGGAATGATGGAGGGAGAGCAATGAGTTGGACAATATCTAGATCTTGGGAATCTCCAACAATAATTTCTACATTGGCTGCAGTTGGCAATAATTTACTGGTATCTGCAGGTTTGGAAATAATGCTATTAGATGATGAAGCGCAAATAAAATGGCAACGCTCTATGCCTTTTAGAGTACATGGAGCAGAACATGGCTCTGGCCAAATAGCCTTATTGTGCGGTCATGGATTCCACTTGGTACGTGCTAGTGATGGCCGACAAGTAGGTGAGGGGAGGTCGACAAATGGAGGTTTCAGTGATGTTATGGCACGACCTGGAGGCGGCTGGGTACTTTCTTGTAGAAAGGGCCAATTACATGTATTCAACCAAGAAGGCCGAGGAATAAAACGCCTAGATAGCGGCAAAGTACGACGTTTAGTAGGATGGTTCGACCGTGAACATTTGATGTGGCAAGACGACAAAGGACGTCTGCGTTGTGCCCGTCTTGCAAAAGATGATTCTCAAAGGCTTATCGAGGACAGAGTTTGGTCTTGGGCAAGTCGGATGGCTGGTGGTAAAGTGCTTCTTCAATCAGCTGACGGTATTCTTTGGGAGGGCGTACCTCACCCATATGGATGGGATGGTTTGGAAGCGATAGACAAGCGTTCACTAGAGCCTTTAGCAGCATTTAGGGCAGGTGATGGATGGTGGGTACTTTCAATCGAAGGCTCAATTCATTCCATGAGTTCAGAAGAAGAGCTCGGGCTATCTGATCTAGGAGAGATGCTTTGCGGCGTTGCTACCGACACCATGGTTACAGCAACACGCAACGGTTTGGTACGGTTTTGGCAATCTCCAGACTTGGCAAACCTTCGTCGTGCTGAAATGCAAAGAATGGTCGCAGATGCACAAATTGCTAGTGATTGGGACGAAAGAAAAAGAATTTTCCAAAGAGCCTGTCAAGCAGAAGAGGAAGGAAGAATCTCTTTGGCTGTTGAATTATATGATTCATTGGGGCGCAGCAATGACGTAAACCGCTTATTGAAGAGACAAAGAGGTGATTAATTTGCAGTTAAATAACGTAGTTACAGAAGAAAAAGTACTACATTATCTTAATTTGACAAAAAGGGCCAGAGAAAAAGCAACACCGATTCATGAAGAGGGAAGCAATGAGTCTTCTCAATTGCAGATTATGATGCGTATGGCAGATGATTATGCTTCGGATGCAAAACATTTCATGGATACTGGAGACTACGTACGTGCTTTTGGAGCGATTAATTACGCACATGCTTGGATTGATGCAGGCGTAAAACTTCGTTTATTGGATGGCCATGGTGATGATGAATTATTCACTCTGCCCTAATCATTCTTAGATGTGAACGACCACTTACTTCAATCCAAGACAGGTTTTCTTGTGATAGTCTTCGCTTTAATTCTGTATCGACAGTCAAAATAGGCCAGGAATGTTCTTTTGCCAAATCAAACAACTGGTCGTCAGTATGCTTACCAGATCCAACTAGAGGCTCGATCAGTTCAGCTTTGGCAGTTAGCATATCGAGTAGAAGATTACCATCGAGTGATTTCAACTCTGAAATCACAGATTGAGTAGTTGTAATTCTGCTTATCCCTGAACTTTCTAGAAGAGCCTTATCGATATTGATGCCTGCTTCGATTACCGCTACCCAGCCACAGGCATCGATCAGTACTTTTTGCATGGGACTCACTCGATAGTACCGTGACCAATCAATCTCCATCGAGCACCTACACGGCGGGATAATGAGATTCTTTGGTCATTATCTGCGCATATTGGAAGTCTCAAATTGAGAGTCGCTTTTCCTTTACCAGTATTTGATACCACGCCGACACTAGTTGCGGTCGCCACATTGACCATCAACATCTCACCTGGGCGTAAAGGCATGACTGGTGAAGGTTCCTCACCTTCTCCAGCCACCATCTTATCCATTAAGTGGATTGAAATATTGATGCTTTCCCTTACCTCAGGTAGGTCCCCTTTGCGAGCTACTACTTGTCCAGATAGATTGTCTGCTGTAGTTGTCGCAGGGTCTAGAGGTGTAGCCATGCCACAAAGACCTCCTGAGTGCATACTATCCAAACTCAATCCACCACCTTGCATACTGCTAACCACAGAATGAATCGGTTCGTAGTGTGACTTATTTCCCTTTTCGATTTTACGTCCAGGTCCGATTACGATTTCATCACCAATTTCAAAGGAGCCTTCAACAATACTGCCCCCAATAACTCCACCTTTCAACTTTGTAGGTCTTGTACCTGGCTTATTGATGTCAAATGAGCGTGCAACATGCATAATAGAGCGCTTATCTTTGGTTCTGTCAGGTGTAGGGATATACTCTTCTATCGCATGAATTAGAATATCTAAATTCACATCATGGTGTGCTGAAACTGGAATAATAGGCGCACTTTCTGCAATACTTCCTTTCAAGAATTCTTTAATCTCGTTGTAAGATTCTAATGCTCTTTCCTTGGTCACTAAGTCGATTTTATTTTGAACAACAACAATATTTTCGATACCTGCTATTTCAAGAGCCATTAGATGCTCTCTTGTTTGAGGTTGGGGGCAGGGGTCGTTTGCAGAAACCATCAGCATAGCGCCATCCATAATCGATGCACCAGTAATCATTATCGCCATTAGTGTCTCGTGACCAGGGGCATCAACAAATGAAATCACTCTTTGCAATTCAGTTACATCATCATTTCCACCGCTAGGATTACGGCCTGTAGCATAATATTCGCCTTTCTTTGTTTTGTAGAAGGCGGTATCTGCATATCCTAGTTTGATTGAAATTCCTCTCTTGCGTTCTTCTGAATGAGTATCGGTCCATATACCGGATAATGCTTGAGTAAGAGTTGTTTTTCCATGATCGACATGGCCAACTAGTCCAATATTGACTTCGGGTTGGGAGGGAAGCTTGCGTGCCATGCTTCCTTCACCTTTGATACCCCTAAGATCCGCCTAGTGGCTTCACTCGCTGCTCTCCTCATTATTCGCCTTGAGTATATCTTCAAGCGATTTGTTTGCAGCTTCAACCACTTTGAGGTTGATTTGTCGAGTATCTTGTGTGATTGTGTTTCCACGGAAGTTACGGCGCATCCTCATTCCATCTGGCTTGTATCGGAAGCGCTTCTTTTCTCCGCCCTTTGCTTTGTAGACCAAATCATGACCCTTGAATCCAGTCGATGCGGTGACTAATACAGATTGGCGGTTTCCACCGCTTAGATCTGAGCGCATTGGAGTTCCAGTCTTGTCCGAGCCACCAGTGATTTCCAATTTGTAACCCGCAAGTGTCTGTTCTCCTTCTCCGACAAATATACCATCAACTACATCGCCAATTTTCTTTCCTAGAAGTTGAGATAGGTTGTTTCCACTAATTGTGGTGTTGTATGAGCGGCCGCCATTAGCGGGGTTTGTGTCATTAACTACTGCAACAAATGATGTATCAGCCATGTAAACTACTCCTTTGAGCAACCTGCCGACATGGGGCGGGTATTTAGGCTCACCGCCCAGCAAAAATCGCTACTTAGCGGCGTAATTTTGCAGGAAGAAGGGTTTCTAGGCGCCTAGCAACATCGCTTGGTAGCATGTGGGGCATCGAAATGTGCTGTGTTCTTCCTCTCCCATCTTCTAGTTTGGCAGTTCTAGTAACCACGATATCCTCCTGGGCTAAACGCTTGAGATGTTTCCATACCGTGGTGTGTCCTTTGTGGTCGGTATCATATTCTTCACAGACTACATGATACAGTTTTTCAGCCTCCCCGCTGGTTACACTTTCTCTCTTTTTCAATCTACGGCATAATCCAAGTAAAATTAGCATTGCATGAACTGGTAAATTATCAATATCCATGGAATCAACATTATTTGGCAATGTAATGATAGTACTTTGAACATCTTTAGATTCTATCATTGAACGGCCGGAGACCTCAGCACGTTTGGCAGCTCCTTCCAACAATTCGATGACTTGACGTGCATCTCCAGAAGGTGCCGCTGCTTGAGATACCAAATTTAGTATTTCATCGGTAAAACTTCCAGTTACAAGGCCTGCAGTGGCTCTTTGTTTTGCGATTTGGAGTAACCCATCTTCATTATATGGTGCTAATCTGAGATGGTTGGAGCGACCCATTCTGGAGATGACAGCACCTTCCAATAGATCTAGAACTTGTTCTTGAGAGATTAAGATTAAGGAAAGAGTTCCTGCCCCATCGCGGTCTTCATCGATTCTAAGTAATTTGTATAGTACATCATCACCAGAATTACGCAATAGGTGGTCGACTTCATCAAGAACTACAATCAGATGAGTATTATCTCTTTGTAGCATACGACGAAGTGAAGTTAGTAATTCACCGACTCCTAATCCCCGGTCTGGATGACCGGGGTCTAGGTCTTGGACTATCTTTTGCATCACTCTAGATGCAGTTGCAGCATTTCTGCAATTGACATGTACACTTCTAATGCTACGCTTTTCCGCCAAGTGCCTACTCAAATCAATACAAAAGCGTTTGATGAGTGCGGTTTTGCCTGAGCCAACCGGGCCAGTAACAACAGCCCTTCCAGTCCCTTCAGGATGGGCTAAACCAACGAACATACCGGCTAATTGGTTTTGAGATTCATCTCTGCCTACCAACATTTCAGGTACATAATCAAAGCCAAAAACTTCTGGATTTGCTAAGACCAAGCCGGCGCCGATACGGTCCAAATAGGAACTCATGACCAAGGAGGGTTTTCGTCTACGGTTATTGAAGATACGGGAGAAAATATCCCCTACTTTTGAAAATCTTGAAAGTGAATCAAGGTATTTCATCAAATTGATAACCAGTTTCCCATTTCTTTTCACCGAGAGCAACTTCGAGTTCAAATGGAGTAACCAGGGGCTTACCATATCTCACAGAATCATCGATTGCAATACGTGGACATGCAGTATTAACAAAAGCATCTACGGGATAAAAGTCGATTAGATCAGGTCCAATATGCTCCAGAGCCAGCAAGTAGCCTTTCTTTCCATGTTTAGCAAGGACTTTCTTTAGCCTTAAAGCCAGAGTGCGGCGCATCTGACCGGGCTTTTCTCCAATCAATATAGCAAATGTTTGAGAATCTTGAATGGCCATAATCAAGCCAAATCTCTGGCGTAGGATTCTTTCTATACGCTCGAAACTCATCTCAGACGCATCTCCGCTATATGGGTCTAACATTGCCAGAGGCTTTCCTGTATGCAAAACCAATCCTATTGGATGGAAGTCTCCACTTCCAAGGAAAACATAGTGTCCAATATCGCTGTCATCTCCCGAATAATTGCAGCCTAGTACCTGTCCGGGGAAAGTCAACCTTGCTCCGCCTACAGGCACTACTACATCGAATCCTGCTTTCTCGAACTTTTCTTTGAATTCAAATATCAAGTGTAGGTGTTGAATAGAGCCAACAAGACCCAATTTCGTCCCGGTAAGTGGTGCTACTCGTCCAACTGCATCAACAAAGCGATCTTGAGCTTCTTCTTCTGACAAGTCGACTACACCTTCAGCAAGTCTTGCATCTGCGATAGATTTGTGTTTTGCCAAAATCGGCAGTACAGGAGTTATTTCAGGGTCTCCATCATAGGTTACATCGATGAACTGAGTCGGCATACCTGAATCAATATTCATTTGTGAATGCCCCATATGGGCTACAAGTTCAACCCCCATCAATTTCATTTTGTCATGGACCAAATCACATGCTCCATAGCATGGATCAGCAGCCAGAATAACCTTTGCAGAAGTTTCTTCTTCAATTTCATCCATCATTTCTAATGCCTGCATCTTGAGGCCTTCAGGGATTTGTAAAGCAACTAGGCGATGGTCGTTTTCTTCAATTCGTTTAATCAGTTCTTCCAATTGAAAATCATGCTTTTCTAAATCCATTAATCCACCTCCTTTAATCTATGATAGTAATATTTGAGCCATCCATTTCTACTTTGATTAGTGAATCAAACTTTATATCTGGCATTTCTTTTTGCAAAACCGCTAGACCAGGACCCTTTTCAATAACAGTGATTACCTGGGTTACATTCGCTCCCGCTCGCTTTACACCATCGATAACAGAGCGTATTGTCCCTCCTGTCGAAAGTACATCATCTAAAATTAGTATTCTTTCATCTTTTGAAATATCGTTTAGATACATTTCACCCTTGGAATATCCAGTCGTTTGGTCAATTACGACTTCACCATCTAGGCCATAACTGCGTTTTCTAGCAACTACTAATGGCTTAGAAGCCTCTATAGAAAGAGGTGCACAAAGAGGCAGACCCATCGCTTCGATACCTAATACCAAATCGATATTTTCCCACTCCACCAATTTTGAAGATAATTGTAATACTGCTGAAAGAACCTCTGGTTCAAGCCTAGGAACACCATCTGTAATTGGGTGAATGAAATAGGGGTAATCTCCTTTCCACATAACCGGTGCTTTGGATAAAGACTCGCGTAGTCTTGACAAAGCATCCATTAGACTCGCCTCATTCCCCTGCTAGGAAATCAACGTACTCATCAGGATCTAGTAGGTTTTCCATATCTATTTGATGCGGGTCTAGAATAATAATCCAGCCAAGGTCATAAGGAGAATCATTAACCAAATCAGGATTAATTTCTACTTCTCCATTCACTTCAGCAATTTCACCAGAAAATGGGCTAGGGAAAGTAAGTTTTTCCTCAGCAGTCCATATCGAGAATAAACTCTGGTCTTCATCTACTTCAGTTTCAGCGTGCGGAAGTATAACCCGCAACACTTCTCCAATCTCAGTACCTAGGAAATCTGAGATACCAATTACTAACCTGTCATCCTTTTCTTGGTACCACAAATGCTCTCTCGAATACTTTCTACTATGCGCAATTCCGAATTCTACGACTTCTTCGTCCAATGTCGTCAACTCCGACGCGCCGTCTTTGAAGTGGTATATGAACACAATGATTGACTTTATATTGTGTTTACAGATGAATTATGAGTAAGTCCCTCTTCGGTTGCAATATGCAGTTCGAGGAAACCGAGGAACAACAGATGATTAGGGAATTGGTTAGAGACTTTGCAGAAACAGTTCTACCTCCTACCATTGAACATAGAGATAAAAACCAGATTCCTCCAGCAGAAGAGTGGGAGCAGTTCATCGAATTTGGACTACAAGGAGTTACAATTCCAGAGGAATACGGTGGTAATCCAGTAGACGATATTTCAGAATCAATTATCGTAGAGGAATTGGCTAGAATCGATCCCTCATTTGCAGTTATGTTTTGTGTACATGTTGGACTTTGCTCCAAAACAATTGCACTGCATGGTAATGAGCAGCAGAAACAGAAGTATTTGACGAGATTGGCAGCTGGAGAAGTTGGCGCTTATTCTCTTTCAGAGGCAGGTGCAGGTACAGATGCGGCGGCTATGACATGTAAGGCTAAACTTTCAGAAGATGGAAGTCATTGGCTATTAAATGGCGAAAAGATGTGGGTAACCAATGGGGCTCAAGCACAAATCTATGTTTTGTTTGCCAAAGATGTAGACCATCCTGATTATGGCGTCAAGAAGCATGGGGGTTCTACTGCATTTATTGTCGAGCAATCCTTTGAGGGCTTTACAGTTGGTAAGAAGGAGGACAAACTTGGAATCCGTTCCTCAGATACATGCACACTTATTTTAGAGAACTGTAAAGTTCCTGCTGAAAACGTTCTAAAATCATCAGGAAAGGGTTTCGCAATAGCAATGAATGCTTTGGACAACTCGCGAATAGGTATTGCAGCCCAGGCACTTGGAATTGCTCAAGGGGCATACGAATGCGCATTGAAGTATGCTCATGAAAGAGAAGCATTTGGCAAGACGATTGCTAATCATCAAATGATTACTACCTATCTAGCAGATATGGCGACAAAAATAGAAGCTTCTAGATTATTGGTTTACAAAGCATCTTGGACAAAGCAGAATCATTATGAAAATGGAGGGCCAAGGCATACAAAGGAAGCGAGTATGGCTAAATTGTATGCTGGAGATACAGCAATGTGGGTCTCTGAAAGGGCAGTACAAGTACTCGGAGGCTATGGTTATACCAAAGAATTCCCGGCTGAAAGATTCTTCCGTGATGCTAAGATTACTCAAATTTATGAAGGGACCCAAGAAGTTCAAAGGATCGTTATAGCTAGAGCGATTCAACCTTGAATTGAATCACAGCGCATTACTGTTCGCTTAATGCTAGGCTTGTAATCAACAATGTGCGCTAATAGTTGAATTTCATCTCCAACCTTGTAATCTAAAGTCTGTTCATCAAGGTCGGTATGGATTTGAATAACACCATGATAAGGCCCGCCATCAATCATTCCATGCAGACTTTGTCCGCCCCTGTATCCGGTTTGACCCAATAATGTCCGTTCAACCTTTTCGATACGCAAGTGAAGTGAGAAGGTCTTGGAACCTTCTCCAATGATTGCATTTCTCTCACTTGTTAGCCGAGTTTCTTCAAGTTGCAAAATCATACGCTCAAGTTCAGTATCAATTCCCTCGGTTAGCAACATTTCTTCACTAACGATCTCTTCCTGAATAGGTTCTTCAGGTAATTCTTCAGAAACATCATCTTCTGCAAGAGTAATTTGACCTGAGTCATCAACTTCAACCTCGATTTCAATACTTTCAGGCTCTTCTATCATTACCTCTTCATCGATTTCATCCATCATCTGGTCGATTTCCTCATCAACCGTAATGTCCTCATTTATCGGCTCAGGCTCATCGATTTCAAGACCAAGTTTTAGCCAAAGGTCTTCAATTTCTCCCCTATCAAGAACCCCGTCTCCATCTTTGTCCATATCACCAATTGCCATCTTTACAGCAAAAGCGGGAATACTAACTCCTAGAATAGCGGTTAGTGCCCCGGATAATTCAATAGCATCTAACTTGCCATCTTTGTTGAAATCTGCGTATTCAATTAATTTTGAAGGTGTGATATTGTTTTCTTTAATTTTGGTAACCATTTGTTCTACAAGAGCATCAGAATCCATACCTGGTATCAGATCAACACGCTGCTTAGCAGATTCGCTTGCATTCTTAATCTTGGCTTCAGCCACCCCTTTAGCATCTTGAGCAGCCTTTCTAGCAGCCATCTCAGCATCCTTCTTAGCTTTTTCAGCAGCATCCTTTGCTTTCTTTTCAGCTTCCTTTTTCGCTCTGGCAATTACCGAAGTACCACCTAGTACTGCTGCAACACCAGTAGTTGCAGCAGCAATCTTCAATCCTTTTCTAGCCATTTCAGATGACATGAGTCCTTCAATACGCCTTTCATCAGTATTTCCTGATACTCCATACGCCTGGGATAGGGTGGTTAATTCACTTGACTCTAGTTGCTCTAATGGCTTTCCTCCACGAACTTGAGCGATAATTCTACTAAGGGTTTGGTTTTGTTGATTGTTGAAGGCAAAAGAGGCTGGCTGTGTGCTATCATTAACGCTACCTTCAGTGATTGCATTAGGCAATTCTAATTCTTCATTTGCCCATTTCCACTGGCCTGAAGCATCTTGCTTTAACACCATTTTGCCTCCATTTTCATTAGATGACTGAAAATGGTGAATGGAACCTAATGCGGTTAAAATTAATCCTAAACAGCATATCGAACCTCCAATCTCTGCTCCACCTACGAAGAGCAATCCTGAACCAATAAGTACTCCCCAACCGCCACCTTGTTGCAATAAGTTCGTATTTAGCCCTTCTTCCACAATAGGGGCAGAGGCTTCAATGACATCAATGTTGGGCCTTCAAGGCCACTTTACTTGTGGCCAATCTTCAGGTTCACCATGTTGCCAAGGTATCGTGCAAAGTACATTCTCCATTTCCTCTTTGCTCTTCAAACCCCTTTCAATTTGGACCCGGTGTAACCATTCTTTCAATCTACCAAGTTTTATGCCACCGCCTAAGCCGGTTCTTTGCATAATCCAATCGCCGTCAACCAAACATTGAACATCGGTGGGAAAAATCATTGATCTTTCAATTAAATCAGAATTCTCACCACGACAATACTTCAATTCTGCATGAGTTAATACTTCTTTCCCAACAACTGCTCTATAGAGCCTTATTTCTGTTTCTTTTGGAGTATTGTGTATTAAAAAATGAAGGTGCTTTACTCGCTTAATTACTTTGGTCGGCGCTTTCAAA
>Ga0066836_10000176_pt1 | contig 27270 bp, 26 predicted proteins | sample ETNtaG_18_FD_71568 | JGI IMG/M metagenome (GOLD analysis project Ga0066836, IMG submission 71568) | Marine microbial and viral communities from oxygen minimum zone, Eastern Pacific Ocean - ETNP201302SV91 | ecosystem: Environmental > Aquatic > Marine > Oceanic | place: Pacific Ocean: Eastern... | reverse complement strand
CTTGTATTCGATATTGCATTCATGTTCCTAGCATTCGGTGGCATTGTGGCCATGAGTGCTGACCACACGGTTGCAGATGGGGCAGCTGGCGGAGTAGATGCAGCGACCGGTTCTTTGGCCACACTCATGGTTTTCCTTGGCCTCATGGGTCTGGGTGTTTGGTACGTGTTCCGAAAGAGAGGGCGCATTTACATTTGAGGTGATGATGGTGGACGAAGGACAGAATTACACAACGTTCAGCAGCCGCGGCCTTCTTGACATGGTTGGCGATTTGAATGACAAAGCCCTTGAAGCATCACGAATGAAGGATTTCATCGGTGTTCTCGGAGGCCGATTTTTAAATTGGGCACAACGCAAGTCATTATTCCCCTTGCATTTGGGAATCAAGTGTTGTGCGCTTGAAATGGCTGCAGCAGGCGCACCGCGTTTTGATGCAGAGAGTTTTGGTGTTGTATTCAGAAGCAGTCCACGACAGTGTGATGTTTTGTTGATTAACGGACCCATTTCAAAGAAGTTCGCCGACCCAGTCGTACGATTGTGGGAGCAAATGCCAGAACCAAAGTGGTGTATCGCCATGGGGGAATGTGCGATTTCTGGCGGACCTTATTTCCAATCTTACAATATCTTGGAAGGGGTTGACACTGTTATTCCAGTCGATGTTTACATTCCAGGTTGTCCACCACGACCCGAGGCACTGATTGATGGCTTTGGGAAGTTGCGTGAGAAAATTATCCGCATCGGTGCAGTACCGAGTGAGGAGACTGAAGTACGCGGTGCACCAATCATCGTTGCTGATGACTGAGGGGATATTATGGGCAACGAAGTCAATGCAAAACAGATCCTTTCCGCTGCGGAAGAGATCGTATCAGATGTTGCAGATTTTGGAGATGCAGTCAATGCTGAAGTTCGCTACCATACTAGCGGCCGTCGCAAGAACGCCTACGTTTACATCGAAGTTACTGCAAGTCAATGGCGTGAACTAGCCCTATGGCTTAAGAAGAGCAAAAAAGTCGATTACTGTTCAATGATTACTGGAATTCACTGGCCCGAAAATGCTGATGCTACGTGGCAAGTTGTAGCCCACCTATTGCGAACTGGCGTGACAAACCCTGCGGTTGTCAACAAACGAGTTCATGAGACAAAAGTAGACATCGAGGGTATTTCTGGCAATGAGGTCCCATTGGAATTTGAGATTTCAATGACCATTCCTGAGACTCGAGAACCTAGTGTTCCAAGTGTGGCCGACATTTGGGTTGGTGCTGATTGGAACGAAAAGGAAACTTGGGATTTGGTTGGGATTGATTTTGACGGCCACGTCGGAATGCGTCGAGTCCTCCTCCCACATGATTCACCTACCGGGTATCACCCATTGCAAAAGCAGCACAAGTTACGATATCACGATTTCAATGAAATGTACGACGATGCTCAGGGCTTTGGAAGAAAGCCCGAAGATTCAGGGAGGGTCAAGTAATGGCAGAAATGTGGATTTCAATGGGGCCCCAACACCCCATGACACACGGTCTTTGGACTCTGAAAGTCAAGATCGACGGTGAAACTGTCGTCGATACTGAACCAGACCTTGGGTACATTCATCGCGGTGTTGAGAAGATTTGTGAGGCCCGCGATTTTACTCAGATTACGCCCTATGCAGACCGTTTGTGCTACGCGAGTGCAAACACTTGGTCGCACGCTTACATCTATGCCGCTGAAGATCTTCTGGAGGTCGAGGTCCCTGAACGTGCAGAATACATTCGCATGGTCGCGGTTGAATTGCAACGTATCGCCAGCCACTTGATGTGGTTGGGCGCATACTGCCCAGACGTAGGCAATTTGACAGGGATGGTCTGGTGTTTGCGAGAGCGCGAGATGATGATGGATTTACTACAGGAACTTGGCGGTTCTCGTATGCATTACAATTTCCCGCGTATTGGAGGGGTCAAGCGTGATTTGCCAATTGGCTTCGCTCTTCGCTGCCGAGCCAAACTCAAATTATTCCTAGATCGGATCCAAGAATACGAAGCCATTCTCGATGAGAGCACAATTTTCCTCGTGCGTACACAAGGTGTTGGTTACGCGAAGGCTGAGGAGATGATCAATCACGGAGTCAGCGGTCCTAACGTCCGTGCAGCAGGTCACAACTACGACGTACGCTGGGCTCACCCCTACTCGATTTACGATGAATTGGATTGGGAACCTTCAGTCGAGCGCCCTTCCATCAAAGGAAGTGATTGCTATGACCGCTATCGTGTGCGTGTAGAAGAAATGAGGCAGAGTGCTTTGATGGTTCTTGACGGTCTTGACAAGATGCCTGGTGGTGCCGATACACATTATCAATCAGGCGACCCCGCAATTTTAGGTAAAGCCCCAGCTCGTGCCGCTGAAGGACAAACTGGCTTCCATCATTTCGAGGATAGCCGAGGTGAATCAATGTTCTATCTGGCAGGTGGTGGGGATGAGCGTGGGAAGCATCCGTATCGAGTCTCAATCCGAAGTCCGATGTTCATCACAATTCCTTATGCTAGCAAGTGTATGATTGGTTACAAAATCGCAGATATTCCTGCGATTATGGGTTCATTTGACCCCTGTATTGGGGAAACGGATAGGTGATTTTGTTGGCGACTGAAGACGTTCTCACCATTCGCGACTGGGTCGGTATCGCTACAGATTTTGTTTCGGAGAACACAATCGGGATGTCCCGCCATTGGGAATACACCGACAGTGTATCCAATTTCTTGACCGAGTTCATCATGTGTGTGATGGTCTTTGGTGGAATCATGACCACGCTCTTGATTTTACTTTGGATGGAGAGAAAATTACTGGGTCGTTTCATGGATCGTCGTGGCGCACGAACTTCACTTCGAAGTTTGTGGGTAGGCGAGAATGGTGTGACCGCAGGTGAATGGTGGAATCAATTGCCATTTGGAACCGGCGTCCCTGTAGGAATGCTCAATCAATTTCTCAACGAAGTGGCTGGAAACGATCACGAGCTTGAAGCTGTTAGCCGTGTCAAGAACCGCTCATATCACGGAGTTTGGTGGATGTTGCCAGGATTCTTCCAAAATTTAGCAGATGGAATGAAGTTCCTAACCAAGGAACACATGGTCCCTGAGAAGGCAGACCGATATGTGTTTGAAATTGCACCATTCCTCATCATTGCAACCACTGTGATGTGCTTTACATTCATCCCACTGAGCCCTAATTTCTATTCCAATAATTCCGAGATGTCTATTCTCTTCCTCATGGCTATCTTCAGTGTTGCACCATTGGGAGTATTCTTCGCTGGATGGTCCTCCAACAACAAATACACATTGCTTGGAGGTATTCGTTCTGCTGCTCAACTTACAGCATACGAAATCCCTCTTCTTGTCACCGTGCTCAGCGTTGTCGTATTATCCGGTTCCTTCAATCTGATTGAAGTCATTGAATTCCAAGCGGACAGTGGGGTATGGAACATCTTCCTACTGCCGTTGGGCGGTGTCTTGTTCCTTGTTGCCATGGTTGCTGAAGTAGAGAGAATTCCATTCGATATGCCCGAAGCTGAGGCAGAATTGGTCGAAGGTTGGTGGACAGAGTACGGTGGGATGCGCTGGGGTTTGATGTTTGCATCAGAATACCTGCGGACATATGCTGCTTGCTTACTGTTTGCACACTTCTTCTTAGGTGGTTGGGAAGCTCCATTCGAAGATACGATTCCATACATCCACTATGTGCCACACATCCTCTGGGTTTTCCTCAAGGCTTGGTTCATGTTTGTCTTCTTCGTTTGGTTCCGTGCTGCACTTCACCGCGTACGCACAGACCAGATCCTCGAATTTGGTTGGAGATGGCTCCTACCATTGAGTTTGGTGAATCTTGCAATGGCAACCGCTCTACGCCTTTGGGTGTATGATGGAATCAATGGCGAGTGGCCTCTTCTGATTCCAATTTTGATTACATCAATCAGCCTTGCATTGTTCATCTTGTTATCGGTTGATGAGGACCCTGAGGCACTTGAAGCCCAAACACGCCCATTCAGTGTACAGACAGTTGACGTGGCCAGTCCTGGCCAACATAGGGAGTGATGAAAATGGCATATCACAAGCACGCAACTCCAAATTTCCGCAATCTGATTGTTCGTCCAATGTGGATTACACTCAAGGCAGCGTTACGAACTTTCCCAATCATTGGGCGCTCCAAATTTTTGCAATCCCATGGTACGAGTAAACCCTATCACGGCCAAGAGGCAAATTTGCTTTCAGATGCAGAGAGGGAAATGTACACTGCTCAAGCTCACCCTGTAATCGGCCAAAAATATGCACCAGACAGAGAAACAACAGAATTATTCCCTCACTTTGAACGACCGGTTACAGTGATGTATCCGTACGAACGTCTTGAAGAAATGGAACCCTGGCTCTTTGTACCCGGGAATTACAATGGTCGAATCGGCGTAATTTGGGAAACGTGTACGGCCTGCAAGGCTTGCGTTCGCATTTGTCCAAACGATTGCCTACACATGGAAACTGAAACACGAGTGAACGTGTTGGATATGACTGAAGAAGGCGATGAAAATCACGGATTCGGAGTTGAACTAGAAGTTGGTGGAATGGCAGCACGCCGTCTTGAAGGCAGTGAAGAAGCCGCAGCAAACTTCCAACTATCGACTGCACACGAAGCACCTCCTGAGGAATATGAATTCGGAGAAGTCATCAATCTAACAGGGGACACGATCAGTGTACGGTGGAACGCATCGGGAACAGTTGAGGATGTTGCTGCGGGCGAAGTAGTAGGTGCAGAAGTTGACATCGTCTCAGGTCGCATTGATCTTGGCCGCTGTATGTTCTGCGGATTGTGCATGGAATCCTGCCCATTCAACTCATTCTTCATGACAAATGAATATGATGGCATGTCTGGCTTTACACGAGAAGATTTGTGGTTTGAGGCTGATCGAACCCGTGTTTTACCAGTACAGCATGCAGAAGCAGTCGACATTGAGTTGGCAAAGCGAGCAGATCAAGCTCGAAAGAAGGCAGAGAAAGCCGCTGCAAAGGCTGCGAAATCGGAGGCATGAGGATGGAATTACCTGGGATAATAATGGATCCCATAGGGGATATTTTCGGTTCTGTCGAGGGAATTTCCTTCGGCATATTATCAGTGATTGCTATCGCTGGTGCATTGGGGACTGTTTACTCCAAACGTGTCGCTCACTCGATGTTGGCTCTCATCATGTGTTTCTTTGCGGTAGCAGGTGTTTTCTTGATGGCCAATGCTGAGATGTTGGCTGCGATTCAGATTCTAGTTTACTTGGGCAGTGTCATGTTGGTCTTTGCCTTTGGTGTGATGCTATCGCGCCGTCAAATCATGGAGGAGGATTTCGAATGAGGCTCATCAGCACCTTCGCCCGCTTGGGCATCGTTGGTTTGCTCGGTATCTTGCTAGCCGTTATGATGGATCCAGCAAACTGGACTCCTGTGACTGGTTCAGATAGCATGACCACACTGGAATTTGCGACAGCAGTTCTCGACGATTGGGCCTTTACTCTGGTTGTTCTTGGCGCTCTACTCACTATGGCGATGGCTGGGGCAGCCTATCTGGTTCGGGACGAACGCAAAACCAACCTCATGTGGGAACTCCATGGAGGTGAAGAGGAATGATCGAACCTAGCTGGATTGCTGGTTTAGGAGCCTTCCTATTCTGCATTGGATTGGTCGGCGTTTTCACACGCAAGAATGCCATCATTGTATTGATGTGTATTGAAATCATGCTCAATGCTGTCAACCTCAACTTTGTTGCAGGAGCCTCCCATTGGGAAAACATCGATGGATGGGTTTACACTTCAATTGCAATTGCGATTGCAGCCGCAGAAGTGGCCGTTGGTTTGGCCATCTTCTTGGCATTGTATAGCCAGCGTGGGACGATTTCATTAGATGAGGTTACGCTGCTAAAGCACTGAGGAGGTGAAATGTATGAGTGAACATAGTGAATCTGAATGGAAGCTCCTCCTGCCAGTGGGCTTGATGGTATTATTTCCCTTCATACGAAGCCAACTTGGATTTGATGCTGTAGACAGCGCCTTCCTCATTGCGGCAGTCCCCCTTGTGGTATTCCCAGCGATTCTGATTTTAGGTCAGATTTACAAGGGTGAAGAATGGTGGAAACATCAACTGAAAGAGGGTGGAATCATTGCATTGGCTACCCTCGCCATCACGCTATCGCTTACGGTTTGGTTACTCGTTGAATTCTTGGGCCACCATGGACCCGATTTCGGTTCACAAGGAATTATTTTCGATTGGATCCAATTCGAGATATTCGACGGTGAGGCTCTCATTGGGACCTCAACCCTAAGCTTTGGTTTGTGGATTGACAGTGTATCCCTAACCGTGTTGTTTGTCGCTGCTTTCCTTTGCTTCCTCATTTGTTGGTTCGCAATTGGTTACATGACTACTGACCCCATCAATGAGGACCGAAACCACCGCTTCTTTGCTGAGTTTGTCTTGTTCAGCATGGGAATGTTTGGGATGGTTTTGGCAGACAGTTTCCTGTGGTTGTTTATCTTCTGGGAAATTATGGGTTTGTGTTCCTATCTGCTGATTGGATTTTATTGGGAAAAACCCAGTGCTGCAGCGGCTGCCAAGAAGGCGTTCCTCACTACACGTGTGGGCGATGTGTTCCTCATGGTTGGCCTGTTCATGCTGTATGATTTGTATCACAGCCTTGAGTTCGCAGTCATTTTTGGTGACCCTACCTTTGGAGGCGCAGTTCATGGAACAGATCTCCAGTGGCCACTCTTCTTCATGTTCATCGGTTGCGTGGGTAAGTCTGCTCAGTTCCCACTACACGTTTGGCTTCCTGATGCAATGGAAGGTCCCACTCCTGTCTCAGCACTCATTCACGCAGCGACCATGGTGAACGCTGGCCTCTATCTGGTTGCACGTATGTTCCCATTGTTCAGTGAACATCACTTCGAAGGCGACCTATCTGATTTGGCAATGCTCATTGCTTGGATTGGTGGAATCACAGCTTGTATGGCAGCATTTATTGCATTCGTTGCCAACGATATCAAACGTGTTCTCGCCTATTCTACAATGAGCCAATTGGCCTACATCTTCACAGGATTAGGGGCGGCTTGCTGGTTTGCAAATGAGGGCTTCCACCATCTATCAATCGTCGCTTTTGGTGCAGCCTTGTTCCATCTCTTCAATCACGCCATGGCAAAGGGTATGTTGTTCATGGCGTCTGGGTCAGTCATTCATGAGATGCATCACGCGCACGATCATGTGCACCTGTACGATGATGACGAGGGTCACCACGATTTCGACCCACAAGATATGCGCAACATGGGTGGATTGGCAAGCAAGATGCCAATTACCAGTATTGCCATGATGCTGGGTTCAATGTCAATCATTGGAATCCCTCTCATTGGTGGATTCTGGTCCAAGGAAGGTATTGTTGGCCAAACATGGAATGTGTATGCACATGGTGGCGAAATGATTCTTTTCCCCGCAATCCTTGTCCTCGCTACTGCTGGTATGACTGGCTTCTACATGTCGAGAATGTGGTTTATGACATTTGCAGGTAAACCCAAGTCTTCTGTTGTTGAACACGTTCATGAAGACACTCAATGGATTAAGACACCACTTGTTGTTCTTTCAATCGTCACCGCCTTCAGTGGATTTATTCTTGCTTGTGGTGAATTCGCACACTGGCTAGCGGATCCGGACCACACCCATTTGCTTACACATCTCTTTGAACACCCTGGTGATGCGATTATTCACGAATTGGAGCATGCTTTCCTTCCTGATGAAAATCTCTTGAAGATTGTCGGATGGACTGCAATTCTTCTCTCAGCGGGTGTTGGTCCGTTCATTGCTGCACGCATGCATGGAGGCAAATTGGCAGAAGGAGAAGAGGCAACACCACTCACAAATTGGCTCATCAGTTATTCAGGTAGCGTTGGGCACACAGATGTTGGCGAACTTGCCACAGGTGGATTTGCCACAGCTCTACATAACCGTCTCTACATCGATGATGCCTACGAATGGGTGATTTCACGAACACTCATGCCTTTGGCATCTATCTGTGCATGGATCGACAGGAATTGGGTTGACGGTGTCATCAAGGGTATCGAATCAGGTAGCCAATCAACTAGCACATGGTTACGCCAATTCACAACAGGTAGGGCTAGCGATTACTTGCTGATGACAGCGGTTGGAATGTTGGTCATTGTAGGAATACTATGGGGGGTGGCCTGAGTGGAGATTGCAGAATACATTACCATGCTAGGGAATCCTTTGACCGTTCTCACACTATTACCGATTACAGGTGCTCTTTTGCTCATGCTTGTCCATTGGATGGGTAATGATGAGCGACGTGAGATGTTGGCGAATCCGATTCGCTATACCAATCTTGGAATCGCCTTGCTGATGTTTGTCTTGGCCACATTCATTGGATTGGAAGAGAAGTTTGGATTGGCTTGGGGCGAATACCTTTACCAAAATTGTGAAACTGGTGCATTGAGCACAGGTTCTTGCACACTGATTAGCAGTATTGGTGTATCCTGGCACGTCGGAATTGACGCACTTTCATTCCCAATGGTTTGGCTAACAACTCTACTCATCCCAATTACAATGATTGTTGAATGGGATGCCAAGAAGGGTGCGTATTTCCACAGTCTAATTCTAATGATGGAAGGCGCCCTCATCGGTGTGTTTGTCAGTCTTGATTTGTTTGTCTTCTACGTCTTTTGGGAATTGACATTGATTCCAATGTTCTTCTTGATTTTGTTGTGGGGTGGTGAAGATCGTCGATACGCAGCACAGAAGTTCTTCATCTATACATTTGCAGCTAGCGTTTTCATGCTTGCAGGCATCCTTGTGATGTACTTCAACAATGATGCAAGTTGGGTTGGAAATATTACTGGGAAATCATTTGATTTCGTTCTGATGGATACGAGTACAAACTTTATCGAAACCGAAGGTTTACGCAGTATTGTATTCCTCTTGATGTTGATTGGATTCGCAACAAAAATGCCGAGCGTCCCCGTTCACACTTGGTTGCCTGATGCTCACGTTCAGGCCCCCACAGCAGGTTCGATGTTGCTGGCAGGAGTCATGTTGAAGATGGGTGCATACGGATTCCTCCGGCTTGGAGTCACACTATTCCCAGACCAAGTCATTGAATTCCAAACTTTACTCATCGTATTGGGAATGATCAGTTTAGTCTACGGTGCAATTGTGTGCCTTGGACAGATCAACCTCAAGCGTATGGTTGCATATTCATCTGTAAGTCACATGGGTCTGATTTTCCTTGGTGTGGCCACATTACAACCTCTTGGAATCGCTGGGGCCATCTTCATGATGTTCGCGCACGGAATCATTAGCCCACTGCTGTTCGCAGTCTGTGGTTCATTCAAGCATCACTATCACACACTCGAGATTGATTCAATGCGCGGTCTTGCACACCACAGCCCATGGATGAGTGCACACATGATGGTTGGCTGGATGGGTAGCTTAGGTTTGCCTTTGATGGCTGGATTCGTTGCTGAAGTAGCCATCCTCATCGCCTTCTACATGGCCTTCGGCTGGTGGGTGCTCTTGCCCGCTGTCACACTCATTGTAACTGCCACATACTATCTTTGGAGTATGCAGAGGACCATCTTCGAAGGTGGCGGCGAGGCACAATTACCGCCCACAATGCACGATGATGTACCACGTGACATTACATGGCACGAGAACACTGGGATGCTAATCCTCGGCGTTCTCGCTGTGATCTACGGGATCTACCCTGACTTCTTTGGCATGTTCGAGATGATGTCCGATTGGGCCACGCTTTTGGTTGAGAATGCCATTTATCCACCGGAGGTGAACCCATGAATCTAGGCGTTCTGTTTAGCAGTGCAGATATGGCGAGTACATTGATGCCGGAGTGGATTCTTTTGCTTGGCATCATCGCCATGATCATTGTCCCCAATCTTGGAAATGCAACATTCCGCCTCCCCATCCCTGGGAAGGCTTGGCGTGTTCCTTACTTCATTGGAGGAAAGCGATATTCAGTCACTAGCGACCCTCGTCTTCCATCAGCGATTGCTGCGTTCACACTCTTTGCTTCGTTCATCACTGCACTCTTGAGCCAGATGGGCGAAATAGGTGTATCAGATTCATGCATAGCCATTCGAGAAGGTGTTGCGCGGGCAGGATCGGAATGGTGTTCTGATGGTTCTGTAGTTTTGGAAATCAATGCATTCAGCCGCTTGATGGAGATGATATTCATCGCTGCATTGCTCCTTGCAGTTATTGCCAATTGGGATCGTATTCCCGCAACACCACACAATCGTATTCCACTCAAAACACAACGTGATGAAGCGGTTGAGAATCGTCGTTTGCATCGCCTACTCAACAATCGACGTCAAGTCGACTTCGGGTTACTCATACTCATGGTCGCTCTTGGAATGTCGACCGTGGCTCTTTCTGCAAATCTGTTCATGCTCTTTGTTGGACTAGAATTAGCTAGCATGGCCTCTTACGTATTGATCGCCTTCAACAAAGAAACTCAAACAGGTCCTGAAGCCGGTGTCAAATATTTCATCGTCGGCAGCGTTGCAAGCGCTATTGGGCTCTATGGAATCTCAATGCTTTACATTTGGAATGGCGATTTGGCCATCTCCAGTTTGAAAGCAGCATGGGCTGATGGACCAAATGGAATGGCAACCATCGGACTTGGTATGATGTTGGTTGCATTTGGATTCAAAGTCAGTGCAGTCCCTTTCCACTTTGCAGCACCGGATGCTTATTCAGGAGCGAGTGGACCAGTTGCAGGAGTTCTAGCCACTGCAAGTAAAGCAATGGGTTTCGTTGCTCTAATGCGTGTATTGATTGGGATTACACTGGCAGATGATGGTAGTGAATGGACCATCCTGATTGGAGTCATTGCTGCGATAACTATGACATGGGGCAACATTGCAGCATTGGGTAGCCGAAATCCAAAGCGAATGCTTGCTTATTCAAGCGTCGCACATGCTGGTTACATCCTCGCAGGTATTGCAGCCATAGGTGCACTTGGCCCTGGTGAAGGAAGCGAATTGATTGCAACAGCGATTATGTTCCATCTCGCAGTCTTGGTCACATTCAAACTCGGCGCCTTCCTTGTGATTGCATTGCTTGAGTGCGAGGGTCGAGGACATGAAATTGAGCACTATCATGGATTGGCCCGCCGAGATCCATTGATTGCCATCTCGATGATGGTATTCATGCTCGCTCTAGCTGGCGTTCCACCATTGTCTGGCTTCTTATCGAAGTTGATGATGGTCAATGGTATCATATCCAGTACCGTTGGGGATGTTGCTGGTTCCAGTCTATCAGAAGCCATGGGCTCAATGTCGTGGGTATTCTGGTTGGCAATTCTAATCTTCATCAATAGCGCAATTTCATTGTTCTATTATCTACGAATTTGTGTTGTAATGTTCTATGATGAGACGGATCGAAACTTGCGCTTGTCTCGGGCACCTATGATTCGAATCGCCATCATGCTCTGTACAATGGGTGCGGTTGTATTTGGATTTGGAATATTGGCTGATGTGTTGGCCTCAGCTGCTCACGATGCGGCTTCGGTCTTGTTTGGTTGAGTTATTTCCCTCCAAGGGTAACCTCTCTGACGCCCCGTGTTTATGTAGGGCGGTCGATTCGGCGGCTTGTTACCATGGGACGACGTCGAGAGGAAACAGTCGATGAAGAGCTGCTAGCGCAGCTTGAAGGCGGCTCTAGTGACAAAATCAGAGTACCTCTTCCCAACGAAAGAATCAACGAAATGTTCGCTATTGCTGATCAGATTCTAGGTGGTCGCCGAGTTCGTGTTGTTTGTGCTGATGGCGAAACACGTTTGGCCCGAATCCCTGGTAAAATGCGTCGCCGACAATGGGTTCGAGAAGGCGACCTCATCGTAGTCCAGCCATGGGACTTCCAAGATGCCAAGGCAGATGTCAAGAAGCGGTATTCCAAAACTCAATCACTCTATCTTTCTCGAAAGGGAGTCTTACCGGAAATTGTTGATGTATTCGGAACAGGAACTGAAACTTGGGATGATCTCGATGACGCTGGAATCTTTGGTGGTGGAGAACCTACAGAAGCACCAGTCGTGGAAGAAGTCCAAGAATCCATTGAAGAGTCCGAAGAATCTGAAGAGACTGTTGAAGAAGAAATCATTGCGGAAGAACCTGAAACCGCACCAGCGCCTGAACCCGAGCCACTAGATGACGTGTCAGATGATGACATTGACAGCCTGTTCGGTCCGGCATGAGGGGGTGAAATTATCGCGCGACGCCGCAAGGCTCGTCGCGAAGGCGACTCTCGCGATTGGACTGAATTGGGTGAGTCAGCCGTTCCAAATTTAGATTCCGAAGCAACAGAAATTGAACTGTCTATTGAAGCAGAAAACATTGCACTTGCTGAAGAGAAATGGGATGAGGAAGAAGCAAAAATGCATCTCCATTCTGAGATGGATAAGAAACAGGACTCATGGTCTTGGATGAACGAAAAGAAATATGCTACAATGTTCAAAGAAATTGAGCATAAACTGCAAGGTGTTCTTGGAACCGGGAAATTTGAATGGGTCGATCGTCGAGTATTCGATCAGGTTTTTGATCAGCGCACGTTGCTTGCCGTGTACAAATTAATGCAGCAAGGCCATATTGATACCCTCGATTGGCCAATTGCTCGTGGCAAGGAAGCACACGTGTTCCATGCAACAACTCCAAATGGTGTCGCAGCGGTGAAAATTTTCCACACCAGCAATGCTGTATTCAAAGGTCTGATGCAATATATTGAGGGTGACCCTAGGTTTGGTGGGTTACGCCGCCGCCATCATGAATTGGTGAACATATGGGTGCGAAAAGAGCACCGTAACATGATGCGTATGTCCAAACATGGATTGAGAGTTCCAGAACCGCATGCGCTCTTCCGCAATGTCTTGGTCATGGATTATCTGGGTGATTTGGAAGGCCCAAGCCCAAGATTGCGAGATGTTGAGGTTGACGAACCTGAACCAATTTTCGATGAACTTCTGAATTGGTTACGTATCTGCTGGCAGGAGGCCGAGTTAGTCCACGCGGATTTCAGTGAATACAATATATTGTGGCACCAAGGTGAACCACGAATCATCGATGTGGGTCAAGCAGTCACCAAAGCCCACCCCAACGCTGAAGAATTCCTTGTTCGGGATGTTACACGCCTCGTAGAATGGGCTCAAAGACAGGGTGTTGAAGTTGATATTGCAGAGGCCATGGCCAATGTGTTGTATTGATTACTCTTCTTCAAATCCAATGGATTCATCCTCGGCAAGTTCCATCATCGCATCGATTGCATCAGTATCGTCAGGATCGACTTGTGCATCTTTGTAGCGGCGGTCTCTCTTTCTTCGAGCCGCTTCAAGGCCTGGAACCAATGCATCAAATCGACCACTATCTTGTGTTGTATCAATTGATTCAAGGTTGCGTGAAGACATCCGCCTTTTCCGCCTTTCAGTTTCAAGATGTTTCAGAACTGATGAGTGCTCTGCCCCTTGTAATAATCTTTCAATCGCTTGACTGGCCAATGGGAGTGCTTCTTCATCACCAATGATGACCACCGTTGAACCATAGATGACAACTTCAGCACCTGAATGTTCTTCAATTAATTCGCGGATTCGTCCGTTTCGTCCAATGAGTCGGCTTCGTATACGTCTTTGCTGATTCGCATTCTTTCCGACATATTCCCGCATGTCATAGAGTGTGAGGTGTTGGTCATCCTTGAGTAATTGTAACGCTCTCTCAGGATTCATTCCGCGCCCAATGGCTCGAATAACATCTGGGAATTTCATGCGGAGAATAGGGTCGAATTCATCATTCCATACCACCGAAACATCACCACTGGTGGAGTCAATGTGAAGTTTTGAATTGGTTGCTTTCTCTAATGCTCGACGCGTGGCACCCTTACGTCCAATTAAGACCGCAATGCGGTCCTGCGGGATTCGAGCTAAGCCCTCCATTGGCCCCGCGACCGTAGCCTCCTCTTTCAAGACGCCGATTGACGCCGATTGACTACACGACCCGCAAATAAGCCTGCAAGGAGTAAGAGAACCAAGTCTGGTGCAAACCCACTAACTGAACCAACCACTTCAGGGTCAGCAGCTCCAATGAGCAGGAATACCTCATTGTTCCCTTCATCTCGTTCTGAAATTGATTCATCCGGATCAACGACAACTCGTAGATCAAATTCACCTGCGGACAGCATGGTAATGTTCAGAGAAATACTCTCTTGTTGGTCAATGAAACTATTTGCTGGAATGACCATTGAATTCAACGCTGTCCATTGTGTCAATGAGTCGCGACTTGCAGGTGCGCTCTCAATTCTTACAACCACACTTCCCGAATAGAATTCATTGGTGTTGATTGTAGCCTCAAGGAGAACAGGATCTTGCGAACCGGCTCTAACAATCAAGCGATCCAATGAAGCATCTGAGATTGAGAAATCTAGGCCGGGTAAGATGAGGAAATGAGATGCAGACGTTGTCACAGTGTTACCTGCGCTATCCACGAGTGTAGATCGCAGAGAGAGGTACTGTCCTGCTCTAGTGGACCAATCAATGGCGGCTGAGAGATGGTTAGAGGTTCCTGAACCGACACTAAGCCATGCGGATGAGATGTCGGGTGTGCTACCTGCACCATTTGAATCAAAACCATATTCAAGGCTACATGAAGCAATCGCAATTCCGGAATGTGTATCTGTGGCATCTACGGTGACTGCAATCTGCCCTGACATCGAGTCAGTGAGTGTCGGTAGAATCCATCCTCCGGCCACAGGAGCGGCACGATCAACCATGATTGTCACATTGAGTGGGTCACCAATATTCCCAACTTTGTCAACCGCTCGGAATTGAATCGTTCGAATGCCTTCTTGCAAAGTCATTGAGCCATAACCTGCAGCACCAATATCAGCCCATTGGTCAGTACTATCTCGTACGTGGTAAGTGGAAATTCCAGAACCTCCGTTATCATTCGCCCCACTCGACAAGTCATTGAAAATCAGGGTTGTTGCATCAGTCCAAGTGTTTGCGGGCACGGAAAGGGAAGGTGTGCCAACTTCGGGCCCACTTCGATCAATTCCAACATGGATTGAGGTTTGTGCAGAATTACCCCCCTCATCAAATACGGAAAGAACTGGATTCCAAACACCTTCAGGCAAATCTCCTGGAGACCATGCCCATGTGTTGAGGATTGTACCCGGTCCATCTTGAGGGGGATTTCCAGAACCTGGTACACCTGTCAGTGTGGCATGAGAAAGATGTGAATCCGAACCACTCCAATCGAAATTGATTGTACCTGTTCCAGATGTCGTAAACCATGCTCTATTGATTGTTGAAGAACCATCTCCAATCACAGCCCCTGTTGTGGTTAATGTGAGCGTATTTGGCGCGGTGTTGTCAATGGTAAATGTGGGGCTTGTCACCCAACCTGTGGTTGTTGAATTTACGAATGTACCCTCGATTCGGAGTTGGTAATCTCCATCCCCATATACACTAGTGTCCCATGCGGTTAGCCATGGTGCTGCGGTGATATTGGCAACCGGAGTCCATGTGGCACCGTCTGAAACTTCAACGTTAATGTAATCCATACTTGCAACATTTGTTGCACGTACGGTATATGTTCCAGAAAGAATTTGACCGGAATTAGGTCCACCACTAAAGTCCAAATCCACGCTGCGGCCAGATGAAGCATTCGCGTTAATCCATGCTCCATGGGGTACCAAACATAGCAGAATCACCACGCTTGTGGCGAGAATGAAGCGGCGAGAAAGCATTGGCACCAATCCTTCCACAATATATCACGTCCTTCAAGGCTTTCCAATGGGTGTCGCAATGACTAGGCTTGCTTGGGGTCTTTTGGCGCATTCGGGAAGCAGGTTTGAAGTGCCTCGGCTGTTCTCCTGAACCCATGGAGCGGCGCCCGTTGGTACCTTTCTTGTGCGTCATACTATTCCTTGCGCCAATATTGACGATTTCTAGCGCTGTTAGTGCGGAGTTGTCAGGTAACGTTGCATTCAACACTGAAGGTCTTTCGATGAGCCCTTCAACAGCGGTTGAAGGAGGGGATGTAACATTCACACTTTCCCTTCAGAATATTGCGAACGTAATCGCGGAAGATGTGGTAGTTGAGTTCCACAAAAATAGTTTCCAGATGGGCAACCCTGCTGCATTACATAGTGTAGACATCGATGCAAGTTCCTTTGAAGATGTGGACTTTGTTTGGTCAAACCTTGCATGGGGGGAAGGGGAACAAACGTTGGTAATTCGTGTCAATCACAACAATGATCCGAAAATCATCTCTCATGATTTTGATGTAGAAGGATTGGCGAATCTTCGTCTATCTCATTTTGAATTGTCACCTGCTACAGATGTGCATGAGGGGGATCCGGTTCAAATTCAAATTCAGGTTGAAAATGCAGGGCATGCTGATGCTCCGGCTAGTCACCTTGAATTGACAGTGGCTGGAAGTGCCAATCTCCTTTCAGTATCATCATTACAAGTTGGGGACACGATTTGGATGAATCAGACAGCAACTGCACCAGCTGCGGGTTCATACGATGTGTTTGGCATCGTTAATGCAGATAGTGGCGACAACATTGTTGAATCAACAACAGCAGATAATTCAGAATCTCGTACTTTGATTGTAGACACATTTCCAGATTATCGACATGCAGAGGGGCCAACAGTAGTTGCAGAACCCGGGCTTTCAGGTCCTTGGACAATTAGTGGGACCATTGCACGGGATGGAGGGGTGGGTACAACAACAGCCCCATTAGAAGTTCGGATTCAGAATGGTATTGTTCTCGAAGTCGTGAACTTACAATTCACCGATGCTGATGCTTTCGCCGAGTATTTGGTCACCCTCACTTCTGCTAATTTGACGGATACGACCCCTGGAGATGTCCATCTTGATCTAGAGATTGATCCAACCGGAAGTGTCGGTCAATCAAACACATTCAACAATTTAGCATCGGCATCTTTGACAATTTATCAGGAGCCCAACGTGGTTGTGATGGCCGCCTCGCCACAAAATCCAACAACAGTCCCAGGAAACATGGTTACATTCACAGTAACATTGCAAAATGTAGGTATGGTTGACACAAAGGGCGTATTATCTGCAACCTTCGATGGTTTGCCTCTCACGCCTCAGAACATTACACTTCTCCCCTCCAATACAGGCAATGAAGGGCAATATAGTGCAACCTTCACTGCATTCGCGGAAGGTCTTACACGAGACATACCTTTTGAGGCGACTTGGACCAAAACAGCAGGATATTACGATCGATTGGAAACGGATAATGTCGTTACTTCTTCAGTTCACCTAAATTCGAATCTTCAGTTACAATTCTTACTCAATACAGAAGGGTGGACACCTGATGCTCCGCCTCTCTATGCTGGATATGACTACGTTTACACAATTGATGTCCGCGCCCAAAGCGGTGCGGGCGACGAAACGTTCGATTGTGTTGACCGGTCAACTGGAGCAATATTGGATACAACCGAATCGTTGGAGTTCAGCACAAATCAACAACAAACAATCAGTTGTCTAATCACTGCCAATCAACCGGGTCAAATCGAACTTGCAATCACGTCTCATGGCACCGGCGTTCAGACGCCGCATGCTGAGGTGTGGGATGTGTTATTGGAAAATGGTGACGTGGTATCGGATTCAGACGATTCTTCATCAATAATCCTCTTTGGTATTGCGGGTTTGGTCGCCTTGGGTGTATTCATTGGTGCTGTCGTTTTGACGCGACGTGGGTTGGCTGATGCTGACCGGGAAACATATGATTTGTGTCCTGCATGTGAAGGAGATATTGAAGGTGATGAAGACATATGTCCGCACTGTGATTTCGACTTGAGAGTCGGCCGTGCGAAATTCCATGATTGTCTTGATTGTAATTCTACAATACCTTCCATGTTAGAGCACTGCCCATATTGCGGTTCTGAACAAGATCTTGGCTCACATTATGCCAAACGTGAACGAAAATTCAAGCCACTTCCCGCAGAGGTCACTGAGGAAATTGAAGAAGAAGACGATGGTGATGAAATTGTTCGGGGCCACGAAGGGTTCGATACTCATGCGAGTGGCCTTGGATTCGATGAAGAACAGTGGGAAGGTGAATGGGATGAGAATCTCTCTGAAGCAGAGTCATACTTTGATGCCAAAGAAGAGGAACGAATGGCTGCTGAAGAAGAAGCCTCTGCGGTAGAGGGTGAAGTTGAGGATGTCGTAGCGACAACAGAACTAGGGGAAGTCATGAACGAGATGCCCGAACACGATCTAGATGCATTCCTAGGGGATGTCAAATCTAGACAACATATTTCTGATGAAGATGTTGAACTGACAGCATCTGATGCAAATTTCCGTGAACAAATTTTCGAAATTACTGGCGAAGAAGGTGTTTTACCGGGTCAACAAGTCAATGTCGAAGCAATGGTTGACAACACAGTGGTTGGAAATGAAGTGCGAACTTCCAGCAGTGATTTTACAATTCAGGAAGGTGATGAACCAGTTTCTAAGATTGATGCTGAATCGGAACCTTCTGCTGAGGAACCAGCACCAAAGCGCCGTGGTGTACGACGTCGTAAGAAGGACGAGTAAGGATTCTTGGGGCCGTCAGACAGAAATGTGCAACCCTCCACGGAAGGCTTGAGGATGCCAATGTCCACTTTACGCAGAAGGACAATGAGTTCCATCATGGCTCTACTTTTCGTATCCATGGCCATGCCCGGTTGTCTATCATTGGTTTTGGGTAGGGAAATGATGGAAAGTGCCAGAGGCTTTCCCGAAATTAGAGAAGTACCTACGCCTTACGATTTGTCGCATACTTTCGTCATTGATGGTACAGAATTACTTCCTACACAGAGCCAAAAAACACTGTTTGAGGCAATTCCAATTGACGATACAGTCCGTGAGGTCATCATCTATTTTGAAAGCACTGTGAATTACTTCCTCGGTGATGCAGATATCCGTTACGTGCACGTTGAGTTATTGTGGTGTGAAGATGATGGTGCGGGCAATCCTGTAAATTGTGATGAAGCCAATCCCATCTACGAAGTGAATGCTGACAATGGCTCTTACGAACCGGAACGAACAGAATTGGATCGGAATATCGATCCCTTCGAAAGTGGTATGTGGAGCCTCACAGTAGATGGTCGTGGGACGGGCTGGAACACTGGGCTGACAATTGTCGATGAACAAGATTCGTGGATTCTTCGTGTTACAGTAATTCGCCCTTGTTTGGCATTTCCCGAAAACCCTGAAGAGTGTACACCAACAATCGATTTTGAATAATCAAACCAAACTTTGTGGACACTTTGTTCGCCGTGAACAATTTCGGCATTTACCAACTCTCTCATGATTTCTTTTTGCACCACCTTCTACCATGAGGCGTTGAATTTCCTGTATCGAAGTATACAAGTCAGACTTGCCCGAATCATTCCATGCTACTGTGAACAATGAGTCGTCGCCATACCGTAGAATACCATATTCAGGTGTAGTGCCGGTCGTCTTACTCACAAGATGAAGGTAAGCGAGTAATTGCATCCGGTGACTATCGTGTGGCTCAACAGGCACTTTCCCTGTTTTTTGTTCAACAGGAATGAATTGGTTATCGATTTTTACGATTTGATCCGGTCGCCCTCGCACTCCAATGTCATCATCTATTAGCAATGCAGCACTTTTTCCAGAATCGTCACTGTAAGCCAAAACAGCTGATTCCGAAAAACCAGCATCTTCTTTGGCTTCAATTGCTTCCTTATCTGAATGGAGGGCGCGTTGTAATTGCCATGCCGTGAAAAGTAACCATGCCAATGTAATCACGATGAGGGAAAATGTGAGAATGCTTCTATTTTCAGCCCAATAAATTGCCAACCCATGTAAGGCGATGGCAATAGAAGCTAGGAGCAACCGAACTTCGACACGCCGCCCTACTTGGTTACCATGTTCATCTTTGCTTTCAAATGGGGAAACCAATTCGTCACTTGACAGCCCAGTTCCTTCAATAGTTGGTGGTTGGCCTAATCCGAAAGGCCAGCCCAGCCATCGTCGCCAAGGTAACGAGAGTAATGCGATTGCCAATAACAACCAAACAGCAGCTAATACGATGAGATAACGCCCTACATCATGGATGAAATCTTCAGAAATAATGCCTTCGCCAACAAAGAAAAAAGCCGCAGAATCTGCTGAAAGAGCACAGAGTACTGTGACCCACCAAGACCAGACGATCATATCTCGCGATGCTTTTGTTTCTGAGCGCTTGAATTCAACCATTTTCTCATGGATGCGGTCATGGGCCAGCATACCTTGTACGAGTGCGTCCCCGTCTCCACTGACACCTGCTTTGGACAGTTGCCAAGAAACTGGACAATATGTGTGCCTTTCCAAATCCGAAGCCGAAACAGGTAGAACTACACCATGGGAATTTTCCCAATACCCATCTTCACGGCGCTTTCCTTCCGTAATAGAACCAGTAAGTTCCAGGGCACTTTCAACCGATTCGCCCCTGGCCATGTCCGCAACAATCTGAATCTCAAGTTAAGCATTATTCCGGTTTGCCTCGCCGGTCCCCAGTATATTCACATCCAGTATCCATTCGGGACACTGCGTCGAAAAATCCCGTCTGCAGGAGCGAAGCGGTTATGAAGAGGCGGTGGGTGGCGAGGCCGCACGAGGCATCGAAATGACCGAATCAATGTTAGTACCTCACGAAACCTACGAGGTTCACAAGGTTCACATCGGGGCACTTCAGAAGAGCGCGGACATGAAACCGTTCCTCAGCGATGCCCCTGGCGATGGCTCAGGCCTGCATTTGATTGATTTGGATCAAACAGATGCGCGTATGAGAGTCGTTGCCCAATTCTTGGATCGATATGATGCAAGCCGAATCCTTGTGGTGAGCGCTCGACAGTACGGACAGCGCCCGGCTCGCAAGTTCGCACAATCGATTGGTGCAATGCACATTGTTGGGCGTTTTATCCCTGGTACACTAACCAACCCCGGTCTTCGCACATATATCGAACCGGAACTCATCGTTGTGACAGATCCTCAAGCAGACCAACAATCGCTTTCTGAAGCAGTTAGCACTGGTCTACCAGTTGTTGCAATCTGTGACGCCAACAATACTCTACGAAATGTTGACCTTTGCTTGCCTGCCAACAACAAAGGTCGCCAGAGTTTGTCTCTAATCTACTGGCTCCTATCACGTGAAGTTCTCAAAGCACGTGGTATCATGGATGATGATACATGGGCTGCAATGCAAGATGTCGCCGAATGGGAATCCACTTTCTGAGTTGACTCAGCGAGGTGGGATCATGCCCAATCAAGTGCCATTGTTCCTAGCACCGATGGCAGGCGTCACTGATGTGGCGTATCGATTGCTTGCCAGAGAAGCTGGAGCCGATTTCACTTCAACGGAATTTACTGCCGCGAGCGGTCTTAGTCGAAAAGATGCCAAATCGTGGGCTAAAGTGGAAACTCATCCAAGAGAATCACCATTCATCCCTCAGATTTTTGGAGGCATCGAAGACGAGATGGTGGAAACTGCTCGTCTATTGTCGAAAAACGCTGACACGATTGATCTCAATTTTGGTTGTCCTGCACCCAAGGTGACCAAAACTTGTGCAGGTGCAGCAATGATGGCTGATCCTGACAATTTGATATCCATGGTATCTCGTTGTATTGAGGCTAGCGAATCCCCAGTCTCTGTGAAGATGAGATTGGGTACCTCGCAAAAGGTCATATCAGTTCTTGAAATTGCAGAAAGGTGTGCACAATTGGGGGTATTGCGCATTTGCGTTCATGGCCGCACATTGGCCCAGAAATATCGTGGCGTCGCAGATTGGGACATGATTCGCAAAGTCGTTGAAGTCGTAGAGCCATATGGTGTCCCAGTCATTGCAAATGGGGATATTGTTGATTCGCGTAGTGCTGCAGCTTGTCTTGAAATAACGGGTGCAGCAGGGTTGATGATTGGCCGAGGTGCGATTGGGGATCCCTGTATTTTTGGCCGCATCAAGGCTGAATTGGGTTGGGAAGATTTCGATGCACCATGGGGTGATTTGGGTGAAGTTGGCCAAAAGCACTGGGCTTGGAATCGTTATGTGGAATTGGTTGATGAAATTGGAGGCCCTTATGCGGCACGAAACATGAAGCAGCATGGAATTTCATTTACCAAAGGACTCCCCGGTGGTCGAGAATTACGACCTTATCTTCACGCCATCAAAGATTTCCGCTTGATTGGAGAACCACTCAATCTCGCCTTTGAAGCGTATTCGAATAGACGTCACAATACGTTGGCAGTACCTGAGGCAATTGCAATGGCCGAAGAGCTGAAACATCACGAATATAATCGGAAAGGAACTGGAAAAAGTTAGTTATTAAACATCAACTAACAACAACTATTGCTTTCTCAATCATCTCTGCAACTCGCTTGATTCGTCTGAAAGTCCGATCTGATTTAGCCAACACACGCTCACAAACCTGATTGGCTTTGGCACCACATAATCGCCAGCCAATGGGCAATTTCCCACCAAGTAAGTTCAGCAACACCATTTGTTCATTCGAGGGCACATCTACGAAAATTTTCTCACAGGCAGCCACGTTGAATGAACCCTTATCTAGAGCTGTGATAATTTTCTTTGCGACTTTTCCATCAATTCGGGACAACCCCCCTTTTTTCATCAACCAGTCGCCACCTCTTCGACCATGCTGTGCTTGTAGGGCTGACCACAAAGTGACAGGTAAGCGATCCAATCGCGGCACTCTTTCTACAAGTCCAGCATCTCTGAATCGATCAAGTGTACGAGTTAGGCGTGGACGCGTCGTCCCCCAATTTTCCAGCGCTTCATCAAGGGATATTGGAGCATGCGCCGTGAGTAGATGTTCAAACATCAAACGTCCAAGTGGAGCGCTCCCATCAGCCGGGCGTCGAACCCGATCGCCTAGTAACCCAAGGTCGAGTAGGAATGCATCCATCTCATCTTGTCCACCTAGGAGTGGAGCACGACCACGAATTTGGATGTGGAATGACGCGTCATCTTTCTTTTCAGAAACAATCGACATTCTAGCGTCACTTTCAGTCATCCATCCTTCTAGGGAACGAAGTCGTTGATTCAACACCAGCCGTGCTTCTGCAGACATAATTTCAACTGCGTTCGAAAGTGAACCGTTTCGAAGATGGTGGACACGCCAACCATCTCTATTGACAGCTGCAGTAAGCCCGCATTCGTTGAGTTTACTCAATTGATATTGTATGGCGGTTGGGGAAAGGCCCAATTCATCCCCCAATGTCTGTGCATCCCATCCATCACCTGGATTGGCGAGCATATGTTCACAGAGGATTCTGTGTATGGGCGAATGAACTCCCTCACCAGTCCACTCATCGCCACTACGACGCACAAATTCGAGTGTGTCGAGCAGCCAACCAACCAGTTGATTGACATCACGACTGCCTGCAGGTGCAGGCTGTTCGACCAATCGCATGTTCAGCATAGGCAAGGCCTGTAGCAGGGGGGCTCAAAACCTCTCCGACATCAGAAGTGACTCAGACCTAACTATGCCGTCTCAAACGGGAACGCGGACTATTCGGGTAAAGGCCGCTCGTCAAGCCATTCATACTGAACTCCAGATGCCTGCAAACCCTCTAGATGAGGTGCCAATTTGAGTTCATGACTGTGGACAATCCCTCGGCGTCGCAAGACTTTGATTGCCGAATGAACTGTGGCTCGGGAACGACCCAATTCGCGGCTGAGTTCTGCTTGACTCTTTGGTAGAGGTATTTTCATCAAACGAGCCACTACAATACGCTGGGCACCGGAGAGTCCAACAGGCATCATTCTAGCAGCTTTCTCAGAATCGCCAACATTCATTTCGCGCAGAATTTCAATTTGTTGTGGTGCACCTGCATAATGGCAAGATCGCCCATTCACTGGAACGACTGTAATCGAACGATTGGCAATGAGAACATCCAGGTGATGTCGTAATGTGCCATTTGCGGCACCGAGTTCACGTTGCAATTCACGATATGCGAGACCTGGCTGCGCATCTAGAACCTGCAAGATTCGTTGTCGGAGTGGATGCTCCCAAGGGTTGTTTGCTTGACTTGAAATCACACCACTAGCAGCCCAATTCCAAGGCATTACAGCACCAAGGCTGGCACCAACAGCAGCAACCCCAGCCATGAGCCAAGGACGCTGGCGGTGCCATTGTTGAAGCAGTGCCATCGAATCCCTTTGGGATTCAGTGCTTATTGAAGCAATTGGTCCAGTGTTCGGACACAGAGCGGACCGTATTCACTTATTCTTGCTTGACAGAACCTTTCTGCAATTTCATGTAAGCCACAAGTGGCCCCAACAATCGTCCTGCCCGCTTACCATGATCCGTCAAACGATATGTAACTCGAACAGGCGGTCCTTCGACAACGATACGATCAATCAACCCATTTTCGGTGCACTTACGTAATTTATCAGAGAGTGTTCGGCTTGAGATACCCACGAGCAATTTGCGCAATTCATTGAATCGACGCTCGCCCGCAATGTACAGTGTTGCAAGAATTTCAATTGTCCAACGACTTGTGAATACATCGAGTGCTTCGACAGAGGCTTCAACTTCCCAAGCTGTGTCATGCTCTTCACCATGGTATTCACTGAAAATCTGGCGGATACGTGCACCCATTCCCTCGGTGGTAACAATACTCGATTCAATTTCTTTCATATCGTCATGTGGTAGAATCATGGGGGGCTCAGGCATCAAAATCACCGCGGTGTTACAAAGGTAACATGGTGTGGAAGTTGCACCTTAATTTAAACTTTACAACTCCACAGTCTATATATCACGGGCTACACAGGTTTACTATCCACACTGAATGGAGGAATATACATGGATGCATGGTTAAAGAATTGGATAGATGAATGGGATGAAGGATATGAGCAGCTCGAGGCTGCCAAGAAGGAGAAATTGGAGAAGCGCCCAAGGGCAAATCTGTTCCGCCGCTTTTTCATAAAAAAAGAAAAGGTGGAAGCATGAAATTGGCAGGTTTAGTGAATTTCTACCTGCGTGCAGTTTCGTATTGGGCTTCTGCCAATTTGGATCATCACCGTCGATTTCAGCATTGATTATTGAATGATGATGATTTGATGTGGGTTGTTGGCTTTGTGGACCAATTGAGGCATGATAAGTGCATCAATAATCCAACCAATACCAAACCCACCAAATGTGAAAAAGTACAGAATGCCGACCCCAATATGGCCTAGGTAGAAACGATGTACACCAAGTATACCGAGGAAAAACCACAGGAGATAGGCCACAACGACATCCTTCGAACCGGTTTGGGAGACGTATACTGGTGTAGGGTTGTATGCCGGTTGAACAACGGTTTGAACAGGGACTTGTTGGACAACTGGTTGCGGCGCTGCGTGGTAGTGATTGTGAACGACATTCCCAGTATGCAAATTTCCTCCGACCACACTGTCCTGCATGGCGGGCGCTTGGTTAGGGTCTGGTTGCATTCAATCCCACATCGCGACTCCCGGTGGGGATGATGATGGCTTCGGTGGCCTCCTCATGAATTGGTGTACGTCGGGCGTCGCCCTTCAATGAGGGCTGAGAGACCTTCAAGGGCGTCAGAAGTCCCAAAGATATCCTCAAGGTTTGACAACTCCATAGCAAGTCCGGCTTGAAGATCATCGCCAGTATCAACAGCACTGTTGAGTAATTCACTTGCCATGCGTAAAGCAATCGGCGCAGTTCGGCCAAGTGACTTCAACTGCCGACTTACATTTCGATCCTCAGCGTCGAACCCATCAGGGCAAGAACCAGAAAGGAGTCCAGCCATGTTGTCATTGCTGTAAAATGCACTGGCAAAGGTTGAGACCGGGTGTTGGGAGTTTTGTGGTCCACCTGGATACTTGTTTTCTGGTTTACCCGATTTGTCCATTGCCTCCACTGTTGCGCTGACCTCTGCGGGTTCAACCAAATGTGTGAGAATTCCAAGTGCATGTGCTGTTTTCGAATCCATGAAATTACCTGCAAGAACGGCCCATCGTGCGGCTTCAACGCCACAAATACGGACCGTTCGTTGTGTCCCTCCTAAACCAGGGTAGATGCCGATATTTGTTTCAGGGAATCGGAATTGACTACGTCGAGTTCCGATACGATAATCACAAGCTAGTGCTAGTTCAAGCCCTCCGCCAAGTGCCAAACCAGTGGTCAGAGCAATTGTCGTCTTTGGACTGTTTTCCAATTTGTTTAGAACGACATGACCATTGGCTGTAAAATCATAGATATCTGTAAACGAATTTGCTCGAATTTTGTCAACAAAGAATTTGACATCAGCTCCAGCAACAAAGGCCTTTCCAGCACCTTCTAGAACAATTGTTGTGACCGATTTGTCTGAATTCAAATCATCTAGAACCGCACCCAATTGTGCTACCAGTGTCTCATTTAGAGCGTTCATCGCTTCAGGGCGATTCAGGCGAACGGTTGCGATACCACCGGTTTGGACAACGTCAACGAAATTAAATTCCCAGCCATGTCCAGATTCCGCTTTCATTGCGAAAAATGGTGGCAGATCAAATTCGGCAAGTTCAGCATAATTTTTGGCCATACGATGTGCTTCATCGAGTCCCAGCGCATTCATGATTTCAAAGGGTCCATTCATCCAACGGAGGCCTACCTTGGCCCCGCGATCCACGTCCTCCATTGAGCAAATCTCTTCGGCGACAATTTGTGAGGAGACGGCGAAGACCTGCCCTAGCAAACGCTCAGAGATGATTTTGGTTGCCTCTGGATTGCAATCAGTATCTTCGTCAATTTCCCACATGATTCCCGCCTCGACAAGTTCTTGCAAACTCTTTGCACCAGTGTAACGCGGCGTGTCGAGTTGTTCCGCCAGGTAATTGGTTGAATGTAGGGCAATGGGTGGCCCTGTCAAATTCATCAGTGCAAAGGGACCCATACCGATATCAAAGGCAGCACATGCAACCGCATCGATTTGGGCAGTAGTGCCAATTCCTTCTTCCAAGAGCAAACATGCTTCATTCAACCAAGGTACGAAGAATCTGTTGACAACAAAACCAGGCCGGTCCTTGCATACAATGACTACTTTTCCGAGCATCTTACAGTATTGCTCAACACGCTTGATCGTATCTTCACTGGACAATTCCGAAGGGATGACTTCCACCAATCGATTCTTGGCCGGATGGTAGAAGAAATGCAACCCGACAAATCGATCAGGACGT